>Ga0255340_1000275_pt1 | contig 90224 bp, 69 predicted proteins | sample wastewater_treat_7_FD_192417 | JGI IMG/M metagenome (GOLD analysis project Ga0255340, IMG submission 192417) | Wastewater microbial communities from Lulu Island WWTP, Vancouver, Canada - plant10 | ecosystem: Engineered > WWTP > Wastewater > Unclassified | place: Canada: Vancouver, British...
TGCGGTCATAGAGCTTGATCTTGATATTTTCCTGCCATTGCTCCAGGGTGTTCACTGTGGCAAGTTTTGATACTTGTACCCAGGCATGAATGGATTTCCCGCCCGTGTCTATCAGGGCAACAATGGGTAGCTTAATCGCACTCCAAAAGCGGATCTGATCTTCCCGAGAAAGGTCGTCAAACTCCACCATGCAATACCGAAAAGCAGATACGTTATGATCGCCCCTGAGCGTTTCTCCATCACCTGATTTCTTCGGCCCAAAGATGCCATTGAGCGGATTGATTATGATATGAGGTCCGGTCATGCCGCCGCCCTGGAAATGCTCTACCCATTCAGATGCCCTTCTGATTGTCTCCCCCAGGATACCGGCCTGGTGATGTTCACCGATCCATACAAGGTCATCGGGCTCAAAGAGTGTTGATAGCAGAAGCCCCGGGGTTTCTTCGGGCAGGCATTTGATTTTGACCGGAGATTCTTCCCAGAGGTCTGCATCATCGGAGATACGGCCCTGATTTATAATGCGCTGCCTCGCTGCATTGCCGTTTCTGACAGCCGGTGCGGGTCGCGGTCTCGGGGTGAAGGTGCCGCCCTGGTGATCTGCAAGGGCCTTGTTTATCGCGTCTGTGATTTCACTGTCTCTTACTCGCCGCTGCCCTGCGGGGATCGCCTGCCGGATCTCTTCATGGAGTTCATGGGGATCTTTCCCGGTCATGATGCCCAGGTTTGCAACGCCCAGGAGCGAAGTATGACAGCCATTGCCGCCGGGCGCGGGTATGGTTCGCAGTGCCTCGATATATCGTGATTCAATCACGGGCACCGGCTTATGATGACTGAACGTGTTGAGGTCCAGCATGATTATCTGCTCATCTGATCACGGGTAAGAACCACGTTCTCATTAAGCCACTGCTCGATGTCCTCAACACGATAGAGCACCTTTTTCCCGAGCTTGTAGTACCGGGGTCCAATTTTGTGAAAACGCATGTTGGCAAGAGTGCCGGGATTCAGCCCATAGATGTTTTCACAGTCTTTGGGAGTGAGGGTTTTCTTGAATGCTGGCTTATGGTTTGCTGTATTCATTTATCACCTCCGGTTTATTATCTTAAGGTGATAATAGTGAATAATTTCAAACGGTTCACATGGACAAAAATAAAGGGACAAGATTTTATTATCTCGTCCCTTTTATTGAGTAATATCTAAGGCTTATTGGTACTTTTTTATGTCCTGTCCATTTTCTATTTATTGTCCATACAGGTTTCTCCAATTTCCCTGAAACGCTTGGCAAGATTGCTTGATAATTTGAGAATCGGCCTCAGTATCTCAGCCGCCCGTGGTAATGGTCCTATTTCTGCATTATCGATTCTATCCACTATCCTAGGTGCCGCTTTACCATGCGCCTGTCGGTATATCTCCCAAAGGTGAAAGGCCAGCATTCTTTCGGCCGTGTTCAAGGTTCCCGGTGGCCTTCCTCGTTGAGGATTCATATGCCTATCACTTGCAGGGTTAACGAAGGTCATACCGTCAAGTATCCTCAATTTCTCTATCAGGTCATTGATGAATGAGAAGGTATCGTGCTTGCCGTATTCTTCTGATACATGGAGGTGAACGCGCTCAAGCGCCGATTCACTGTCTTTCAGTAATTGACGCAACTCTCGTGCCTTCTCTCCAATCTCTAGCAACCGCTGCCCGTCTTCGGAGACAGGAATCTTTTCCTTGTGGTCTTCATATAAATATCTTTTGCATGCCTGCTCAATGGCCGGGATCATGGCTTCCGTGAAGATCTCTGCGAGTTCTTTTCTTGCCTTGTCAGGTAACTGAAAGTCTTTCATTCTCCTGCCCCCTCATTAGATTCTGACTTCTTACCATTCACCATGGAATGCTCAAGCCTTCCTATAGCCGCCTTCCTGTGGTCCGGGGTAAGGTGAGAGTACCGCATGGTCATTTGAAGGGTCCGATGCCCCAGGAGTTCGGATATGGTCTGTATCTGTTCGCCCTGTAGGGCAAGCCATGACGCGAAGGTATGCCGCAAGGAATGGAAGGTGATCTTCTGCCGGGGATCCTTTACACCCTTGTTGAGCCCCAGGGCATCCACAACACGCGGGAAGGTTTTTGAAACAAACTCCATCTTCTTTCCCTTTTCATCGGGGAATATCAAATCATTGGATTTTGCCTCTGTCGGTATTCTGGCCTGAAACATAGCCTTAACAGCCGCAGTCATGTATGCCCTGCGCGGCCTCCTGTTCTTCGGATCGCTGATATTGACAAGCCCATTGGTAAGGTCCACGTCATGAACCTTGAGCCCTGCTATCTCACCGAAGCGCATGCCGGTGTGAAGGCTCAGGAGAGCCATATCGTGCACCTGTTGAGATTTTGTCTTGAGAGCCTTCAAGAGAGTATCGGCTTCCTCGATGGAGAGAAAGCGGGTACGCTGGTTTGATATAGTGGGCATTTTCACCTTCTTGACCGGGCTTTCTCCCTGGTACAAGTTCCAGACGATAGCCTTGTTGTATATCTGCCGTATGAGAACGAGAGCATGCTTGACTGTTGCCGGCGCATATCCTTCCTTGAGAAGTTCACTCTTCATCTTCTCCAGGTCGAAGCTCGATATCTGGTCCATGCGGATATCACCGAACCTCTTTTTCAGGTGCTTATCGTAAAGATACCGATCATCCCGGCCTTCCTTGGCCTTGTTCGTCCTTGCCCATTCAAGGTATTTCTTCACGGCATCCTTGAAGAGAGTCTTCGGCTTATCCTGCGGGAGCTCCAGGCCGTGACGCATGGACCGGATACGTTCTGCGCGTATCTGTTCGGCAAGCTTGGCAGAATAGCCCTCACTGGCCCATCCTGCCTTTTCCCATACCTTCTTTCCGTCCCGCTTGTATGAGATATCATAACAGATATCATCTACATGGTGTTTGTTTTTACCGGGTCGCTCATATACCCCGGGATACCGAGTCTTTTTTCTATAAGCCATGAATCACCCCCGGACCATTTTTTGAAGGCTTTTTGATGTTCAGGTGGTCTTGACGTGCTACCCTATAGATACCCATTTTGATAAAAATGGATGAAAATGAGTTATAATAAATCAGCAGGCCAGCCATGTAACTCTAATAAATCAAATATATATTAAAGTCAAGTGACAATCAGTTAGATACCCCAGGAAAGGGCAATTAAAGATTCGTAATCAGCAGGTCCAGGGTTCAAGTCCCTGCGCTGGCTTCACTTTCCAGTAACTCAAGAACTCCCACAATCACTACAAGCCAATACACCGCTGCCTGCATCTCATCCAAGGCGTCAATCGCTACCTGCTTTCTCGTTATGGAAACGTGTGTGTATTTCTGTGTTATGGATATTTTTTCATGACCGAGAAGCTCCTGGATCATCCATAAGCTCTGGCCGGCTTCAAGTGAGTGCGTTGCGAAGCGGAACATATGCGTCGATAACCCGACCTGAGATGGTCTTCCCGCCTCCGGTCGTGAAGGGTTTCGAGAAGGCGGGTGCCGAGCGGTTTCTCAGGCTTTGTCACGGATGCTCACGATCCTGTGTTCGTCGAGGTGGCGCCGTCCGGTTTGTCCTTGCGCCGTTTCTTCCACACCCAGTGCATGGCCCTGTCCACGACCACGGCTGTCCGGAATGCCTCCCGCGGGTTCATGAAGGTGGCGATGCAGTCGCCGGTTTCCTTGAGATACAGCCTGTGGTTCCCGCGGAATGACCGGACTTCGATAAATACGAGACCCCTGGATGTCATTGGTAACCTCCATTGTTAAGAAAGCGTAAAGCGATCAATATTCCATATTAATCTTATATACTATGATCCTCTGAAAAAACGAGGGATTTTTGCCGGAAGACTCTGAAGCCCGAGTGATTTTTTTCAAGAGCGCGTCGGGAGAGCCGATCCTGACAAGAAGAGGGCGGTCTCCTGAAGGCAGCGGAGGGGGTCTCGATAAAAAATGCCGAAAAAATGCCCGTGGAATAATCGCCATACATCCGGCCGCATGGCTCATCGATACCGGCAAATCATCACGCGGCGGCATTTGAGGCACAGCAGACGCACTGTATAATAAGTCTTCAAACAAATCAGCAGTGGCGCTCGATCGCCCTGGCCCGGATCCTTCAGCAGGGCCGCAGATAGTGCAACATCTTCCGGTCATGTCCGAGCGAACCTTTCACAAACCCCTCGCATGATCCCTGGGAGAAACCCTGTACCAATCCGAAGGCAACGGTCAGCATGGTGGTGCAGAAATGATGGAGCTTCCTTTCGATGTCAACGAATACAATCCAAAGTCTTCCCAAAAACTGGCGGACTGGAGCCCGGGAGAGAATCCCGGCGGTTTTCTCTATGAAGTGGAAACCCTGTACAGAACCGAAAAAGGTAGTTATTTTATTCTCCTCGAGGGCGGGCTGTTTTCACGGTTCCACCCCTTCCCCGGATCCGAGATCTGGTACGGCGGCTCCAATATCAAACCGGTCTCGGATGACGAGGCATTGGGGTGGTGCGAGGAAACCGGCAATTTCGATGTGATCGACGAACACTTCTCCGGCGGGGAGGCGATGACATCCTGAGGCCAGGCCTCTTTGCGTTTTTGCCACGGCAATTTATGATGTAATATCGATCAACTGTGGCTTCTTATGGTGTAGGCACTCGGATACCTTTGGCCGGAGATACCCCGACTTCGTGGTGCCGCATAAGAAAAGATGCAACCGTCCGCTGAAGAAACTTCCGGCCTGTGTCCGGCGAAGAGACGGATAGCACCGGGTTATTTCATCGCATTTCTAGAGGTCAGGAAGATCCTTCGTTCTGAGAAGCGGTGATATCGTATTTTTTCAGCAAATCTTTGAGTGCTTCTTCAATGACATTATTTGTCTTTTTCCCTTCCTCGATTGCCAGGATCTTGATCCGCTTCATTAAATCGCTATCGAGCCTCATCGTGTACTGTGAGCGTTCCTGTTTCTTCATAGTAATATAATTAGATTAATAACTTTATTAATCAATGAGCTTCGGGGCCTCGAGAGGCGAATGGGATTCAAAATAAACGAGTTATCCAAAATGAGAATTTTCGTGATCCGATTCACTGCAGGCCCTGCTCAGTGCAGCTCAGACAGTATTTTTCGATAATCAGCGGAATTTCCGTCAAAAAGAAAGGCTTCAAGGATCGCTCCAATTTCTGTCAGTGATCCTCAATCACAGTATTCGGCAAATCCTGGTTATTTTCCCGATGTGGACTGGAGCCCTTTTAAAATGCAATCATTTGTAATGTATTTAATTTATTAATCAAATCAATAAAATTATAATAAAGGTATTGAGATGTTCAAAACACCTCATAATATATTATTTAAACAATAAATTTATTAATTTGTGCTTCGATTGCCGAAGGGTGGAGCAAGTGGAAGCATTTAAGATAACGGAGGAAACAGAACCATGAGAGAAAAAGAACAAGATTTTTCATGGTGGAACGATGAAAAAATCGTTTGTCTGCTATCCCGGGTTACCAAGGCCGGAAGGCTCGACCATCTCAGAAGAAAGATCGACCGGATCAATGCGGCGGTGGATGGCGGCGCGGATGTCGGCAAAATGAACGAATTCGTGAAAAGAGGAAAATTCAACGGCCACAACGTTGATGAACTGATCAAGCAGGCCAAGTGACAGGAGTCTGAACATTATGAAGAAAGCGGTCAGAATGATGAATCAGAACATGCGCTGCAGGGACATATCTGATAAGTCGTTGATCGATCTTCAGGAAGAGCTCTATTGGGTCATTCTCCGGGCCCGTGAAAATGCGAAGAGCATCTGCGAACAGGCGGGATTCACCCCTGAAGAGGCGGGGCTGCAGTTTATTCACCCGACCATAGGGGCCCGCAAGAACTACACCATGATCTGCCTGAAGGTGGAATAAGGAGAGCGGGCTCAAAAAGGAATCTACCCGTAATTCGGCTTCAGGGCATTGCAGCCGCAGCGCAGAGAAAGGATGCCGCCCCGGCCCGCCGGCCGTGCTGCCTTCTTCTCCGGCGGCGTGTGGGCTGAGCGAATGTGCGGCATGTATGTGCATCGGATCGTTTTTAAGATCATTAACCCTTTGATTCTGAACTCCCTATATGGCACATTGGCATCTGATGAAGGAGATCGTCCCCCCCGATTACGATGAGCACGAGTATGACCCGAGAACGTCCGAGATGCTGGCGACATGGAGGCCCGGGGAAGAATCGTCGGTGTTCCGCCACGAGTCCGAGACCCTGTATAAGACGGCAAAGGGCAATTATTTCATTCTTTTTGAAGGCGGGCTGCTTTCCCGGAGCCGTTCGCTGCCTGGCACGGAGATCTGGTACGGAGGATCATCCATACATCCGCTGAACGCGCGGGAGGCCTTCTCCTGGTGTCAAGAGACCGGGAACTTCGAAACCATCGACGCACACTTTTTCTTTCTGAAATAAACAACCCGTTAAAATCATATCTTGACTGAGCGGTCTCTGCTCTTACTATTCATGGTTAAAGACTTGTTGTGTTCAGCCCGAACCCGACAAAGCGTACTATGAACCGGACGGCCGGGGCTGCATGCCATGCGGGAAACATGCCGCCAAAAGGGGCCCCGCCCGCATCCGGGTTCACCATTGATGGCAGGAGGCAGAAGATGAGGAGAGGAAACAGAGTCGCTTTGTTCGACCACCAGGGATGCAATACCAAGTTCTTCGCCCGTCTCGATGGTTCGACAGGGGCTCAAAAATATCGCGGGAGATGCCCCAACCCCCACTGCAATCGCACCATAACGCTGTTCCCGGAAACGATGTTCGCTTCCATGGACAAGGCGAGGAGGGAATATATCAAGCTCACCAACCATGAGATCGGAAGGATCTACTGGCAGACATGATGCCGGGCCGGACGGGAGTGTCCGCTGTCTTCTGAGGCGCTGTCCTGAAGCCTGCGGCACCGTGCGGATGTCGCCGGATCAGGATCGGGCGGGAAAAAGAATTTTCCTTGCCATATCCTCCTGTACTGGATACAAGACAACGGAGACCGGCCTCCCGGGACCGGCCGTTTCGCATGGAAGGCCCGCGGGAAGCTCATTGTTATCCCTGCACGCGTGAAAACCGGTGTGAAGGGGGGTCGTACAAGCCCTGGGAGGAAAGGTGCATTTTCTCGTCATCGCATACGATGGTGCGGATGAACAGGCGCCGGCCAGGAGGCTCGCCGCCAGAGAACGCCATCTGGCATCCATCGAACGGCTCAAACAGGAGGGCAGGGCTCTTTACGGCGCCGCCCTTGTCGATGAAAAGGGATCCATGATTGGCTCGATCGTTCTGTACGACTTCGATTCCCTCGAGGAGCTCGACGGCTATCTGAAGACCGAACCGTATGTCGTCGAAGGTGTGTGGAAGCGGATCGAGGTAAAACCGTGCAGGGTTCCCCCGATTTTTCTGAACGGATGAGGCGAAGATCGGCCTGGAGATCCGGCCGGAGAAAGGGCGCACCAGGCCGATCGCGGTGTCATCCGGTAATCGCTCTTGACCGGGAGCGGATCTTTTCTTAACGTAAGTCGAAATACATGCCTGTACCTGGGAAAGGGGTATGTGCTCATGGAACATGAAGGTCAGACCCGAACAGGGGACGTAGTTTACTTTTTCACGTGCGAGGGATGCAAGAGCCAGATCTTCTGGACCGAGATCAATCCATCGGTGGAGAGGGCTGCCCGGGTATTCAAGTGGGTGAGAGCCGGTTGCCCCAACGCCGGGTGTAACTGTTTCCTGATTCTGAGCGCTCCGGACAGGGTGCTCCAGATACAGGATGCCCGCAGACTCTTTGAAGAAAAAAAGAGCCGGAACGAGAAAAACGTCTATTGGATTTGAAGGCCGTTCGACGGGCTTGGCGCTCCATCCGGCACGGCATGAAAGACCCTGCTTGCACCGGCTCCGGCCGAAAGTCCGCAAGAGGGGTTGCAAGACCCGCCTCCCGCTCCATTATGATCTCTTGAGCCAAGTGTCTTACCGTTGAACGAAAATCAGGAGGAACCCATGGTGGTGGAGGAACTCCTCCGCATCCCCGCAGGAGGCGTCTCGCTCGAAGGGATGATGACCGTACCGGAGCACGCGTCCGGTCTCGTGATATTCGCACATGGAGCGGGCAGCAGCAGGCTGAGCCCCAGAAACACCTATGTGGCGCGGATTCTTCAGGGCAGCGGGCTGGGCACTCTGCTCTTCGACCTCCTGACGCAGGAAGAAGACCTGATCTACCGCAACCGGTTCGATATCGATCTGATCTCCCGGCGCATGGCCGAGGCGACCATGTGGGTTGCTGAGAGCACAAGGGACCGAGCGCTCGAGCTCGGCTATTTCGGTGCGAGCACCGGCTCCGCTGCGGCGCTGAAGGCGAGCGTCGAGGTCGGCGTCGAGATACGGGCGATCGTATCCCGTGGCGGAAGGCCGGATCTTGTGATGGACATCCTGCCCGAGGTGCGCTCGCCGACACTGTTCATCGTGGGGGGGAACGACCCGCTCGTCGCCGACCTCAACCGGCAGGCGTTCGAGGCGTTGACCGCAGAGAAGGATCTGCGGATCGTTGAGGGTGCAGGGCATCTCTTCGAGGAGCCGGGAAAGCTCGATATCGTCGCCGGCCTTGCCTCGAAATGGTTCAGAACATATCTGGGCTGATCCCGGTTGCCGCTGCGGCAAGAAACCGGAAGAGAGCCTCTCATTGTACGGAATGGACCTTTGTGCCCGATCTGCACCGGCGACGGACGTATCCCGTCCTGCGGGCGGCCGTGTCCGGCATTACGATATCCCTGATCGCATTCTTCAGGAAGAAGTGGCGGCTGTGACGCGCGATCGTCTGAGACAATCGCCGGGCTTCGAAACGACAATCGGCGCACGTACGCCGTCTGGGCGGAGCGACCAATGAACCAAGGTATTGATTTGCCTGCTCGGTTGCTGATATGACCGGATTGTGCTTGATTCGGGTCAAAGGGTGAAATCATGACGGGATGTGTCGATCCGGCGGCGTTTTCCGTCGTCACCGGGCATCTTCGGGTCGCCTCGGAAGCCCTGAGATCGGCGGATGTGAAATAGGGGGCTATGATAGACGCAATCCTGCTTATTATCGGTATCGCCCTCCTGATCGCCGGAGGGGATTTCCTGGTCAGGGGGGCATCGTCTCTTGCGGGCGTCCTTGGGATATCCCCTCTGATCATCGGGCTTACAATCGTCGCATTCGGAACCAGCGCGCCCGAGCTTGCGGTGAATGTCGCTGCGGCGCTCAGAGGGAGCATGGACCTGTCCTTCGGCAACATCATCGGCTCCAATATCGCCAACATCGGGCTCATTCTGGGGATCGCGGCCCTGATGAGGCCACTCAAGGTGCGGAGCACGGTGATCGTCCGGGAGATTCCCATGATGATCCTGGCGACCAGCGCAGCGCTCGTCATGGGCTGCGACCTGGTGCTCCGGTCGGAGGGAAACACCTTCGACCGCTCCGATTCTCTCGTGTTCCTGCTGTTCTTCTGCGTCTTCATCTTCTACAATATCGCACAGGCCCTCAAAGACAAGAAGCCGGATCTCTATCTGTCTGAAACATCCGAGTCAGCGGAGGCGAAAGAGACCCGGACAGTTCTTGTGCCCGCCGTCATGACGATAGGCGGGCTCATACTGCTCGTTTCGGCTGGCAGGCTGACCGTGAGTTCAGCAACGGAGGTCGCCAGGGCGCTCCATATATCAGAGGTCTTCATCGGTCTCTTCCTCGTTGCCGTGGGCACAAGCCTCCCCGAGCTGGCCACCACTGTCATCGCATCCGTGAGATCCCAGAGCGATCTCGCCATCGGCAACGTGGTGGGGTCCAACATCTTCAACCTGCTCTTCATCATGGGCGTGACGGCGGCCATCAGGCCCGTCCCCGTTCCGGCACAGGGAATCGCCGATCTGCTGGTTATGGCCGCCCTCTCGTTTGTGCTCCTGCCAATTGCAGCGAGCGGCCGGCGCACGATAACGCGCCTCGAGGGAGTGTTTTTGATCGTGTTTTATGTGCTGTTTATTATCGGAAGAGGATGGATGTCTGTCCTGACCTGAGACGGTAAGATCCGCAGGGCCCGATTCTCCATGCGGAGCGGCATGTCCTGCAGGGGATGGGTGATGGGGGCGACAACGGTATTATATTCATAATAGCCACTGCTTGAGCCGAAGAGGTGCCGCCGGTTGATGAAGAGAGTTGCGAGGTTCGTCTCTGCCGCGATTCTTCTGATTGTGCTGCTTGCCGTCCTTTCTGCGGCGGGCCTGCACTTCTATCTCATGACCGAGCGGGGAAGCTCCCGGGCTCTGGCCCTGCTGAATTCCCTCATACCCGGCGACATCAGGGCCGAGAGCGCAGTGCTTTCGCTCTTCAGCCAGGCCGTTACTCTCTCCGGCGCCGAGCTCGTCGGACCGGACGGCGGCGTCATCCTGACGAGCGATGAGGTCCGCGTGGAGATCGATGTTCTCCCGCTGGTGAACAACCGCCTCGTCTTCAACCTCATCTCTCTGAAAAGACCGCATGCCCGGCTCGCCATGTCCGGAGATGCGCGGCAGCTCAACCTGGTGCAGGCCTTTGTGGAGGAGCCCGCAGGGCGTGAGCCTTCAACGCGGGTGGATCATAGTGATGAGTCCGAGCTGGTCATCGAGAACCTTTCCGTCGAAAACGGCCTCATTCAGTATGCGGACCCGTCGGCCGGGATCGCTGCACGGCTCGAAGACGTGAACGCCCGGAGCTCGCTGAACCTCGCCCGCCTCTCCGGGAGCCTCGATGGCTCCCTGGCGAGAGCCGGCGTGCAGGCGGGAGGAGAAACCTTCGAGCTGACTGCGGTGAGAATCGATGCCGAATACGATGACGGCAGCGTGGACCCCTTGTTTCTTGAGGCATCGTACAGTGGTTTCAGAGCATCGGTCAGAGGAGCGGTTGCAGATCTCGCAGGCCGGCCTTTGGCGGATGTTGTTGTCGAATACGGCGGTGAGGTCTCCGGTCTGGCAGCCCTTCTCGATCCCGGCAGGGCATATTCAGGGAAGGTGTCGGGCAGGATGAATGCACGAGGGGAGATCGACAACCCCAAGGCTTCGGTGACCCTGAAGTACGAGGGAGGCACGATCGCGGGCATGCCTGTGGAAGGCCTCATGCTCGAAGCGGCAATAGAAAACAGGGTCGTACAGCTTCGGGAGTCGCTCCTTCGCATCGCCTCGGGAAGGGCGGCCGCCATTGGGACGATACACCTCGAGCAGGTCTTTCCCAAGGGGTTCATCGAGAGCGAACCTGATCTTGAGGCCGTCTCATACGAGATCGGCCTCACTCTGGAGGATATCGACATCACCCGGTTTCCCTCCGGCCTTGAAGACTATCCCGAAAGTGTCTCGGGGCGGGTCGAGATCGCGGGCAAGGGGATTCGGCCGCCCGATATCTCTGCGAAGGCAGATTATGCCCTTCGCTTCAGAGGCATGCCGCCCGATTTTCCGATCCCCGCAGACACCCTCGATATCAGGGGCGAAGCCGGTATCGACTATCCGATCCTGACGTATGCGGCGGCAGGCGGCATTGCCGGGAATATCGGCGCGGACGTCAGGGGCCGGCTGAACCTGTCGGACGGCGGCATCCGGGCCGCAGTGAATGTGGATATCCGGCAGATCGAAACCATTGCGGAGCCGCTCGATATCCAGGCAAAGGGCACGCTGGCCGCGCGGGCCGAGATTTCCGGGACACTGGACAGTCCGGTTGCCGAGGGATCGCTTCAGGGGAAGAACCTGGAGTGGGGGGGGTACCTGATCGACACTGTTTCGGCCGATCTCAGGCTCGAGGAGAGCGGGATGCTGAACCTCACGGCCCTGAGAATGAACGAGGCCGGTCCGTCTCTGGCCGTGAAAGGGGGGCTGAAGATCTTCCGGAAGGGCTTCGATCCGGAGCCTGACATGCCGGTTTCTCTCGATATCGGCCTGAGGTCGGTCGCGATCGACCGGCTGATCGCTCAGGAAGGGATGGGAGGCACCCTGAACGGGGACGTCGGTGTGGGAGGTACCCTGGGCTCCCCATCCATGATCGTGGATCTCGCCGGCGAGGATATCACCGTCCGGGGCGTCAATATGGGAAATGTCCGCATTCAGGGCGGTCTTGCCGAGGAAGGCAGAGCCGTGCCGCCCGCGGCGTTGCGAGACGACGGGGCCGTGTCCGGGAACAGGAGCACAGAGAAACTTCCGGAAGGGAAGGGCCCGTTCGATCCCCGGCTCGATTTCGAGATAACCGGCGAGAGACTCAATCTCCAGGGGCTCACCTCTCTGGCTGAAGGCGCTCTCGGATATCACGTGCTGATCGGCGGCACCCTGTATGACCTGCGGGGAACATTCCGGGCGGGCGGAAAGGATATCGCGCTGGCCGGCCAGGCTCTGCAGGAGGTGAGCGCCGCGGGAGCGCTCAAGGGGAGGCGGATAGCGCTTCAGTCGCTCACTGCAGTGGTCTGGGAGAGCCAGATCATAACCGGCTCGGGGTCAATAGACCTGGACGGAGATCACAGGTATGACTTCTCGCTCTCTACCGAAGGAATCATGCTCGGCGCGCTCACCTCGTTTCAGGGAAGCCAGGTGACCGGAGGGAGGCTGGTGTTCGAGGCCTCGGGAAGCGGAACGCTTCAGGAGCCTCAGCTCGAGGCCACAGTGAGGGTCGCATCCCCGGTGGTACAGGGGCAGGTCCTCAACGATATCGCGATCGGTCTCTCCATGTCCGGAGGGGTCGTGGACATCACCGGGCAAAACGATTTCGTCTTCAAGGGCGTGTATGATCCGGGCAAAAAGACGGTGGACATTCAGGCGTATTTCGAAGAGACCGAGCTCGCCCCGTACTTCGCAATTGCAGGCAGGCCCGAATTCCGGGGGAAATTGAGCGGGAGCGCCGAGATCACCGGGGCCGTCTCCGACCTCGAGGACCTCGATATTTCCCTGCATATCGCGGGAATACACCTCGGATTCAGGGAAAGAGAGCTCATGAGGGCAAGCGACGTCATGATTCGATATGAAGAGGGGACCCTGATCATCCCCGAATCGAGGATCGAGCTTCCGGGGCAGGGCGTCATGACGATCAGGGCCGATGCCGCGGCCCATGGACACCTGGACCTTACCGCCCGGGGAAAAGTCCCTCTCGAGGCCGCGGCGCTGATCGATCCGGACCTTGCCGATATCACCGGAACCGCCGACTTCGACATATCGGCTGTTGGACCGTTCTCTTCTCCCCGGATCGAGGGTCAGGTGCTCATCGAAGGCGCCAGATACCCGATTCCCTATAACGACCAGCTCATCCATGATGTCCGCGGCCGCATCACGCTCGGCGCAGAGGGCATTGTCATCGAAACCCTCACAGGCAGGCTGGATCAGGGATACTTCGATATCCGCGGACGGATGGACCTGGAAGATCTCAAGCCGGGCCGGATCAATCTCCAGGCTCAGGTACGTTCCCTGCCCGTTCTCATCCCAGAGACCATGGACCTCGTCCTTGAAGGACGGGCAACGCTCACCGGCATGCCCGACAAGAGCCTGCTGCAGGCCGATATCACGATACTCGACGCCCTGTATTACCGAGAGCATCAATTGAACCTCATCGCAGAGGTCGGCCAGAGGATAATCGGCGGGGGAAAACGGACCGGCGCCGCGTCCGAGCCTCTCGACCTGCCCTACCTGCGCAATGCTGAGCTCGATGTGACGATTCTCAAAAGGGGGGATGTGCTCGTAGAGAACAATCTCGCCGAGCTCAGCATCGCCCCTGACCTGCAGGTAGGCGGAACGCTGAACAGCCCCGTCATTACCGGAAGGGTGGCGGTGATCGAAGGCTTTATCACCTACCAGAGGAGAACCTTTGACGTCACCCTTGGCGTGCTCGAGTTTGCAGATCCATACCGCACCAGTGGCGCGGTGGACCTTCAGGCTCAGGGACAGGTGCGGGACTGGATGATATACATTTCCGTCTCAGGACCGTTCGACAATCTGAACATCCGCCTCCAATCCGACCCTGCCCTCGAGGATGCCGCGATCCTCGCGCTGCTTGCCACCGGCAGGACGCCCGACGAGCTCACCGGGGTGGGGGCCCTTGGTCCCCGGAGTCCTTCCAGCATGCTGGCCGAGCTCCTCGCCGGTACGTACGGCGAAGAGCTCCGTGAGACAACGGGACTCGATATTCTCGAGCTGGAGACCGTTTCTCCCGAGGCGGGCGGCGCTGCCGGGAACATCAGGATCACGGTGGGCGAGGAGCTCACCCGGAGGCTCACCGTGAAGTATTCCCTCGAGACGACTAGCGGCGAGACGACTAGGACGGCGATCGCGGAGTACAAATTCTTCGAGAATCTTCTGATCAACGGGTTCCAGGACAACAAAGGGGCGTTCGGGGCGGATTTTCGGTTCAGGCTCGAGTTTCGTTAGAGGAGGAAAATGATCGTGAGGAAGTACTTGCAGGGAGCACTCTCTTTCATGCTGCTCTTGCTGGTCTTCGCGCATTCCGGTGCAGCCGCGCAGGACACCGGAGGCCATGATACCCCCTCCGACGGGCCTCGGCGTATTTCGGAGGTCGTCTTCGATATCCGTGACTATCCCGGCGAGACCGGACAGATCATCTCCCTTGCCCGTGATCTCACCGATCTCCATCCAGGAGGAATCTTTACAGACGAGATCCTCGACAAGGCGGTGTCGGTCCTGAAATTCAGCGGGAGATTCGAGAGCGTCGAGGCTGAGGCCGTGCCCGGACCGGACGGGGTCGGCGTGATCATGAGGCTCAAACCGTATCTCGTCATCAGGGAGATCGACATCAGAGGGCAGCATCCCCTGTTTCGGCGGGACATTGTCAGGGCCATGACCGCCTATGTCGGCGACTATCTGGTGCCCGGCCTGCCTCAGGAGCAGGCACGGCTCATCCGTGAGTATATTCTCACCGAGGGATTCATCGACCCCCGGGTGAGTATACGTGTCATCCAAAGCGATGAAGACGCCTCGGTGAAGCTCGAGGTGGAGATCGACAAGGGGGCCTACTATGCTCTCGACTCCCTGAGAATACGGGGCAACCGGAATTTCACCGATGCATGGATCAAGACGAGGCTGGGCGTCTGGTGGGATTCCCTGTACCCGGGCACCGCCGGGCGTTTCCAGGAGAGCAGGCTCGAAGAGGATGTCCGCGGCCTCGCTTCATACTACTGGAGAAGAGGGTACGCCGAGGCGGATACGGCCTATACGGTCCGGAAGAACCCCCGAACCGGAGAGGTCGACGTGATAGTCGCCGTAACCGAAGGACCGCGCTACGATATCTCCATTACCGGCAATGACGAATTCTGGACGCGGACGATCAGAAACCGGATCGTAATTTCGGATGAGGGCAACGCGCGGGGCACCGGCTTGAGAAGAAGCATCAGAAACATCCGCAATCTCTACCGCGAGAACGGATATCCGGATGTTCAGGTCACGGCGGAGGAAGAGGTGCGGGGCTCGGGGGCCGATGAGGAGAGACTCGTCACCATCGTGATCAATGAGGGGCGGCAGGCGACTGTCGAGTCCGTGCGGTTTCAAGGCAATCAGTCATTCGACGACGACAGGCTCCTGGATCAGATCGAGACCGGCGACAGGAGAATACCCCTGATCGGAAAGAGACTCTTCGTCGATGATGTTCTCAAGCAGGATGTCCGTGCGCTCCAATCGTTCTACCAGCAGGAAGGGTTCGGCATGGTACAGGTACGCAGCGAGGTTCTGCAGGATGATGAAAGCAGCGGGGTAACCGTTGTCCTCACCATCGAGGAAGGCCCCCGGACCATAGTGTCTTCGGTCGGTTTCGAGGGACTGAGCGTCATCTCGGAGAACCAGGCCCGATCGTCCGTGATGACCGCCCCGGGGGATCCGCTCCGGCCTTTTGTCCTGCAGAGAGACGAGAGGACGCTCGCGGCCATGATCTCCGAGCAGGGATATCCCCATGTGAGAGTCGAGGGCTCGGTGGTCTACAACCGGGAGCGAACGCTCGCGGCGGTGAGTTTTACGGTAAATGAGGGCCCTCTGGTGCGCATGGGGAGGACCTATTTCAGCGGCAATTTCCGGACAAAGAAGCGGATACTCGACAGAGAGTTTCAAATGGACCCGGGCGACCCGTTCTCTCTGCAGGAAATGATCCAGGGCCAGAATGAGATCAGACGGATGGGCATTTTCCAGACTATTCGATACAGGACATTGGGCCTGCGGGAGATGAGGGACGATGTGATCCTGCTTGCCAACCTCGAGGAGAGGGAACCTTATTACGTTCAGACATCACTGGGGTATGAAAACAACCTTGGATTGTACGGGAGCGCGCGTGTGGGCGACCGGAATGTGCTGGGGCTGAACCGGGAGTTGTGGGCGGATGCCGAGGTCAGCCAGACCGGAGAGCGCTACGAGCTGGGGCTGCGATCGCCGAGGGTGTTCGGCACCCGCATCACGAGCATCTACAACCTGTTCTACGAAAGAAAGGAGCCCTTCAACCAGGAGTTCGAGGTGGAAACCTTCGGCTCCACGCTGGGCTTTGTTTCGCCCATAAGCGACGTGTCGTTCGCCTCGCTCAATTTCAGATACGAGCAGAGGGATCTCTCCGACGACGACATTGTGTTCGAAGATCTCGAAGAGATGGACGAGGACCGCCTCGATCCGCGGAATGTGCTCGTTGTCACGCCGAGTATCACCTATGACACGAGAGACTCGTTCACGCGCCCCACGAGGGGATGGTTCGCCACCTTTTTTGTCGATATATCGAACGGCCTTCAGGACGACCTGGACGATTTTCTCAGGTACTCACTCATTGCCAGCGCCTATGTGACGCCCCTGGAGAACGTCACCCTGGCCTTCAGCGGCCGGGCGGGGTATATCACATCGTACGGCGGCTCGGATTTCGTGCCAGAGGACCAGCTCTTTTATCTGGGCGGAACCCTCGATGTCAGAGGATTCGACGAGAACAGGCTGCTGCTTGACGCAGACGGAGACCCCGTGGGCGGCCGCATGTCTCTGGCGACTCAGACCGAGATACGCTATGCGATGGGATACAATCTGGAGCTCGCGCTCTTCTTCGACACCGGGACCATACGCAGGACGTTCGTGGAGCCGGTGACAGACAACACCCGCTTCTCCTACGGGGCGGGGCTGCGCTACATCACTCCCATCGGCCCTGTGGGCCTCCTCTACGGACGCAAGATAGACCCCGAACCGGACGAAGACCCCTACCGGTGGCATTTCTCCATCGGGTACGCATTCTGAAAACCACCGGATCAGAAACCAATTTCCCGCGAACAGGCGATTCCGCCGATGACATGAATCCCCGTGAATTCCTGCCACGCATAGCGGGCGCGGCCTGTACCCGGGCATGAGAATGATTTGTGATCCGGGGCATGCAGCCGGGGAGGCCGGCGTTCAAGAAATCGCCGTCTCCGGCCGATACCGGTGGAAATACCTTTCCGGGGAGACGTCTGCGTGAAAAGATGCTGTGTGCTGCTGTTCGCCATGTTTTTGTGTATGGGATCCACCGCCTACTCCCGTGTGGAATTCGAAATCACACCAGGTGCAGGCTATCTCATAGGCGACAATACCTATGAGATCGGCGATGCTCCCGCAGAGCTGGATCCGTGGGGACGCGAGCCGTATTTCCCGATCAGCAGGCTCGAGTTTCTCCTGGGGGTATGGGTCGCGTCTCTCGACGCCCGGGTCGCGGCGGGCAGGTGGGCGCTCTCCGGCGGGGTGAGAGTGAATATCGACGACAAGGCCGGAAACATGAGGGATTACGACTGGGGCATACCGTTCTGGGATGAAGACGGCGATGAGGGCCCCGGCTGGTATGTCTATGAATGGACCGACGGCGAGCACACCTGGTACGCCCTTGACATCGAGTCCAAGAGCAAAACAGAGGTGAACGCGCTCATCTGGGAGGCAAAGATCGACTACGAGCTCTTCACTCATCACTACAGGAGTCCGTACGATACCAGTGACAGGGGGACCGTCCGGGGATACTTCGGGCTCGGTTACGAGCACCGCGCATTCGAATACGAGTGCAGACTCATCCGCCAGTGGTCGCCTTCGGGCATTCCCGGGTATGATTACAACGGCGACGGAGCCGTGGGGATCACCTATGACGTGAGCTACTCCATCCCGTATGCCGAATTCACTCTTGCGGGAAGCAGCCAAAGGCTGGGCATCGCCCTGAGCGCCGGGTTTTCTCCATTTGTGACGGTAAGAGACGAGGACGTGCATCTGCTCAGGACGCCAGGCCCGATCTACGCGGAAGGCAAATGCACCGGAAACGCCCTGAAGGCGCGGGCCGACATCCGTTACGACATCACCAGCCGCTGGAGCGTGGGCGTCCTCATGGATTACCTCTTCATCCGCACGTCGGGAGAACAGGACAATGTCGTATACGCGGGCACCGACGGCGAGGCCTTCTGGGGGGACGAGTTCTGGACCACGGACGAGAAAATCACTGCCAGGCAGGCGCTTTTCACCTTCAACGTGAGGTACCGTTTCGGCCTTTCCCGCTGAATTCCGCACAGAGAAGCAGACGGCCGACATGCCCCGTTCGCCCTGTTTTCCATGGGATGAACGGGGTTTTCATTATATAAATAATCGAATGAAAACTTGATTCATCTTAGATAAAATTATATATTTCATTGTTCATCGTTCAGATATCAGATCTTTTTGCTGCAGGGAGAGTTTTATGGAAGAAATTTTACTCAAAATCGACGAGTTGGCAAAATATCATGATCAGGTGTCGCCGGAGCTGATCAAGGCAAAGGACATAAAGCTCGGGCTGCGAAATGCAGACGGCTCTGGAGTGGTGGTGGGCATCACCTCCAAAGGCATGGTGGTGGGCTACGAGAAGAATCCCGCCCCGCACAGCGGCGGACACGTGGTGACTCCGGTCGAGGGCAGACTGCTCTACTGCGGGTACGATGTGCGCGATCTCGTCAGCGGAATCTACCAGGAAGGCCGTTTTGGGTTCGATGAGGTAACCTACCTCCTCCTGACCGGCGAGCTCCCGACTGCCAATGACCTGGAGCGGTTCAGCTCGACACTTGCCAGGAGGAGGGCGCTCACCAAGCTCGAGCGAAGCATTCTCATGCAGGAGGGCGAGAACGAGAACCAGATGTATGCCCTGCACTCTGTGGTCTCACATCTGAGCCGGTGCGACAGCAACCCCGAGTCCACTGACTTGCGTGACGAGACCAACCGGTGCATCAACCTCATCGCCAAGTTTCCTACCATCGTGGCGTACAATTACAACGTCATGCGATACCGCAACGGATCGAACCTGAGCATTATCAAGCCGGACCCGTACCTCTCCACAGCCGAGAATTTTCTCTACATGCTCAGAGGAAAGAAGCCCTCCCGGTTCGAAGCCGAGCTGTTCGACCTGTGCCTCATCCTCCACGCGGAGCACGGGGGTGGCAACAACTCCACATTCACGGTTCGTGCGGTCTCTTCCAGCGGAGCGAACACGTATATGGCCATATGTTCCGGCATTGCGTCCCTGAGCGGATACCTCCACGGAGGCGCCAACGAGTCGGTGATGAAGATGATGAAGAGCATCAAGAAGGAGGTCCGGGACTGGCAGGACAGGGACGAGGTGAAAGCCTGTCTGGCCCGCATCCTCGACGGCAAGGGCCATGACCGCTCGGGCAAGATCTACGGCATGGGGCATGCGGTGTATACCATCTCGGACCCGCGGGCCGTGCTCCTGAAGGAGAAGGCGCAGGAGTTCGCACGCATGAGGAATCTGAGCCACGAGTACGCCCTGTACTGCCTGGTGGAGGAAACGGCGAAAGAGCTGTTCCGTGAGCGCCGGGGTGCGGATATCTGCGTGAACGTGGACTTCTACTCCGGATTCATCTACAAGCTCATGGGCATTCCCATGGAGCTCTACACCCCGATCTTCGCCATGTCGAGGGTCGTGGGATGGTCGGCGCACCGGATCGAGCAGCTCATCCAGAACAGGATCATGCGGCCTGCCTATGTATCGTCCCTTGCGGCGGAGAGTTCCTATGTGCCGCTTGCCGAACGGGATAAGGCTGCTGCATAGGAAAAGGCATTCCGGAGATATTCGATTCAAGGATGAGAATGCGGCATAAGACGCTGAGTTATCACGCCTTATATCCTGTCCCGGCCCAGGATTGCCGCTGGCTGGCCCAATTTCCTGTTGACTCGCCCGCTGTGCCGTATATGTTCTAGGAAATGCCAGAGCCTTTGAACAGGGCGGCAATGGAGGAAAGGAGAGGGTTGTATGCTCAATTACAATACGGCGCTTCGGGGCTATGCAGCCAAGAGGATTGAGGAAATCGGGGCGGCGGATATCCTGATCGGCATTCCCTGCTACAATAACGAAAGCACTATAGCCCATGTCATTCAGATGGTGACCCACGGGCTCGACAAGCATTACCGCGACAGGCGGAGCGTGATTTTCATCGCCGACGGCGGCTCCACCGACGATTCACGGGAAGTCGCGAGGGAATTTCAGATCAAGCCCTGGCAGGAAAAGCTCATCTCCATCTACCGCGGCCCGGGCGGCAAAGGCTCCGCCCTGCGATCGGTGTTCGAGGCTGCGGACCGGCTCAATGTCAAGGTATGCGCCGTTGTGGACTCGGACATCAGGAGCATCACCTCCGACTGGATACAGTATCTCCTGGAGCCCGTGCTGGAGCGGGGTTTTCAGTTTGTGGCGCCGGTGTACATGCGGCACAAATACGACGGTACCATCACAAACAACATTGTCTACAACCTCACCCGCGCCCTGTACGGCAAGAGAATACGCCAGCCCATCGGCGGCGATTTCGCGTTCTCCCGGGAGGTTGCGCGGTTCTATTCGGAGCAGGCGGTATGGAGCTCGGATGTCGCCCGTTTCGGCATCGACATCTGGATGACCACCTCGGCCATCACCCACGGTTTCCGGATCTGCCAGTCGAACCTTGGCGTGAAGATCCATGACGCAAAGGACCCCTCCACCCATCTGGGCCCGATGTTCCGCCAGGTGACCTGGACGCTGTTCAATCTCATGGAAACCTACGAGGACTACTGGAAGGGCGTGCAGCACAGCGCCCCTGTCGAGACCTTCGGGATGGAAGGGTATGCCGAGCCCGAGCCCGTGAATGTCGACCTCGAGGCTCTGGTGGAGAAATTCCGGGCAGGGTTTCGGCACTTCGGCGTGTTGTGGAAGGAGATCTTTTCCGACGACTGCTACCATGAGATAGAGAAGACGGCGAGGATGCGCTCGGACGAGTTCGCGCTTTCCATCGAGACATGGGTCAAGATCCTCTATGAGCTGGCCGCTACGTTCCATGCCTGGAAATCGAACCGCTACAAGCTCGTGGAGCTGGTGGAGCCGCTGTATTACGGACGGGTGGCATCGTTCGTGAATCAGAGCAGGCGCATGAGCTCTCAGGAGGCTGAAGATCTCGTCGAGGAACAGGCCGGAAGATTCGAGGACAACAAAGACTACCTCATCAGCATCTGGGATCACAAGCTCCTGGACGAGGAAGCGGGCAATATCAGTGACGAGAGGGCCCCGCTGTATCTGTGACTATCCCTTTATCCCGAGGATCTTGCGGCGGATCTGGGCAATATCAGTGACGAGAGGGCCCCGCTGTATCTGTAGTCTTTCCCTTACCGCCTCCCCCTGACGAAACCCTCAGCCCGCAGGATGGCCTAGAGGGCCGCATCAGGCGCTCCCCTTTTGTCCGCACGATTACACTGATCAAAGGGGAGATTTCCCCATGACGCTTACGCGTGCTTGAAAATCAGCTCAATGAAACAGAAATTAGTATTAAGTAACGAGGTTGCGGAGGTGGAGACCATGATCAATGCAGGAAAGCCTGCGCCCGACTTTTCCGCGCCGGCCTACTATCAGGGAAAGTTCACCCATATCGGGCTTTCGCAGTATCGGGATAGGTGGGTGGTGCTCTATTTTTACGGGGGGGACTACACCTTTGTCTGAGCGACTGAAATATCGGCAGTTGCCGATCGATATGCCGAGTTTCGGGAGCTCGGGGCGGAGGTGCTTTCTCTGAGCGTCGACAGCGTGTATGTTCACAAGGTCTGGAACGAGACCGAGATCTCGAAGATGGTGCCCGGCGGTGTTCCTTTTCCCATGCTGTCCGATCCCGGGGGAAGGATCGGTACTCTCTACAGTGTCTACAATGAAGACAAGGCGATCGATTTGAGGGGAACGTTCATCATCGACCCCAATGGGACGATCCAGGGCTATCAGGTGCTCACGTCCGTAGTGGGCAGGAGCACTGAAGAGATTCTTCGCCAGATCCGCGCCTTTCAGCTTGTGCGGGCGAGCAATGAAAGGGAGTTCACTCCGGCCGACTGGAAGCCGGGCACGCCGGCGCTGAAACCCTCCATCGACCTCGTGGGCAGAGTGTGGGAGATGTGGAAACCGGGCTCATTCCGGTAGCGGCATCCGGGGTGCAGCGGCTTCGGCGGGCGCTCCGGGAAAGGGCCTGCTATACCCCGTACTCCGCCCTTTCGATAAGCTCGAGCTGCTGCTGGGTGTTCAGGGAGACAAAATAGGCGTTGTAGCCGGAGATTCTCACGATCAGATCGCGGTAGTTCTCCGGGTTTGCCATTGCGTCTCGCAAGGTTCGGGAATCGACGACGTTGAACTGCATCTGCATACCGCCCAGGCGGCAGTATGCCTTAACATAGCCGGCCATATTGCCGATCGTCTTCTCTCGGCTGTCTTGAGCGGAGGGTGAAAGCCTGACATTGAACGCCATGTTGTTGTCCATGTTTTCCGGCCGCAGCCTCGCCACGTCCGAAATGAAATCCAGATAGTTTCTGCTCGCGTGCGGCTCAGGGGTGAGTCCGGGTGTGAACGGCTTTCCCTTCAGCCTTCCCGAGGGCAGTGCGCCGGAGAGGTTCCCATATGCCGTATGCTGGGACATGGACCAGAACCCGGTGGTGTATCTGCCACCCCGGAGATTCCGGTGCGAGGCAAAGGTGTTGTGAATGAGGGAGGCAATGGCGTTGGCCATATGGAGGGCTTCTAAGCTTCCCGAGCCGAAAAGCGGCACCTTGTTCTTTGCCAGGGCCCTGAGGGCGGGGTTGTTCTGGAAGTCGGTGTCCACTGCTTCCTTGAGCTCGCGGAAGCTGACCGCACGTTCGTCGAAGACCAGCTTCTTGACGGCCATGAGACTGTCGGTGACGTCGGCCAGCCCGATGCTCGCGGTTCCCGTCGTATTGTAGCGGGCCCCGCCCCGGGTGATGTCGCGGGCGCTCTCGATGCAGCCCTCGATTGTCGAGCTGATGAAAGGCGTTGGCCTGAGGCGGGCGTGCGCCTCGGCATAGAGGTCGTTCAAGCTCACCGCCTGCTCGATCAGGAAGCGCAGCTGCGTGCCGAACGCCTCGAAGAAGTCCTCAAATGTCGTGAAGTCCTCGACATCTCCTGTCCTGGGACCCAGGTCCCACTCCATGAGCGGATGCCTGCCGTTGTTGAGCGCCATCTCCATGGCTGCCACCAGGTTGATCATGACCGCGCCTGTGTGCCCGTTGTGGCGTCCTGAAATGGTGGGCTCCACACAGCCGGTGGCGCTCCAGTCACGGATGTGCTCCAGAGGGTAGCCGTGCTGCTTCAGAGAGGCGAAAACGGACGAGTCGTTGTGGAGAGAAGGGGTTGCGGACGTGGTGAAGTTCACCTCGCAGAGCCTGCGGATGTATGTCTCGCTGTTTCTGTCGATATTGATCCGGGCGTTGATATTGGGGTCTGGCAGTGCAAGCATCTCAGTGACCTTGAGAAAGATATAGGTCATGTCGTTGACGCCGTCTTCGCCGTCCGGAGTGACGCCGCCGAGGGTGATCGCCTGATTGGGCGGAGATGTGCCGAAGAGAGTGTTGCCGATATCGGGCGAAAGCGGCATGTGGTCGGAGATCCTCAAGTAGAGGCAGCCGATCAGCTCTACAGCGTGCCTGATGTAGGCCTCGCGCTCCTGTGCTGCCCCGATATTTTTCAGATCGGCCAGATAATAGGGCTGCAGAAGCTGGTCGAGCCTCCCCAGAGAGAGCCCGACATTGGTATTTTCCATGTGCATGCCGATCCATGTCGTCCATATGCTCTGCACAGCCTCATCCAGTGTCTCCGCCGGCATGCGGGGGACGCGCTCGGACACGTCTGCCATATGGAGCAGCTCCTTTCTGCGGGCGGGGTCCGTCGTTTTCTCGGCCTGAAGCCGTGCTTCGGAAGCCAGATTGCCTGCATACGCCTCGAGCCCCTTGAGGCTGTGGATCATGCCTTCCAGAGCGGCGCGGCCCTCATCATCGAGGGAGCAGTCGTCGAGCCGGTGCTTGATATGGCCGATCAGACCGGAGGTGCCTTTCTCGAGCATATTCTTCAGGCCTGGCACTGTGTGGGAGACGCATACGGCCTTGGAGCAGACGACGGCGACGAACCGCTCGTTGATCCGCAGGGACAGAGGGCGGTTGAACTCCTTGTTGACCCACTGATGAAAAGACCGGTTCAGCCAGAAGGGAAAGACATCATTGAGCACCCTCACGGTCTCTTCGCTTATGTCATAGGGGTTGAGGAGCCTTTCCCCCATGGAGTGCAGCTCTCCCCAGACCGAGACGGCCTGGGCGTCCGGATATACGATCACCCCGCACACCGGATTTGCCGTCGTGGTGCCGGCAAGGAGCTGTGCATCGGCGATAACTGGCTTCTTGCATCTCATCAGGTGCTCGAACGCCAGGCCCTGCCGGAGAACAGGCTGCCACGGCCTGCCGGGGGCGGATTCCTCGAAGCCGTTTTTCCGGTACCAGTCGGTCAGCAGCTTCGGGCGCTCGGCGCACAGCTCCGGTCTTGCTGCGCGGCGTCTGTGCAGCAGGAGTTTCATGCGCGGGAAATCCTCGAGATCGAGCTTTGAGAGATAGGGGTCGTCGAGATACTCCACATTCCTGTCTTCACTGTTGTCCGCCTTCAGGTGTTCCATCCGCCTGAGACTCAGGCTCCCGGCCGAGAATGACCCGCCGATATCGTGAAGGTCATCTGCGATGCAGGGGGCATTCGGAATGCGGGATCCCGCCTTTGAGCCCCATGCCGCTTTCCCCGATGCCCTTTCCCTTTTTTCCCGCTTCGGCCTGCGCACAAGCAGCGAAACGCAGTAATTCAGCAGCTGCAGGTAAGATATGTTGCCATTGATGGTGAGCCTGTTTCTGAGCATCATGTTGAGCACTTCGCCTGGAGGCGCGGAGGCGAGATCTCTCAAAGCGGCTTCATCCGAGATGTTCAGGACCACATCCGCGCCGGCGCCCACACCGGGAGAAACCCGAACCCTTCCGTTGTTGAAGATCAGGGTTTGGGCGACGGTGCCGCTTTGTGTGCGGATGCCGACTGAGAAATTGACCCAACCGTCGGCGTTTTTCAGGCAGCTGCGGGAGAGCCTGGAGAGGTTGAATGCACAGGCGAAGGCTCCCAGGGCCGCACGGGTCACGAAATTCATGGGGATGATTTTACCTGATATCTTCATGCATTGTCCTCCAATATTATAAGCACATGGTCAGTGCCGCGCAACCGGCCGATCCGACACAGAGGGAATGCCTGAAGCGCCGGGAGGGGCGCAAATCATCACTGGACTCCTGCAGGCGGAAGACAGATCAGCCCTGGAGCACCCGGTGAATGGCCGCCTTGAGCTCATGGGTGTTTGGCGGCTTCATGAGCATTTCCCGAATGCCCAGCGACTTTGCCTCCTGCTCGGTGATGCTGTCACCATACCCGGTGCTCAGAATTACCGGTATGTCGGGGCGGATGTCGATGAGCCTTTTGACGAGCTCGCGGCCGTCGACGCCCGGCATGGACAGATCGGTGATGACGAGGCAGAATCTCTGAGGGTTCTCCGCAAAGATATCCAGGGCTTCCCGGCCGCTCTGCACCGATACCACGGCATATCCCGAGCGCTCGAGCGCCCGCTGCATGCTGGAAAGGATGATCTTCTCGTCATCGACCAGGAGAATCGGAGATGCTTCCCCGCACGCTAAGCGCTGATCGTCAGCAGGCCCCAGCTCTCCGGGCTGCTCGGCCAGGACGGGCAGAAATACGGTAAAGATGGAGCCTTTGCCGGGAACGCTCTCCACGGCGATCACGCCGCCGAGTTTTTTCGCGATCCCGTGCGCCACCGGCAGACCCATCCCGAGGCCCTTGCCCACCTCCTTGGTAGTGAAGAACGGCTCGAATATCCGGTCCATGATGTCGGCGGTGATTCCCCGGCCGGAATCCTGTATGGTGAGCTTGAGATATTCCCCGGGCTTCAGGTCCTGGTGGGCGCGGACAGGCTCGATGCGGGCGTTCGTGAGGTTCACCTCGATGACACCCTTGTGCGCCTCCAACGAATCCGCGGCGTTTCTGAAGAGGTTCATGATGATCTGCTGAATCTGCGTCGGATCGCCCAGGACCGTGTACGATCCTTCGTCGATGTGAGACTGCACCTGGATGGTGCTCGGCAGGGAGGCCCGCAGCAGAGACAGTGTCTCGTTCAGCAGAGGAACGATCCTGACCGGGCTCAGCTTCCCTTCGCTTTTCCGGCTGAAGGCGAGGATCTGTTTCACCAGATCTCTCTGACGGTACGCCGCGCTCAGGATCTGCGACAGGGCCTCGTGCTGGTCGGAGCCCTTTTCCGAATCGGACAGGAGCATCTCGATGTTGATGATGATGGGGTAGAGGATGTTGTTCAGATCATGGGCGATCCCGCCGGCAAACGTGCCCAGAGCCTCTATCTTCTGGGTCTGGGCGAACTGGGCTTCCATGCTCTTCTTGTCTTCCTCCATCCTCACCCTCTCGGTGATGTCTGTCAGGAAATTCAGTGTTGCGGGTTTGCCCTTCCAGGAGATCTTGACGGCGTTGATCTCGATCCACCTGGTTTCTCCCTTCCTGTTCAGGACCCTGAAAGGATATAGAATGGGCTCCGATTCGCCGCCCATTCTTCTGCGGTGCCTCTCTGTGACCATCTGCCTGTCGTCGGGATGGATGAAATCGACGAACGGCCTCGATATCAGCTCTTCTTGAGAGTAGCCGAGCATTTCCGCAAACTTGGGGTTCACGAACTGGAACCGGCCGTTCTGCGCGATAATGATTCCCTCGTTGGCGTTTTCCACCAGCATACGGTACTGCTCCTCGGATGAGCGGATCGCCTTTTCGATCCGCTTCCGCTCGGCGATCTCACCCTTGAGCTTCGCGCTGCTCGCTTCGAGCTTTGAGGTCCTCTCCCTGACCAGGTCTTCGAGATGTCTCCGGTAGCGGTTCAGATCTTCTTCGGCCTGTATGCGTTCGGTGATGTCTATGCTGTTTCCCACATACCCCAGGAACTCCCCTTCGGGAGAGAACCACGGGGCGCCGAAGGATTCGACCCACCGCCAGCTTCCGCTCGAGGATCGGAGGCGGGCTTGCGCATAAAAAGGCTTTTTCCCTTCCACGGCGGTTTTGAAAACTCCGATGTACGCATCTGCGTCGTCCGGGTGCACCAGAGGCAGCCAGTTGAGCCCGGACACATCCTTCAGACTGACTCCGAAAAACTCTCGGAAGGTGCGGTTGATGAACACTATCCCTCCGCTGGGGTCCATCATCCAGATAATGAGGGGGGAGCTGTCCGCCATGATTCGGAATCGCTCCTCGCTCTCGCGCAGCTTATGCTCGGCGTGCTTGCGGTCCGTGATGTCAGTGGACATGCCGCCGATGCCGATAATGTTCTCCGCCGCATCCCGGATGGGGAACTTGGAGGTGAGGAACCAGTGATCGCCGTCCGGAAGCCGGATTATCTCCTCGGTCTCCAGGGGTTGTCCGCTTGCGAGCACCTGGCGGTCGTTCGCCTCCATGGGGCCGGATATCTCGGGCGGCCAGATATCCGATGCCTTCCGGCCCAGTATCTCCTCAATCGGGATCTGGGACGATTGCTGCGCCCGGCTGTTCAGGAAGGTTATGCGGCCTTCGGTATCTTTGAAATACACCACCGCAGTCATACTCTCGATGAGCCCCTGAATCAGCTGGCGGCTCTCCAGAAGTTTCAGCTCGGTTTGCTTGCGCTCGGTGACGTCCATCAAGTTGCCGGTGATCTTCTCCACACAGCCGTCTCTGAGCACCGGCCTTGCGATGGTCCTGACCCAGCGCTCTTCGCCACGGGCATTCGTGAATTTCAGCTCCAGGTCATACGGCTCACCCTTTTCGACAGCTCTTTCAAAGGCCTGTCTGATCACCGGTCGATGCTCGGGGGCGTAAAACGAGATGTTCGAATCGATATCGTCATCATCATAGTCCTTCGAAACTCCATAGATCCGATAAGTCTCATCGGTCCAGGTCGTTTTGCCGGTCGCCATGTCAATTTCCCATCCGCCTGTCATCGAGATTTCCTGGGTCTGTCTGAGCAGGGTCTCGCTTTTCTTCAGGGCGTCTTCGATCCGCTTTCTTTCAGTGATATCCTTGACGATCCCCGTTACGTGCGTAACCTGGCCCCGGGCATCAAGCCGGGGCTTGCCCTGTATCCAGATCCATCGGACGTTGCCGTCCGCGTCTTTGATCCGGCACTCGAAATCGATCACCGCACGCGCAGAGAGTGCGGTTCGGAAATTCTCCTCAATCTCATTTCTGTCGTCAGGTATCACATGGTCGAGCAGCATTCGATAGGTCCAGCGGGAGGGCGGCTTTGTGTACCCGAATATGAGGTCGTGGCGCGGCAATTTCCAGATGGAGCCGGTTTTCGTATCCAGCTCCCAGATGCCGTATTCCCCGGCTTCCAGGATGAGGTTCAGGCGCTCTTCGCTTTTTCCGGGAGAGCCCTTGGCGATATGTCGGTAGGGGCGGTCTGTCATTTTCAGGAGTACCTGTCCGGCCTGCTTTCACGGACTGAAAATATGATAACTACAAACTATAGACTTTCCATAATCCAAAAAGATTCATGCCCTCGTTGCCCAAGTTTTTTCCTTTTCCTGAAGCCGTGTGGTTGTGATACAGAGAGACACCACTGAAAGGTATTTATAAAGGAGACTCATGTGAAAAAAATGATCGTGACGGCAATGATACTGATGGCGGCCATGGTGGGCTGCTCGACCGAGAAGAGCGCTTCATCCGCCGGCAAGGCGGATCTGAGTGATCCACATATCGTGGCCATGGTCGGTGACGAGAAGATCACGGATACAGACATCGATGCACTTCTCCAGGAGATCCCGGAACAGGCCCGCGTCCAGTACTCCTCGCCCGAAGGGAAAAAGGAGTTTGTGAACAGTCTGGCCGAGATCAAGATGCTCTCCCTCGAAGCGAAAAAGCAGGGAATCGACAAGGACCCGGATGTCAAACGGAAGATCGACTTCATGGGAGATCAGATGCTCGCCAGAGGGCTTGCGGAGTCGGCTGTCGAGAATATCAGCATCAGCGACCAGGACATCTCCGGATACTACGACAGCAACAGGGATAAATTCACCGAAGGGCCGAAGGTGAAGCTGCGGCACATTCTCGTGGATAATGAGGGAGATGCGCAGACGGTTCTTGCCCAGCTGAAAAAGGGAGCGGACTTCTCGGAGCTCGCAAAAGAGAAATCCAAGTGCCCTTCTTCGCAGCAGGGAGGCGATCTCGGATGGGCGACAAAGGGAATGATGGTCCCCGAGTTCGAGAACGCCGCGTTCGCCCTGAAGAAAGGTGAAATGAGCGGGGTGGTGAAGACGGATTTCGGCTACCACATCATCATGTGCGATGATGTTGAGCCCGCAAAGCAGATCGAGCTGAAAGATGCAAGGGATACCATAGAACGCCAGCTCCGCAGCGAGAAGAGCGAAGAGGCGGTGAGCGCTCTCATCGAAGAAGTGAAGAAGAATTACCCCATCACGATCAACGAGGGATACTTCGAGAATGCGCGGCCGGAAACAGGGCAACCGCTGCCTGAAGGGGGCGATTCTCCCGCCGAGGCCGAACAGCCGGCAGGCACGGAATAAAATCAATATGGGGGCCGGATCTCCCGCGCTGACAACGTCCTTCGATTGTCAGCGCGGGAGATCCGGCCCCCTCGGATTTTTTTCAGCCTATCTTTCTCCCCAGGATCGACCAGTACAGGTTCACGCCCAGGATATCGAAGTACTCGATGTGCTCGATCGTGCATCCCGCCCCCTTCACCAGGCCGGGGTAATCCCACACGGGGTGGAATACCGCCTCGGTGGTGGAGCTGTAGATGGATATGGCGATATACCAGTTGATTGTCTGGACGATCCCGCGCCACCCCTGCTCGGGAAGGACGAATTCGCCGACCACCAGGTAGCCGCCCGGCCGCACCAGGGTGCCCAAGTGATTCGCCACCTCACGGACCCGGGTTTCGGAAAAGACGTTCAGGAAGAAGTTGGAGATCACCATGTCGTATTGCCCCGTATCCCGGACATTGAAAATATCGTCGTGTATGATGCGTATCTCTTTCGGGGGCTTCTCTTTTGTTATGCGCTTCCGGAAATGCTTCAGCATGGTCTCGGAAAGGTCCACGGCCGTGACGTCGGCGCCGAGCCTGCTCGCCTCGATCGCCTCGGTTCCGTGTCCGACGCCGGCTACCAGGACCTTGTCGCCTTCTTTGAGATGCTTGAGCATGGCGGATTTGCACCGGGGAATGCGCCCGAGGCTGTAGAGATGGCCCGACAGCTCATATTGAAATCCCACCAGCCAGTACCCGTCTTTCATAGGTTCCTCCAGCATTATGCCTGTCTGTACGAAGGCAGGCAAATCATTGTAGGTGCTTACAGCCCCGGTGATACGGGGGATGATGGTGTGCAACATATCACGGATATGATCCCGTCGCCACATGATATTCATCATCAAGCTCTTTGATCTCACAGGGAAAAACAGTGCGGCCCATCTCATGCGAGACTTCCGCTCCGGTCCCGGCCTTTGCTCAGACGTTTGACGAGCTCTTCTCCAGCTCGACCAGGAGAAACACGACGAGGCCCGCTCCGAGAATCCAGCCCCACTCGGCGGCAGGGAGCGGTTTCGTGCCGAGCAGTCTGTTCGCGGTTTCGAGATAGGTGAACCCGATCTGGAAAAGTATGAGCACGTCTATGGCAAGGAAAGCCTTGCTGTTTCCCCGGAAACTTTTCGCACTCAACGAAGAGCTTTCGAGAAAACGGGTGTTGAAGAGGTAAAACAGCTCGCCTGCCGCCAGTATGTTGACTGCAACGGTCCCGGCCGCCTCGATGTCCTCCCATGCGGAGAGCCTGTGATTGAAGAGCACGATGACCTCGGCTGCGATGAGTATGGATACGAAGAGAATCCGCCGGAGAAGATACCGGGAAACGATGGGCTCGTCGGACGCTGCATGATATTCTCCTCGGACGGCTCGAAGGCGAGCGCCAGTGTCACGGTAGTGACCATGTTGACCCACAGGATCTGGACGGGAGTGATCGGCAGGACAGAGAAGAGAACAAGTGCGCCGAAGATGATGACGAGCGATTCAGCACCATTGGTTTCTCTCTCAATATTAATCGTAGCCGCGGCAGGCGTGTTCTCCATCTATATGGGAGGCCGAATATCCACGAGCCCGACCGGAGGAGAGCACAGTGATCAGAGGTGGACAGAGCGGAGCTTGACGGCTATACTCGTGAATAATCATATCGTTCCGGGGTGATACATGAAGACGGACGAACGATTCATCTTTCTCATCGGCCAGGCGAGAAGCCGGCTGTTCGCCAGGCTCGATCAGTCCCTCATCGATGCCGCCGGCATAACCGCGGCACAGGCGAGAGCGCTCTATTACCTCCTGACCAACGACGGATGCCCGACGGGCGATCTGAGCCGCGCCCTGGCGCTCGACAAGTCGGCCGCCACCGGGCTGATCGACCGGCTGGAGGACAAAGGGCTCGTAGCACGCCGCGCCGTCTCATCGGATCGCAGCTCGATCGGCGTTTTTCTCACCGAGTCCGGCAGGAATGCCGCCCGGATATGTCTGGGTGTGACCAAGAAGCTCAACGACACGCTCAAGGAAGGGCTCTCCCGGGAAGAGATCGATGTCTTCAGCCGTGTTCTAAAGAAGATCATCCGACGGGTTTCGATATAAGGGGCGTCGGTGATCCTCTCAAAAAAAAGGCCCCTCAAAAAGGGGCCTTTTTTCTTTCGACCGGCTGTTGATCGCCGCTCTTACATCATTCCTTCCATGCCTCCCATGCCGCCCATCCCTCCGGGCATGCCTCCTGGTGCGGGCTTGTCCTCGGGAATCTCGGCGATCATGACCTCGGTGGTCAGCAGCAGGCCGGATACGGACGCCGCGTTCTGCAGTGCGGAGCGGACGACCTTGGTCGGATCGACGATACCGGCCTTTACCAGATCCTCGTACTCCTCCGTGGCGGCGTTGAAGCCCTTGTTGCCGCTCATGTCCTTCACCTTCTCCACCACGATGCCGCCTTCGAGGCCGGCGTTCTCGGCGATCTGACGGATCGGTTCTTCCATGGCCTTCTGCACGATCTTCACGCCGTACTTCTGGTCGCCCGGCAGATCGAGGGAGTCGAGCTTCTTGATGCAGCGCAGCAGCGCCACACCGCCGCCGGCGACAAAGCCTTCCTCCACCGCCGCCCGGGTGGAGTGCAGTGCGTCTTCGACCCTGGCCTTCTTCTCCTTCATCTCGGGCTCGGTGGCCGCTCCGACCTTGATCACCGCAACACCGCCCGCCAGCTTGGCAAGCCGCTCCTGCAGCTTCTCGCGGTCGTAGTCGGACTTGGTTTCTTCGATCTGGGCCTTGATCTGGGTGATCCGGCCCTGAATGTCGCTGCTCTTGCCCTCGCCCTCAACGATCGTGGTGTTCTCCTTGTCCAGGATCACCTTCTTTGCCCGGCCGAGATCGGCAATGGTGGCGGACTCGAGTTTTCTGCCGAGCTCCTCGGAGATCACCTGACCGCCGGTGAGAATCGCGATGTCTTCCAGCATCGCCTTCCTCCGGTCGCCGAAGCCGGGCGCCTTGACCGCAGCGCACTTCAGCGTGCCCCTGAGCTTGTTCACCACCAGCGTCGCCAGCGCCTCGCCCTCAATGTCCTCGGCTATGATCAGAAGCGCCCTTCCCTCTTTTGCGATCTGCTCCAGAACAGGAATGAGGTCGCGCATGTTGGAGATCTTCTTGTCGTAGATGAGGACGTAGGGGTCTTCCAGGACCGCCTCCATCCTCTCCGCATCGGTCACGAAGTAAGGAGAGAGGTAGCCGCGGTCGAATTGCATGCCCTCGACCAGATCCAGCGTGGTCTCCATGCCCTTGGCCTCTTCGACCGTGATGACGCCCTCCTTGCCTACCTTGTCCATGGCGTCGGCGATCATCTGGCCCACCTCGGTGTCGCCGTTGGCAGAGATCGTGCCCACCTGCTCGATCTCCTTCTTGTCCTCCACCGACTTGCTCATCTTCTTGAGCTCCTCGACCACAGCAGCCGTGGCCCTGTCGATGCCGCGCTTGAGGTCCATGGCGTTCATGCCAGCGGCCAGATACTTGAGCCCCTCGGTGTAGATGGCCTGGGCGAGCACGGTGGCCGTGGTGGTGCCGTCGCCCGCGATGTCGGAGGTCTTTGATGCGACCTCTTTGACCATCTGGGCGCCCATGTTCTCGTATTTGTCCTTGAGCTCGATCTCCTTGGCAACCGTCACGCCGTCCTTGGTGACGTTCGGGGACCCGAACATCTTGTCGAGAATCGCGTTGCGCCCCTTGGGGCCGAGGGTGGTCTTCACGGCATCGGCCAGCTTGTTCACGCCGGTGAGCATCTTTGAACGGGCTTCCTCGCTGTAGATAATCTTTTTTGCACTCATCGATCTATCCTCCTGGTTATTCCACTATGCCTAAAATATCGTCTTCCCTCATGATGAGGTATTCTTCACCGTCCATCTTGACCTCGGAGCCGGAGTACTTCGAAAAGAGGACCTTGTCGCCCTTCTTCACGTCCATGGGCAGGACCTTGCCGTCCTCTGTCTTCTTGCCCTTGCCGGCGGCGATCACCTTGCCGATCTGGGGCTTTTCCTTGGCCGTGTCGGGGATGATGATTCCGCCTGCAGTCTTCTGCTCTTCTTCGATGCGCTGTACGATAATCCGGTCTTGTAAGGGCCGTATTTTCATAAACGAACTCCTCCTGTCTCATATGATTATTAGCACTCGCTAATGATGAGTGCCAGTATCCGATAGGGCAATTTTTCTGAAATGTCAATAGCCGATTATTATTGTTTGAAAATTTTTTAAGAACAGCGGGCTGTGGAGGTGGAGGACACTTTCGTGATCACCACGCACTATTCGGCTGTCGATGATCCCGTGGTCACAGAGCGGGCACGGCAGAAAAGAGCCGGAATTGCTCTCTCCTTCGATGAACGACAGTAATCCCATCCTCGTGCCGCCGGACCATTCAACGGCGAAAAAGGCTTGACAGAGGCTCGACGTTTGGCTATTTGGCCAAATAAGCCAATGATGGGAGATGCCGGAATGGAAGAAAGCCAAAAGGCCCTCTACGAGGCAAAGGCAAAGGTACTCAAGGCCCTTGCTCACCCGACCAGACTCTGGATGGTGGAGCAGTTGGCCCGGAGAGAGCGCTGCGTGTGTGAGTTCTTCGATGCGATCGACGTGGACTTCTCGACCGTATCCAAACACCTCGCCGTGCTGAAACAGGCGGGGATCGTGGACGTGGAGAAGCGAGGAAAACAGATGTACTACCGGCTCAAGGTCCCGTGCGTGCTCGACTTCATGGGATGCGTGGAGGCCGTTCTTGCCGAAAACGACGGATGCCGGCCCGGCGGCAGCGGGCGGTCTCTGTCAGGTGCGGTCTGCAAACGCCGCGTGCAGCCGGGGAAGGATCCATGAGCCTGCGAGAAGAGTGGAAGAAGCTGGCGGTATTCATCGGCGGCTTTATCGCGATCTACTCCATGCCCATAGGAACGGAGCGCTTCGATTCGGCGATCCTGGAGGCCTTTTACCTGGCCGGGTGGTATGCGCGGGAGCACGTGCTGTTCTGCCTGATCCCGGCGTTCTTCATCGCAGGGGCCATAGCGGTCTTCATCAGCCAGGCGTCCGTGATGAAGTATCTCGGTACGGGCGCGAACAAAGTCCTGGCCTACGGCGTGGCATCGGTATCCGGGTCGGTTCTGGCCGTGTGCTCCTGCACCATACTGCCCCTGTTCGCCGGTATCTACAAGATGGGGGCCGGACTGGGCCCGGCGTCGGCCTTCCTCTACTCTGGACCCGCCGTCAATGTGCTCGCCATCGTGCTCACCGCAGCTGTTCTGGGCCCCGAGCTCGGGCTCGCCCGTGCCGTCGGCGCAGTCGTGTTCAGCATCATCATCGGCCTCCTCATGGCCTTTTTCTTCAGGAAGGAGGAGCATGAGCGTACGAGCATGAACGCTGTCATGCCTCAGGAACAAGGAGGCAGGCCGCTGTGGCAGACAACGCTCTACTTCGCCTCCATGGTGGGTATCCTCGTGTTCGCAAACTGGGGCCGAAGCACGGGAGGCGTCTCGGAGCTCATCTATCAGAACAAATGGGTGCTCACTTCCCTGTTCGCTGCGGCGCTCGCCGTGATCATGGTAAGGTGGCTCCGCGTGAAAATAAGATACATGGTTGTTTCAGCGGCTGCGGTAGCTGCATTGGCGTTTATGTTTCGGGGAAATCCGGCTGTCCCCTTCACGGCAGGCATCGTACTGCTGATCTCGATCCTCGCGAAAGGCACAGACGAAAGCCGCGACTGGCTCGAGCAGACCTGGGGCTTCACCCTGCAGATCGTGCCTCTTCTCTTTGCGGGAGTGCTGGTGTCGGGATTCCTGCTGGGACGGCCCGGCGAGGCCGGGCTCATTCCTTCGGGCTGGATCGAGGCCTCGGTTGGAGGCAACTCGCTCGCGGCGAACTTTTTCGCATCGTTCGTGGGCGCTTTCATGTACTTCGCTACCCTGACGGAGGTACCCATCCTCCAGGGTCTGCTCGGCTCAGGAATGGGCAAGGGGCCGGCGCTCGCCCTGCTGCTGGCCGGGCCCGCGCTCTCGCTTCCCAGCATGCTGGTGATCTACGGCATCCTGGGTGCCAGGAAGACGTCTGTATACGTGGCGCTCGTCATCGTCATGGCGACCTTGAGCGGGTGGATGTTCGGGTTCATGGCAGGATAATTCATGGAAAAGAGAACGGGAGGATCGGCAGGATGAAGATACAGATTCTCGGAACCGGCTGCGCCAAGTGCAGGAAGCTGGCGCAAAACGCTGAAGAAGCCGCCAGGGAGCTGGGCAGGCCCGTTGAGGTGGAGAAGGTCTCCGATATCGGCGAGATCATGAAGTACGGCGTCATGATGACCCCGGCCCTTGCCGTCGACGGCGAGGTGAAGTTCGTGGGCAAGGTTCCGTCGGTCAAGGACATCAAGGCCGTTCTCGGATGACGGGTCACCGGCAAACGGCGACAGGGACACCGAAAGGGGAGGAAGCATGCCTGGAGAAGGGTGCGATACATGCCGCCCTGCGTGGCTGAGACCGATCCATCCCTGCCCGCAAGCCGCCGATGCGGCTGGGAAAGGCGTGGCGCCGATCGATGAGAAAACCGCCGCGCAAGAAGATCACTGCACTGAAAGACGGAGGAACGCCCATGAAAGACGACCATGAAGCACAGGCGAATGACAGGCCCTTCCACGATGAGGCCAGACAGCTCGTGAGGGAACGGTATTCAAAGGTAGCCGAATCGAACGGCTCATGCTGCACAAGCTCCGCCTGCTGCCAGCCCGGGCCGATAACAGGCATTTCCGAGAAGCTGGGATATTCGAAGCAGGACATCTCCGGCGTCCCAGAAGGCGCCGACATGGGGCTGGGATGCGGAAACCCCCATGCAATCGCCAGCCTCAAACCCGGGGAGACCGTGATCGATCTGGGCTGCGGAGGCGGATTCGACTGCTTTCTCGCCGCCGGGCAGGTGGGAGAGAAGGGCAGGGTCATCGGCGTGGATATGACGCCCGAAATGATCTCGAAAGCACGGGCCAATGCCCTCAAGGCCGGTTACCGGAACGTGGAGTTCAGGCTCGGCGAGATCGAGCATCTGCCTGTGCCTGATAACACCGCCGACGTCATCATCTCCAACTGCGTCATCAACCTCTCACCCGACAAACCGCAGGTGTTTGCCGATGCATTCCGCGTTCTCAAGAAAGGCGGGCGCCTGGCGATCTCGGATATCGTAGCGGTCCGCGAGCTTCCTCCCGAGGCCGCGCAGAATACAGATGCATACTGTGGATGCGTTTCCGGTGCCGTGCCGGTCGCGGATCTCGAGCGGATGCTCCGGGAAGCCGGCTTTTCGGATATCGAAGTAGCGGTGAAGGAGGAGAGCCGGGAATTTATCAAGGACTGGTTTCCGGGCACGGGGTATGAAAACTATGTCAGCTCGGCAATCATAACCGCGACGAGGCCGGCCTGATTTTTTTCAGGAGGGAAGAAAGCCGGAGGGCGGAAAGCGGGGCAGTACGGCGTTGAATTATCCAAGGGGGTCGATATCCTCACCGAAGCCATATTCAACGAGATGAAGATGGATGAGATCGGCGGCCTCGATCTTTCCCGCACGCCCCCTCTGAGCAGCCCCTGTGAAGACTGCGGGCTTCTCCATTCCATCAGGAATGCGCATAAGCCCCGGCCGGGAAGCAGGAGACTCATGAAATTTCCCTGGCGGGGAGAACCGAGTTCGATTATATAGTGGGCAGATGACGGCGGCAATCCGAATATTGCTCGTGAAAGAATGCATCCTGTAGGATCGGAGCTTTTGGCCATGAAGAGGGCGTTTTTGATTTTCCAGGCTGTGGTGCTTGTGGTGTTTTGCAGTTTTGTACAGTGGGGCGAAGCCGGCGCCGCCGACAGCAGAGTGTTTGTCCTGTGCTACCATTCCTTTCACGGCAATAACCGCTTCGACTATGACATTTCTCTCGAAGAGCTCGCCTCTCAGATGGATTTTCTCAGCACAAAGGGATTCAGATTCGTTTCCTATGCCGATCTGGTCGAGGGCGCGGTGACAGGGAAGAAGAACGTGCTCGTCGTCATCGACGACGGGAACCAGAGCGTGTACCAGGCCTTTCACGAGGTCCTCAAGCCGCGGGGCATATGGCCGGTGCTGGGCATCTATCCGAACATCATCGGAAAGAAATCGTATGCGCTCACCTGGGACCAGCTCAGGGAGCTCTGCCGGGAAGGCTGCGATATTGCCGGGCACGGGTACTATCATCTCATCCTGAGCCGGAAGCTCTACGACAGCGACAGCCGGGCCTTTGTCCAGGAAGTTGCGCTTTCGAAAAAGGTCCTCGAGGAAAAGCTGGGCGTGAAGGTTTCTTCATTCGTATATCCCAACGGCGCCCGCTCAGACATCGCGGTCCAGACGCTCAAGGATGCCGGCTACGAGAGCGCCTTCACCATCCGATGGGGTCAGGCGGCCGTCCCTCTCGCTTTGAACCAAGACCCCTACGGGCTCCCGCGCTTCATGATACTCAACAACAACTGGCCCATGATATCCGGCTTCATTCTCAAGTCGTCCGCCGAGTAGGTTTTTCCCGGAGAGCGGATACGACGACCGCCTCTTTTTAGGGCATGGTGCGTGCGTTTTCAGAAATGCCCTGGGGCTTCGCGAAAGGGAAAAGTTTTTCACTTCTCCTCTTGATTTACCGCCAACCGCACATACTAAACTCTCATAACATGAGCAATGTGTCATGAGCCTCGTGCATTCACGAAGAGGGCGGCGAAAGTGAACAGCGGGGTGTAGAACGATGGCGACATTCAGAGAACAACGGACTCATGACCGTGTTCAGTGCAGGTTTCCTCTCGAGCTGAAGCGCATTGTTCACCAAGATGAGTGCCCACGCGGAGCCACTGCCTTCAACATGAGCGAAGACGGCGTCTATCTGGAGATAGATGAGAGGATAGAGCCTGGTGAGATGGTGCACATACATCCGATTCAGCTGGTGCCGAGGATTCTGGAACACAGCCGTTTCTGCGACACCACCGGAGTCATCCGGTGGTGCAGGCCCGTGAAGACCGGACGGCATCGCTCGTATGGGGCAGGCATCAGGCTTTCTCTGCCGAGCAGCTGCGAAGAAGCGCTGGAATGCCGCCCCGGAGTGATTTACTCCTGCGATATGTGCGGCGCCACCATAAGCCTGTGGGATGTGCGTGGGCAGAAGGGTCCTGCATGGCTGTGCGAACACTGCCGGAGCGGCCTGAACAGATACCCGGATGCGGTGCGCAGGCCGGCTGTGAGATTTCTTATCGGAAATGCGCTCTGACAAATGCCGCTGCGTGACAAAGCATACAGGATGCCGGTATCCCGCCGGCCCGAAGGGCCTTGTTTTCCTTCAAGCCGCCATCGATGACGGGGGGCGTGAGGAGAAGGCGGACGGGTAAGCCGCATGGCTGCTTGTGCAGTACGGCCGTGGGTGAATGATCGACACGCGGGAGACCATGCGTACAACGGAAAAGCCGAAAGTGAAGCCGATCAGAAAACGTTTGTCCATGTCCGCCGGCACAGACAAACGCTTGGAGCGGCTCGGGCTGGGAGTCGTCCGTCTGGACAGAGCCCTCACGATCATTCAAGTAAGCGATCTGGCGGCCGCCCAGCTCCGAAAATCGAAATATGATCTCGAAGGCAGGCCCTTGAGCAGTGCGGTTCCCGAAGAGAATGCGAAGCGGATCACCGATGCGTGCGCAGAGGGTCTGAAAACCGGCGCCGTCATCAAATTCGAGATGCATGTTCCCGGGCATCCCGGAAGATGGGTGTCATGCCGCTGCCTCCCCGAAGAAGACGGGTCTTCTCTCGTTCTCGAAGATGTCACCGCGGAGAAGAAGGCGGGAGATGAGGCGCTGAACAAGGAAAGAGAGGCGCGGCGGAGGCTGGAGATCGTCTATGACTCCATTCCCGTCGGAATGTGCCTCCTCGATCCGGACATGCGCTGTGTGAAGGTCAATGAATACCTGGCCAGAATGAACGGTCTGCCCGCCGATGAACACCGGGGGCGGTCCGTGCGGGAGATCATGCCCCTGCTGGCGGATCGGATCGAGGCGACTGCCCGGGGTGTCATCGAATCGGGAAGGCCCCGATTCGGCGTAGAGTTCCAGGAGCCTCTTGAGTCGCCAGGCGGGTCTACCCAGACGTGGATCACCCATTGGATTCCGGTTGCGGACGAATCCGGCAGGAGGGTGGGGGTTAACATCGTGCTCCAGAACATCACAGAGCTCAAGGACGCCATCAAGGCGCTCAAGGGATCGGAGGAGCGGTATCGGACGCTCCACGACACCCTGGTTCAAGGGGTGATCGAGCTCGACGAACAAAACCGGATCGTCTCGGCGAATTCCGCGGCCGAAACCATCATCGGTCTGGACTTGCAGGAGATGTACGGACGGGAGCTTCCCGAGGCCCTGTCGTGGATGCCCGATATCGGCTGCGAGGACGACCCGTTGTGCGCCGCGACGTTTGAGAAGCTCCAGGCGCTCAAGGAAGGGGCGTCGTGCAGAAATCAGGTGATTAGTTTTACGAACCCGAAGCTCGGTCGGCAGCGGTGGATCTCAGTCGACTGCGTTCCGCGGTTCGGGACAGCCGGTGATGAGCGCAAGGGCGCATTCGTCTTTTTCAGCGACATCACCGATCTGAAACGCGCCCAGGACGTGCTCCGGGACGCCGGCAGGAAGCTGCAGAAGAAGATGCGCCGCGACATCGTCAGGCTCGCCTCGGCTGTGGAGAGCGCGGGCGAGGGAATAGTCCTTCTCAGCCCGTCTCTCACCATCGAGTATGTGAATACGGCCTTTGAGCAGATGAGCGGATATCGGCGCCGGGACCTTGTCGGCAAGAGTCCGGATACGCTCGGGGAATATTTCATGGGCGACCGCTATCAGGACATTCTCGGAAAGATCGTCGCGCAGGGAAAGGCGTGGAGCGGCTGCAGGAGGCGAAAGCGGAAAACGGGTGAGATCATTGAGGTGAACCTGAGCGTGTCGCCCATACGGGATGAGTCCGGGAGCATCATAAATTATATCGCGGTCGTGCGAGATGTGACCCGGGAGATAATGCTCCAGCGCAAGGTAGCGGAGATCCAGAAAACAGAGGACATAGGGAATCTGGCCGGCGGGATAGCCCATGACCTCAAGAACATCTTCACCCCCATCATCCTGAACACGGAAACCGCCCTGGCGGATCTGGACAAGGACGAGACGATCCGGCCCATGCTGCAGGAGACGCTGCAGGCCGCCCGCCTGGGGAGCGACCTGGTGAGTCAGATCGTCACCTTTGGCCGGAAGCAGGTACGGGAAAAGCACCCTGTCGCTGCATCATCGGTGCTGTCCGAGTCCGTGGCCTTTCTCAGGTCCGTCCTGCCGAGCACGATCGAAATCCGGCACCGAAGTGCTGTCGGGAGAGCCCGGATCATGGCCGATCCGATCCAGATAAAACAGGTGCTGATCAACCTCGGGGACAATGCGGGATACGCCATGAGGAAAAAAGGGGGCATGCTCGATGTGGTCGCGGGCCGGGCGGTTCTGAGCGAAGAGGAGGCCTCGGGCATCTCTCCGGAGCTTCCCGCCGGAAACTATGTGCGCATTCTGGTTCGCGACACCGGCGAGGGCATGGACGAGCAAACCGTCTCTCGTGTCTTCGAGCCTTTCTTCACCACCAAAAAACCGACAGAGGGAGCGGGCATGGGCCTCGCCATCGCGCGGGAGATCGTCAGGGACCACCGGGGCGAGATAACGGTCTGGAGCAGGAAGGGAAAGGGCACCACGTTCTCCGTATTTCTGCCCGTTTTGCAGGTGTCGGGAAAGGAAGGGAAAGACCGCGAGAGCCTGAGTGCGGATGCACCAAAGGCACGCCGGCGACATGTATAGCCTCAACGTTCGGACAAGACCCCGCAGGTGTGAGCGCTCCATTCGTCCCGGAGGTGCGGCATGACGGAAGTCGTTCTCCTTGCCGTTCTGACACTTGCCGCCTCGGCTGTCGGGACAGCCACAGGTTTCGGAACCTCCACGATCATGGTTCCCGTCCTGGCCGTATTCCTGCCGATGCCGGTCACGCTCCTGTTCGTCGGCATCATCCATCTCTTCGGCGCTGTCTGGATGATGCTGCTCTTCAGGAAAGGAATACAGTGGAAGCTCATCCTCGGCTTCGGGCTCTCCGGGATCATAGCCAGCTATATCGGAGCGGCGCTCACTTTCCAAGCACAGGGGCTGCCCTTGCAGAGGATCCTGGGCGTATTCCTCGTGCTCTATGTGGCCTTCCTGTTTGCAAACCCGCGGTGGGCGCTTCCCGAAAACAATGGCACTGCTGTGGCCGGCGGCATTCTGTCCGGCTTGTCGGCGGGCTTCTTCGGTGTGGGGGGAGCGGTCAGGGGGGCCTTCCTGACCGCGTTCGACCTTCCCAGGGATGCCTATCTCTTCACATCGGGTATCATCGCTTTTTTCATAGACATCACCCGCATATCCCGGTATTTCCTCGGCGGGGTGAATCTGGGCCGGGATCTGACCGCCGCCCTGATCGTCTGTATCCCCGCGTCCTTTATCGGAGCACGGCTCGCCCGGAAATTCCTGGACAGGCTGCCCCAGAGCCGGTTCCGGATGTTTGTCGGCGTGTTCCTCTTCCTGGTGGCACTGAGACTCATTCTATTCTGAACAGGGATCGGGACCGGCGGAAGGGCGGTCGGCTCCTCTGCCGCGTTTCCTGTTTGATACCCTCCGGCGCACCCGCTACTATAATGAGTAAAGGACAAGGTTTCGCTGTGCAGGGAGTCGACCGATGCCGCTGTCAGGAGAACAAAAGGAAACGCGGCGTACGAAGGCCCGCAGGATCATGGATCTGAAATGCCTCACCTGCCTGAGAGACGGGTTTTACGAGGCGGTCATCATGAATATCAGCGAAGATGGCCTCTATCTCGAGTGCGATCACGAAATGAGGCCGGGAGAAAACATCCGCATCCACCTGCTGCAGCGGGCCCCGGCCGGGTTTTGCCCAGGCGAGCTGAACGAGAGCACCGGTACAGTCAGATGGTGCAGACCCCTGGCCGAGGCGAGGCACCGCCGGTACGGGGCCGGGGTCAGGTTCTCCTGAGCGGACCACGATCGCATCACTTCCAGGGGTATTCTTCCGGACGGATCGGAGATGCCCGTATAACGCCGCCCGAGGGGAACGATGGAGAAGGACGTCTGGACCGTCAGAGAGGTGGTCGAGATCCTGAATATCGACGAGGAATTCATCGCCGCGCTGCAGAGAGAGGATATCATCACCCTGATGCGCGACGATTCCCGTGGAGGGAACCTGCTCCGGAGACAGGAAATCGACAAGATCAGAGTCGCCAAGGTTCTCGTGGAGGACATGGACATCAATCTGCCCGGGGTCGAGGTGATCCTGGGAATGCGGCAGAACATGATCGACATGAGAAGACAGTTCGACGACATTCTCAAAGACCTGGCCGATGAGATCCGGCGTATGTTCGAACAGGGGCCGTGAGAAAGATGGTGCGGTGGCTTCGCGGTTCAGGCCGGCCATGGATCCCGCACGCCTGAAGGATCACAGGATCAGGGCGGCGACGCCGAAATAGAAGAGCAGGGTAAAGATATCCGCCAGGGCGAGGGTGACCGGGCCCGAGGAAATTTTGGGATCCAGGTCGAACTTGTGCAGCAGGGTGGGGATGCTCAACCCCAGGAGGCAGGCGGAGCATATCGCCAGCAGGATGCTGACCCCCACGGAAAAGGCCGTGATGAGCGCGCCTTTCCAAAAAAGGATAACGACCGCCACCAGAAACCCGCTGGCGGCGCCCAGCATCAGGGCCGTTCCGATCTCATGGACAAACATTCTGAGGTACCATCCCAAGGTGGGCCGCGCATGCCGCAGCTTCTGGATCGTGACCGCCATGGACTGAGTGGCCACACTCTCTCCGAGACCCAGCACCAGTGTCAGGAAGAATGCCAGTATGATGCTCTTGGCGATGGTCATTTCAAAGGCGCCGGCAAGAAATGCGGCCACTGTGCCGCCTGTGATGGTGGCCATCAGCCAGGGGAACCGGAAGCGGAACGCCTTTACCGTTGTCGCGTCACGCACCTGAGATACATGGAAGCCGATGGTTTCGAACAGTTCGTTCAGATGTTCTTTCTCGGCGATGTCAAAGACCTCGTCCGTGAAGAATCCCACATCAACGATCCCGACGATTCGGTGCTTTTCATCAACCACGGGAAATGCGAGGAATTTGTGTATCACGAACAGCTCACATGCATCCAGCACCGTGGATGTTGCCGGAAGGGCCACCACGTTCGACACCATGATATCCGAGAGCTTTTGGTCGGGCTGCGCGCCCAGCAGGCGTCGGGTGGGAAGGACGCCGACCAGCACGTCGTTTTTGTCGACCACGTAAAAGTAGACGATCTTCTCTCCCAGCTCTTCCTTGCGGATAGCCTTCAGGGCCTCCTCTACGGTAATATCCTTTTTCAGCTGGGTGAAGTCCTTGCGTGCGACGTTCATCACCTGCTGATGTATGTGATCGATCTCCTGCTTCATTGTCGTATAATTATCCTGAAATCATCAAAAAGCCGTTCATGCCGGAAATCACCTGCAGGAGTCCTGGAGAGAAACCCGAAGATCCCCACCAGGACGTTCGGATGCCGGAGGAACGAGGAGCAGGACATCCCTGGCCGCCTCGATAGTTGTCCTGATCCATGAATTGATTATAACAAAGCAATTTGCATAAACGCAAGACAATGGGTAAAAATATCAGCCGGCCCAGGAACGATCCGCAGGAGACAATCCTTTCGAATGTGCCGGTTCAATGCGGCTGCGCCTGAGAGGAGCCCGGCCGGAACATGACCTGCGGGTATGAGAATGGACGGGCTTACAGCCTCAGCCCTGCCCGCACGTCGCCCTGGTAGAGCCGTTCGATTTTCTCAGCGGCGTCCAGCGCTTCCTTGTCTTCGGTCCTGGGTACCTTGACCACCAGACGGATCAGCAGATCGCCCTTTTGTTTGGTTTTCGGATTCAAGGCGCCTTTCCCTCTGACCTTGAGAGTCTGGCCGCTCTGGCTTCCCGGGGGCACCTTGACCCTGATGCGTCCGTCCACGGTGGGAACCGTTATTGTTCCTCCCGCCATGGCCTCGCGTACAGTCACAGGCACCTCCATGGTCAGATCGTCCCCCTCGCGCTTGAGGAACGGGTGTTCGGGGACGTGGATGACGAGATAGAGGTCTCCGGGTGTTCCTCCTCTCCCGGCCGGCTCTCCCTTTCCTGCAATCCTGACCCGTGAGCCCTCCATTACGCCGGGGGGTATGGAGACCTTTATCCTCTCGACCCCTGACACCATACCCTGACCGGCACATGTGGGGCAGGGCTTGCCAATCCTGCCCGTACCGCGGCAGCGGGGGCACGGCTTGGTGAACTGTATGGGGCCGCGGGCCACGTCCAGTCTGCCCGTTCCTCCGCAGACCGTGCAAGTGGCAGCGCCGGCACCAGGGTCTATCCCGTTTCCCCGGCAGGTGGGGCAGACTTTCGTCTTGTCCATGGCTATCTCGGTCTGGACCCCTTTCAGGGCGGAGACGAAATCAATGCTCATCGTGTATTCAAGATCCCTTCCACGGGCCCGTTCGTGGAAGGCCGGGCCTTCCTGCTCGAAATCGAACAGGTTTCCGAAGATGTCCTCATAGCTCCGAAAGCGGCCGAAGTCTTCGGCAGCCCATTCGCCTCCAGGCTCCCCGCCTCCTTCCGCCCCCTGCTGACGGCCCCCCGACCACTGCCGGTACCGGCGGGCCTGCTGCTCGTCGAAGCCCGGATGGAGCCCGGCCTCGCCGAACTCGTCATAGAGCCTGCGCTTGTCCTCGCTGCCGAGCACATCATAGGCCGCACTGATCTCCTTGAACTTTTCCTCGGCCTCCCTGTTGCCCGGGTTGATATCGGGATGCCACTTCCGGGAAAGTTTGCGGTATGCTTCCTTGATCTGATTCGCACTCGCGTCCTTGGGAACCCCCAGGATCTCGTAATAATCCCTTGCCATCGGGCGGCCCCTCCACACCGATATCTATTCTTAGATACTAAGTCTCCGCCTTCCGGTCTGCAAGGGCGCCCGGACGTTGGATCCGACAGGGCGCGGCAGTATGCCGAGCCGGTACCTGCCCGGAATTGCTCCGTATCTTTACGACAGCAGCATCTTTTCTTTTTCCGCGCGGCCCGTATTGTAGATATATGTCAGGGCGTGATGACAGTGCCGATCGGCGAGCGGCAGGGGCGGCCCCGGTATATTCCGGACTCGAGGCAGGAAGCCGATGAACGAGTTCTGGCTGTGTTTCGTTCCGCTGTTCGTGGCTGTGGATGCAATCGGAACACTGCCCCTGTTCCTGGGGCTCACTCAGGGAACGCCGCGACGGGAAGTGCGCCGGATCATTGTCGACTCGGTTCTGACAGCCGCTGTGGTTGCCGTTCTCTTTCTCTTCGGCGGCAGAGAGCTGCTGCAGCTGCTCGGCATTACGATCTCGGACTTCATGATTGCAGGCGGCCTGCTGATATTCGTCATCGCACTGAGCGATGTGCTGTCTTCGGGCAAGCCCGAGAAGGACGTCGACAGGATGAATCCGGGGGCGGTGCCGCTTGGAGTGCCGCTCATCGCCGGCCCGGCCGTGCTCACCACGTCGATCCTTCTTCTGAATACATACGGAGCCCTTCCCACCGCAACCGCCCTTATGGCAAACATCGGAATCGCGGGCCTCGTGTTCTTCTTCGGCAACGGCCTCAATCATATCCTGGGAAGCGCAGGGGCCAGGATCATCTCGAAGATAGCCAACCTGCTCCTGGCCGCCATAGCCGTGATGATGATCCGCAAAGGCGCGACCATACTGCTGACAGGACTTCTGCAGGTCCCGTGACCGTCAAGAAGCTTTCGGGCAACGGGTTCAGCCCCGCTGAGACCGGCGGTATCCGCGCACGAGGCCTCTCAGCTCGAGAAGGATGGACACAAGGGAGGTGAGGGCTGCGGCAAAATATCCATACGCCGCCACGATATGCTCCCGCTGGTTGTACCTCTGGTATGCATCGATCGTACGGGTGATGGATTTGGAATAATCGTCGAACACCTTGCCCGCTTCAGGGTCCGAGCCCCTGTACTCGATAGCGTTCAGCCCGAACTGCAGAGGCGCGATGCGGCCTCTCTGGGCCGCGAGGACATGGGATATGCCGATGGAGAGTTTTATGAGAAAGATCGCGATCCACACGAGGAGGATCACCCGCCTGTCTGAGAACAGTTTCGCTGGCAAGTTCATACAATTTATATCATGCCCGGCAGGCAGAATTCAAGGAGCAGCCTCCGCTCTGAAGGTGGTTGTATTCGGCCCTGGATTCGGCTACATACTGCTGTCAGAACAGAAGAGGAGACACGGCTCGCCATGAGCGAAGATTCCGAGAAGAAGCCGCAAGTCCAGGCAGGAACCATGGGGACTTTTGCAGGGGTTTTCACGCCGAGCTTCCTCACGATTCTGGGCATCATCCTCTTCATGCGCCTCGGATATGTGGTGGGCAGTGCCGGCCTCATGAAGGCGCTGTCGATCATTGCGCTGGCCAGTGCCATCTCCGTCATTACAACACTCTCGCTGTCGGCTGTTTCGACGAACATGCGGGTCCGCGGGGGAGGCGTCTATTATCTCATTTCCCGCACCCTGGGCGTCGAGTTCGGCGGCGCGATCGGGGTGGTGCTCTTTCTTGCCCAGTCCGTTTCCATAGGCTTCTACTGCATCGGATTCGGAGAGGTGATTTCCCTGATGATGCCGGTACAGTACGCCCATATGCCCCAGATCGTGGGGGCTCTCGCAGTAGGCCTGCTCTTCTGCTTCGCGTGGCTCGGTGCCGACTGGGCGACAAAGTTTCAGTACGTTGTCATGGCGGTTCTGGTATCCTCGCTGGTCTCGTTCTATATCGGCGGCTGGCATGTGTGGGACCCGGCAAATATCGCCTCCAACATGAGCGATGCGGCTTCAGGACCCGAATTCTGGATTCTCTTCGCGATCTTCTTCCCAGCGGTCACCGGGTTCACCCAGGGCGTGAACATGTCCGGCGACCTCAAGGACCCCGGCCGAAGCATTCCAGTGGGGACTTTTGCCGCGGTCGGCCTTTCGATTGCCATCTATTTCTCGACCGCAGTGATCATGGCGGGCGCTCTGCCGAGAACCGTGCTCACGGATGATTACTCATCCATGAAGCAGGCCTCCTCAATCGGGATGCTCGTGGACGCCGGCGTCATAGCGGCGACGCTGTCTTCCGCCATGGCCTCGTTCCTGGGGGCGCCAAGGATACTCCAGTCAATGGCAAACGACAGAATCTTTCCCTTCCTGCGCTTCTTTGCCAAGGGCTACGGCCCGGCAAACAATCCCCGCAGGGGGGTGATATTCTCCGCACTCATCGCGTTCATGACCATATCGCTGGGAGAGCTCAATGCCATTGCGCCGGTCGTGTCCATGTTCTTTCTCGTTTCTTACGGGCTGCTCAATTACGCCACCTACTACGAGGCCCATGCGGCGAGCCCCTCGTTCAGACCGCGCTTCAGGTGGTTCAACAAGAATACAAGCCTCGCCGGAGCCGTTGCCTGCCTCATTGTCATGCTCGTCATCGACCTGATGGCGGCCGCGATATCAGTCGCCGTTCTGTTCGCCCTCTACCAGTATCTGAGACGGGTCGACATTCCAGATCGCTGGGCGGACAGCAAACGATCCTATCATCTCCAGCAAGTCCGTGCGCATCTCCTGGCCGCGGCATCGGAGATCGAGCATCCCCGGGACTGGAGGCCCCAGATCATCGCCTTCTCGGACGAATCCAGACGCAGGGAGCGCCTTCTTCACTTCTGTTCGTGGATCGAGGGCGGAAGCGGGATGACTACGGTGGTGAGGATCTTGGAAGGCGCCGGGGTGAAGATGCTCAAAGAGCGAAGCGAAGCCGAGCAGGAGATGCGCAGAGAGCTCGCCGCAGCCGGTCTGAAGATGTTTCCCCTGGCCGTGGTGTCACCGGATTCCGCGGATGCCGTGCAGGTGCTGGTGCAGAGTTTCGGCGTGGGGCCGATGAAGGTGAACACCGTGGTTGCGAACTGGCTCGACCAGGGCCCGTCGTGGGTGCTCAGCCTCAAGGAGAAGCGCTATTCCCTGTACCTGAGGACCGCCTTCAGGCTCGGGTGCAACATTGTGATCCTCGATGCAGGAGAAGAGGAGTGGGAGGCACTGGAGAAACAACGTTCCGGCAGGCGGCGCATCGATGTCTGGTGGAGGGGCGATGCCACAAGCCGGCTCATGCTGCTGCTGGCATATCTCATGACCAGGAGCGCTCCCTGGGCGGACGCGAAGATCCGTATGCTGGTCATGGTGAGCGGAGTTCACGCCGAAACGTCGGCAGCGGGACCCTGCGGGGAAGGCACCCGCGCCGGAGAAGACGCTGGAGCTCCGGTTGACCGGACATCAGGAGAACAGTCCTCTTCCAGCCCGGATGCGACCATGGAATGTCTGTACGGCATGCTCGAAGAGGTGAGGATCGATGCCGAGGTACAGATCATGCCCGATGCCGCGGAAAAAGACATGGCCGACGCCTCGTCCGACGCCTCGGTGGTGTTCATGCCGTTCAGGATCAGAGAGGGCGAGATCCTGACCCTCGCGGGATCGAAGATGGAGACCCTCCTGGGCGGCCTCGGGATCACGGCCATGGTCATGGCCGCCGAGGATATCGGCCTCGAAGCGGAGCCGGAAGAAGGGACACAGGCGGAGATGGCCCGCATGAGGGATACCCTGGAAAAGGCGCGCAGGAGAGCCAGAAGGGCGCGGCAGTACGTGTCGGACGCCGGGAAAGAGGTGGAAAGGCTGCGTTCGGAACTTGACAGGGAGGCAGCGTCTGGATCGGACGACGAGGCCCTGGATAAGCTCCGGGCCGCACTCGTGCAGGCGCAGGAGCTGCTGGATCAGGCCGTGCGGAAATCCGCCAAGGCCGAGGCCAAGGAGAAGGATGCCGCGCAGGACGCTCAAGAGCATGGAATAGATCAGTGAGCAACAAGCGGCTGAAAGAAAAATCTCTCAAGACGGGCTGTGATGTCGGCGGCCCGTATTCCCGATAATCTTCGGAAAACCCGCGCGACTCGATACCCGACCCGGACCGAACATTTATGTCCGATGTTTTGCTCTCCGTCTCGCCGGGTATTTCTCCTCGACAGACGTCCGGAGGCGAAGCCTCGGACCTTTGACGGCGTGGAGCCCCCGGCACTATTCGGCCCACCCCCCTGCCGGCTGAACATTCAGCATATTCCGCCGAATCACCGGTGGCACTGAGTTTGCTTAAGGCTGAGTCAGGAAATATCTAAGAATATTCGCAGGCTTTCGACCGTGCATGAGAACATTCAGGCACATGGGGCTTCGTGATATTCGTGCTTCACATTCGTCTGAATTGTGCTAAACCGGACATCAGGAAAGGATGGACAATGCTTCACACCCTGGATGATCACTTCCACGAGGAATGCGGGGTCTTCGGGATATACGGCGATCGGGAGGCCGCGGAGAAGACGTATCTGGGCCTCTACGCCCTGCAGCACCGGGGGCAGGAGAGTGCGGGGATCGCCTCGTCAGACGGCAGCTCGATCAGGGTGAGGAAAGGCACCGGCCTGGTATGGTCGGTTTTCGCCGATCCGGACGCCATGCCCCCTCTCCGTGGAATTGCGGCCATCGGCCATAACAGGTATTCCACCAAGGGATCGAGCGATCTCGTCAATGCGCAGCCCCTCTCGATCGAATGCAAGGCCGGCAAGATCGCCGTGGCCCATAACGGCACCATCGCCAACAGCGCGGAGCTCAGGCGGGAGCTGCAAGACCTGGGGTCCATTTTCCAGACCACGTCCGACAGCGAGATCATCCTCCACCATATCGCCCGGTCGAAAAAAGAAGATTTTCTCGATATGTTCAAGGATGCACTCTCGAAGATCGTGGGCTCCTACTGCTTTGTCCTGCTCACTCCCGAGCGGCTGATCGCAGCACGCGATCCGTACGGCTTCAGGCCCCTGTCGCTGGGAATGTCCGGCGATGCGTACGTGGTCGCTTCCGAGACCTGCGCATTCGACATCATCGGCGCGGAGTATCTCAGGACCGTGGAACCGGGCGAGATCCTGGTCTTCGACACCGGCGGCGTGACCTCGCACCGGCTCGAGCGGGCCCCGAGGCTGTCGCAATGCATCTTCGAGCACATCTATTTCGCCAGGCCCGACAGCCTGGTGTTCGGCGAGAAGGTGGACAAGGTCCGCAGGAGGCTCGGAAAGATGCTCGCCGAGGAATCGCCGTGCGAGGCGGACATCGTCATCTCGGTTCCCGATTCCGGCAACACGGCGGCGCTGGGTTTCGCCCGCGCATCCGGCATCAAGTATGAAATCGGCCTCATCCGCAACCACTATGTGGGGCGCACCTTCATCGCCCCCCACCAGGACAAGCGCAAGCTCGACGTGAAGGTGAAGCTCAACCCCGTGCGGGGGGTCATCGAGGACAGGCGCGTGGTGCTGGTGGACGACTCTATCGTGCGCGGCACCACCATGCGCCAGATCGTCGAGCTGCTGCGATCGAAAGGCGCACGGGAGGTGCACGTGCGGATCAGCTCTCCCCCGATCACACACCCCTGCTTCTATGGAATCGACATATCCACTTCCAAGGAGCTCATTGCGTGCGGCAAATGTGTCCGGGACATCCAGGAGTACCTGGACGCCGATTCCCTCGCATACCTCTCCACCGAGGCGCTCCTGAAGACCGTGGAGGACGGCTCGCGATACTGCACCGCATGCTTTACCGGAGATTATCCCACCGACGTGCCCGCAGGCTACGACAAGTACGGGTTCTGAGTGATTCCTTCAGTTTTTTTTCGGCGGAGTGAAACGAAGAGGCAGGCTTCTGAAGATCCCGCCTCTCTGTATTCCCGCAGACCGGAATCCTGATCCGATCACGAAACAAAATTGATAAGAAGGGCAAATTCCGGACAAAAATGTATGAAACCGTTCGTCCGTCTTCCGTGACTTTCGCGTTCAGCGGCTGCCGTTGTCGATTCCGGTCCGCTCGCAGCCGGCCTGCGGAGTCTCCTGTCATGTCCGGACGGCTCCTCCATGTTTCAGCGGTCAATACATGCGGGAGGGTGAGCATCGGCGGCTGCCGGCCCGAGTTGTTACTCAGTGCGGCCTTGCAGTTGCCGGTTGTTTTGGAGTATCAATGACTCTGTTTGGCACAGAGGTTGCTGAAACGGAGCGCAACAGATAGCGCGCGGCGCGATCGCGGCGGCGTTCGCAGCCCGAGCCCGCACGGGCCGCCTCGCGGAGATCTGACAAACAACAACGGATCAAGGAGGTTATTATGGCTTTTATCGGTGAGGATCTCTTTCACTTCCAGGCGTCGCTCGTCCAGTCGGGAACATCCTTCGAGGATTTCATCCGGGACAACTACGTCGAGAAGTGGGTGAACGAGACATTGTATTCCGCTATGAAAATTCGCACATCCTATGTGACTGCGATTCACAATTTCCTCGTCAATGAAGGCCTCGTCAATATGGAGCGCGTTCAGATGAGCCCGGTGACCGACCCTCTCGCCCATGATGTGGAGCACGTGCCCACCATCCACTACAAGGGAATGCCCTACGTGGTCACCCACTCCATGATCTACATGAAGTTCCTTGCGTGCTTCAACAGGCGCATCAAGGGCATATTCGTCGATTCGCCCAACATCCGGCTCGAGATCGAAAGCCCCCTGAGGAAGCAGCGCGGCAAGTATCTCATCGACTTCTCCCAGATCGACATAGAGCTCAGACGCAACCGCGGCATCGGGATGGGCGACTACCTGCACGCTCGGGAGAAAGTGGAGGCCGTCCTGAAAGAGGATTACGAGAAAATCATCGATTTCTTCGAGCGGATGATCATAGCTGCGTGCAGCGCAATCGTTGAAAAGAACGAGGACGAGCTCAAGGCTCTGGGCATCGCGCTCGAGGTCCCCCGGCAGCCGTTCCCGCGCGTGAAGCACATGGAGGCGCTCAAGAAGCACGGCAAGCTCGATATCGATGCAAAGGTCGGAAGGGAAGTTCCCACCCAGTTCTTCTGGATCACCGGGCTGATGCGGGAGAACTACGACCTCATCTACCCATACCTCATGCCGGACGGGACGAAACTGCCGCTGAACGCGTACAATTCGGACATGATCTACAACTACGACCTCTGCGCCAAGCCGCTCGTCAGGGACACGAACAAGTACGGCAGCGCCCTGGAAATCCTCTCGGGGGCGATCAGGGAATGGCTCTATGAGCCCATTGTTCAGCGCCTCATCGACAACAGGATCATTCCAGAGGCACCGGTATTCAAAAACGGCATTCTGGAGAACATTGCGGTCATGGACGGCTACGGCCCGTTCCTCACAGCGGTCCACATGATGAGCAAGGACGGCGTGAGCTACTTCCCGGAGACTATGGGCGGCGGCGTCGGGGTGGAGCGGTCGATCTACGCGCTGCTCAAAGGACCGAAGATCGAAAAGATCGACGACATCACCTGCTTCGGCAAAAACCCGGACTCCTACCCGATCTTCCTCTACTAGGGATCGTCCGGGGCAGGATACGGATTTCACAAGGCATTGCGGCGGGGCCGGCGGGTACAACCGCCGGCCCTGTTTTTTCTCTCCGCCGCGATGCCGTCTGAGAGCTTCCGACCGCCCGGAGGCGGGCTCCCTTTGATATGGGCTCTACGCCTTCTATGTATAAGTGTATATGTGGCAGTGTCAGTCCTCGAAAGGGCCGGGCCATGGCGGATAAAGACCTCGGCAAGCTCGCCATAGAAAAACAGGAGAAGCAGAGGAAGAGAAGGTCCCGCCGTTTCAGGGTGCCGCCGGCTGCTCTGCTCGTCGCGGCCGCGGCCGTCGTCGCAGTCCTGCTCGTGTGGTACGCTCTCTCCCGGGGTGTGCCCGTTGAGGTTGCGACCGTCACCCGGGTCTATCCTGCACAGGTCCTCACCCGGCTCACGGCCAGCGGTTACGTGGTGGCGCAGCGCAGGGCCGATGTTGGGACAAAGGTGACGGGCCAGCTGGTCTCGCTCCTGGTGGAAGAGGGATCAGTGGTCGAGAAAGGGCAGGTGCTCGCGCGGCTCGAGAACGAAGAGGCCACGGCCCAGGTGCATGAAGCCAGGTCGAACCTGAATCTCGCCGAGGCGAGGCTCGAGGAAGCGGGCGCGAACCTGGAGAACGCACGCCGGGACTTCCGCCGGATGGAGCGCCTGGTGGAGTCCGGCGCAGTGTCCCGGTCGGAGTACGATACGGCCCGCACCGCCTATCTTGCGGCCCAGGCCACCCGGGATGCCGCCCGTGCGGCGGTCGAGGCGGGCGGGGCCGTGCTCCAGAGGGCAAAGGTCGCATTGTCTTACACCGAGATCACAGCCCCGTTCGACGCCGTGGTCCTTACCAAGAACGCCGACGTGGGCGACATTGTCACATCGCTCGGAGCGGCGGCCCAGGCAAAGGCATCGGTTGTCACCATAGCAGACCTCTCGTCGCTGCAGGTCGAGGCGGATGTCTCTGAGTCCAACATCGGCATGGTCTCCGTGGGGCAGCCGTGCGACATTACGCTTGATGCGCTGCCGAGCGAGCGGTTCAGGGGAGCGGTGGATTCCATCGTCCCTACCGTGGATAGGGCCCAGGCGACAGTGCTCGTGAAGGTTCGGTTCGAGGATCTCGATCCGGAAATACTGCCCGAGATGAGCGCCAAGGTGGGTTTCCTCTCGAGGTCTCTGGAACCGGACGAGAGGAGCCCCCGGAACATGGTGAGCAGCTCGGCGGTCGTACGGTCGGAGTACGGCGAGTCCGTATTCGTGGTCCGGGGCGAAAGGGCCGAGCAGGTCAGGGTGCAGACCGGGGAGCGGTTCGGGGACATGGTGGCTGTGATCCAGGGAGTACAGGCGGGTGATGTGGTGGTGGCCGATCCGCCCGATGACCTGAGCGACGGCCAGAGGATCACGATCGTCGAGGGGTAAAGGTGGAGAGCGCCTCGAACATCGTCGAGATCAGGAACATCTGCAAGTCATATCGCCGGGGGGAGCATACGATCGCGGTGCTCAACGACATCTCCTTCGACATCGCCCGGGGAGAATTCCTCGCGATCATGGGACCGTCCGGCTCGGGAAAGAGCACGCTGCTCAATCTCATCGCCGGCATCGATCGGGCGGACAGCGGGTCCATCGTGGTGAACGACGAGGACATCACCGCACTCTCGGAGAGCGAGCTCGCCGGATGGCGGGCGGACAACGTGGGATTCATCTTCCAGTTCTACAACCTCATCCCGGTGCTCACGGCGGCGGAAAACATCGACCTTCCCCTGCATCTCACGGGCCTCACCAGGGCGCAGAGGCGGGAGCACGTGGAGGCCGCCCTGGAAATGGTGAACCTCACCGCGAGGAGCGAGCACTATCCCTCGCAGCTTTCGGGAGGCGAACAGCAGAGAGTGGCCATAGCACGGGCCATTGTCATCGATCCCGTAATCCTGGTTGCCGACGAGCCCACCGGAGATCTCGACAGGGCATCAGCCGAAGATATCCTGGGCCTCATGGAGCGCATGAACAGAGAGCTGAACAAGACCATCGTCATGGTCACGCACGATCCCCACGCCGCGCGGAGCGCCCACCTCGTCCGGCACCTGGAGAAAGGCGAGTTCAGCCCATGATCCTCTGGAAGATAATCTTCAAGAATGCCTTCAGGCATAAGCTGAGAACCGCGCTCACCGTACTCGCCGTCGCCGTCGCGATCCTTGCCTTCGGCCTTCTGCGCACTGTCATCAGCACATGGTATGCAAGCGTCGAAACATCATCCGCCACCAGGCTCATCACGCGTAATGCCGTTTCCATCACCTTCCCGCTGCCCCTGTCCTACTATAGCAAGATCCGCCAGGTCGACCATGTGGAAATGGTATCGTACGGGAACTGGTTCGGCGGGATCTACATCACCGAAGAGAATTTCTTCGCCAATTTCGCGGTTGAGCCCGAGACCTATCTGGAGCTCTATCCCGAGTACCTCATCGACGAGGACCAGAGAAGCAGCTTCCTGAGAGACAGACGCGGGTTCATAGCCGGCAGGCAGCTCGTAGAGCGCTTCGGGTGGGAGGTCGGCGACATCGTGACCCTGGAGGGAACCATCTATCCTGGCAACTGGGAGTTCCAGCTCCAGGCCGTCTACCGGGGGCGCGACGAGAACGTGGACGAAAGCCAGTTTTTCTTCCACTGGGAGTACCTGAACGAGACACTCGAAGAGACCGATCCGGCAATGGCGGACCAGGTGGGATATTACCTGGTGGGAATCACCGACCCCGATATGGCGGCGCAGGTGGCCGGGGAGATCGATGCGCTATTCGCGAACTCGCCGGCCGAGACGATCACCGAGACCGAGGAGTCCTTCGTGCTGGGGTTCATTTCCATGACAGAGACCATCATCGAGGTCATCCGGATCGTGTCACTCGTGGTCATCGTCATCATCCTTGCCGTGGTGGCCAACACCATGGCCATGACCACCCGGGAGAGGACCGGCGAGTATGCCGTGCTCAAGACGCTGGGCTATTCCGGTGGTCAGATCACCTTTCTGATCATGGGCGAGGCGCTGATCATCTCGCTGTGCGGAGCGCTTCTCGGGATCCTGCTGACCTATCCGGCGGCGCAGGGCTTCAGGCAGGCGCTGCGGGCGTTCTTCCCGACGTTCAATGTGCAGCCTGACACGATACTGATCGATCTCGGAATCGCCGTGATTGTCGGGATCGCGGCCTCGCTGATACCGTCCCGGCAGGCTGTGCGCATACGGATCGCGGAAGGGCTGAGGAGGATCGGCTAGATGGCGGTGCCGATTTCCTACAGCATCAGGAGCCTCTGGACCAGAAGGCTCACCACTGTTCTGACCGCTGGAGGCATGGCGCTGGTGGTGTTCGTCTTCGCCGCCGTCCTCATGCTTGCCGAAGGCCTCCGGCAGACGCTGGTGCAGACCGGCTCGCCGGACAACCTGGTGATTCTGAGAAAGGGCGCCACCAGCGAGGTGAGCAGCGCCATAGAGCCGGAGAAGGCGGCGGTCCTGGAGTCTCTGCCAGGTATCGCGGTGGATGAAGGAGGTGAGACGCTTCTGGCCAGAGAGGTGGTGGTGCTCATCGCGCTGGACAAGAGAGGGGGAGGGTCGTCGAATGTCACGATCAGAGGAATCGGGAGAGAGTCGCTTGCCCTGCGGCCGCAGGTCCGAATCGTGCAGGGACGCATGCCCAGGTTCGGGGTCCACGAGATGGTGGTCGGGGAGAGCCTGGTGAGGAGGTTCAGGGGCATGGGCATCGGCGGCACTCTTCCCGGCGCGTTGAAGGACTGGAGGATCGTAGGCGTCATGGACGCGGGGAACACCGCCTTCAACTCCGAGATATGGGCGGATGCCGAGCAGGTCATGCAGGCGTTCCGGCGTGAGGCGTATTCCATTGTCATCTTCAGGCTTCAGCACGGCTTCCCCCTTCACAGGGTGAGTGCGATTGTGGAGAATGATCCCAGGCTCACGCTCCAGGCCAAGATCGAAACCGTCTTTTACCTTGAGCAGTCCGAGGCGATGGCGAGGTTCCTGAGAATCCTCGGCATCACGCTGACCGTGATATTCTCGCTCGGAGCAGTCATCGGAGCAATGATCACCATGTACTCGGCGGTGGCGAACCGCACCCGGGAGATCGGAACCCTGCGTGCCCTCGGCTTTCGCCGAAGAGCGATCCTGCTGAGCTTTCTTGCGGAGTCTCTGTTCCTGGGTCTGGCCGGCGGGTGCATCGGGATCTTTTTCGCCTCGTTCATGCAGCTCATCACCATATCGACGCTCAACTTCCAGTCGTTTTCCGAGCTGGCGTTCAAATTCACGCTCACTCCGGCCATTTTCGGGCAGTCGTTGGCCTTCGCCCTGCTCATGGGCTTCATAGGAGGCGTCCTGCCGGCCTTCAGGGCATCGCGCATGAACATTGTGGAAGCGCTCCGCACAAGCTGAGCCCCCGATCTCCGGCCGATTTCCCGGGTGCTCCCCTCAGTGTGCGCGGGCATGTTCATTCAGCGGATTTTCTGGAGGCATTATCGTTATTCGGTGGGAAAAACGAGCGTCTGCCCGCTCCGGCGGGAGAAGAAGATCAGACGACATCTCTGACCGGGATGCCCGCATCCTTGAGAAACGCCTTTATGCCAGGGACCGTGTATCTTCCGTAGTGGACCATGGAGGCGATGAGCGCCGCATCGGCGCCGGCATCTCTGAAGACGTCGCGCAGGTGCTCGGGCCTGCCAGCGCCGCCCGAGGCGATGACCGGGATCCCGACGCCCCGGGAGATCATGGCGGTAAGCGTCAGCTCGTAGCCTTCGGTGGTGCCGTCCGCGTCGATGGAGTTCAGACAGATCTCGCCCGCCCCCAGATCCTCGGCCCTCCTGGCCCACTCGAGGGCGTCCATCCCCACGAAGGTCCTCCCGCCGTTGATCACCACCTCATAGCCCGAGGGGATAGCGGGTGACGCCCCGACCTTTTTCGCGTCCATGCCGAGCACGATGCACTGGCTTCCGAAATGCCTGGCGCCCCGGGAGATGATTTCAGGGTTGAGGACGGCGGCGGAGTTGACGCTGATCTTCTCGGCCCCCGCGTCGAGCGCGCGGTACATATCGTCGACGGTGCGGATGCCCCCGCCCACGGAAAAGGGGATGAAGATCTCGCGGGCGACCCTGTCGACCACGTCGATCATGATGCCGCGCTTCTCGTGAGAGGCAGTGATATCGTAGAACACGAGCTCGTCCACGCCCTGCTCGTAGTACTCCCGCGCCATGGAAACCGGATCGCCGATGTCCACGTTCTCCTCGAACCTGACGCCCTTGGTGGTCTTCCCGTCTCTCACGTCAAGGCATATGATGATTCTCTTGCTCAGCATCCCTGGTTTTCCTTTAATAGCACTGCGGCTCAGACTGAAGCCATGGTATACCCTGTTTTCATTCCCGGGTGAAGCAGGTATTCGAACCAGGCACAAATATCTTTTCGATGCCCTGCAGCACGTCCTGCTGCCGTGTCTTGTCCGTCAGCTTCTCTCCCCCCTCGTCCACCACATAGAAGACACAGGAAACGAGATCGGAGCTCTGCGAAAGGAAAGCGCGGTGGATATCCAGGCCCGAGCCGCCGATCGCCAGCGACACATCGTGAATGAGCCCGATGCTCGAAGGGGCGCGCACGTCGATAATGGAAAAGAAATCAGATGAGCCGTTGTCTATCGACAGAGAGAATGTCTCCCGGGGGGACACCGGGTCCGGGCAGCTGGTGCGCAGCGAGGCGGTCCGCCGGATGCGGGCCTCGATGTCGGTTTTGCCGGAGAGCACGTCTCTGCACTGCTCTTCGATCGTGTGCCACCCGTGATAGTCCTGCCACGGAGCGATGACCTTGAAGGCGTCGACAACGGTGCCGTCATACCAGGTGAAGATCCTGGCAGAGACGGCCTCGAGGCGGTTGACCGCGAGAATGCCGGTGAGCAGGGAGAACAGCCCGGGTCTGTCGCGGGTGATGAAGGTGATGAACGTGTGGTTCTTCCGGTGCGCGATATGGGCCCGGATATCGTCTCTGCCCGCAAGCGTCGAGCTCAAGGCGAGGTGGCGCCCGATGTCGCCGACGTCAAAGGACAGGATATATGCCTGGGGCAGCGCCCAGAGCCTGCCCTGGAATCCTTCGCCGGTCCGGGCCATGCCGATCAGGCGGTCCCACTTCTCCTCCAGGCGCATCGCGTTCTCCGGGTCTTTGAAAATGCCTTTTTCGAGAATGTTGAGCGTCCGGATATAGAGCTCCCGGAGGAGAGAGGCCTTCCATTCGCTCCATGCGCTCGCGCCTGTCGCACGGGAATCTGCAACGGTCAGGAGGTAGAGCAGGGAAAGCCTCTCCGGGCTCGCCGCCTTCAGGGCGAAATCGCCGATCACCTTTTCCTCGGACAGGTCCCGGCTGAAAGCCAGATCCGCCATGAGCAGATGGTTCTGCACGAGAAAGGCCGCCAAGTCGGTTTGGGCATGGTCGAACCCGAACCGTCGGGCGATAGGCCTGATGATCTCGGCCCCTTTGACGGCGTGGGGTCTGCCGGAGCCCTTGCCGATATCATGGAGAAAGGTGCTGAAGTACAGAACATCCAAGTCGGAAACGCGCGCAAAGACATCATTCTCGCTTTGTATCAGACCGTTCAGCTCGCACACGGCGTGGATGCTGTGAAGGTCCACGGTATACGTGTGGTAGACATCGAAGATAGTCCTGCCGCGTATTGCGCCGAACTCGGGGATGAGCTGTTCCAGTACCCCGGTCTCGAGCATGGAGATGAGCGTGTCACGGGCGCCGGGCGCCCGGAGTATTCTCATGAGCTTCAGAAAGCCCTCGGGGCTCTCCTTCAGCGCCGGGCCGGACCGCGCGATGTTCTTTATGCAGGCCCGCGCACCGGGCGTGAGGGTCAGGCCCTCGCAGGCCATCTTTTCGAAAGCGGACACGGCCGTGAGCGGATGTTCTTTCAGGCCCTCGGGGTCTGAGAAAGACAACAGGCCGCGCGAGACGGCCAAGGGGCCGTCTTTTCTCCTGCGATGCAGAAACCGCCGGATTCCTCCCGGCCTGTAGAGGTACAGGATCAGGGAGTCGAAGATGGCGCGCACCGTAACGGCCCGGGTATGGAAAACCCTCAGGAAGCCCTCCACCGCGCTCTCTGAAGAGTGCGGGCGGTATCCCATGCTCTCGGCGAGTGCCTCCTGATGCTCAAGGTGCATCCGGTCTGTTTTCCTCCCCGTGATCGCGTGGAGAATGAACCGGGTTTTCAGCATGAACCCGGCCGCTTCGCAGAGATCGGCACAGTCGGATGCATCGATGAGGGGAGCGGCTTGGGCGGAGCCGCTCGAGCCCGACACCTTCAGCGCCCAGAGAATGCTCTGGAAATCTCTCAAGCCCCCGTGCCCGTCCTTGATGTGAGGTTCGAGAAAGTATGAGGCGTCGCCGTATTTTTCATGCCTCCTGCGGGTATGAGACAAAAGGTCGGAGATGAACCTGCCGGGCCTTTTCAGAAGCCTCGCCGAAACCACGGCCCTTGCGAATTTCCGGAAAAGGTCTTCCGAGCCGCAGAGGTGTCGCGCGTCGAGCAGCGAGGTGCAGAAGAAGAAGTCCGTGCCCGCGTCATCGACGGCCTGCCGGAGAGTGCGGACGCTGTAGCCCGCGTCGAAGCCGGTATCCCAGAGAGGGTAAAGCATGTCCTTGAGAACGCGCTCTATTTCGGGCAAAGAGGTGCGCCGGTCCACGAGAAACAGCAGATCGAGATCGGAAAACGGGCAGAGCTCACGCCTTCCGTAGCCTCCGAGGGCCGCCAGGCACCAGGCGCCCCGGTCCTCCCGGAAGCTCTTCTGGAAGAGCGAGACGATGATGCGATCCGCCCGGGAGGAGAGCTCCCGGGCCAGATCGAAGCCGTTCATTCTGAAATCCCATTGACCGGGTGCTGCCCGGCCTTCATCACGGCCTGCCGGATCCTGCACGAGAAAACCCCGATGCACCGCTATACGGCATCGTCTCCGGACTCACCGGTCCTGATCCTGACGACTTCCTCGAGCGGGAGGATGAATATCTTCCCATCGCCGATCTTACCGGTCTTGGCCGACTTGATAATGCTTTGCACCACGCTTTCCACCATCGCAGACGATACGACGATCTCGATCTTGATCTTGGGGATGAAGTCCACCTGGTATTCCGCGCCCCGGTACACCTCTTTGTGCCCTTTCTGGCGGCCGAAGCCCCTGACCTCGGTAACGGTCATCCCGGTGATCCCCAGCGCCTGCAGCTCCTCCTTCACCTCGTCGAGCTTGAAAGGCTTGATGATCGCTTCTATCTTTTTCATATATTCACTCCTTTCATTCCGCATTCCCGGCCGGTCAGCGGATGGCATAGCCGGTTTCGTTGTGCTGGCTCACGTCCAGACCCTGTAACTCCTCCTCCTCGCTCACCCTCAGGCCTGTCGTGTATTTCACGGCCAGAAGAATGATCGCGGTCACGATCGCCGAGTAGACGATTGCGCTGGCCGCACCGACGAGCTGGATCGCGAACTGTTGGGGATTTCCGAAGAAGAGGCCGGTTGCGCCCACCGATGCGAACAGCCCGGTGGCGAGCGCCCCCCAGAGACCGCCCACGCCGTGTACCGCCACCACGTCGAGCGAGTCGTCGTATCCGAGCCGTTCTTTGAGCAGCACGGCGAGGTAGCACAGGATGCCGGCCGCGAATCCGATGAGGAGTGCCGCTGTCGAGCCCACGAACCCTGCGGCCGGGGTGATGGCCACCAGCCCGGCCACGGCCCCTGATGCGGCGCCTAACGTCGTCGGCCTTCCCCTGATGATTTTTTCGGCCAGGATCCACGAGAGCGCAGCCGTTCCGGTTGCGACCTGTGTGGTGAAGAAGGCGATCACGGCCGATCCGTTTGCTGCAAGAGCGCTGCCCGCGTTGAACCCGAACCATCCGAACCACAGAAGAGCCGCTCCCAGGACCGTCAAGGGAAGGTTGTGCGGATAGATGGGCTGGGTCTTGTACCCCTTTCTGCGTCCGATGATCAGGGCCGCAGTCAGCGCGGCTGCGCCAGAGTTGATGTGAATGACCGTGCCTCCCGCGAAATCAAGTGCGCCGAGCCTCCCCAGCCAGCCGCCCCCCCAGACCCAGTGGCACACCGGAAGGTACACGAATGTGCTCCAGAGGATAGTGAACAGAAGAAACCCGGAAAACTTCATTCTCTCGGCGAATGCGCCGGTGATCAGGGCCGGGGTGATGACGGCGAACATGAGCTGAAAAGCTGCGAAGAGCAGGTGGGGTATCGTGTCCGAGTAGGGGCCGGCATCGAGGCCGACTCCCTTCAGGCCGAACCACTGCATCGTGCCGATAACACCCCCTGTATCTCCCCCGAACGCCAGGCTGTATCCGTAGAGGACCCAGATGACTGACACAACCCCCAAGCAGATGAAGCTCTGCATCATGGTACCCAGGACATTCTTCGCCCGGACGAGCCCTCCGTAAAAAAGGGCCAGCCCCGGGGTCATGAGCATGACCAGTGCCGTTGCAACGAGCATCCAAGCGGTATCTCCCGAACTCATCATAAAGTCTCTCCTTTCACAATCGATGCCGCTCGGATCAGCAAGGGCGGTGCCAGAGATGAAATGCATAGAACACTATGAAATCATGGAAGAAATATAGATTCTCCAAGGGTCATAAAGTAACAATAATGTTGAAAACGAAAATGCAAGCGCTTTTATTGTACAAAAGCATTGACAGTATCCTCAAAAAATAACATGAATGCACGCAGCGGCCGGGAATGTTTCGCAGCGCGCAACATGGAGGAAGCGGCGTCATGAAATCGATCAGCCATATCAGCACGGGCCTCGAAGGCCTGGATCCGGTCATCGACTGGCTGAGGCTCGGCGACAATGTAGTCTGGCAGGTCGACGATATCAGCGGCTACCAAAGCATCGTGCGGCGGTTCGTCGAACGGGCGCTTCACGAGCGCCGCAGGGTCGTCTACATGAGGTTCGCCCATCACGAGCCCCTTCTTCAGCCGCAGGAGGGCGTCACCATCCATTGCCTCGATTCGGGCGAGGGGTTCGAATCGTTTTCCACTCAGGTGCACACCATCATCACCAGCGAGGGCCAGGGAACATTCTATGTGTTCGACAGCCTCTCCGATCTGCTTTCCGCATGGGCGACCGACCTGATGATCGGCAATTTCTTTCTCATCACCTGCCCATATCTCTTCGAGCTCAACACCGTGGCATACTTCGCCCTGGTGAGGTGCAGGCACTCGTACGCAACCGTGGCGCGGATCCGGGAGACCACCCAGGTCCTGCTGGACACCTACAACTGTGACAACAACTTTTATATCCAGCCCCTGAAGGTCTGGAAGCGCTATTCTCCCACCATGTTTCTGCCGCACCTGGAAAAGGACGGTGCGTTCATCCCCGTGACCAGCAGCATCGACGCTTCCCGACTCTTCACGCATATGTGCCGGTTCACGGACAGCTCGTGGAGAAATCTGGACTACTGGGACAGGCTCTTCATGGAGGCCGAGGAGCTGAATGCTCCCGGCGCAGACCCTCAGAGGCGCGACGAAATGATATCCCAGCTCTGCGACATCATGATCACCAGAGATCCCCGGATGGCCGCCCTTGCCAAGAAGCATCTGGGCCTGGAAGACATGCTGGACATCAAGGCCCGCCTCATCGGATCGGGCTTCATCGGCGGCAAGACCGTTGGGCTCCTCCTTTCCCGGAAGCTCCTTGCCCTGGATGACGCACAGGACTGGCAGAGATACCTGGAGCCCCACGACTCCTTCTACATCGGCTCCGACGTCTTCTACTCCTACCTGGTGAACAACGGCTGCTGGAAGCTGCGCATGGAGCAGAAAACGCCCGAGGGATACTTCAGCGTGGCCCCGGTCCTGGCCGACCGGATGCTCCACGGATCGTTCCCGGACGACATCAAGGAGCACTTCTACCAGATGGTGGAGTATTTCGGGCAGTCGCCTATCATCGTGCGGTCCAGCTCGCTGCTTGAGGATTCGTTCGGCAACGCCTTCGCCGGCAAGTACGAGAGCATCTTCCTCGCGAACCAGGGCTCTCCGGAGGAGCGATACGAGAAATTCGAGACGGCGGTGAAGCGCATATTCGCGAGCACCATGAGCGAGGACGCCCTCATTTACCGCAGGCAGCGGGGGCTCGAGTTTCAGGACGAGCAGATGGCCCTGCTGGTGCAGCGCGTGTCCGGCTCCTACCGCAAGCATTACTTTTTCCCGGATATCGGCGGAGTCGGGGTCTCCTACAACACCTTTGTCTGGAAGGAGGGCCTGGACCCCGAGGCCGGCATGCTCAGGATGGTCGTCGGTCTCGGCACCAGGGCCGTGGACCGGGTCGAGGGCGACTACCCCCGCCTCGTCGCCCTGGACGATCCCCTGAAGAGGCCGTTCGCCGGCTTGGACGACCTTCGCACCTTTTCCCAGCACAGCGTGGACGTGATCGACATCCGGGACAATGCGCTCGGGACCCGCTCTTTCCTGGACCTCGTCCGCGAAGGCGTCGAAATGCCCCTCGAGGGCATAGCGGTCCGCGACGAGGAGACCAGCCAGAGGCTGAAGGAATACGGCAGAAAAGGACAGGATGCCTGGATCGTCACCTTCGACGACTTCCTGACCGGAACAGAGTTCCCCTCCCTGATGCGCTCCATGATGAAGACCCTGGAAAAGCAGTACGACTACCCGGTGGACATCGAGTTCACGGTCAACTTCGCCTCCGGAGGCGGCTACCGGATAAACCTCGTCCAGTGCAGGCCGCTGCAGACGATCGGAGAGGAGAAGCCTGTGGAGCTGCCGGAGGATGTCCCGGACAGGAACGTCATCTTCCGCATGAACGGCAACTTCATGGGAGGGAGCATCTCGCAGCCCGTCAGCCGCATCATCTACGTGGAGCCGCTCGCGTATATGGATCTTCCCCTGCAGAAGAAATACGACGTGGGCAGGGTGGTGGGCGAGCTGAACCGGCGGATACCGAGCCGCGCCGCCATGCCCACCATGCTGCTCGGGCCCGGCAGGTGGGGGACGACCACCCCGTCTCTGGGCGTGCCCGTGCACTTCTCCGAGATCAGCAACATGAGCGTCCTGGGAGAGATCGCATCCATCGAGGGCAACCTCATGCCCGAGCTCTCGTACGGCACCCATTTCTTCCAGGATCTCGTGGAGAACCGGATCTTCTTCGTGGCCATCTTCCCCTGGCGCGACGGCGTGTACCTGAATCCTTCCTGGAAAGACGGGCTCGAAAGCATCCTGGAAGAAATCCTGCCGGAAGAGGGCGGGTACCGTGACGTTATCAAGGTGTTCGATACGGGCGGCCTGCAGGTGAGGATCGTGGCGGACGTGGTGCGGCAGAAGGTGATATGCTACCGGGAAGGCGGTCAGCCGCGTTCGGCCGATGCCTCCGGCCCGAAGACGTGAAGAAATTCCTGAAAAGAGACGAATAGAGACCGAAGGATGAACGATATGACGCCCTTTCTCTACGAAGACCTCGAGGTGCTCCACAACCTGGCCATGATTCTCGCCAGCCCCCTGGATCTGCGGGAGCAGCTCGAGCAGGTGCTCAAGACGCTGAGCGAGCAGACAGGCATGGACCGCGGCATGATCTCCATTCTCGACCTCGAAAGCGGCGAGGCCATACTGGACGTGGCCCACGGCGTGGACATCGAGGGCCTCGATATCATCTACAAGCCGGGCGAGGGCATCACCGGCCAGGTCGCACAGACCGGCAAGCCCATGGTGATCGCGAACCTGGGCAAGGACGAGCATTTTCTCGACCGTACGGGCGCCAGGCGCTTTCTCGACCGCTCCGAGCTCTCGTTTCTCTGCGTGCCCATCATCTACGACGGCAAGGTCGTGGGCGTGCTCTCGGCGGACAAGGTCGCCCATCAGGTCGACAGCCAGGACTACGAGCTCAGGTATCTCTCCGAGGTCGCGAGCCTGATCGCCAAGGCGGTGCACACCCGCGCCATCGAGGAGGAGAACCGGCGGCTGAGAAACATCCTCGGCAGGACCCAGAGGCCCTCTTCAGAGATCGTGGGCAACGCCAAGTGCATGAGGGAGATCTTCGGGCTCATCTCCCAGGTGGCGGATTCCAACACCACGGTGCTCATCCACGGGGAGACCGGCACCGGCAAGGAGCTTGTGGCCAGGTCGATCCACCGCAACTCGCCCAGGTCTTCCGGTCCGTTCATCGAGGTGAACTGCGCGGCCATGCCCGACACCCTCATCGAGAGCGAGCTCTTCGGCCACGAGAAGGGCGCCTTCACCGGCGCGATCCAGCGCAGGCGCGGCCGCTTCGAAGAGGCCCACGGCGGGACCATCTTCCTCGACGAGGTGGGGGAGCTCTCTCCGCTAGCCCAGGCAAAGCTGCTGCGCGTGATCCAGGAGCGGCAGTTCCAGCCGCTCGGCACCACCCGGGTCGTCAAGGTCAACGTGCGCATCGTCGCGGCCACGAACCGCGACCTGGACCAGGATGTGGCCTCCGGGCGATTCCGTTCCGATCTCTATTACCGGCTCAACGTCTTTCCCATCTACATGCCCCCGCTGCGGGAGAGGGGAGGTGACATCCTCCTGCTCGCCGACCACTTCGTGGAGCGCTACGCAAAGCAGTTCAAGAAGCACATCAAGCGGATCTCCACCCCAGCGATCGACTCGCTCCTCGCCTATCACTGGCCTGGAAACGTGCGCGAGCTGGAAAACTGCATCGAGCGCGCCGTGCTGCTCGCCACCGGCGATACCATCGACAGCGTCCATCTGCCGCCCACGCTGCAGATGAAGGTGGTCGCCCCGGAAAAAAAGAAGCAGGGTCAGCTCTCAAGCCTCATCGGCGCCTACGAGCGCTCGCTCATCGTTGACGCCCTCAAGGACGCCCGGGGAAACCAGAGCAAGGCCGCGCGGGTCCTCGGCACTACGAAGCGCATCATTCAGTACAAGGTGGAAAAGTACGGAATCGACGTCAAGCGCTTCAAATCGAAAAAAAGCTGAGCCCCGGTGTGCTCTCTGCGGAGGGGCTTTCAGGGCTCTCCGGTGAGGAGGCCCGTTTTTGTTTTCAAGCCGTGCCTGCAGGCCTGAGAGAGCGGTCCATGAATTTCGTCAGAAGCTGCATGAAAAGGCGGTACAGGGGAGGCAGGGCGCGCTTCAGGAAATACAGCACCATGATGTCGGCACTGGTGAGAACGAGGAACCTGTTCTTCCGGATGGCGTCGATCGTGAGCCCGGCCACCTTTTCCGGCTGCATGGCGAGCTTCAGAAAGAGTCTGCGGAGTCTTTCCACCGCCTGCCTGTCAGCCTGCACTTGGGCTGTCTGGACCAGGCCGGTGTTCACCGCGCCCGGGCAGACCACCGTCACTCCGATGCCGTGCTTCTTCAGGTCGAACCTCAGAGATTCTGAGATGCCGACCAGGGCGTGCTTGGTGCCCGAGTAAGCCGCCTGCCAGGGCAGGGCGATGATGCCGGCGGTGGAGGCGATGCTCACGACATGTCCCGGCCTCCTCGAACGGATCATCTCCGGCACAAAGCACTCGATCCCGTGGATCGGTCCCCAGAGGTTGACCCTGACGATCTTTTCCCAATCGGCATGCAGCATATCCTCGACCTGCGAGAAGATAGCTATCCCTGCGACGTTGACCAGAATATCCAGGGGCCCGAAGCGCGAGTGGATCGTATCGGCAAGGCCTTTCACCCCGGAAAAATCACCGATATCGAGCGGAAGAGACACGAGCACCTCTCCGCCCCTGTCCGTGATCATGCGGCGGGTCTGCTCGAGCCCTGAGGCATTGATGTCGGTCAGGAACAGGCGCGCCCCGGCCTCGGACATCTTCAGGGATATGGCCCGGCCGATACCGCTTGCGGCTCCGGTGACCAGTGCTTTCGATCCGGATATCTCCATACAACCTCCTCCAGTAGCGGTCCTCAAACGTTATGACATGGGCTGAAGGAGACAACATCTCCTCCGGCCGAGGCAGTCCCCTGTGCGGGAACGATTGAAATATAGCACCATAACGGGCGAGCGTACAATCTGCAATATAATCGATCGTCTCTGAGAAGTGCAGGCACACGATCCCCCGGAACCTTATCTTTCATCAGTCACTCACACGAAAACACCTCCGGCAGACGCCGAGGCGAGCAGAGCCGTACGCTCTGGTGAAGAAGAGCCAGGAGAAAGGGCTGTTTCCGGTGTTGCTCGGCTGTCATCTCCGCCTCCGGGCCGCACGTCGCGAACCCATGCATCGCGGTCATGCCAAAATGGAACATTATTGTGCTGAATAGGTTTGACCGGACAATAATGGAAAATATCACGCCCGGCTTTTGAGAAAAGAATGGCGGGGTCGGAATGTGACACGATTCGATAAAAATATATAACATACTGATAATACAGTAATAAAATAACGTCAACGTCGTGGAGGTCCATGTTCGATGCGTCGTGGCACGGTTCTGGCTCTCTGAGACGGGAGAAGACAAGGAGGACGACAACGACGTGTGCCGCTTATTCGCAGTAACGAGCAGAGAGCCGCTTTCGCCCATGATCGCGATACGGGCGCTGGACGTCATGAAGGAAGGACACGACGGTTCGGGCGTCGGGCTCTATATGACCGACCTCGGAGGCGACTTCGAGCAGTTCAAGGGCTCCCCCATCCTCTCGGGCATCTTCTCCCAGGAGGGGATCAAGAAGCTCGACCGATACATGATGGAGCTGGGCTTGCTCACCAAGTTCAAGTTCTCGATCAGGCCTTCGAAGGAGCCGCCTGCGGGCACTCCGAGACGCGACGTGTACCTCATCCGTGTGTACGAGTACCCCTACGACTGGGAGGGCCTGAGCGAGGCCGAGATCATGGACCGGCTCATGAAGATACGGATCGACCTGAGGAGGCTGGGCGAGGAAGACGAGTCCATGATGGTCTTCTCGTTCTGGCCCGACACCATCATGATCAAGGAAGTGGGCGACCCCATGGCCATCGCCGAGTATCTCGGGCTCGACCGCAAAGGTCTCCAGGCGAGAATCATCATGGCCCAGGGCAGGCAGAACACCAACTATGCCATCACCCTCTACGCCTGCCACCCCTTCTTCCTCCAGGGGTACGCCACCATGACCAACGGAGAGAACACCGCCTTCGCGCCCATCCGGGAGTACCTGGCATCGCGCGGGTTCCCGGGATACACGGGGTACCAGTCGGACTCCGAGGTGTTCACCCATATCCTGCACTACACCGTGGGCAGGCTGGAGCTGGGCATCGATGACTACAAGCACATTATCACGCCACTCAAGGACGAGGAGCTCGTCCGGCATCCGGACAGGACGTTTTTGAGAAACCTCAAGCACAGCTGCCGCTTTCTCACCATCGATGGACCGAACTGCGTGATCGGCTGCCTGCCGGACAAGACGCTCTTCATGGTTCAGGACAGCAAGAAGCTCAGGCCCGGCATCGTGGGCGGCAAACCGGGGATGTTCGCGTTCTCGTCTGAGATGTGCGGGCTCGAAGAGGCCGTGCCCTCGCGGGAAAAGAACTACGAGTTCCAGCCTATGAAATACGACGTGGCATACGTAGATGCCTCGCGGATGGAGATGAAGAGATGGAGCCAATGGGAAAGCTCCGCCCATCTGCACTGAGCGGCAAGGACCTGCCCTGGCGCATTCTCTGGGACAAGGAGAAGTGCGCGTTGTGCGGCTGCTGCACGGCTGTGTGCCCGGTCAGGGCCATATCGCTCGGCGTGCACCGCAGGCGCGAGATCCGGCTCGCCCTGGGGCTGGTCGAGAAGCCCGCAAATGTCTATGGCGTGTTTCACGGCATCGACCAGACAACCGACCCGGCCCATGCATGCATGGGGTGCGGCATGTGCTCGCTCGTCTGCCCGAACTCGGCCATATTCCCGGTGAAGAGCGAAGAGATCGACAAGCTCAGATTTCATATCAACAGCGGGGGCGAGCCGAGAAGGAGAGGGGGGCGGCGGAACGATCCCTCGAGCGTGCTCGACCGCATCAAATTCATCCGCATATCCATGCTCACCGACCCGGCCCTGGACGCGGGAAGACACGAGTTCGAGCTCAGGACCCTGCTGGGCCGCATCCTGCCTCCGGAAGAGGCGGTCGGGGCGGCATCCTCCCAGGGCTGGATACCCCCGGTGCGGGAGATCTACCCCCTCATCATCGGCGGCATGTCCTTCGGCGCCCTGTCTCCGAACATGTGGGAAGGGCTGCAGATGGGCGTCGCGTATCTGAACGAGGGGATGGGCATGCCGGTGAGGATTTCCACCGGCGAGGGGGGCTGTCCCCCGCGGCTGCTCAGGTCGCGTTTTCTCAAGTACGTCATCCTCCAGATCGCGAGCGGCTACTTCGGATGGGACGAGATCATCCACGCCCTGCCGGAGATGAAGGAAGACCCCTGCGCCATCGAGATCAAGTACGGCCAGGGCGCCAAGCCCGGAGACGGCGGCCTGCTCATGTGGCACAAGGTGAACAAGCTCATCGCGGCCATCCGGGGCGTGCCGCCGCGCGTGAGCCTGCCTTCGCCTCCGACGCACCAGACCAAATACTCTATCGAGGAGTCTGTGGCGAAGATGATCCAGTCCATGTACATGGCATGGGGGTACCGGGTGCCGGTATATCCCAAGATATCCGCCACCACCACGACGCTCGCGGTGCTCAACAACCTCGCACGCAACAGCTATGCCGCGGCGATCGCCATCGACGGCGAGGACGGCGGCACCGGCGCCGCCTACAATGTGTCCATGAACCATATGGGCCACCCTATCGCGAGCAATGCCCGCGATGCGTATCTGAACCTGGTGAAGATCGGCAGGCAGAACGAGCTCCCGATCTTCGCGGGCGGCGGGGTGGGCAAAAACGGAAATCTGGCAGCGAACGCGGCGGCGCTGATCATGCTCGGCGCGAGCGGGGTGCAGGTGAGCAAGTACTTCATGCAGGCCGCCGCAGGGTGCGTAGGCTCGGAGGGAGACCGGTGCAACATCTGCAACATCGGCCTGTGTCCCAAGGGCATCACCTCCCAGGACCCGAGACTCTACCGGAGGCTCGACCCCGAAGATGTGGCCAGGCGGGTGGTGGACGTGTATCTGAGCTTCGACTCCGAGCTCAAGAAGATCCTGGCGCCGCTGGGAAGGTCCACCTCCCTTCCCATCGGTATGTCGGACGCAATCGGAATCGATGATTTCCATGCGGCGCAGCGCCTGCAGATCAAGCACGTGGTGTGAGAGAGCAGACTGAGCGGTATGAGAGACGAACCTGAAAGGAAAACGCCTGACCCTGTGGGAGAACGCATGAAGCAGCATGAGCGGGTTGTCATCGCGGGAATGGAAGACGGGCGACGGGTGGAGACCCGGGTCCTCGAGGAGCGGATACAATCGGCCGCGGCCGAGGGATACCGGAATATCGAGGTGCATGCCTACGGCCAGCACGGGATCGGCGGCAGGCTCTGGAAGACCTGCTCCGAGGGTGTGTTCATCGACGTCCATGGATATCCAGGCCAGCGGATCGGCTCCATGGGGTCTCCCTGCACCCACATCGATGTCCACGGTCCGGCCCCGGACGACGTGGGCTGGCTCAATGCGGGTGCCACCATCGTGATACGGGGTGACGCCACCAACGGCGTGGCGAATGCCATGGCACAGGGAAAGATCTACGTGGCCGGCGACATCGGCGCCAGGGGCATGACCATGACCAAGAGCAACCCGCGCTTCTCTCCGCCGGAGCTGTGGGTCCTGGGGGGCGTCGGCGACTCGTTCGCCGAGTTCATGGCCGGAGGCGTCGCCGTGGTGTGCGGCCTGGGGTCGCATTACCGGGGCAATATCCTCGGCCACAGGCCCTGTGTGGGCATGGTGGGCGGCAAGATATTCTTCCGCGGCGTGCAGAAGAACTTCAGCGAGGCGGACGCGAAGTTCGTGAAAATCTCCGAGGACGACTGGCAGTGGCTCACGACGAACATGAGGGATTTTCTCAAGGCCATCGACCGGGAAGACCTTTATGATGTCCTGACCCGGGACAGGCCGCGATGGCAGATGCTCACAGCGCTATCCCCCCACGAGAAAGCGCTCGGGCAGAGAATGAGCATATCGCGCTTCCGCTCCGAGGTGTGGGAGCGCGAGCTCGGCGCGGGAGGCCTCATAGGAGACCTGGCCGATCTCGACCGGAGCCAGATCCCGCTCATCGCTACAGGCCCTCTTCGAAGGTTCGTTCCCGTATGGGAGAATCACAAGTATCTCCCGCCCTGCCAGGCGGGCTGCCCCACCGGCATGCCGGTCCAGAAACGCTGGGAGCTCATCCGCAGAGGCGAGGTGCAGGAGGCGATCGATCTCGCCCTGCAGTATACGCCGTTTCCCGCCACGGTGTGCGGCTATCTCTGCCCGAACCTGTGCATGGAGAGCTGCACCAGGACCAGGGGCTTTCTGCCTCCCGTCGACGTGTCGGCTCTCGGCAGGGCGGGGGCGAATGCCGCGGAGCCCATGCCCGCCGAGCCGACCGGCAAAAAGATCGCGATCATCGGCGGCGGGCCCGCAGGACTGTCCGTTGCGTGGCAGCTGAGGATCATGGGGCACGAGCCGGTCGTGTACGACCGGGCGGAAAGGCCGGGCGGGAAGATCGCCGCCGCCATCCCCGAGAGCCGCTTTCCGAAGGAGATTTTCGAGAAAGAGCTCGAGCGGGTGCTCGGCATGATATCCTATCGCCGGATGACGGAAGAGCTCGATCAGCAGCGATTTCTCGAAATCCGCGACAGCCATGATTTCACGGTCGTTGCAACCGGAGCCTGGGTGCCCCGGACGCTCAACATAAAGGGTGTCAAACGGGCAGTGCCTGCGCTCGATTTCCTCAGGGGCTCGAAGTGCGGGGCCATGGCGGTCGGCGAGAGGGTGGTGATCATCGGCGCGGGGAACGTGGGGTGCGATGCAGCCACCGAGGCTCATCGCCAGGGCGCGAAGGACATCACGCTCATCGACATTCAGGAGCCCGCGTCCTTCGGGAAAGAACGCGCAGCAGCGGAAAAGGCCGGGGCCCGATTCCTATGGCCCGTTTCCGTAAGTGCGATCACGACTGAGGGCGTGGAACTGGCAGACGGCAAAATTCTCCCATGCGATACAGTAGTTGTTGCAATTGGAGACCGGCCTGACATATCATTCCTCCCCACAGGCATAGACATCCGGGGCGGCTTCATCGTGGTGGACGATGCCTACCGCACTTCCGACCCGCAGGTGTACGCCATCGGAGACAGTGTAAAACCCGGGCTCCTCACCGATGCCATCGGTGCGGGCAGAATGGTGTCGCGGGATATCGATGCCCGCCTCAAAGGCCTCGATGAACCCTTCGACCGCCTGCCTCCCATGAATACGGAGAGCGTGAAGCTGCAGTATTACGACCCTGGGCGGCGCCCGGGCGAGGACATCGTCGAGTGCTCGACGCTGTGCGCGTCGTGCGGCGGATGCAGAGACTGCGGCCTGTGCGAGACTGTATGTCCCCGGCAGGCCGTCTCGCGGAGGGATCTTCAGCGCGGCGGATATGAATACCGGGTCGACGGTGACCTCTGCATCGGTTGCGGTTTCTGCGCGGGCGCATGTCCGTGCGGGATATGGGAGATGAAGGAAAACGAACCCCTGGATTAGACAGGGCTAGACTGATACGATTATAAACCAAAGAAATGGAGGACTATCTATGTTACAATGCAAGACGAAGCAGGATGTCATGAAAGCTGTAAAGGAGCATAAAGTCAGCTTCATCCAGTTCTGGTTCACCGATGTTCTCGGCAGGCTCAAGAGCTTCAACATCACCCCGTCCGAGCTCGAGGAGGGAATCGAGGAGGGCATGGGGTTCGACGGGTCCTCCATTGAGGGGTTTGCCCGCATTCACGAGAGCGACATGATCGCGAAGCCTGATCCCACGACCTTCCAGCTGCTTCCCTGGAGGCCTGCGGATTACCCCGTGGCCCGAATGGTGTGCGATATCCAGAACCCGGACGGCACCCCGTACGATGGCGACCCACGCTACGCGCTCAAGCGCGTTCTGGCAAAAGCCGCGAAGAAAGGGTACACCGTATTCCTCGGACCCGAGCTCGAGTATTTCTACTTCGCCGACGACAAATGCACCAAGATCCTCGACAAGGCAGGGTACTTCGACGGCCTCCCCATCGACCGGGGCCCGGACATCCGGCGCGACACCATCTTCTGCCTGCAGAAGATGGGGATCGACGTGGAGTACAGCCATCACGAAGTCGCCCCGTCCCAGCACGAGATCGACCTGAGGTACAAGGAGGCGCTGACCATGGCGGACATCGTCATGACCTACCGGACAACGGTCAAGGAGATCGCCCGGCAGCACGGTGTGTACGCTACCTTCATGCCCAAGCCGATCGCCAACGAAAACGGAAGCGGCATGCACGTGCACCAGTCGCTGTTCAAGGGGGATGAAAACGCCTTCTTCGACGCCAAGGACAAGTATCACCTCTCCGCGGTGGGCAAGTCCTATATCGCTGGCATTCTCACCCATGCGCGCGAGCTCTGCGCGGTGACCAACCAGTGGGTGAACTCCTACAAGCGGCTTGTCCCCGGATATGAGGCCCCGGTCTATGTATCCTGGGCGCGCAGGAACCGCTCGGCCATGCTGAGGGTTCCCATGTACAAGCCCGGCAAGGCAAAGGCGACCAGGATCGAGTTCCGCGCGCCCGATCCCGCCTGCAATCCCTACCTGGCGTTCGCGGTGCAGATCGCAGCCGGTCTGAAGGGCATCGAAAAGAAATATACCCTGCCCGATCCGATCGAAAAGGACATCTTCGAGATGGACGAGAAGGCGCGCGAAGAGGCCGGGATCACCTCGCTTCCGGGCAATCTCTTCGAGGCCATCCAGGAGGTGTCCAAGAGCGAGCTTGTCAGGGAGGCGCTCGGCGATCACATCTTCGAGAAGTTCCTGGAGAACAAGAAAAAGGAGTGGGACGCCTTCAGAACTCACGTCAGCAAGTACGAGATCGACACCTATCTCCCGCTCTTGTAAACAGTAATGGACGATCCGGCCCGGACGTTGTATACGGTCCCGGGCCGGAGTCTTACGGGCACGGATAACGAGACGCAAAAAGGAGGGTTCTTGCATGGCGGCCAGCAACAGGAGGCCTGCTGTCGTGGTTCTGGAAGACGGGTCGGTCTTCCGCGGACACGCCTTCGCCGGACAGGGAGACGCTTGCGGCGAGGTCGTGTTCAACACCGCCATGACCGGCTATCAGGAGGTGCTCACCGATCCTTCGTATCGCGAGCAGATTCTCGTCATGACCTACCCCCTGATGGGCAGCTACGGGATCAACGATGAGGATGCGGAGTCATCCGTCATTCACCTTCAGGGATTCGTTGTCAGGGAGTATCAGTCCCGCCCGAGCAACTACCGGTCGAGAAAGAGCCTGAAAGACTACCTGGAGGAGTTCGGCAAGATCGGGATCGAGGGGGTGGACACCCGGGCCCTGACGCGCAAGATCCGGACGGCGGGCGCCATGCGGGGTATCGTATCCACCAGGCACGATAAGGTGCCCGAGCTGCTGGAGAAGGTGCGCAACTACCCTGGGCTCGTGGGCAGGGACATCGTGTCCTCCGTGACCTGTCCGTGCCCCTGCGTATGGAATGACGGTAAGATGCTCCCCATCGAGACGCTTCGGCCCAGGGGCGGCGGATTCCGGGTCGTCGTGCTCGACTGCGGCGCAAAGTACAACATCCTCCGCAGCCTTCAGCGGCTGAACTGCCAGGTGATCCTCATGCCGTCCCGCAGCAGGGCAGAAGAGATTCTCGCCTATGAACCGGACGGCGTGATGCTGTCGAACGGTCCGGGCGACCCTGCGCCGCTCGAGAGAGAGGTGCAGGCCGTGCGGGATCTGCTGGGCAGGGTGCCCGTTTTCGGCATCTGCCTGGGGCATCAGATTCTCGCCCTGGCGCTGGGCGCGAGGACCGAAAAGCTCAAGTTCGGCCATCACGGCGTGAACCAGCCTGTCAGGAACCTGCTGACCGGCCGCGTAGAGATCACGTCACAGAACCATGGCTTTCACGTGATTGCCGAAACGCTCCCCCCGGGCGCCCAGGTGACCCATGTCAACCTCAACGACGGCACGCTGGAAGGGATCAGCTACCCGTCGCTCAGGGCGTTCAGTGTCCAGTATCATCCCGAAGCGTCTCCCGGGCCTCACGATGCAGGTTATCTCTTCGACGAATTCAGCTCCATGATGCGCCCCGGTATCGGCAACGCAGCTGGAAGCATGCCGTAACTAAGTGAATTATTTCATGAAGACGTTGATTTTCTCTGGATAAAATACATACTATTATAGTAATAGGCGTGCGCGGGAAACGCGGCTCGAAACTGCGGAGGAAGAGCACAGTACATATGGAGGAAGATAACAGGTTCAGGGCGATGCTCAGGGCATTGGCGCGCAGTGCGGGAAAGTGGAGGTTGTTCGTGGGCCGCGATCCGGAAAAGCTCCCCCGCCGCTCCATAGTTCTGCTGCCTGTCCAGCCAGGCGTGCTTTTCTGCGGCCTCGCCGGAATCCTCGTCATCAAGGGAGGCGGAGATGCGCCGGGGGACGATGTTCTGGAGAATCTCTCCCGACGCTTCGATGCGGTCCGGAGCAGGCCCCTGAAAAGGGTGCTCGGCGGTGAGACGCCGCCCGACGGGTATCTCCATCCCGAGGAGCTCGCATTCTTCGAAAAGGACGTCTACAGCCTGAAACAGGACCCCCGCCTCCAGTGGATGCTCGGCCGCGAAGGACGCATGGCCCGGCTCAAGACGCTCTGCAGCGGGCTGAGCGACTTTGCCGAAGACGAGGAGCGGCTTCTGGAGAAGAGGGCGTCGGCCTTCCCCACCCATGTGATAGAGAAGCTCACGCACGCGCTGATCCTTCTGAAGGACATCGCCTGGGCACTGAAGGAAGACGTGCTCGCAAATCAGGAGAAAATCTCGGCCCTTGCCGGGAACCCGGACGCGCTTTCGCAAGGCGCGTTCGAGAAATACCAGAGACTCAACTTCACCCTCAACGCCCTCGACCGGCTCGAGGTGCGCGGAAGAGACTCCTGCGGGGTGCAGGCGGCGCTCCACTTCTCCAGCCCCCGAGAGCTCAGGGGCGTGATCGAGAAGATCAAGTCGAGCGGTCTTTACGATCTCTTCATGAGGCGCTGCTCTCCCGGCGACCTCATGGACAGGTCGATCCATGTATCGCCCGAGACCCTCATCTTCACGTACAAGACAGCGCTCATCACCGGAGACCTCGGCGACAACACGAGATATCTGCGGAAATCAATCCGGGAGGACCCCATCATCCACCTCGTCATGGAGCACGCCCCCGACGACTCACAAATGTATCTGGCCCATACGCGCTGGGCCTCGGTGGGGGCCATCAACGAGGCGAACTGCCACCCGGTCAACAACTTCATCTCGGCCGACGGCTCGGGGGAAGAATGGGACTTCTCACCGGCGACAAAGAAGTTTCCCTTCTACGGCAGCGGGCCCTGGGCCATCAATGTGGTCCTGAACGGCGACATCGACAACTACCCCTCGCTGAAGGACAGCCTCGAGTCGAACGGATGGCGGATCGATTCGCGCGTGTCCACGGACACCAAGGTCATCCCGCTGCAGATCGAGAAATACCTCCTCGAGGGGCACGACCTGAAAGAGGCGTTCAGAAGGGCGGTGTGCGATTTCGAGGGATCCCACGCCATCGCCGTGGAGAGCAATCTCGAGCCGGGCAGGGTCTTCCTCGCGCTCAAGGGCAGCGGCCAGACGATCTATGTGGGCATCTGCGAGCGCCAGTATGTGTTCTCCTCCGAGGTGTACGGCCTCGTCGAGGAGACCCCGGATTTCATCAAAATGGACGGAGAGAGGCAGCGTATTCCGGGCGATGAGCGCACCCGGGGGCAGATATTCGTCCTGAGCAACACCTCGGGCGGAGGCCTCGAGGGCATCGAGGCCATGTACTATGACGGGCATCCCCTCCGGCTCGGACCCGAAGACGTGAGGCACGCCGAGATAACCACCCGGGACATCGACCGCGGGGCTCATCCTCACTTTCTTCTCAAGGAAATCATGGATTCTCCGCAGTCCATCCGCAAGACCATGCGCGGCAAATACCGCATCGAGAAGGATCAGGGGGTGGTGTTCAACCTGGACGAGGCCGTTTTTCCGCGCAGGGTGCGCGATGCGCTCGTATCGGGTGAGATCAGGCACATCTATGTGGTGGGGCAAGGCACCGCTGCAGTCGCGGGCGCGGCCGTGGCCGAAGCACTTTCCTTCTATCTGAAGGGCACGAGGATATCGGTCCAGGCCCGCAAGGCCTCGGACCTGAGCGGTTTCTGCCTCGACGACGACATGGGGGGCTGCCTGGTGATCGCCATCACCCAGTCGGGCACCACCACGGACACCAACCGGGCCGTGGCCATGGCCAGGGAGCGGGGCGCCCACCTCATCGCCATCGTGAACCGGAGGCAGTCCGACATCACAACCAAGGTCGACGGGGTCTTCTACACGAGCGACGGCCGCGACATCGAGATGTCCGTGGCATCCACCAAGGCGTTCTACTCACAGATCACGGCGGGCTATCTCCTGGCCCTGTTCATGGCCCGGATGCTGGGCACGCTCTCGAGAGAGAGAATCGCGGAAGAGCTCTTCAAGCTCGAGCAGGCGCCGAAGCTGATGCAGAAGGTCATCGACGCCCGTGAGGCGATCAGAAGCTCCGCGTGGGACCTGGTCCGAAAGAAGAGGTACTGGGCCGTGGTGGGAAGCGGCGCCAACAAGACCGCCTCCGACGAGATCCGGATCAAGCTCAGCGAGCTGTGCTACAAGACCATCTCCTCGGACATCATCGAGGACAAAAAGCATATCGACCTCTCGTCCGAACCCCTGATCCTGGTGTGCGCGGCGGGCAGCCCGGACATCGTGCTCGAAGACGTCGCCAAGGACGTGGCCATCTTCAACGCCCACGCTTCCAGCGTGGCGGTCATCGCGGACGAGGGTGACCGGCGGTTCGACCGCATCGCGGAGTCGGTGATCCACGTTCCCAGATCATCCTTCCCGCTCTCGGTCATTCTCAATACCCTGGCCGGCCATATCTGGGGATACTACGCCGCGTGCAGTCTCGACGCGCAGGCCGGGGCCTTCAAAGCCTTCCGCTCGAGCCTGTCCGGGATCATGCGCAGCCAGGAGAAGAAGGGTCTTTCACTCTACGAGAGCATAGAGGACCGCGAGCTCAGGAGGTGCGTGGACGATTTTTCAGAGCTGTTCAACTCCTGGAGGAGGTCCGGCCAGCTCACGTCCATGAACGTCGACACCGCCTCCGACATCACCCTGCTCCTGAAGTACGCGGTTGGCAAGCTGCCCATCGAGGACTTCTGGAGCGAGTTCGGCGAGCCGAAAGTGACGGCGTCGCCCCTCGACCGGCTCGACATGACCCTGGGCAGGGCCGTCGAAGAGCTCTCGAGGCCCGTTGACGCCATCCGCCACCAGGCCAAGACCGTGACCGTGGGGACGAGCAGACGGATCGAGGCGCCCAGGGGGCTCATCTTCGATGCGCTCGAAGACCTCTCCTTCACGGTCGAGAACATACCCGCAAAGGGCGGCATTGCCCTGAAGCGCCTCCAGGATGCGGTCTTGCGGATCAACGGATACACGCTCTACGCCGTTCAAGGCCTCGACGAAGAGGGAAGCCCCACCGAGCGCTCGACCATCAGGGTGATCCGGAAGCAGGGGACGGCCGAGGGCCTTCGGTCGCGTTTCGACGAGACCGGCCCGCTCATGGGCACCAAGAAGACCATCGTCCGCACCGGCGATGTCTATGCCGGGTTGGGAAAGTCCGACCGCGCCCCCATCGTCATCGTTCCGCTCCTGAATCCCCTGAAAACTGTGGAGCACCTGCTCCTGCTCCACGTTGAGTACGACGAGGCCATGGACGTGGAGCGGAAAAAGGAGATCCTGGGAGAAAAGTTCGGCGACATCAAGAACCTCATCGACGAGTACAACGTGCCCTGGAGCGACGGATATCTGAAGAGCCTGCCTGTCGGGCTGCTCCTCGGAGAGGATGTCGAAGTGATCAAAAATATGATATTCGAACAGATGAGGAACTCATGAAAGACAGATACATGAAGGCCGGTGGGTGTGAAAGACCTTCATTTCGTGCGGCGTCCGGCTTCGACGCCGCGGCATGAGGAGGAATCGATGGACCTGAAACCGCAGTGCCACGAGAAGATCGCAAAGATGATCGAAAAAGGGGTCGACATCCCCAACCCCCTGACCCTCGACATCGGACAAGAGGTCGATATCGGGAAGATCTCCGCGTCCGGGGTCAAGATCTACCCCGGCTGCCGGATATACGGCGAGAAGACCGTCATATCGTCGGGGGCGCAGATCGGCCGGGAAGGGCCGGTGACGATCGAGAACTGCCAGATCGGGCGGGACGTGGAGCTCAAGGGCGGCTATTTCAGCAAATCCGTGTTCCTCGACGGGTCGAACATGGGGCTGGGCGCCCATGTCCGCGAAGGATCCATCCTGGAGGAGGAGGCGGGCGGGGCTCACTGCGTCGGGCTCAAGCAGACCATTCTCTTCCCCTTCGTGACTCTGGGCAGCCTCATCAACTTCTGCGACTGTCTGATGGCGGGCGGCACCAGCCGCAAGGACCACAGTGAGGTGGGCAGCTCGTACATCCACTTCAACTTCACTCCGGACGGAGACAAGACGACACCCTCCCTGATCGGCGACGTGCCCAGGGGCGTGATGCTCAACCAGCCGCCCATATTCCTGGGAGGCCAGGGAGGGATCGTGGGGCCCGTGCGCATCGGGTTCGGAAATGTCGTGGCCGCGGGCTCGGTGCTCAGGCAGGACTGCCCCGAAGACAACAGGCTGATCACGGGAAAGGCCGGCTCCGGCTGCGTCAAGGAATTTCTCCCCTCGCTGTATCCGAACCTGCTGCGCGTCGTGGAGAACAATATCATCTACCTCGCGAACCTCATGGCGCTCCGGGAGTGGTACATCCACGTGCGCAAGCCCTTTTTCGACAGCCTGGAATTCGGCGCGCTCATCCACGAGGGGCTCCTCGACAAGCTCTCGATCGCGCGGAAAGAGCGGCTGAAGCGGCTTGAGGCAATGGCCAAAAGGGCGACATCCTCAAACACCCCGCGCTCGGAGGAGGCGGAGCGCTTGAGGAGCGCAGTGGGGCGGGATATTCATAAGCTCCAGGGCATATTCGAGGGAGATGCGGCCCCGGATTTGCAAGCGGATACGCTCAGGAACGAGTTTCTCTCCGGTCTTGACAGGGCCGCCGGAGGGGGCCGGGGCGGCTATATCGAGACCATCCAGAGGCTGCCGGCGGACGTTTCGGCACAGGGCACCGGATGGCTGGAGCGCCTCGTGGCTCACTTCTGCAGCGCGGCTTCGGCCGCCATGCCCGGCCTGGAGCTGTTTCAGAAGCGACGGATATAGCTTATACCCATTACCAAAGGAGGAATGCTGATGGGCAAACTTTTCGGAACTGACGGGATACGCGGCGAGGCGAACCGGTATCCCATGAACGCGGAGATCGCCTTTGCGGTAGGCCAGGCGGTGGCATATCTCATGAGAAAGGAGCATCACCGCACCAGGATCATCATCGGCAAAGACACCCGCATATCGGGCTACATGCTCGAAAGCTCGCTTGAGGCAGGCATAACGTCCATGGGCGGCAACACGTATCTCACGGGCGTGCTTCCCACCCCGGGCATCGCCTTTATCGCGAACAGCATGCGGGCCGATGCGGGCATCGTGATCTCCGCCTCCCACAATCCCTACGAGGACAACGGGATCAAGATCTTCGGCGGAAACGGATTCAAGCTCACCGACGAGCAGGAGAACACCATCGAGGACCTTATCCTGAACGGCAAGCTTGCGAAGCTCCTGCCCCCCTCCAGAGACATGGGACAGGCATTCCGCATGAGCGATGTGAACGGGCGGTATGTCGTGTTTCTGAAAAACACCTTCCCGCGGGACCTCTCCATGGAGGGTATGAAGATCGTCATGGACACCGCGAACGGGGCCACCTACCGGGTCGCGCCGGACACCTTCATCGAGCTCGGCGCCGAGGTCGAGGTGATCCACAACAAGCCCAACGGGCTGAACATCAATGACGCGTGCGGCTCCCAGTATACCGGTGATCTGAGGAAAAGGGTGCTTGAAACAGGGGCTGCGATAGGCCTCGCCTTCGACGGCGACGGCGACCGGCTGATCGCGGTGGACGAAAAGGGCGAGGAGATCACGGGCGACCAGATCCTCCTCATCTGCGCGCAGATGCTCAAGGAGCAGGGGAAGCTGAAGAACGACCTGCTGGTGAGCACCGTGATGAGCAACCTGGGCCTGCGGGTGGCGTGCAAGAAGTACGGCTACAGGCACCACGCCGCAAAGGTGGGCGACCGCTACGTGCTCGAGGACATGCTCAAGCTCGGCGGCGTGATCGGGGGCGAGGACTCGGGGCACCTCATCTTCCTGGACCATCACACCACCGGCGACGGCATCCTCACCGCGCTCCAGCTGATCGCCGCCATGGTGAGGACGGGCAAGCCCCTCTCGGAGCTCGCGAAGATCATGCAGATCTACCCGCAGAAGCTGATCAACGTGAACGTGAAGAGCAAGCCGGACATCGACACGGTGCCGGAGCTCAAGGAGGCGATCCGGCAGGTCGAACAGGAGCTCGGGGACGACGGCCGCGTTCTGGTGCGCTATTCCGGGACGCAGAACATGTGCCGGGTCATGGTCGAGGGCCCGACGAATGAGGTGACGGAGAGATACTGCACCGAGCTGGCAGATCTCGTAGAAAAGGTGCTCGGGATGAGCGAGGCGGCGGCATCATAGCCCGGGCGGGCGCCCTTTTCAGGGAGAGGATATCGATCGATGGGCATTCAGATTTTCGTTGCCGAAGACTTCGAGGGCATGAGCGCATTTGCAGCAGGAATCGCAACAAAGAAGATCCGGGACACGCTGAAGAGCAAGCAGGAGGCGGTCCTTGGGCTTGCGACAGGCAACTCCCCCACCGGGCTCTACAAGCATCTCGCACGCGACGCCAATGCGGGCGAGTTCGACTCCACACGGTGCAGGAGCTTCAACCTTGACGAGTATGTGGGTCTGCCCGGAGAGAATGTCCAGAGCCGCGTCATGCATCACGAGAGCTACGCCTACTTCATGATTCAGGAATTCTTCTCTCTTCTGAAGGGAAAGTTCATCGAGACCAATGTGCCTCCCGGCTCGCTGATCGAGCAGAATAGGCTCATAGCCGAGCTCAAGGCGCACCCGGCGGACTGGGAGGCGCGAGGCGCGGACAGGGGCAAGTCCATCGCCATCAGAAGGAGCCCGGAGTCGGAATATCTGGGATGGATCAGGAAGTACATACTGGACGGCTATGCTCGCAAGATCAGGAAGGCGGGAGGCATAGACCTGCAGGTCATCGGGGTCGGCGGCAGGGGCCACGTGGCCTTTCACGAGTCCGGAATCCCGTTCAAGGGAAGCAGCGTCCTGCTCGTCAAGCTCGACGACAGCACGGTCGCCGACGCGGTGGCCGACGGCCACTTTGCATCGAAGAAGGATTCTCCCAACTACGCGATATCCATGGGTGCGGAGCTCGTCTACCAGGCGCGCTCCGTTCTTCTGCTGGCAAACGGCGAGCGCAAGGTTGAGCCGGTGACCCGCTCGATACTGGACGACCCCACGCCCGAGGTTCCGATCTCATACGGGCAGATATACGCCGCGCAGGGAGGCGACCTGATCTACGTGCTCGACAGAATCGCCGGCAGGGAGCTGCTCGCCGAGAAAAAGGCGCTGGCGAAAAAAGGCGTGAAGATCAGGGAAGTGGACGGCCGGGGCGCCGTATCGGCGGCTTAGTCTTCAAAAGGGCTCGCGCGGATGAACGGCCGCCGCGCCGTGTGAAAACGGGGGCCCGCCGGGAGCACCCGGACCGGCCGCCTGAAACCGCCCCTCGAGTCTGACTGCAATGGAGAGGAGACGCGGTCCCGCCGCATGAAGACGGCGACCACAAAAGACGAGACAGCGCACGTGCATCTGTGATAAGGCACGGAAGCGTCAATTTACAGCGAAGGAAACCATGCCGCGACGGGAAGATCTGAATAAAATACTCATCATCGGGTCAGGGCCGATTGTCATCTCACAAGCCTGCGAGTTCGACTACTCAGGCGTCCAGGCCTGCAAGGCCCTGAAGGAAGAAGGATACCGGGTCGTGCTCATCAACTCGAACCCGGCCACCATCATGACCGATCCGAACCTCTCGGACAGGACCTACATCGAGCCCATCACGACCGAGGTGGTGGCCCGGATCATCGAGATGGAGCGGCCGGACGCCGTCCTGCCCACCCTGGGGGGCCAGACCGGCCTGAACGTGTCGGTGAAGGTCCACGAGATGGGGGTGCTCGACCGATTCGGCGTCGAGATGATCGGCGCCACGCCGGAGGTCATCCACAAGGCCGAGGACCGCGAGAAGTTCAGGCGCGCCATGGAAAACATCGGCCTGCGCGTGCCGGCCAGCGGGTTCGCCCGGAGCATGGACGAGGCCTTCTCCATAGCAGGGGATATCGGCTTCCCGCTCATCATCAGGCCGTCGTTCACCCTCGGCGGCATCGGGGGCGGGATCGCCTACAACACCGAAGAGCTGAAGAGCATGGCCAGGGCGGGCCTCGATGCGAGCATGATCGGCGAGATCATGCTCGAGGAGTCGGTGATCGGGTGGAAGGAGTACGAGCTAGAGGTGATGCGCGACAGGGCGGACAACGTCGTGATCATCTGCTCCATAGAAAACCTCGACCCCATGGGCGTGCACACGGGCGACTCCATCACCGTAGCTCCGGCCCAGACCCTGACGGACATGGAATATCAGCGCCTGCGCAACGCATCGATCGCCATCATGCGCGAGATCGGCGTGGAGACGGGGGGCTCCAACGTGCAGTTCGCGGTAAACCCCGCCAACGGCGAGGTCGCGGTCATCGAGATGAACCCCCGCGTGTCGCGGTCTTCGGCGCTGGCGTCGAAGGCGACCGGCTTCCCCATTGCGAAGATCGCAGCCAAGCTGGCCGTAGGCTACACCCTTGACGAGATCCGCAACGACATCACCCGCGTGACCTGCGCGTCGTTCGAGCCCGCCATCGATTACTGCGTTGTGAAAATCCCGCGGTGGACCTTCGAGAAGTTCCCGGAGACCCCGGACCTTCTCACCACCTCCATGAAGTCCGTGGGAGAGACCATGTCGATCGGACGCACCTTCAAAGAGGCACTGGGAAAGGCCATCCGCTCTCTGGAGACCGGCAGGACCGGCCTGAACAGCCCTGCGGACGCGGGCTCGGCCGTGGGGCGTAAGGAGATCGTTTCACGGCTCACCTATCCGAACTCGGCCAGGCTCTTCTGGCTTGCCGAGGCCTTCAGGAGGGGCATGTCCGTAAGCGAGGTGAGCTCCATGACCGGGATCGACCCGTGGTTTCTCCAGCACATCAGCGAGCTGGTGGAGTTCGAGGGCGCTCTGAGGGGCGGGCCGCGCGGACGGGACCTGCTGAAAGAGGCGAAGCGGATGGGCTTTTCCGACCGCTACCTGGGGAGCATCTGGGGCATGAAGGAGGACGAGGTGCGCGAGATGCGGCGCAGGGAGGGGATCCAGCCGGTGTACAAGCTCGTAGACACCTGTGCCGCGGAGTTCGAGGCCTTCACCCCCTACTACTACTCCACCTACGAGACCGAGACCGAGACAAAGGCGAGCGAAAGATCCAAGGTCGTGATCATAGGCGGAGGGCCGAACCGGATCGGCCAGGGAATCGAGTTCGACTACTGCTGCGTGCACGCCTCGTTCGCCCTGAGGGACATGGGCTACGAAAGCATCATGATCAACTCCAACCCCGAGACCGTGAGCACGGACTACGACATCTCGGACAAGCTCTACTTCGAGCCCCTCACGTTTGAGGACGTGCTGCACGTGGTCAAGACCGAGAGCCCGGTGGGCGTGATCGTGCAGTTCGGCGGCCAGACCCCGCTGAACCTCGCGCGGAGCCTGTGGAAGGAGGGCGTCACCATCCTGGGCACCTCGCCGGACGCCATCGACCGGGCCGAGGACCGGGAGCGGTTCAGCGAGATCGTGAGAAAGCTCGACCTGAGACAGCCCGACAGCGACATCGTCTTTACGGTCGACAAGGCGATACGGGCCGCGAAGCGAATCGGCTTCCCGGTGCTGGTGAGGCCCTCGTACGTGCTGGGAGGCCGCTCCATGGAGATCATCTACGACGCGCAGAGCCTGGAGAAGTTCATCACCGGCGTGTTCAAGCTCTTCCCGGACAATGCGGTGCTCATCGACCGCTTTCTGGAGGACGCCGTGGAGGTGGACGTGGACGCGGTCTGCGACGGGAGGATCACGGTGATCGGCGGGATCATGGAGCACATCGAGGAGGCGGGCATCCACTCGGGAGACAGCGCGTGCGTGCTGCCGCCCGCGACCCTGCCGGAGAGGATCGTGGAGAGGATCAGGGAGCAGACCCGGCTGATCGCCTCCGAGATCGGCGTGATCGGGCTCATGAACATCCAGTATGCGGTCAAGGATGGCGAGGTCTACGTGCTGGAGGTGAACCCCCGGGCGTCGAGGACCGTGCCGTTTGTGAGCAAGGCGATCGGAAAACCCCTGGCGCAGATCGCCACCCAGGTGATGATGGGGAGGTCGCTGAGCGACATCGGGTTCACCGAGCAGATCATCCCGAAACACGTCTCGGTGAAGGAGGCCGTGTTTCCGTTCCAGCGCTTCCCGAACGTGGACGTGGGGCTCGGCCCGGAGATGAAATCGACGGGCGAGGTCATGGGCATCGACTCGTCGTTCGGGGCGGCCTTCGCCAAGTCGCAGATGGCAGCGGGCTCGACCTTGCCCGATTCTGGCGCCGTGTTCATCAGCGTGCACGACTTCCACAAAGACCGGATCTCGGGCGTGGCCAGGGGCTTTGCGGACCTGGGCTTCCGCATCCTGGCGACCAGGGGCACCGCGAAGCGGCTTCAGGCGGAAGGCATAGACGCCGAGGTGGTGCTCAAGGTGAGGGAGGGGCGGCCCAATGTGGTCGACCACATCAAGAACCGGGGCATCCAGATGATCATCAACACGAGCATAGGCAGAAAGCCCTCGGAAGAGGCCTACCACATACGCAGCAGCGCGATCCGCTACAACATCCCCTACGCCACGACCATCGCGGCCTCGCGGGCGAGCCTGGAGGCCATCAGGGCGCTCAGGTCGAACGGCTTCGCCGTTGCACCGCTGCAGGACCTGTATGCCGGCGGGTGAGGCTGTTTTCCGGCCGTCATGCCTGCTGTGGGCAGGCATGGAAGGAGAGGGCGCGCGGCGTTTTCGCGGCCTGTGCGCTGGCGTGCTCTCATGGATCGCGGCTGGATCGATGAAAGGGGGCATCCGGCTTTTTTCTTTCATGGATTCACAGCTTGAGAGGGGCGGTAGAGTGGACGTTCATTTCTGCTGCAGGCAGATAATCCGGGGCGGTCGTGCGTTGACGCCCACAATTTGATTACGGCAGGTATTGATCATGTCGCAGAAAAAATCGACCAAGTACATCTTTATCACCGGAGGGGTGCTCTCCTCCCTGGGCAAGGGCCTGGCGGCCGCATCCATCGGCGCCATCATGGAGGCGCGCGGGCTGAATGTGACCAACATCAAGCTGGACCCCTACATCAACGTCGACCCCGGCACCATGAGCCCCTTCCAGCACGGCGAGGTCTTCGTCACAGACGACGGGGCCGAGACCGACCTCGACCTCGGGCACTACGAGCGCTTCACCTCATCGCCTCTCACCGCGAAGAACAACTTCACCACCGGGCAGGTCTACGACACGGTGATCCAGAAGGAGCGAAACGGCGAGTATCTGGGAAAGACCGTTCAGGTGATCCCCCACATCACCGACGAGATCAAGAGACGCATCATCGAGGCGGCGAACGGCTGCGACATCGCCATCGTAGAGATCGGCGGCACTGTCGGCGACATCGAGTCGCTCCCCTTCCTGGAGGCGATCAGGCAGTTCGGCTTCGACCTGGGCAGGTCGAACGTGCTCTACATCCATCTCACCCTGGTGCCGTACATCCCCACTGCGGGAGAGCTCAAGACCAAGCCCACCCAGCACTCGGTTCAGAAGCTGCGCGAGATCGGCATCCAGCCGCAGATCCTGCTGTGCCGCTCCGAGAAGCGCCTCTCCGCCGAGCTGAAGGAGAAGATCGCGCTCTTCTGTAATGTGGAGAAGGACGCGGTGATCAATGCCGTCGACGTGAGCAACATCTATCAGGTGCCGGTCGAGTTTCACCGCGAAGGGCTCGACGAGCGGATCGTGGAATACCTGAACATGTGGACCCGCGAGCCCCGAATGCAGGGCTGGGAGCAGCTCGTGGAGAAGTTCGGCAGCCGCACAGCCGAGGTGAACATCGCGGTGGTGGGCAAGTATGTGAAGCTCACCGACTCATACAAGAGCCTGAACGAGGCCCTGGAGCACGGCGGCCTGTTCAACGACACCCGGGTGAACCGGGTGTATGTGGACGCGGAGGCGCTCATGGAGGAGGACGACATCTCCCGCCATTTCGAGAACATCCACGGCATCCTGGTGCCGGGGGGATTCGGAGACCGGGGCATCGAGGGCAAGATCCGGGCCGCGGAGTATGCCAGGACGAAGATGATCCCCTACTTCGGCATCTGCCTGGGCATGCAGCTCGCGGTCGTCGAATTCGCCCGCCATGTGAGCGGCATCGGGCGCGCCAACAGCTCGGAGTTCGACCAGGACACGCCGGATGCGGTCATCGACTTTCTTCCCGACCAGCGGCTCATCACGAAAAAGGGCGGCACCATGCGCCTGGGCGCCTACCGCTGCATCCTCCAGCCGGGCACGAAGGCCATGCAGGCCTACCAGGACAAGGAGATCTCCGAGCGCCACCGCCACCGCTACGAGTTCAACAGCAGATATGAGAAGCAGCTGACCGACAAAGGCCTGATCATCAGCGGCCGCAACCCGGAGACAAAGCTCGTGGAGATCGTGGAGCTGCCCGACCACCCATGGTTCCTGGGCTGCCAGTTTCACCCCGAGTTCAAGTCAAAGCCCATGCAGCCGCACCCCCTGTTCCGCGACTTCATCAAGGCGAGCTGCGCGTACCGGGACGCCACGGCAGGGTAGTGCCGCACGGCCTGTTCCCTTCAAAACACATCTTGCGGCTCGGCTTCAGGGGCGGGCTCTTTCTTCCTCCTCTCCTCCCGATGGAGAGAACAAAGGAGGGGGAACTCAGACAGCTCTTCTCTTGCCCCGCCGCTTGCTGCAGGGCATCTCATTCACGTGCCGTATCCGCTTTGAAAAACCCGGCATGGACCCGCTCATCCCTTATATCGCCCACACACAGAGGCAGGGCAATGCGCGGCACGGCCTATGAAACATGAATATTCTCACTGTGATGTAGCTTCATTGAAGAAAAAATGATATTGTATTCTCCAGGTTACTGATCGGCGGCTCCGATAGGGCTGCCGGACCTTGGCGATGCGTGCAATGAAAGAGAGGAGACCATTTCTCGTCTTCCTGTTCACCTTCGACGGACGGAGTCTGTCTTTGCTCCGTGTGCAATCTTCTCATGCTCCATTGTAAGGATTATGATACTCCGGAAAAGGGGACGGGGAATATTCGGTATGCATAATATTGCAGCAAAAGTTGCTATATAGCGTCTTTTGCTGCAATTATGCAGTAGAGAAACTTGTT
>Ga0255340_1000276_pt1 | contig 89993 bp, 69 predicted proteins | sample wastewater_treat_7_FD_192417 | JGI IMG/M metagenome (GOLD analysis project Ga0255340, IMG submission 192417) | Wastewater microbial communities from Lulu Island WWTP, Vancouver, Canada - plant10 | ecosystem: Engineered > WWTP > Wastewater > Unclassified | place: Canada: Vancouver, British...
GACCTGTCCGGAATGCAAGTCAAAAGTGCCTGAATTAAATGCACTTTGGGAAGCCAACGACCTTCCCCCCATGATAGCCCTTGTTTATGAAGATTCACCTGGCGACCTTGACGAGTTTCTTGCGCTGGTCTCTCCCCTGTTTCCCACATATTCTCTGGGCGATCGTGCTCTCCTTTATTTCACGCTTATTGACGATGATCCGTTTAAATTTGTGATTGTGCGCAATGGCAGAGAACTTGCGTCCTGGAACGGAGAAGTCCCGGAACATGCTGAAATCGAAAGATTTCTTGAAGACAACGGCTGAGAACGCCCGAAACAGAGCGTATGCCTAGTTCTGTTTGGAAGCAAACCCGCGTTTTTGCTACCATGGTACTGTTTTGGTTATATGAAAAAGGTACAGCGTGGCTGGAGCCGCTGTAGTTGCATTTGTGCAGTTCTGTTTCAGGCTGCAGGAGCCATACTGCTAAGGAAAGGCTGAATTCACGTGACAACAGTCATTCGCACCACCGCATTGAACAAGATCTATGAAGGCGCATTTCGCGGTCAGGATGTACATGCCCTTAAAGATCTTGATCTGGACATTCGCCAGGGCGAAATATTCGGATATCTTGGGCCCAACGGTTCCGGAAAAACGACGACAATCAAAATGCTTCTGGGGCTTTTATTCCCTACTTCGGGGAAGATAGAAATTCTGGGAAGCGAGTCTATAGACTCTGCCACCGTGAAAAGGAACATAGGCTATCTTCCGGAAGGGGCTTATTACCCGGATTTTTTGAGAGGGGAAGAAATCCTGGCTTACTATGGAAAACTGTATGGTCTTAGAGGAAAAGAACTGAAAAAAAGAGTAGATGAGACCATTGAATTAGTGGGAATGCAGCATGCGCGAAAACGACTGCTGCGGGGTTATTCCAAGGGAATGCGGCAGCGCATCGGTCTTGCGCAAGCGTTAATAAGCGACCCTAAAATCCTTATTCTTGATGAGCCAACCACGGGTTTAGACCCTATAGCCAGAAAAGAAATTCGCGACTTGCTGCTTCAACTTCGTGAACAAGGAATTACGCTTCTTATTTCCAGTCACGAGTTGCTGGAAGTGGAAATGATCAGCGACAGAGTCGCCATACTTTTTGAAGGAGTGCTGCAAAAGATCGGTTCAATGGCTGAACTGCTTACGCAGCGTGAACTTTCCATGACTGTCGATCATCTGAGCGAAAGCAGTGTTTCCGATCTAACTGATAAAGGAATTCAAGTGGAAGACCGTACCGGCAATCGTGCTGTTTTGCGCCTGCCTTTTTACATGTCCAGTTATGATGGTGTAGAAATGTGCAAAGCACACTCCCTCAACCTCTTGAGCATCTCACCACGCCGTGAAACCCTGGAAGAATTGTTCGTTCGCATTGTCAGCACAGCGTCAAAAGCCCGGGAGGTGGTGCAATGACATTTTTATCATCTGTTTTTGGTGGACCCTGGTGCATCGCTGTTTACACCTACAGGGAAGGTATCAGAAGAAAACTTCTTATCGGCTTTTTGATCCTGAGCCTTTTTGTTATCTTTGGCTCCAGTTTTATTTCTTCCTTTCTCGACCCGAGTGCGGAAACAGACATCGATCTTAAGCTGATCAAAGATATCTGTGTGACGGCAATTGCTATTTTCGGCGCCTTAATCACCGTATATATCTCTGCTTCCGTTGTTCCAGCAGAAATGGAGACAAAAGTGATATACACCGTCTTGTCCAAGCCGGTGCGCCGGGTTCAATATCTTCTGGGAAAATTCCTGGGGATACAGCTAATTATTCTTGTTAATCTGCTGTTAATGGGTGGTTTATTCTTCATCGCACTTTATATGCGGCAGGGGATCATGCCAACCTTGTTGCTCTGGAGCATTTTCCTTACCTACTTTGAGTTTTTAATTATTTCAGCTTTTACATTTGCTGTATCCTGTGCAGCCACTTCCCCGCTTGTTCCCACCTTGGGCGGGCTTTTTATCTACATAACCGCTAATCTGACTGAATATCTTAAAGACGTTGAACACCGTGCCGGGCAAACAGGGCAGTTTTTCGATAATCTGATCGGTAAAATCGCCTCTGCCTTGTATTCCATTCTACCCAACCTTCAGAACTTCAGCATTAAAATGCAGATTGTAAATGGCCAGCCCAATGACCCGCCAACAGATGTTCTGATTCCCTGGCTCGTGTTGTACAGTCTGGTCTATGCCCTTGCCGGCTTTGCCTGCGCTTACCTTGTCTTCCGTCGCAAGGAGGTGTAATGCTGGACTTTATCAAGAAATACCAAACAGCCCTTATGGCGGGTGTTTTGCTGTTTTCTCTAGGTGCTGGCGTCCTTCTGAACAACCAGTTACGGCATTTAAGAGAATCTGAGGCTTTTTACCGTTGGCTTTTAGCTGCTGCCGTTAATGAGCGTCTTTTTCAGGAAAATGAGGATCCGTCCGAAGATGCTCTTTTTTTTGCACGTTGTACAGCGCTTGCAGAAAAATTTCCATCCTTTTCCCCGTCTGACAAAGTCGATGGGTTGAGCATGATCGGCAGCATTGCCAAAAATTATGAGAATGACAAACGTCTGTGGTTTTTTGCTGAATCTGATCTGGCAAAAGAGGAGCGTGCTGAATTTCTTCAACTTGCAAAAAAGCAAAAACTTCAGTTCGCCACCGATATCGAATATGCAGAGGCACAGGCGGGCGGTGTAAATATATTCAACCTGTTTTTTGGGTTTAGGAAAGTGGCTGCCAATCTTGTGTGGCTTGAAGTTGACCGGTACTGGCATCAGGGTAATGTCTACCGTATGCAAACACTTATGCGTACCTGCGTCGCCCTGGATCCGCAATTTGTGGAAGCCTATCTTGTCGGTGCCTGGCACTTATCCTATAATGCCACAGCGCAAATGCAGGACACGCCCTGGCCACAGAGGGAATGGAACGCAAAATACGGTCAGTGTTTAGGCGAAAAAGAGCGTTTTTACTATTATGGCGTTGACTTCCTCAGGGAAGGTATTCGACGCAACCCGCGTAATTACAAACTCTATTTTGATCTTGGATTCGGTATTTACAAGCAGAAACTGGAAGATTATCCCAATGCTGTTAAATATCTGTCGGAAGCGATACGCCTGCCTCACGACAGGTGGGTGCCCAGACAGCTGTTTTTGTGCCAGGAACTGAATGGTCAATACGGTGATGCGCTGGAAGGATGGAAAGATTATGTCGAACGCTATCCCGGCAGCATGACTGCTGTGGAAGTTGCTCCACGCTTCATTATGCGCAACGAGGGAATGCTTTACGAAAAAGAGGCGCGCACGTTAAGAAAAAAAGCCAAAGAATCAACGGATCCTGCTGAGGCCGAAGAGCTCAGAGCTCAGGCGGAAAACTATTGGAAAAAAGCCCGGGATACCTGGAATGCTTTGGACGACCCTTACGGTGAGGGGCGCAAGCTCATGATGGATGCTCTGGATCTGCGCGAGGAAGGGCGTTATCTGGAAGCAATTGCCACTCTGGACAAAGCAAGATGGGATACCGGCGCTCTTTTCGAAGAGTTTTCCTCCCTGATCATGGAAATTAAATTGGAAGCGCATATACCGCTTTCTGTTTCAGAAAAGAAAGCGCTTCTGCGTGAAAGTGAAGTGGGGCTTTGCAGCGGCATGCCAGATGAAGAAAGACAACGTCGTTTAAAATCTGCAGAATCCATTGAATCCACGTTCCAATAACGGGCGTGTGTGATCCTGCGCCTGTTCTTTTTGCTTGTATCAGGCTTCAGTGTAAAGACTGGCTGCATCTATTTCTGCTTTATGTGTATGCCGTTAGTAATTTTCCGTCCCATGTGACAGTGTACGGTACGTTTTAAACTCTTTTTCTATAAAGTTATTCCCATGCTTGTTTTATTTATTGGCGATATTGTCGGAAAACCGGGGCGCGAAGCGGTCAGAGTCGTGCTTCCCGATCTGATAAAAACGCTCTGTATTGATGTGGTTATGGCAAATGCGGAAAACATTGCCCATGGTACAGGCGCGACTCCGCCTTTAATCAAAAAGCTTGAAGCTGAGGGCGTCCATCTTTTTTCTTTGGGAAACCATGCCTGGCGCCATCCTGAAATGATTAAAGGGATCGATGCACTACCCTCTGTTGCCCGGCCTGCTAATTTTTCAACGCATGCGCCAGGAAAAGGCAGAGCCGTTTATACGCTCCCCGATGGAAGGCATTGTACACTTATAAATTTGATTGGCAGGGTTTTTATGGAGCCGGCTAACTGCCCTTTCGATGCGATCGAGCGTGAACTCGATTCACGAACAGGCGACTCCCCCTTTATATTTGTTGATGTTCATGCTGAAGCTACATCTGAAAAAGCGGCGCTTGCCTGGCATCTTGACGGGCGTTGCTCTGCTGTGCTCGGAACCCATACGCACGTGCAAACAGCCGATGAGCGAATCCTCCCCGGGGGAACCGCATTTATATCTGATGTTGGTATGTGCGGACCGTACAACAGTATCCTGGGAGTAAAAAGTGAGTTGGTTCTGAAAAAAAGTATTACGGGACTTCCCGTTAAATGGGAAATAGCGGACGGACCTGTGCAGTTTAATGCAGTTCTTGTTGAAACAGATGATCGGACCGGGCGCGCTATCTCCGTTAAGCGAATTCAGCAAATACTGCAACTGGACTCCTGACAAAGATTTTGGTATGCACTACCATGGTTGGCTGTAACAAATAACACTGTGATTGAGTCCCTTTTCTTTCACAATTATCTCTATAGACTGGCTGGCAGATATGTATTTTAAACAGATTTATCTTCATGGATTTAAGTCTTTTGCAGATCCCACTACAGTAACTCTTGACTTGGGAACTACCGCTATTGTCGGTCCGAATGGGTGTGGAAAAAGCAATATTCTTGACGCACTCCGCTGGGGGCTTGGAGAACAGAGCGCAAAAACGCTGCGCGGATCTCACATGCAGGATGTGATTTTTAGCGGTTCTATAGGGCGCCCCGCCACCGGCATGGCAGAAGTAACGCTGGTTTTTGACAATGCAGACGGGAAATTGCCTTTGGAATATGCTGAGATTGAAGTGACACGGCGTGTGTACCGGAACGGAGACAGCGAATATCTGTTAAACAAAAGCCTTTGCCGATTAAAAGACATCCAGGAATTATTTATGGATACCGGTATCGGAACAAATGCTTATTCGCTGATCGGACAAGGAAAAATCGATCTGGTTTTAAGTTCCAAGCCGGAAGACCGCCGTTACCTCCTTGAAGAGGCGGCGGGGATTATCAAATATAAGACCAGAAAACGTGTTGCCATGCGCAAGCTCGAGTCTGCCGAACAGAATATGCTTCGTTTGGCTGACATTATTGCGGAAGTGGACCGCCAAATGCGGACCTTGAAGCGGCAGGTCAACGCTGCAATCAGGCATAGAGAACTCACCGAACAAGTACGGCTGCTTGAGATCAGAAACTCCTGGCTGCAATACAATGAATTAAGCGGACAAATTACAGATCTCAAGGCTCAATTGTCAGAGGCCACCGATCATTATCACGAACTTGCAGCAAAGACCAGCCGTCAGGAGGCAGAACTGGAGGCGATCACCCTTAAACGCCATGAAGCAAGCCGTGCACTCAGTGAATGCAGAGAGAAAGAATATTCTCTGGATAGTGAAATGGAGCGGTTGGAAAACCAGATTACCCTCTATAGAAAAGAAATTGAGTTCATCACAACGCGATCTGTAGAAGCGCAAGCAGAAGCGGAGCGGTTGACTCTTGAGTCCACCAATCTCAAAAACCGATCCGGGTCCGTATCTCAGGAATTGCTTGAGCATACCACTAAGATTCAAACGTTAAAGCAAGCGTTGGAAAAGTCGACAAAAGAACTGGAAAACGCCACTAAAGCTCTGCAAGACACCGAAATTATGATAGAAGCATTGCATGAGCGCCGTGTGGAAGCCATTAACGTAAGAAATAAAGCCCATACCGAGATTGAGACCGTAAATACTCGGATTACGGATATTCATAAGCAGCGCAATACTGTTGAGGAATCCATTGTCGTCCAAAAGAAACGTCATCAGGAAGCCAGGACCCTTCTTGAACAGTTCTCTGAAAAAGCAAAAGTTCTTCAATCGAATCTTACCGATATCGTCACTAAAAAAACAGAGAGCCAGACGCTGCAAAGAAATTTAAATCAGGAACATGCCCGCATCAACCAGGAATGGCAGTCACTGCGCGAAAAAATCAGCAGCGAAGAAGGAAGACTAAAATCTCTTATAGAACTGCGGGACAGTTACGAGGGATTTGCAGTGGGTGTGCGTGCTGTAATGATGGGAAAACAGAGAGAATTTAAAGGACTGTCCGGAATTATTGGACCTGCAGGCGATCTGGTTTCAACAGAAAAACAGTACCGGTTTGCTCTTGAAGCAGCTCTGGGCGGAAATATTAACAATGTTGTCGTCCGACTTGCCGATGATGCCAAGAGTGCTATAGAGTTCTTAAAGGAAAATAGAGCGGGACGTGTCACTTTTCTTCCGCTGGATACAATCAGACCGGCACGCAATGAGGATGCCGCTTCATTCGACAATATGAAAGGCGTGGTAGGTGCTCTGATTCAATTCGTTGAATGTGACGCTGAAGTGCTGCCTGCCATTCAGTATCTTTTATACAATACGCTGCTTGTAGAGACAATAGATGATGCCATCAGGATATCCAGAAGCGAAAAGCACCATCCCCGCCTGGTCACCTTGGAAGGCGAGGTTGTAACGTCTGCAGGCACCGTCACGGGAGGTCGAACCAAAACAGACAGCCACGGATTGCTGGGGCGCAGTGCCGAAATTGAGGAATTGGAAGAATCCACCCGGCAGCGTAAAAAACAGATTAAAAAACTTGAAGAGCAAGGATTGCGTATTGCGGCTAAAATACAGGATCTTTCTGACGCACTGAAATCCATCGAGGCCAGTGAAAACGATATCAGAAAAACGGCGGGAGCGCATGAAGTCGCTCTTGCACGGCATGCAACAGAAGAAGCAAACCTCAGCGCTATGCTTGACTCTTTGGAGAAACAAAAAGAAAATCTGAACGCACAGGAAAAAGACCTTGCTGAACGTCTGCAGACGGCAAGATCTAATATTGCAGGCATGGACGGAGACGATCAGGCAATACAGGGTAATTTCGAAGAAACGCAGCAGTTAGCCCTTGTGCAAAAAGAAGAACTGGCTGCTCTTGCTAAATTGAATACAGAACAGCGTGTTGAGCTGGCTGAAACAATCAAGTCCTATGAAGAATTGCAGCGGGATCTCGACCGTTCCAGCCGAGGCGGTGATGAAATGCTTGAAAAAGCCAATCTGCATCATCAGCAGATAGAAGCATTTAAAAAACAGATCTCCGATCTTGAATTAAAAATTAATAACACAATCACTCAATCCAAAGCCTTATCCGAAAAAAGAGATCACGCTCATGAGGCAGTTCTCGTTAAAAATAAAGACCTTCAATTTTTGCAGGAATCCACTGACAAACTCACAATTCAGGTTAAAGAAAACCGTGAAAAGGAAAATATCCAGCAGAAAAAAGTGCATAAACTCGAACTGGATTGCTCCCAGAAAGAAGAGCGTGTCCGGTCTTTTGTGGAGCGTATCGCCACTGAATACAATTTAGTGCTTTCCTCGTTAACTGAAAAGGAAGTTGGCGTTGATGAATATGATGAACAGGAACGAGAAGCCCGTATTCAGGAAAGCAGAAATGCCCTGCAACGGCTTGGTAATGTTAATCTGGCTGCCATAGATGAATATGAAAGTCTGGAAAAACGGGAGGCCTTTCTAAAATCGCAAAACGATGACCTGATTAAGGCAAAAGAAACGCTTTTGGGTGTTGTGAAAAGAATCGACCAGACTACCGAAGAGATGTTCCTTCAGACCTTCAAGCAGATTTCCGAGAACTTCCAGCATTATTTCAGACGCCTTTTTAATGGCGGGCAAGCGCGCTTATTTCTTCTCGATGATAATACGCCTCTTGATTGCGGAATTGAAATTGAAGCGCGCCCTCCAGGAAAAAAACCTCAGACCATTTCCCTGTTGTCCGGCGGAGAGCAGGCTTTAACAGCCATAGCATTGCTCTTCAGTATCTTTGCAGCCAAGCCAAGCCCCTTTTGCGTGCTGGATGAGGTGGATGCCCCGCTGGATGACGTGAATGTAGGGCGTTTTCTTAATATTGTCGATGAATTTACGGAGCATAGCCAGTTCATTATGATCACGCATAATAAACAAACCATGGCGCATGCCAATGCTATTTTTGGCGTTACTCAGCAGGAGGCAGGTGTTTCACAGTTGGTCAGTGTCCACCTGGAAGAAGCGGAAAAAGTTGCAGGCGTATCATAACTGTGCTTTCCCCTACTCTCAAAGTACTGCATCTATTTAGCAACAGCAAGTGGACAGGACCTGCTGAGCCGGTTGTGAACACCTGCAGAGCCTTAAGATCCCTGGGAGTCGATGTCACTTTTGCATGCTCTCCTAAAGCAGGGTCCGGCTTTAATAAAGTCAGGCACATGGCTGAGCTCTACAAGATTCCTGTGCTTACTTTTATGTACCTTTCAAAGCATAGGCACCCCTGGAAAAACTTTCGGGATAAAACAGCGCTGCGTCGCCATTTGCAAGAAGTTCCCTACGCTCTCGTCCACTGCCATCTTCATAATGATCATTTAATCGCAGGAGCCGCACTGGCAGAATCGTCGATTCCCCTGGTGCGAAGCAGCTATGAGGGGGTTGGCTTGTCAGAAAGCAAGAACTGCCGTGCTCTTCTGAAGCGAACAAATCTTATTATTGAGCCGTCTGAGATGGCGAAGAATGCAGATTTAAAACACTTTACTCTGCCTGCAGAGCGATTTTCAGTGATACCCGGCGCTATTGACCTCACCCGCTTTTCTCCGTCCGAGAAGCTTCCTTCCTGGCGCGATAAATGGAAACTTACAAAAGACCATTTTATCTTCGGTATCGTTGCACGCATGCAGACACACCGCCATTATGAAGACCTCTTTGTCGCTTTTGCTCATGTGCTACGTCAGTTCCCGCAAGCACGGCTTTTGATCGTGGGAAGAGGTACCCATCAGGAAAAAGTGGCTTATGCTCCTGTCCGAAATTTAAAATTGGAAGGAAAGGTCATTTTTACAGGTTATCTTGAAGGCGATGAATACACGGGGGCTCTGGGTGCCATGGATGTCGGCATTTACCTGACTCCCGGCAGTGATGGAACCTGTCGAACAGTACGTGAGTTTATGGCAATGGGAGTGCCTGTTATTTCGTCGGCCCGCGGTATGCTTCCTGAATTGCTTGGGCAGGAAGAGCGCGGACTTGTGACGGACGGTTCTCCTGAGGGCTTGACCGAAGCAATGGTGCGCATGATTACACATAAGGCTCTAGTGAAACGCTGCAGCGAAGCGGCGCTTGCGCACGCACAGAAGCATTTTGATTTGAATATTTATGGAGCCAGAATTCTGGCAGCTTATCATCAGCTTTTGCGTTTACCCGGGTAAATCCTGCAATGCAAGCGTCGAAACAGCTGCTGTGTCCGTTGGCAGCGCTTTACCTGTTCTCAGCCGGGAATAAGCTGCTGCCGCTATCATTGCGGCATTATCAAGACAATAGGTAAAGGGCGGAAGAAATAATTCCGCGTCCAGCAATGCTGCCTTTTCACGCAATAACTCGTTTGCAGCCACGCCGCCAGCGATAACAAGACGATGTATGCCTGTCTGCTCTATTGCCAGGCGCAACTTAACCATTAAGCTCTCGACCGCTGTTGCTTGAAAAGAAGCTGCTACGTCTGCTAGATCGGCATCCGGTTCCTGCCGCATTTTATAAAGGACTGCGGTCTTCAATCCGCTGAAACTGAAATCCAACGTGTCTTTTCCTGCCATGCCGACAGGAAAAGCATAGGCGTGCGGATTTCCTTCTTTCGCAGCTTTTTGTATGGAAGGCCCGCCCGGATAGGGCAATCCGAGGAGACGGGCCACCTTGTCAAAGCATTCCCCTACGGCGTCGTCACGGGTTGTGGCAAGGACATGGTACTGATGAGGAGCATGACAGGCAATGATTTGGGTATGTCCGCCGCTGACGATCAAAGCAAGAAAAGGATATTCCGGCTTTTTTTTACCGAAAAAAGCACTGAAGAGGTGTCCTTCTATGTGGTGTACGGGCACAAAAGGAATCTTCCAGGCGGCAGCCAATGCCCTCCCGAAACTTAATCCTACGAGAAGGGACCCCATGAGACCCGGCCCGAAAGTTGCCGCGACGGCATCCACAGGAGGAAGATTCCCAGTGAATAGCAGCCCGGCATCACGAATAGCCTTTTCTGCCAACTGATAAATCACCTCTGTATGCATTCGGGAAGCAATCTCAGGCACAACACCTCCAAATTCCCGATGCACTTTTATTTGCGATATAACAACATTAGATAAAACTTCGGTGCCATCGCGTACTATGGCTGTCGCAGTTTCATCACATGAGCTTTCTATTCCCAGAATTAATCTCACCAGACCAACTCCGAAACAGGCACAATCCGCACCCCTTTACTTTTAACCAGAGGAAGCTGTTCCTCTAAAACAAAAACAGTATTCTTTCTGAAGTGCCCAATTGCCAGACAGCTTCCATTCAGGAGAGCCTGTTCAACAGCGATGTGAAATTGCTTACGCACCTCGGACAAAGTATTATCATGATCCAGAAATATGTCACGTTTGGTGCAGGGCACTTTCTTTTCTATCGCCACCTGAAAAGCACAGCTTTTAGCTGTCGTGATGCTGTCAACGAAATAGACTCCCGCATGCGCCAGTACATCCATAAAAGAAGACATTGCGTCGTATTGTGTTGTAAAAAGCCCGCCTGTGTGGTTATTTACGCCAACAATACCCGGATACATAGCGAGACATTCACGGGTTCGCTGCTGAATCTCCTCTCCAGTCATTGAAACGGTTAGTTCACCGGGGAAACGGTTCTTTCCACCATTTCCTGCCTGCATAGGCATATGAAGAATCGTTTCGAAGCCACGGGACTTCCCTTCGGAGGCAATGTACTGGCCAAGAGGCGTGTCAGGAAGAATTGCGAGCGTAAGTGGATAGTCTAAAGCCAGCACCCTCTCTGTTTCTTCTTTAAAGTAGCCCCCGTCGTCCAAAATAATGGCGAGCCTGGCGCAGGGATGTGCATTTAAATCAGGCGTCGCCGGAAAAGCGTGCTCTTCTCTTTTGGCGGGCTCTATTATGTGCACCTCTTCAGCAGCCACTTCTTCTTCGGGAGGCAGAATAGTAAGTTCTTCCAGAAGTGTCTCCGCGTCTTCTTCGTCTATGATTTGATCTGATTCCGGGGATTCCCGGGACGCATCTTGCTCCGGAGCGCTTTCCTGCATCTCCTTTGCCGCTATTTCCCGTGGTTCCGGGATGAGAGGGCTCTCTTCCTGCTGCCGCGCAACAGACCTCTTCTGCTCAGAAAACGGTTTATCCAATTCATTGGTCTGTTCTTTGAGCTCCGGCTCGACACTATGTTTGGGAGGCGACTCGCTTTCCTGCTTTGGAAGTGGAGCCTCTTCTGGTATGCCATCCTGCGCAGTGTGTTCAAATTCGTCTTCAGAAGGAGCAGTTTTGTTGTCTTCGAAGTTTTCGATGCACAGCACTTCGGCACACAAGAGGTCATACTGGTAAATTTGGATAAGCGCACGTTTTCGAGAAAGACGGCTTTCTGACACTTTGCAGGAACTGCCAAGTTGGCTCTGGATTGTTGCGGCAAGTACGCTCAATGCATCAGGAGAATTAAGGAATACAGAGTGGCGTGTAATCGGATAAGGAGACTCTTTGGAGCTGTGGCGCGATTCCACCGGAAAGGACTGCTGATTGGTTTCATGATTTGCAAGCAGGGACCGGATTAAGGCATTTACTTTTAGACAGTCCTCTTCCTCCAGCAAGTCACCCAGAGCTGCCATTGTAAACTCCTGCGGCTCGGGAGAAAATTCGTAGTTACGGATTATTGTTGCCGGTACAGGATCCTCTGGCAATTGTTCTGGAAAAGCATTATTGCTGTGGCTGATTTTCTGAAAGGGGGCAGACCATTTGTCCGGAACGAGGTCTTTCAGGCTAATAAAGAGGGCAAAAATAAAAACGGATAGAAAGGAAAGAACTGCAGCGGAAAAATAAGTATGCATAACAGCGCGAAACAAAGGAGAAAAGTTAGGACTTTTCTTTTTTTGCTTCTGTTTCGCCATTAAAAATTTCCTGTTTCAATTAAGAGGTAGAACAGATATCAACCCATTGTACCGACATTAAGCTGGTTCCCCAAAACTTTTCGCCAGTAGACCGGAAGGCCTCAGGAGAATCGGTCACCAGAAACAGAGGTTGTGTCACTTCTTTTTCTTTATTAAACAGAAAATTTTTATCCAGCGACTCCACAACATCTTTCGCTGTTTCTTCCGCACTGTCAACAAGCATTACATCCTCGCCCAAAACAGCCTGTATGGTGTTTTTCAGAAGCGGATAATGAGTACACCCCAGGACCAGGGTGTCAATTTTTTTCTTTTTCAGGTCCTCCAGGTAGTGTCGGGCGACATGAAAAAGAGCATCCCCCGAAACCCAGCCTTCTTCAGCAAAAGGCACGAAAAGAGGACAAGCCTGACTGTAAACGTCTATGTCGGGGCGTTGTGCCTTTAAAGTCTTTTCGTAGGAACGGCTGTTAATTACGCCTCTGGTACCAATAACACCGATTATCCCGTTTTTAGTTCGACTCAAAGCAGCAGTTGCTCCAGGTCTGAGAACCCCCAGAACTGGGATATCCAATTCTTTTTGAAGCGCCTCCAAAGCGAAAGCGGTTGCTGTGTTGCAGGCAATGACCAGCATTTTTATTTTATATTTTAGGAGCACCGCCGCACAGGAACGGGCATAGCGAAGTACGGTCTCAGGGGCTTTAGATCCGTAAGGCACCCGTGCCGTATCACCAAGATAAATGATTTTTTCAAAAGGCAGCAACTCGGAAATTTTCCGGCAAACAGTTAATCCGCCTACTCCAGAGTCAAAAATACCGATAGGTGCGCAGCTGCTAGCATTCAGATCGTTCATTATCAGGATTCTGTCATTATCCAGTTAGGCGCCGGGTAGAGCGGGTAAGATAAATCAAAATTCAGAGGAAAAGTCTCCTGCGGAGCCATGCCGTCAAAAAGAAAACGGACAGCTGTCACTTTTTTTGAATCAGCCCCGAGCAATGCTTCATGAGTCATCGTGTTCACAATCCCGAAAAACATCATAGTCTCCGTTTCGATGCTTCTAGGAACTGTTTGCAGAAAAATAATTTCGGAAGAAATATCTAAAATGAGTTCACCATCATCTTTCAGGTAGACCCCGCGAACACGGGTGTCGGAAGGGATGTTAGGTAAAGAGTGCTGGCCGTCAGGACCTGAAATCATCTTGAGCAAAGCTGACCTGCAATTTTCAACGGTTGTTTCGGCACTCTCAATCATACATTTTTCCGGGACAAGACCGATGCCGGCCGCCGAGGTGAAAAAAAGGGTGATTTCCTTTTTTTCGGTCAGGACATCGCGTGAAGCAGATGACTCCTGCTGTTTAAATTCTTCCGAGTCTTCTTCTGCCAGTTTAAAGGGATTGCGCCCCTCAGTAAGCATATGTCTGGACAGCAGCAGAACAAGAAAGCATAGAATCAGCGTGGCAAATGCCCACAGAATCAAGCCAAGCTTTTTAAAGATGTGACTGGTAGAAAACTGCATTGTGTATTCCGATTTATAAGATTAAGGCACGGTTCTTTTACCGGAGGCTTTCGGCAAGCGCCCAGGCGATTCCAGAAGATATACGCGCGATTTCCTCAGGATTCTTCAACAGGTGCAATTTTTCAGGATCATTCAAACATCCTGTCCCGATTAAAATAACCGGTATTTTGCTTTCCCTTTGTAAAAGCAAAGGCGCCTGATGCACAAAAACTTTTTCCCAAGTGTTTGTTTTATTTAAGTTGTTTTGAAGCCTGATGCCAAATTTTGCCGCCTTTTCAGCGCATTCTTGCCGGGCAAGTTCACTTTTGTTTTCTTTTTTTGTATCTTCTTTTTTTGCATCTTCTTTTTTTACGTCACTAAAGGGCGGCTGATCTGTCCAAATTGAAATAGAGGATACAGGGATGTTTGGAGAATAATTACTCTCCAGCGACACGAAAAAAGCACCTCCGGCTTTTTCAGCTGCCGAGACCCGTTTGCCGGGAGAGAGAGCAACATCTGCTTCTCTGGTGAGAACTACAGTTAAGGACGTTTTTTCTTCAAGAACAGCTTTGATTGCGCCAGCGAGCTGCAAAAGAATCTCTTTTTCTTTAAATTCCTCTGCAATAACAATACCGGCATCCTGTCCGCCGTGGGCTGCATCGATCACTAGGCAACCTTTAATATTTTTCATACCTGAAAAATCGCCTGCTGTTGCATCAGAGGGCAGGCTTTCTTCGGAGTCTTCTTCCTGCTCGTTCTTTTCAGGTTCACTTGAGCCTTCATCTGACGCAGTTTCCGTGGAAACAGAAGCAGGTTGCGGAAGATCGGGTACTGATTCCAAAAGGAGTGACTCGTCGAGATCCATTACTTCAAGGTCTTTATCGGCCCCGGGTTTCATCTCTTCCGCTTTAATCTGTATTCCAAAAGCGTTGTGAAAAAAAAGTTCGGTATCGGTTACAGCAATGCTGAGTGCGTTATTTAATAATGTACAGGGAACAGATAAAGAAAAACTTTGATTTTCTAAAGCTACCTCACGGTGGTTTGTGATTAGCGTCGCTGTCTTTCCGTTCAGGCTCGCCTCTATCTGGTCAGTCATATTTACGACCAGCCCGCCCAATTCTGTGATAAGGGTTTCCAGATTAATGTAATTTCTGTTTTCATGCACCAGAAAGGGCATGGGAACGGTTTTTATTGCGTTGTTCAGTTCAGCTGTAAAAAGGCGCCCTTCTTCTGCCTGGACAGGCACCGGCAGAGGACTAATTGCGAGAAGAAATAAAAACAGCCAGAGAGAGCAACGCATATAAACTTAATTTCCTTTGAGGAAGACAAGAGAAAAAAGAACCTGCAAACTGCTTTGGCACGGTACATTCTGAAAAAGAAAACGACATTAGCGCATACAACAGGAATTCTACCGGATTGCCTGATTTCAATCAAATTACAGAGAAAAAAAGACTAATTTTTAGTTAGTTTTCACAGAAATTCTGAATGCCCCGGCAAAAGGAAAGCTCTCTTCATCGGGCTGGCGCTGCACGTCCTCTGGAAGCAGCAAGTTTAATGATCATGGTTTCCAGGAGCAGCGTTTTGTCGGCACCGCTGTTTCTGAATTGAAAATTAGTTCTGGTGCAGAGTTGCAGAGCATTCTGCATTTTAGTCACATCCCATTTTTTTGCCAAGGGCAGCACTTTCTTTTCCACAAAGGGCTTGTTTAAACTGACCTTTGTGCCGGGATGGGCTTTATAGGCACTTTCCAGAAGCCAATTGATCATTCCGAGAATCTCTTCATGAGATTTATTAATTGCCAGCAATTCATGAAGATTTTCGAGAGCTTTTCCAGTATCAGAAGCCGCAATGGCGTCGGTAAGTGCCCACACAGTGGTTTCGGCAACATCGGCACAGGCCGCCAGCACATGCTGCTCGTTGAGTTTGGTTTCCTGTTCTGCGAAGGAACAAAGGAGATTAATGGCATTTGCCATATCACTCATGCTATTCCCCACCCGCTCAATCATAAGAGCAAGGGCGCCGCTGCTGATGGAATAGCCTTTTTGCTTCAGCTGCTCCTTAATCCATTGCCCGTATACACGGTCTTCCATTTGAGGACATTCAACCACAAGCCCTTTTTCTTCGCAGAGTTTATAGAAGCGCCGGCTCCTGTTGGCCTCGGAGGCTAAGAGAATTAAGAGGCAGAAATCAGGCGGATCGCTCAGGCATTCCAATAAAGGAATAACAGGGCTTTTTTTATCGGAAGAAAGTGCAAAAAAAAGTTCTGCGTGACGCACAACAATCACTTTTCTTTCTACGAGAAAAGGGAGCGTCAAGACTTCAGATGCGACATCGCCAGGGGAAGACTCCCCTGCCTGAAGCGTAGTGAGCGCCAGATCTTTTTGATCTTCGGGCACATACATCTGCAATAAATCATGAAGCGCTGCTTCCGCAAGCCACGGTTCAAAATCAGCCTTGCCAAAAGGGGCTTTGCCGGAAGTGAGCAGAATAATGGAGGGAGGCTTGTGCTTGTCTAATTTACTTACGAGATCGCCAACGTTGATAATCATTTACCAGGGCTCCAGCACCCGATAAACGATTTCTGATGCCAACTGTTCCAGCGCCTCGGCAGCAGCACGGTTTTCTTCTTCTGAAGTGAAAGAACGTACAGGGTTCATATAGGTCTCCGCATTACCGCGAAGTCGCCCGCTGGTCAAGCCTGCTGCTCTTGTGTAGAAAGTGGTTTCTCCGGAAACTGCGGGTTCCTGCCACAGTACTTCGCCAGTCTTTTGATCTGTCAGCCGGATAGAGGCGATAACAACAAGCAACGCCTGGGTTGTCTCATCCTTGCGATCATAGATCAGACCTTTGCGCTGGAAGTCAATGATCATTCCTTCTAAAAGAAGATCAGCTTCTTCAGGTTTTTTTACGCGAAGTCTGGAATCAGCAGTAAACTTTCGAATGACTGCATTCGTCAAGGGAATCTGCAGCCCGTACTCATTCGTTTTGTCATAAAAGGGCGAGACGCTGATCGACTGATAAACCGGGTCTAAAGAGCTCCGAGCCGTGTAACCGCAACCGGCACTGATGACCATTGCGCATCCTGCCAGCAAAAGCCCTACCCAGTGCAGAGGCTTATCGAATATAGAAGCCTGCGTCATAAAGCGGATCTGATACCTTCGGAATATTTATCACCTACATGTTCAACACCATTGTTTTTTTCGAGCCACTCTTTGGCAGCGTCAACTGCTTGTGTATCAGCAAATTCATTGGCGATTTTTTCGTAGTACAGTTTAGCAGCAGGGAATTCTCTGCGCCGTTCGTAAAACTTTGCGCTATTCAGATAGTGTTGAGCGATAGAATTGCGCATTTCTATGCGCATCTCCCCGAGTTTTTCGTTTTTCTCGTCGCCAGGGAAATTTGCCTTAAAATCATCAATAGCATTCACGGTAAGTTCGCTGGGTGTCTGGTCATAGGCCGGGCTGTAAGAGTCTTTGTAATAGCACATGGCAAGCCCGTAAGATGCGTCCTTAACCCATTCTGTGGTGGGATAATCTTCAATGACCCGCTTATACTCGAAAGCGGCATCCTGAAATTGTTTTCGTGCAAAGTGGCATAAACCGATCTTATATTGTGCTTCGGCGGCTTCAGCGGCAAAAGGCTGGTTCTCCACTACCATGGCATAGATATCAGCAGCCCGTTTGTAGGGTTTCTTTTTGAAGAATCTGAATTTTTTTCCTGCAAGCGCTTCACCACGTGCATAAAAACGGTCGCCCAGCTCATATTGCATTTTTATGGCGGCATCATATTTGTCTGAACCCGGATAATTGGCGAGGAGCTGCTGGAAGGTCTTGGCGGCATTCCACCACTGCCTTTGCGCCATCAGCACTTCACCGCGCAGAAAAAGGTTGTCTGCTGCCAGAGGATCATTGCCGTAATATTCAACAAATTTATCGCACTCTCTCAATGCCTTTCTGTAATTGCCGGCAACGAGAAAACTTCTTGCATATTCAATCTGAAGTTCAGCCGTTTCTTTCGGCATTTTTTTCAGATTGATAAAACGCCCTGTTTGCGGTGTCCAGGACCATTGTGCAAAAGCAGCTTCTGTAGTCAGTAACAGTGCACATGCTGCGAAGAAAACAGCCTTACGCATGGAAGTTCTCCTAAGGTAATCAGCCCTCATTCAATCGGTTCAGACACCTGTATCTGAACGGTAACATAGTAGCAGTTAGAAGGCAGTAAATACAAAAAGACCTGCCTATTGCCGCCGTTATTCGGTGCGGATTTCACTGACCGAAAAGCGAACCTCCTTCTTAATCCCCTGCCTGTCAATAGAAAGGCGAACAGAGTCTCCACAAAAGAGGTCCCAATTGATAAAATCAATGTCCTGAGGATATTGAACAGGATACCCGTTCACTTCCTCTATGACATCACCCAGCTGCAAACCGGCGATATAAGCGGGAGAAATCTTAAGGATTTCCGTCACTACAACGCCTGAACGGCTTTGAATCTGAAGTTCCCGCAGGCTGTAGGCGTTCATTTCTTCGACAGCTTTTCCATGAAAGCCGAACCAGGGGTTTCTTCGGCGCCCGAACTGGATAATCTCCTGCGCAACTTTTCTGGCCCGATTGCCGGGAATAGCGAAGCCTATCCCCTGATATCCGCCGCTTTGAGAAAAAAGCATGGTGTTAATTCCCACCACAACCCCTTCCGCATTAACCAGCGGCCCGCCACTATTGCCCGGGTTGATGGCCGCATCTGTTTGAATCATATCCTGATATAAACGGTCACCGCCCCCTACTTCCCTTTTGACCCTTCTGTGGTTGGCAGACACTACCCCGACGCTGACGCTGGGTTGGGGATCTGTAATCATAGAGCCGAAGGGGTTGCCAATGGCAATGACCCACTCTCCAATATAGAGATCATCAGAGTTTCCCAGAACGGCATAAGGAAGGGGCGTATCTGTTTTGGCTTTAAGAACAGCGATGTCTGTGCGTTCATCTGTCCCTACCACTTCAACATCAAGATTTCGTCCGTCTGCAAGCGTGACAGACGAAAAGTGATCGGCATTCTGCAATACATGGTAGTTGGTGAGAATATGTCCCTGCTGATCAAAAACAAATCCTGTACCTATTCCTTCTACTGCTTTTTTCTTTGTGCGTGTCATTCCCGGTGCAAAGTCAAAAAGCCCCATGAAGTTATCAAAAAAAGGATCTGCTGTCTGCACTCTTTCATACCCGACAACATTTATGGTTACAACTGAAGCAGCGACTTTCTCTATGGCTGTTACGATAGCATTTCTTCTGGAAGCGGCAACGTTTTCCTGAGCATTGATTGCAGATGGAAAACACAAAAGCACGGCACACACGACTTGTGCGACAAGTACACCAAGTGAAGAGGCGCGCATGGGGTGAAAAGTAAAAAGACCTTTAGCGCTCATAACGGCAATCGCCCTTCCAAAGCACGAAGTAACGTAACGTCATCCGCATATTCAAGGCCACCGCCCATAGGCACGCCATGAGCAATTCTGGTTGCTTGAATCCCGAACTCCGCCATGCGCTTTGCCAGATAGAGCGCGGTGACTTCGCCTTCAGCAGTGGTATTGGTTGCAATAATGACCTCTTTTACATCGTTTTTCTGAACACGTTCAATCAACGTATCAATTTGCAATGCCTCCGGACCTATTCCTTCCAAAGGATTAATGACACCGTGCAGAACATGGTAAAGTCCACGGTATCCCCCGCCCTTTTCAATTGCCAGAACAGCTGTAGGTCTTTCAACCACACATATAGTTGTGCAATCCCGTTTGGGATCCTGGCAAATAGCGCAAGGCATGATATCGGTAAGGTTTTTGCAGAGAGGACACCACCCAATAGCGCGCCGCGCTGCGATAAGGGCGGCAGAGAATTCTTCTGAGATTTCAGGCGGCAATGTCAGCAGATGCAGGGCATAGCGCTCTGCCGATTTGCGTCCTACACCAGGCAGCCGTCTCAGTGATTCCAAAAGCCGCTCAACAGGCGGTGACTGCATAAACATGGAAAATCCCTTTTAGTCAGTGATAGGCTTGGTAGTGGCTTTCCCGGATCGCACCAGTTCTTCCCATTCTTTTAGCACGGAACTTTTGGAGATCAGATCCAAACGATCAGGAAAAACCTTACCTTCCAAATGGTCACATTCATGCTGTATGATTCGGGCAATATAATCCTCCGCTTCAAACTCAAAGGGACTTCCGTCCAGATCCTGAGCACGAACAAGAATGGATTTTGCACGAGGCACCGTTGCATATAACGAAGGAAGGCTTAAGCAGCCTTCTTCACTGTATTCACAGCCATGTCTCTCTAGGATTTCTGGATTCACCAGGCATACCGGATCGGATACATAATCGCAGTAGACAATCAGGCGAATACTTTTTCCCACCTGCGGGGCAGCCAGCCCAACACCTTCATTATGGTACATGGTCTCCAGCATGTCATCAGCCAATTGCTGTAATCGTTCTGAGAAATCTGTTACAGGAGCAGCCACATCCATAAGCGGAGGGTTAGGATAAACAACAATTTTTAGTAAAGCCATAGTGGCCTCCAATTCAAAGCTCATAATCAGTTATTTAACGAAAAACATGTGCCAATCCGTAAACATTCCACCGGGTTATCCAACAAATTACCCGGCATAATCGTCTTTAAATGCATTCTCTCTGTCTTTTTCCTGTCTCCAGTCAGCAAAACGAAAAACGGTAAGTCCGATAATGCCCAGCAAACAAATCGTCAATCCTACCAGTTGCGACGGCGTGCCCAGCATACGCTCCGCTTTGATAATCACCGGCATGGTTCCATTATTAATAAATTGCGGCGCAATAGAAAGTTTCCAGTTGTTGATGCGGATTTTCCTGCTGCCGGTAAGTGTAAACGAATCCTTTGATTGGGAATTATAAAGTTCAGTAGTAAAAAGAAATTTTGGCACAGGCAGGATTTTTTCTCGTGAAAATGAAAGGTGCAGATCACCGGCAGCGCAGCTTTCGCCCTCTCGCAGCGCTAAAGGCGTGCCGTCCACCTGAAGGCATAACACTTTAAGAGTAGATTCTTCTGCAGTAACAACAAAGGACTTTTCCAGTACCTGCAACAAAGTGCACCGCAGAAAATGATTTTCGGAAACAGGCAGATCCAGCCACTCTTCCTCTTGTACCAGTCGGGAGACTTCAGGAATACCGTCCTTAAAAAAAGTGCAAAGAGTGCTGTTCTCCTGCCAGGAAATACAAATAATGTGGTTTTTCTGTTTGCCCGGATCTAAGAGAACAGAAGTTCCGCCGACGGTATCGCTGCCCGGGTATTGCAGAATTTTACGCGTATCTTTGTCTTTTATTTCTATTGAAACAGTTAAAGCAGAAGAGTTTTCAGAAGTTTCATATCCCAAAAGGGTGTATTCAGTTCCGTCGGAAGTAATTAACCCATCCCCAGGGGTGAGTGTTTCAAACCAGTGCACTCTTTCCGCTTCTCTAATGCCCCACTTTCCGGCATAATGCTGCAGTTCCTGCAGTTTATGCTCTGCTTCCTCCTCACTTTGCACCCAATGCCATTCCACAGAAAAATCTTTCCCCGGTCTGAAAAAAGAAGCATTTTCAAAAAACAATTTGTTTATCGCTGCATTTTCTGTATCTTCGACCTGCATAACCATGTGTGGAGTCCCGCGTTCGTCACGAACGAGTCCGCTCCAGGGCTGCACCGCCACAATATCAATCAGCGAATCATAAATATCTATTTTCTGACCGGGACGTACTGCTTTTTCCAAAGAGGATTCGCCCCGTCGAAGAGTCAGAACGTACTTTTCTTTGATTTTTTCACGGGACAGCTCTTTTTCCAATGAAAGATAAAAAGGCAGCTGCACAGCGTCGAAATGCTTTGAACGGTCAAAGAACTGCGCAGCTGTTTGAAAATGATTAAGTCCCACAATTTCCATCGGCATATTGCGCAAGGCAGTTGCCAGCATTCCTTCTGTTGTTGACTCACGCAAGACCCAACGCTCAGTCTGTCCGGGTTTTAAAACAATATACCCGGTAAATTTCCCCATTTGATGGACAATTCTACCGGAGACAAAAAGAAGAATTCCAAGGTAGAGCAGTGCGAAGAATAGTTTTGTCGTGAACTGTGGCATTTACACTTCGCTTTATCGTTAATAGGCTTGAAACAATCACTTTTTGTTGTTTTTTAGAAAACTTACTGAATTAGAAGAGCCCAGAGAGACAGCAAGATCCAGATACCCGTTTCCGTCAAGATCTGCCGTAGCCAGTGCCAGAGGTTCGCCTTCTTTAAATAGATATTCCTCCTGTCGAAATTTCTGAGGCATTGTTGTGTTGCCTGATTCGTTTATCAGCACTACAACGCCGGGCAAAGCCTGGCAAGCCAGCGCAAGATCAGCAGCTCCGTCATCATTAAAATCAGCAGCTACACCGTCCTTGATGCCGTATTCCAAAACATTCTGTGCTTTGCCTAGAGGAATATCCTGCGAAATTGAAAATTGATAGGGACGGCCTCCGTAAAAAATTGAAATGTTATCACCGGCATCTGCGTGTGCGACAATAATATCGCCACTGCCGTCACCATTAATATCTTTATACAGTACAGAGACAGGGAGTTTTCCTCTGGAGTTGAACCTCGCTTTTTCTGTAAATTCCCCTTTGCCATTTCCCTGCAAAAGAGCAATTTCTGAAGTGGCATAGAGCGAAACAATCAAATCAAGGTTTTTATCGTCGTCAAGATGCGCACAGCATACAGAACGCGGCGCTCCCTTTAAGGGGAAGAAAACAGGCTCATTAAATACATGATCCGGGTGTCCGGTCATGAGCATGATGGTATCGTTGCTCCACCCTGTTGCCACCAGATCACGAAAACCATCATTGTTAAAATCACCAACCGCCAGAGAAGTCAATCCCGGCACAGTGTACAAAGGTTCCCCGGCACCATCGGTATGCCGTTGATAAGGATCGCTGGTTTCAGGTGCTTTAAACTCAACCGGCTTAAAGATGCCTTCGTCTTTGAAGTTAAGAAAGACAGAAATAATCCTGTTGCGCCCCGTATGAAAATTGGCAGAAATGATATCCGGCCATTTAAGTGAATCGACATTCGCCAGAGCCAGTGCATAGGGACCGAATCCGGTCTTTAAAGACGGGTGGCGTCTTATGTAGTTAAAGGGTGTATCGGACAGAAGCACCGAAAGCTCATCATTAGCCGGTCTTTCCTCCCGGGCATCATGCAGCTCTCCCCTATCCGCTGTCACAATATCCGGGATGCCGTCGCCATTTAAATCAGCCAGAGCAATTGCACAGGGATGGGAACCTACCTGAAAACTGCGAGGCAACAATGAAAAGGTGCGCACTCCACTTTCCCCGGATGCACCAGCGCAGAGTAAAAGAAAACTGGCAAATGCCCATGTAACAGAGAAACGCATGTTATGCTGTTGCCTCCCTCTGTTTTAAAGCATGCATTGCCCACTGTGAAGACAGAAGCAAAGCGGCACACATACTTTCTGCCCGGGCTTTTCCTGTACCTGCAATGTCAAAGGCTGTTCCATGATCAGGTGAAGTCCGCACAAAAGGGAGTCCGAGAGTTGCATGCACACCTTCATCCATGTTTATCAGTTTGAAGGGAATATGTCCCTGATCGTGGTACATCGCCACGACGACATCAAATTCTCCGCTGCTCATCCGGGAAAAAACGGTGTCCGGGGACAAAGGACCTGTGCACTGTATATTTTCCTGACGGGCGCGGTCGACAGCAGGCTGAATTTCCTCAAGTTCTTCTGTTCCGAAAGCGCCCATTTCGCCGGCATGCGGGTTTAATCCTGCTACAGCGATGCGGGGCGATTCAAAGCCCATTTGGGTTAAGGTGCGATAGCACTGCTTGATAGTTCTGTAAATCCGCTCTTTTTTTACTGCTGCCACTGCATCCTTCATGGAAAGGTGGGCGGTAATATGAACAATGCGCATGTTGCTTGAAAAAAGACTCATATAACACTCTTCTGTTTGAGTAAGCGCTGCCAGCATCGGCGTGTGTCCGGCATACGGGCACCCTCCTTTGAGCATTCCGTCTTTATTTACAGGACAGGTCACCATGCCATCTATTCTTTTTGCTGAAGCGTCCTCAGTCGCCGCACGAATCCAGAGAGCAGCATTGGCACCCGCAAGCGGGTCAAGCTTACCTGGTGTATAAGGGATAGCCCGTGCTCCGCACTGAATCACAGGGATATCTGGGGAATCGGTGTGTATTTCCGGAATATTGTCCTTCTCTGTAAATGTAACCGACAATTGATATTCCTGGGCAATATGATTTAATAGCGCCGCATTTCCATACACCACAGGGATAAAAGAGTCATTCTGTTTTAGCGTATCTAACGCTTTAACTAATATTTCCGGCCCTATCCCATTGCTGTCACCCATGGTAATGCCAATAATAGGTTTTGTTCTTTCAGTAAAAATTGAGGTAGGCACTTCTTTTTCCTTAATTAATCTTCTGTTAGTGTACCATTATCTGCAGAGGCGTAAAAACTGCCTCGCATTGAAACCATCAGAAAAAGGACTCGATTATGCGGCTGCTTTCGTCGTATAGTAACGTTCAGCAATTGTTTGAAGCTCACTTTCGGGAAGTCTCTCTATGAAAAATAGAACTGTTTTTACTGCCGGCCTTTTTTGTGTTGCCTTTGCTTCCCTCACCTGTTCACAGGAACAGCCATCTATCCAGCATATCCTTCCGCCGTTCGGCGACAATATTCCGGGCAACTATCAACTGGTGGCGGAAGCGGATTTTTCATCGGAATCTTGTTTAAATTTATTTGAATTTACCGATCCCTCTTCCTGGAAGCCAGATGATCGCCACGGCCGCCCTTGCCTTAATTTAATTCAAGGAGTCGGTGCTTATAAGCCTCCTGTCCGCTCTCCATTTTCTTTTGCTCTGCTGAAAGATCTGCAGGTGGAAGACTTTATTCTAGAAATGGATGTTGAGTCAACAGACCTGGCGGGCGGCAACCATCGGGATGCCTGTTTTATTTTCGGGTTTACAGCCCGGGACTCCTTTTACTACGTTCATGTTGCCGCCGCTGCTGATCCTCATGCCCACAATATTTTTATTGTCGATAAAAAACCGCGCGTCAATATTGGCGCTTCCGCTACAAAAGGCGTTGGCTGGGGAAAAGAGGTTGTTCATAGAATCCGCATTGAGAGAACCGTGGCAGACGGCAGAATAGCTGTTTATTTTAATGATATGGAGAAGCCTGTTCTGGAAGGAAATGACACCCGGCTGGCAAAAGGGAATATAGGTTTCGGTTCATTTGACAACAGCTGCTGTTTTTATGAAATGCGGCTGTATGCACCCGATGTCACCCGGTGTGAGCAAAGCCCTTTTTTCACTGCCAAAAACTGATTACGTGCGCTGCAGCTTTTCTTTCAGAAACTTACCCGTATAGGAAGCTTTGATTTTGCAGAGATCTTCAGGGGTACCGGCGCCTATGATCTTGCCGCCTCCGTCTCCTCCTTCCGGACCCAGATCAATGATCCAGTCTGCTGTCTTCAGAACATCCAGATTATGCTCAATAATAATAACTGTATTTCCATAATCGACCAACTGATGAAGTACCTCAAGCAGTTTGTCTACATCAGCAGAATGAAGTCCTGTGGTCGGCTCATCGAGAATATAAAGCGTTTTCCCTGTGTGTCGTTTTGCCAGTTCCGTTGCCAGTTTGACCCGCTGCGCTTCACCGCCAGATAAAGTTGTCGCTGCCTGACCCAGTTTTATGTAATCAAGTCCCACATTTTTCAATGTTATAAGCTTGCTATGAACAGGGGGTATGTTTTTAAAAAAGTCGCAGCCTTCCTCAACAGTCATGTCCAGAATTTCGGCAATATTTTTCCCTTTGTACCTTATTTCAAGCGTGTCTCTGTTGTATCGGGCACCCTGGCAAGTATCGCAGGGCACGTAAACATCGGGGAGGAAATGCATTTCTATTGTCAGAACGCCATGGCCTTCGCATGCCTCACATCGTCCCCCTTTCACATTAAAGCTGAAACGTCCGGGCAGATATCCTCTCGCCCGGGCTTCAGGCGTTTTGCTGAAGAGTTCCCGGATAGGTCCGAAAAGCCCGGTGTAGGTCGCCGGGTTAGATCTGGGTGTGCGCCCGATGGGAGACTGGTCAATATCTATAATTTTATCAATGTGCTCAAGACCGTGCACAGATGCGTGTTTTCCGGGACTTTTGCGAAAATCTGAATAAATTTGCCGGGCGACTGCAGGATAGAGTGTCTCATTAATCAGGCTTGATTTACCCGAGCCGGACACGCCCGATACGCCGATCATGAGACCCAGAGGAAACTCTACGGTTATGTTTTTCAGATTATTGTGTGCCGCTTTGCAAATCTTAAGAACGGCTCCGTTACCTATCCGTCTTTTTTCAGGAACAGCTATTTTTAAAGCACCGGAAAGGTACTTGCCTGTAAGGGACTTCTTGTTTTTCATAATTTGGGCAGGCGTGCCCGACGCCACCACACTGCCCCCGTGAATTCCTGCACCGGGCCCCAGATCAAGCACAAAGTCCGCCGCACGGATGGTATCTTCATCGTGTTCAACAACGATCACTGTATTACCCAAATTTCTGAGTCGTAGGAGTGTCGCCAGCAGTTTCGCATTGTCTCTCTGATGCAATCCTATACTGGGCTCATCGAGTATGTACAGCACACCGACAAGACCGCTTCCGATTTGTGTCGCCAGCCGGATACGCTGAGACTCACCGCCGGAAAGCGACCCGGCATGCCTGTCCAGCGTGAGATAGTTCAGCCCTACGCTGTTCAGAAAGCCAAGGCGCTCCCTGATTTCTTTAATAATGCGTTCCGCAATTGCCATTTGTGTTGGCGTTAATTCTAGCGTGTTAAAAAACTCTATGGCACTTTGAATAGATAAAGCAGTGAGAGAAGTAATGGAATGTACGCCGACCTTTACAGAAGTCACTTCAGGTCGCAGGCGGCTTCCCTGGCATTCCGGACATGGCCTGGACGCCATATATTCTCCGATCATTTCTCTGGCATTATTGGAGTCTGTTTCCTTAAAGCGTCTTTCCAGATTCGGAATAACCCCTTCAAATACTTTGCGGGTCTCATAATTTCGGTTTTCATTGGAAAAACTGAAAAGAATTTCTTCCTTGCCGGAACCGTATAGCACTATTTTTTTGAAATGCTCCGGTAGTTTATTCCACGGTGTATCTGGAGAAATCTGATAATGGCGGCACAGAGAACGCAAAGCGCGTCGGTACATTCCATCCAGAACACGCCGGACACTCCAGGGGCGCACCGCACCTTCATTGATAGAAAGTTCTTCGTTCGGAACAACTAATTCTGCAATGACTTCCTGAACTTCGCCCAGCCCGGTACAGCGCGGGCAGGCGCCATGAGGATTATTAAAGGAAAAGAGACGCGGTTCCAGTTCTTCCATCATCACGCCGCATTCAATACAGGCAAGGTGCTCACTTTGCAGAAACTCGTCCGCCTTTCCGCCCGGCGGTTCATGCCAGATCCGGATGAGGCCTTTTCCTAATTTCAGCGCAGTTTCAACAGAATCGGTCAGTCTTTTCCGTGCATCTTCCTTGACGCTCAGCCGGTCCACGACAACGTCAATATCATGTTTGACATAGCGCTCAAGCTGGATGTCATCATCAACATGATAAAAATTGCCATCTACGCGAACACGAACAAAGCCAAGCTGTTTAACCTCTGAAAAGATTTTCTGGTAGTGTCCTTTTCTTTGGCGAACCAGCGGTGCCATAATCTGAATGCGGGTATTTTCCGGGAGTGCAAGGACAGTATCCACTATGCGCTGGGGTGTCTGCGAAACAATGGGCTTCCCGCATTTATAACAGTGAGGCGTTCCAGCCCGTGCGAAGAGTAAACGAAGATAGTCGTAAATCTCTGTGACTGTTCCTACAGTAGAACGAGGGTTTTTATGCGTGGTTTTCTGCTCTATGGAGATCGCCGGGCTAAGACCTTCGATGTAGTCGACATCCGGCTTCCCCTGCAGTTCCAAAAATTGACGGGCGTAAGCAGAAAGACTTTCAACATAGCGACGCTGACCTTCGGCATAGATAGTATCGAAAGCGAGGCTGGATTTTCCTGAACCGCTCAACCCGGTAATCACTACCAGTTTGTTCCGGGGTATTTTTAGTGAAAGGTTCTGTAAATTATGCTCACGGGCTCCGCGAATAATAATGGAGCCTTCATTGAGCGAATTTTTAGAAGCCATAAAGAGGCAAGTCCTTAATAAGAAGCAGAGAAAAAAAGTGACAGGATAGAGCGTAAAACACCAAAAGAGAATCGGGACCGAATCTCATTATCATGCAGTATTTTACTTCTAATTTCTTCTTTCAATCAATGGTGGCTATAATATGTAAAGAATTTCTTAGCGTCAATTTCTACAGTAAACACAGGAAAAGAAACCATGATTTCTAAACCGACGGTCATTTCCGGAATTGTGGGTGCCGGTTTTTCAGCAAATTTTCATTATGAAGGAATTAAACGTGTATATAGCGTGAACCCGGATGTCCGTGGCGTCTTTGCTTTGGATCAGGATCAGGCTGCAGCTTTTGCTGCTAAACGTGGTATTACCCATTTTTCTTCCCTGGATGCCCTTATAGACGCAGTTGATCTTGTCCACTGCTGCGTGTTGGTCTCCGGTCATGAAGAAGTCGCTGTAGCCGCTCTTAAGAAAGGCAAATCTGTAATCATAGAAAAGCCCTTGACCGGCTATCTGGGCGATGGAAGCAGTTCTTTTCATGGAGATACTTTTCCAAAAAGCGATGCTTTGGCATACGGTCTGGCAAGTGTTGAGCGTATTCTTGAGGCAGAAAAAAACAGCAAAGGCAGAATATTCTATGCTGAAAATTGGGTCTATGCTCCCTCCATTCAGCGGGAAAAGGAAATCATTGAAAAAACAAAGGCCCAAATCCTTTGGATTCATGGAGAAGAGGCACATTCCGGATCGCATAACCCTACTTATGCCCAGTGGAAATTTTCCGGTGGCGGCGTTATGATTGGCAAAGGATGCCATCCCCTTACTGCCGCACTCTATCTGAAAAATGTGGAAGGGCGCGCCCGTACTGGAAAACCGATTCTGCCCGCTACCGTTACAGCCCGGACCGCCGCTCTGACCAGAATGGATAATTTTCAGAATGACGGCTTTATCCGAAATGACTATTTTGATATTGATGATTTTTCTATGATGCACGTAACATTTGAAGACGGCACTTTGGCTACTGTTTTTGCATCCGATATTATTTTAGGCGGCATCCATAACTGGCTTGAAGTCGCTGCGACTAACCACCGGACTGTCTGCAATATTAACCCCAATACAGCCATGCGTGTTTATAATCCGCGTCACGAAAATTTCTCCGATATTTATACAGTTGAAAAAATTGAGCAAAAACAGGGGTGGACAGATATGCCGCCCGATGAAGACTGGTTTACCGGGTATCCTCAGGAAATTGAGGCTTTTTATCGGGCTGCTGCCTTTGGGGAGCCTGTTGAAAGCGACAGTCTTTTGGGCGCAAACACCATTTCAACGATCTATTCAGCGTATCTTTCAGCGGAACAGGGCGGTAAAGAAGTGGCTATACGCACTTTTTAGAGGAACACCATGCGAGATAAACAATGGAATGATCTGCTTGCTGTACTGGACGGAAAACGCGTGTCCCCGCTTCCGGTTGGTTTCATTATAGACAGCCCGTGGCTGCCCGCCTGGCATGGCGTATCGGTGATGGATTATTTCGCCGATCCCCATATCTGGCTTGAAGCAAATTTAAATGCCTGTTCTACTTTTCCTGATATTTGGTTTTTGCCTGGGTTCTGGTCAGAATTCGGCATGTGTTCCGAACCTGCCGCTCTGGGAGCCCGCTGCAGTTTTTATCCTGCAGAGCTGCCCTATGCCCATCCGCTGCCGGATGTTGTGAAACAATTTCCTGACCGTCCTGATCCCAAAAGCGACGGGCTCACCCCATTTTTACTGCATCGTCTCTGCTCCATGCGCAGCAAGATTGAGTCGCATGGATACACTATCCGGTTCGCCATTGCGCGGGGTCCACTGAATATTGCCTCTTTTCTGATGGGAATTTCCGAGTTTTTAATGGCACTGCGTTTGGAGCCGGACAGTGTCCATCAGCTGCTGCAAAAAATTAATACCTACCTTCTAGAATGGCTCCGGTTGCAAAAAAATAGAATTGATTCCATTGACGGTATCTTTATTTTAGATGATATAGTCGGCTTTCTGGGGGAGCCTGATTATCAAGAGTTCGCACACCCGTATTTAAAAGAGCTTTTTAACGCTTTTCCTGCTTCTGTCCGCTTTTTTCACAATGATGCTGAAGGGCTGGTGTGCGCTTCGCATTTGCCGGATCTTAACGTTAATCTGTTTAATTTTTCACACAACCATTCCATAGAACAAATAAGAGCGCTTGCCGGGAATACAGTGACGCTTCTAGGAAATTTGCCGCCCCGAGATGTACTGGCGCAGGCATCAGCTGAAAAGGTCTATCAGGAGACAGACAAACTGGCTCGAGCTCTTGATGACCCGCGCCGTGTTATTTTTTCCTGTGGCGGCGGAATGCCTCCGGGCGTTCCCACCGAAAACATCCTCGCTTTTCTGAAAGCAGTCCAATCTGTCTGAAAATAGAGAGACAGGAAAGTATTCGGTCGGAAAAAGCGTTTTCCTCCTGACAGTAACAAATGCTGTCTTCTCTTTTTATTGTCCTGAAACTTTTGTTATACTCAAAAACTGTAGGTGCAAACCCCGCCTGCACGAACCACAATACCTCTGATTTAAAGGAATTTTATGTACCCGACACTACTCAGCTGGGGCGAATTGCGCTTCCATTCCTATACAGTGATGATGACGCTTGCTTTTCTTATTGGTGCTCTGGGACCCAACTGGCTAAATATGCGCAGGAAAGAGCCCTACGCTGCTACTCCGGCTGGCGGTATATGGATCTTTATTGGTGGCATAGCCGGCGCTAAAATTTATTGGGTTATCCAGTACGGCGGCTGGGATGATCTAAGATATCTGCAATTTTTTCTGACGGGCGGTCTCGTGTTTTTCGGCGGTCTGATCGGCGGGATAATTGCAGGCATTGCTTACCTTAAATATGCGAAAACACCCGTGATTCCTGCTGCTGATATGGTTGCCCCTTTCCTTGCCTTCGCCCATGGCATCGGGAGAATCGGCTGTTTTCTCAATGGCTGCTGCTGGGGCCGTCTGTGTAGTGCAGGACTTCTCTGGGGGGTATCTTTTCCCCGTGCCAGCTACGGGCCTTTCAGAGAGCAGGTCAGAAAGGGGCTTATTGACGGCGCAGCTGACTTTTCTCTTCCTATCCATCCTGTCCAGCTGTACGAAACATTGGGTCTCTTTGTTTTGTTTGTTGTACTGATGATCATTTACAAAAAACATAAACATACTGGAGTCGTTTCTCTGTCATATGTAACTCTATACGGACTTCTCCGTCTCACTACTGAAGGATTCAGAGGAGAAAGCGTACGTTCTGTTTTTGGATGGCTAACAGTCTCACAGACAATAGGTCTTGCCATGTTTGTTACGGGCGGGCTGCTTTTTCTCCTTTTTAAATGCACTATATGGAAAGACCGTAAGAGCGACGATGCTTCTGAGGTTACTGTTGTCCTGAAGGAGTCTGATTTATAGTCATCCTCCTGCGGACAGCCAGTCTTCTTTTTTCTTTTACGCATGTTACCGGTGTATTTTCGTGACTTATTGGAGCCGGTATGGAAAACTTTCAGATTTCGCGCTTGCTTGATGAAACAGCTTTCTGGCTGGAAATTGCCGGGGAGTCTCCTTTTGCAGTTAGGGCGTATGCTACGGCTGCTACAACAGTCAACAGAAGCGACCTTGAAATTGCAGAATTGGTTCTTTCCCATCAGCCTTACAGCCTGCCCGGCATCGGTAAAACACTTTCGTCACAGATTGAAGAGTGCGTTCTCCATGGCCGGATAACGTTTCTGGACGATTTGCGGAAGCGTTTTCCTGAGTCGCTCCGGAGCCTTTTGAAAGTGCCTGGAATAGGCGCAAAACTCATCCGACTCTTTTATGAACAGTTGGGCATCACCACATTGCCCTTATTAAAAGAGAATTGCCTGAACGGTGAAATACAGAAGTTGCCCGGATTTGGAGAGAAAAGAGTCCAGAAACTTCTCGAAGCAATCGCTTTTGCAGAGGCACAACAGGGAAAATACCGTATTACGGCTATAGAGGACGAAGCCCGGGCACTATCGTCTTTTTTATCTGCTTTACCCTGTGTCCTGCGTTTTAAAATTACCGGCAAGCTGAGGCGTTTTTCCAACGTTTATGAAAAGCTGGTTTTTGTTGTTCTGGGGTCGGATATCGGGCAGATCAAAGCAGCGTTGGAGGAAACATTTGCCGGCATCTCCCAAAGTGGTTGTGTTCCTGAAAAGTTTAGTTTTCGTACGGCTCCCGGCATGCTTTGTGAGGTGTATGTGACAGAAGATCAGGCTTGCTGGGTTCCTCTTTTGATTGAAACAACAGGCAGCGCACAGCATGTTGCCGCTCTGAAACAGTTGAGTGCATCAAAAGGTCTTTTATGGCAGTCTTCTGTTCTTAAGGATGCGCAAGGGCACCCTTTCAATTTCGAGAAGGAAGAGGCGTTTTATGCTCTTTTAGGAATACCTTACTGTGAACCCGTCATCCGTGAAAATGTGTATTTACCTGTTGTATCAGACACACCGGAGCTGCTGAATTTGGGGGATCTAAAAGGGCTGGTTCATTGTCACTCCCAGTGGAGTGACGGCGCCCACTCACTAGAATCTATGGCGCTTGCCTGCCGCGATCTTGGCTACACCTATATGCTGATCACTGATCACAGCCAATCATCTAAGATAGCCAATGGTCTGGAACCCGACCGAATTGCGGCGCAGCATCAGGAAATTGACGCGTTAAACAGGCGGTTGACCGGCATCCGAGTTCTTAAAGGAATCGAATCGGACATTCGCAAGGATGGTTCTCTGGATTATGATGAAGCTATTCTCAGAACCTTTGATTGGGTGATTGCTTCAGTACATAATGGGCTTGACCTGGATAAAACAGAAGCGACAAGACGGCTGATTCGTGCTATGGAAAATCCATTTACCTCTGCGATAGGGCATCCCAGCGGACGTCATCTTCTCACCCGCCCCGGTTACGAGCTGGATATGGAAAAAATTACAGATGCGGCTGTAACCAATAAGGTGGCGTTGGAAATCAATGCGAGTCCCAAACGGTTTGATCTTGACTGGCGCCATCTTAAAGACGCTGCTCATAAAGGGGTGCGCTTCATTATCTCGCCGGATGCTCATCGCATCACCGGCTTTCAGAACGTTCGCTACGGTGTTCAACTTGCGCGAAAAGGCTGTTTGTCTTCCGACCACATATTAAACTGCCTCCCGCCCGAGGAATTTATGGCATGGCAAAAAAAACCATAAACGCTGCTGAAGAAAAAAAAAGAGTCGCTGCCATTTACCGTCTTCTGCAGGAAACCTATCCGGAAGCAGCCTGCACGCTTAATTTCAGATCTCCGTTGCAGCTTTTAATCATGACTATTCTCGCTGCCCAATGTACAGATGCACGTGTAAATATTGTATGTACGCAGATGTTCAAGGACTTTCAAAGCGTTGATGACTTTGCTGATGCAGCACCGGGCGCGCTGGAAAAGGCAATTCATGCCTGCGGTTTTTTTAATCAGAAAGCCAGAGCGATCCGTGAAAGCTGCCGTATGCTTCGGGCAGAATATAACAGTCAGGTCCCGGACACAATGGATGATCTGCTGCGCCTGCCCGGCGTCGGGAGAAAAATTGCCAATGCGGTCCTTGGCGAATGTTTTGGAAAGCCGGCTGTTGTTGTCGATACACACTGCAAACGTGTTGCCAACAGACTTGGTTTTACCCGTCATCAGGATCCGGGAAAAATAGAGATAGACCTGCAGCAGCTCTGGCAGCCCGAGCACTGGACGATGTATTCCCAGTATATGGTTCATCATGGGCGTGCCTATTGTCTTGCGCGCTCTCCAAAATGTGCAGATTGTCCTCTCTTCTCTTTGTGTCCGTGGCCTGAAAAAGACAAGAGGGCACATGGCGCATTCTGACCCCTCTAAAGCCGCGGTGTTGCCGGTTGCGGAAGGCCGCACTTCTTTTGCCTGGATTAGCATACTGTACGTCGGTCTTGTTTTCACAATCGATACCCTCGCCTCCCAAAGAGTATCTTTTCTCTTTGACTGGACAATGTTTAGCTGGTCATTGTCAGATTTATTGGAGTATCTGCCCGATTTTCAGAAAGGAAGTCCCTTACTCCGCATTGCCTTCCATTTTGATCTGTTTAAATTTTTAGCGTGGTTTCTGTTTCCCTTCGTGCTTTGTTGGAAAAATCTGGACAGGCAGTGGCTTCTGCCGACGCATACACAAAAACGCCCCCGGTTGTTTTATTTCTTTTCCATCCTCTCTGTCTTTGTTGTGCTGATAGCGCTTTTCTTGATTCCGTCGTTGAGGGATTATTACGGGGGCAATACAGGTGCGCAGCAGAAAAGCTGGCTGGAAGCCGGATTGTCTTTTTTTGTGTGGGAAATGTCCTGGTTCCCAGGGTGGGAGTTTTTATGCCGGTATGTGCTGCTTCGTGCTGCTCTGCGGATTCGCCCATCGTGGGGCTGGCTCGTGGTTCCGCTTTTTGAAGGTCTTTATCATTTACAGAAGCCTTTCGCAGAAGCAATGGGCATGGCTGTGTTTTCTTTATTTATGACTGCCTGGACTGTACAGCATAAAAGCATGTTCATTCCATTTTGTGTTCATTTCCTTATAGAGATTGTTTTGCTGATATTCCTCTTCTTGATTTGAGTCTGCAGCAGCATCATTTTACTGCTGAGTCTGGGTTCGTGTGGCGCCCAGAATTCCTCCGCCGGACCTGAAAATGGACATGAACATTTGCCGGGGAGTATCCAGCAGTTTCATGGCCTCGCCTGTAAGATCGGCGGCACCGCTTACAAAAGTTACACCAATGGGCGGCAGACCAGCCAATTCACTCGTCGGATTGAACGTTGGCCCCGAAAGTTGAAACCCCAGTTCTATGTTGCGCTGTGTCATACGGAAGCCCTGAATATTAAAACTCTCCCGCATGATGGAAATCTGTTCAGCCAGATCAGGAGACATGGACAGGTCTATTCTGTAATTCATATCCCCTTCCAGAATCCAAATGCCATGACCTGTTATAGTCATTCCGTCAGATTCAATAGAAACATTGTCTGTGAAAATTTGATCCCCTTTAATTTTCAAATCAGAGCTGAGTTTTTTAAACCGCAGTGCAGCAGGCGGCAAAACGCCAAATTTCTGGGCAAAGCTGGACGTAAACACTTCATATAATTTATGTTCAATGAAATGACCATTGGTAACTGAAAAACTGCCTTCGGTTTCTAATGTATTCCCGGGATCATCCTGGTCGACAGTATAAGAAACAGTGCCTGTGCAATTTCCTTCCAGGATCTCCGGCAACTCCAGGTGCCGGATAAGATAAACAGCGGGAATGTCTTCCCAGTTCCCTTTTAATGTCATGATATTGTCGCGTTTTTCGTGATGATAGGTCCCATTAACCTGACCGTCTCCCATTTTTCCACGGAAAAACGAAAAATATGTTTCATCAGGATTGTCATGAAGCTGACCGGAAAAATCTTTCCCCTGCCACGGAGGAAGTGAAATACTGTCAGCGGACAAATTGAAAATCCAAAAAGTCGGCTCCGACGGCTTCTCTTCTGAATCCTGCTCTTCCTCCTTAGCACCCATGGGAAGAATCCATTTTTCTGAAAAGGGCGGCACCTTGGCATCCCCGGCATGTATGACAAATTCTGTTGTTTTTGGTTTGTTTTTGATAGTGGTTATTGTAACTTCCACGCTGGTATCTGTGCAGTCCAGCGGGTGAATACCACCATCGGGAAAAAAAGAAACATGATCGAAGTGGCCGCCCAGTTTGGCAATGGAATCACCCGGCAACGGCCCAACATAATTAGACTCATAAAAACCATTTTTGCAGGCTCCCCCTAAAGCAGTGTACGGAATATCAACACACTTGCCGGCGCTGTTGACTTCCAGATGCGGCAGATCAACGCGGGTACGAGTGTTCTCCCATTTCTTATCATCGCTGTACCGGTATTTGAGATCCGCAAGAATTTTCGTGTCTTCTACAAATGCCTCCCCTGTAATAGTCATACTTTTACCGGGCAGAATCTCTGCATTAAGCGACTTGATCGTTGCGCCTACACCAACAGGTTTTTTTAGCCACCATTCAAATGCGACCATGCCTCGGGTAACATCGGCACTGGCTTTTACAGTGAGGGGACCGCCTGCCAAATAGGTGCCTGAGGCATGGAAAGCAATATCTCCGGCAAGTTTTAAATTCTTAATGGAATCCTTCAGGATTGTATTTTCCAGCGCAGAAAGTTCCCCGGTGATTTTGAACGCTGCTTTCTCCTTTTCCAGATCATAGGTTGCACTGCCGTACAAATCCTTTTCTGCAAGAAGAGCGCTGAAAGGCTGTAAGGAAATTGTCTTTCCATGAAGGCTGATTACTCCGGAGACCTGAGTAGCTTCAAAGCCGGCTTTGGCAGCCTTGATCGAGCCATCAGAAACCAGCGCAGAAAGTTCAGGGACAGCAGAAACGGAGTCCCAGGATGCGCGGATTTGCTGCAGCCGAAACGCAACTTCAGGGATCTCTTTATTGGAAGGCTGAAGGGCGAGGGTAATTTCCGGGACAGCAGCTTCGACTTTTATAGAAGGGTGTTCGAGTGCGCCTGTCACCTGACAGACTATATATTCATTTCCCGAAAGATGTATTACAGGTTTTCCTAAGCGATTTAAAGTTTTTGGCAGGTATTCCGCTAAAATGGCGGAAAGAGGCAGGTTTTCTCCGGTTACAGATGCCTGCACCTGGGGTGAATCTGCCGAAAAATCAATAACGCCTTGTCCTTTGAGATTCAACAGATCTGTAGACAGGTCTCCGCTAAGGACTCTGAGCTGTTTATCTGCGGAGCTCCATTGAATGACACTGCGCAGCGCTCCATTGATAGAGCTGAAAGCTGCCGGAAGATCCGGAAAGGTAAACCGGGAAATATCAAGGGTTGTCTCAACAAGCAGAGACTTTTCCGTATCGCCGGAAAAGGAAACATTTCCTTCCAGTGCTCCATCCAACCCATCAGGGACCGGGGTAAAATGACGTAACAGCGCTCCGTTGATGCCATCAAAGTGAACCTCTCCACGGACATGTCCGGGGAGCTGCAGATCTCCTGCAACTTTTATTTTTCCTGCACTAGCACCAACGGAAAACGCTGTTTCCAATGCAACGAGCAGTGCACCTTTCCCCGAATCATTGGTCAGGGAAAAAGAAATGCTGTCAAATGAGAGTATGCTTTTATCGTCTTGCCTTATCTCCAGAGAACAATCCGACCCTGATAATCTCTGAAAGGGAAGCCTTTCCAACAAGTCTGGCGGCAGGAGAAAAGGCTTCTTTTGGGGCTTTGGCTGTTGCGAAGAACTCCCTTTAAAGTAGACGAGTTTCACGCCTTCCAGCACTGCATCGCCCACAGAAATTTTTCCCCGGATCATCGCCGGAATTGAAAGTGCCAATTTGACACTTTGCGCGCGCATATGCAATTTATCATTATCGCCCAGAGGCAAAAGCAGTGATAGTTCGGAAAGCGTCAGACTTCGGAGGCCCTCTGTTTCTACGGAAGTGACGTTAAAATCTATTCCTGTATGTGCTTTGATTGTTTGGAGAGAGTGTTCCCTGGCATTCTGCAGGTGGTATTTTAGGAATACAGCACCAGCCGCCGTTATAAAGGAGAGGATAAACGTCGCAACTATTAAAAAAGAGATGGCATTATGACGCTGCTTAAAGTGCACCTCAGGCAGTTGCTACTCCGCGGGTTGTTCGTCTGTTTCTTTTGCGATCCAGGGCAAGCCTTTGTTGGCAAGAATTTGCGACACAAGTTTTTCTGTAAGTGCCGGATTGTCTCTGAGATACTGTCTTGTATTTTCCCGCCCCTGTCCAAGATTTTCTCCGTCATGAGAAAACCAGGCGCCGCTTTTCAATATTAATTTCTCTTCCAGAGCAAGATCCAGAATATCTCCTTCACGGCTGATACCCTCATCAAATAAAATATCAAATTCAGCCTGACGGAAAGGAGCACTTACTTTGTTTTTAACGACCTTGACCCGCACTCGGTTTCCAACGTTTTCTTCACGGTCTTTCAAGCCGGATATTCTGCGGATGTCCAGGCGCATACTTGAATAGAATTTGAGCGCACGGCCCCCTGTCGTCGTTTCAGGACTGCCAAACATGACGCCAATCTTTTCGCGGATCTGATTGATGAAAATAAGAAGCGTTTTAGATCTGCTGATGATGGCAGTCAATTTGCGCAGGGCCTGAGACATAAGCCGCGCCTGCAACCCCACATGAGAATCACCCATGTCTCCTTCCACTTCAGCCTTAGGGACTAGGGCAGCTACAGAGTCCACAACAATGATGTCAACGGCATTGCTGCGCACAAGACTCTCGCAGATTTCCAGCGCCTGTTCAGCGGTGTCCGGCTGCGAAACCAGCAGATTATTAATGTCCACGCCAATTTTTTCGGCAAAAGAAGGATCCAGGGCATGTTCCGCATCAATGTAGCATGCAATGCCGCCCGCACGCTGGGCGCTTGCCACAGAATGCAGTGCAAGGGTCGTTTTCCCTGAAGATTCCGGACCGAAAATTTCTATCACCCGGCCTCTAGGAAAACCGCCCACGCCTGTTGCTATATCAAGAGAAATACTGCCCGTCGAAATAACCTGTACTCCTTCCCGGAAAGAATCATCGCCAAGACGAACCAGCGTGCCTCTTCCGAACTGTTTTTCAAGCTGGGATACAGCAATATCGAGAGCCCGGGCTTTTCCTTTGTCATCATTAGTCGCAGCTGCCATCATTATCTCCTTTTATGGTTTACTGAAAACATTTTCATATGCCTAAGTGTGCCATAAACCAAGGCAAATATCAAAATATTCTCCGGCACCTCTTTGATTCCCTCCATAAGCACAGGGTACAATATAATACGATGAAATCATACGGTATAATCAATTTTTCAGTGCTTGGCGGCGGCGGCGAAGTAGGCGCTAACTGCTTTCAGCTTGCCTGTAACGGGACACGGATACTTCTGGATTGTGGAACCCATCCCAAGAAAGAAGGACTGGCGTGCCTGCCTGACTTCAGACTCCTTGAAAAACCGCCCGATTTATGCCTCCTTTCCCATGCGCACATGGATCACTGCGGCGCATTGCCCTATTTGCAGAAATGTTATCCCGGTGTTTGCTCTTACAGCACTATTCCTACCCGTGCCATCGCAGACCGTATGATGCGCAGCAGTGTAACCGTTATGGAAATGCTTGCCAGAGAGCGCCAAATCTATGATTATCCGCTTTATGATCATAGTGATGTTTCGCTCGCAGTTCGGCTGCTTAACGGCGTTCCTTACAATATCCCGGTAGAAATCGGCAACGGCACGCCTATAGAACTGCGTTTTATCAATGCCGGGCATGTTCTGGGCGGAGCCAGCATTCTTCTGAAATTCCCCGGCCATACCGTTTTTTATACGGGTGACATTTCGCATCGCCGCCAATTTTTAATTGGCAGCCGTGAGCGACTGGATGAAACAGAAAGAGTAGATACTTTGATTGTTGAATCCACCCTGGGAGCCACCGAAGAGCCTGAATCGTCGTCTTATCAGAGCGAAGCAGACAGGCTTGCCGAAGCCATCCGGGACGTATTGCGCCAGGGTGGCTCCGCACTGCTGCCTTGTTTTGCCTTGGGGCGCACCCAGGAAATGATCAACGTCATCTGTCATTTACAGAGGAACAACAAACTGCCTCGCGTTCCGATTTATAGCATTGGTCTGGGCAGAGCAATTTATCAGATCTACGACCGCTATTCTGACTACCTGCATCCCGAATCATCGCTCACGCCCCTTGATCATACGGTTCAATTAAAAAATGTCTGGGAAAAAGGACTGGTACAGAAACTGCTTCTTAAGCCCTCCATCATCATAGCAACATCAGGAATGATGACTGAAAATACACCTTCCGCCTTGCTTGCACAAAGTATGGTGACACAGTCACACCATGGTATTTTTTTTGTTGGTTATCTGGATCCTGAGACTTTGGGCTATCGCCTGCTTCATTGTAAACCAGGCGAAGCACTGCAGTTCTCCTTCTCTGCCCCTCCGGTTGAAGTGATCCTGGAAAACATCCGGCAATTCAGATTCAGCGCCCACGCCTCGCGCAGATATTTACTGCAGATGATAGAGCGATTGAACCCTAAAAATGTTGTCTATGTCCACGGCGATCCGGATGCGCTCGTCTGGATGGAAAGCAATTCCACAAATAAGGCACTAAGTTTCATTCCAGAAACAGGCCACGAATTTGTTCTGGAAGCGTAGGTATGGCCAAAAAAAGCTCTCCCTTTTCAATTTTCTTCTATGGAGTGGTTCTGTTTTTTTTCCAATTAACCCGCCTGCTCCCTCTTTCTCTTTCCCGAAAATTTGGAATTTTTCTTGGTGACCTTGCCTTTTTCATAATACCCCGTTTGAAAAAAATAGGCATGGCCAATCTTGCCATCGCATATGGCGACGAAATGCCGCTGAAAGAAAAAAAGCGGATACTCCGGGGCGCTGCCCGCAATCTTGGTATCATAGCAGCGGAGTTTTCACGCATTCCTTCTATCGCTAAGGGCGGCCTTAAAAATATGATTTCTGTTGAAGGCATTGAAGAAGCCCTCTCTCATAAACCTGCAGTATTGTTGGCAGCGCATCACAGTAATTGGGAATGGATGCTCCCCGTCGCTTACGATCTCGGCTTGAGGACAGCCGTTATCGTGAATCCATTTCGCAACGCTTTTCTGGATCATTTTGTGAATCAGTATCGTTTGTCTGGAGGAACAATCACCGTAAGAAAACAAGGTGCCGTTCAGGAGATGGAAAATCTTTTTAAAAATGGCGTTAGCCCTTCTATGCTGGGCGACCAAAGCCCCCGAAATGGCGGTGTCCCGATTAAATTTTTCGGATCTCCCGCCTGGGCGTCTATCGGTCCGGCAATGATCGCCATGAAAACAGACAGCCCCGTGATTCCGGCATCAATGGCTAGAGACAATAAAGGGCATTATACATTGAAATTCTTTCCGGCTATTCACATGCGAAATAGCGGCCAGTATCTGGAAGATCTTGTTTTTAATACACAGCGCTGTCAGGATGCGCTGGAAACTATTATTCGCGCTCATCCCGAGCAATGGCTTTGGTTCCATCAACGGTGGAGAAAAAGAGAACGTCTTGAGAAGGAATGGGCGTTTCGTCTTGAGAAACCATCGCAAGACTCTGATACCGTCCAAAGTCTGAAAGATCAGGAATCAGCATAATGTCTTTATTCACAGCCTATGCTTCCAAATACTCCGGCCTCCCCTATCTTGCGGTTGCGGTCACAGATCGCGTTTCACCCGACAGCGTGGCACCGTATAAAGAGAGCCGCTTTCCTCTTTGTATAGAATTGCGCGTGGATTTGTGTGAGAAACAGGATCCTGAATCTGTGAAAAACACACTCCGTTCTTTTGCCGCCTTTCCCAGGCTGCTTACTATTCGCTCCTCTTCTGAAGGTGGAAACTGGCAGGAGAGCGATGCGGTGCGCCATTCCTTATATTCAGAAACACTTTCCGATGCCGAAGGTATTGATATTGAACTGAGTGCCAGGAGTATTTGCGCGCCTTTAATCAGGGAATGCAAAGCCTTGAATAAAACAGTGATCGGTTCTTTTCACGACTTCAGTGCCACGCCGTCTATTGAAAAATTGGACGCACTAGTTCTGGAAGGCAAATCTCTTGGTGTGGACGCTGTAAAAGTTGCTGCTCACTGTCATTCTTCAGACGATTTGAGACGTTTAACGTGTTTTCTCCTGAGCCATCCTCAGGACGCACTTATTGTAATGGGAATGGGCAGGGATGGGACGCCAAGCCGCCTCTTCTTTCCTTTTTTGGGTTCTTTGCTTACCTATACTTTTGTAGGTACTCCAAGCGCGCCCGGGCAAAAGAACCTGGACGAAATGCTTCACTTTTTGAACTATTTACTGCCCGAGTTCTGACTGTTTTTTAGCGCTGATATTGTATCAACATGCTTAATATGATACACTTTCCTGAAAGAACAACTTCGAGGGTTACGCATGAAAAATATCCTTTTACCTTTGGTCCTGCTATGTATATTGGTCGGTTTTGTGGTGGCGTGTGCTCCGGAACCGCCGCCGCCGCCGCCGCCGCCGGAAGACCTTCCGCCACCCGAGCCCTCTCCTGAAGAATATCGTCAGCAGGTTCGCAGCATATTAAGCAGCTATTTGATGACCGGAACCTCTGCGCCTGATGATGCTGTTCTTCCTGAAATTCTCAATCAGACGCAAGCGCGCCGTGCGCAGCTTATTGCCACTGAAAACGGCAGGCAGGCACTTCATCTTGTGACAGCTGATGTGGACGAAAGCCTTAAACTGGCACGGGAAGAAGAAAGGTGGCGGAAAATTTCCGGATTGTGCCGGATTTACAAAGCGCTGCAGCCGGATAGCAACCGGTACGAAAAACTTCAGAGTTACTCAGATGAAATGGTAAAGCGCCCCATTCTGACTGTAACAGGCTTTATTGAACTTGACGATGAACTCTATGTCTTTATCGATCTTTTTGATCCGACGACAGGCCAAACAAAAGCTTACCGTTGTCGTGAAGGCGAAGAGTTTCACGAAAGAGACAACAAAACGGTCATGCGCCTCGTTCGAATCATTGGAAACAAGCAATCCATTGAAGTGGAATATCTGCCGGCAAATTATTCCTGGCTTTGCATCGGACCCAAAGAAAGAAGCCGCCTCGGCCCCGATCGAAAAGCAGATTGACATGTCTTTACTCGAGGTACTTTTTATATGGTTTAAAAGGATAGTATTTTGCCTAAATCCTTAAAATTACCTCCTTCGGTCATTTATATTGTCATTCTTGTAGCACTTGCCGGCACTTTGGTGTATATCAACACTTTTCACGCTGATTGGGTCTGGGATGATGTGTCCTCAGTTTTGCTGCACAAACATGTGCAAACCCCGTCCAGTGTGTTTCAATTGTTTCTGGAAGACCAACATGCTTTCGGGCGTGGACAGGGGAATTTCTACAGACCTCTTGTATCGTTAAGTTTCCTGATAGACTACCAATTGGCAGGTGGCAGTACACCAATAGAGGGACAGTCATCCTTTGTCCCTCAGATCTCACCCTTTGTTTTTCATCTTACGAATCTGGCATGGCATCTGGCAGCGGCTTTATGCCTGCTGGGTCTCCTGGCTGCATTAAATGCGCCCTATTTTGTTCTGCTTGCGGTTCCGCTTATTTATGTGCTTCATCCTTTGCATACCGAAGCGGTCGCATACATAAGCGGAAGAGCAGATATGATGTCTGCCACAGGCATTTTTGGAGCGCTGTGGTCTTCTGTTTGTTATTTGAAAAGTGCGGGCAGAAGACGTTATCTGTTTTTTATGATTCTTTGTTTTACAGGCGCCTTATTAAGCAAAGAATCCTCTTTAATCTTTCCGTTTCTGCTTACCTTATTACTATTGACGACCCATCGGGAACCGTTAAGTGAATCTCTCTCAGATTCATCGAAAAAACATTGTAAACTACATCTCTTCAGTGCGTCCTTTATTATTCTGCTGGTATATATCCTGCTTCGCTCAACAGTACTGCGGTTTGCCACGGAAAGTTCTACAGCCAGTGCAGCGTTTTCCGAAAGAGCTTTTGAAACTTTTCAATCGCTTGGCATTTATTTAAAACTGCTTTTTGCCCCCTTTCATTTGCACATGGAGCGAACGCTCACGCATGCAGGAAGCCTTCATTTTCTTGCAGGTTGTCTTTTCTTTGTTGCTCTTCTTGGTGCCATTGCCTGTTCTTTCGCCAAAAAACAGTCGTTTATCGGCATTGGTGCCTTGTGGTTTCTGATAAGCTGGATGCCTATTTCCGGTCTGTTTCCTTTAAATGCACCGATGGCGGAGCACTGGATGTATGTGCCTATGGCAGGTTTCTGGCTGTGCCTCGCAGCAATACTGAAACCCATTGTGAGTCATCCTCAAGCGAAATTTCTGCTGTATGGCATTCTTGGCTTGTTTTGTCTTTTCCTGGGCACTTTAACCATTCAGCGTAATACGGACTGGTCTGACAATGAACGCCTTTTTCTGGCTACGCTTCGCGAGAATCCGGAGAGCGCCCGCGTCCATTACAATCTTGCTGTCACGTATAGCAACCTTGTTGGTAATGACGCAGCTGCAAAGCGCCATTATGAAATTTTCCTGAACTTAAGAAGCAAAGAAAGAGCCCAGCACCCTGATAAAGCCGGTTTGATTATTGATGATGAAATAGATGCCAGATTGGCGCTTGGAAAGTCATTAATGAATCTTTCCGCCTATACTGAAGCGCTGGGTATTTACACTCCGCTGATCGCTCTTGCTGAATTTGAGGTATGGCGTCCCACAGCTGCTCTTGCGGCACTGCGCTCGGGCTTATGCATGCTTGCACTGGGCGAAATTGCTCAATCCAATGCCTACTTCCAACAGGCGATGACGCTGGAACCTCTTTATGCTCCGGATGTGGAGCGTATCATACGAGGTGAAAATAGTTTTCATATTTATTAACCTGTGAGGTGTCTTATGGCTGAGCGGCTTCATTTCTCCGGTATCGGCGGCACTGCCATGGTTGCAGGAGCACGTATTGCGCTGGAGGCTGGATGTGAGGTGCGGGGAAGCGACGGCGTTTTATATCCCCCTGCCTCTCATATGGTTCAAGCGCTGCAGATCCCTGTGTACTCCGGATATTCAGCCGATAACCTTTCCTGGTCTCCGGACACTGTAATCATAGGCAATGCGCTCAGCAGAGGCAACCCGGAGGTTGAATACGTGCTGAGCCACCGGCTGACATACACAAGCCTTCCGGAGTGGCTCAAAAGAAATGTTTTGCACGCACGGCACTCTATCGTAATTTCAGGAACCCACGGGAAAACAACTACGACCGCTTTAACTGCGCACGTACTGAAAGCGCATGATCCAGGCACAGGATATCTGATCGGCGGTGAAGCACTTGGCTTTTCCCATTCCTCCCATTTAGGCAAGGAAGGCGCCCCCTTCGTTATCGAGGGAGACGAGTACGACACTGCTTTCTTTGATAAAAGAGCCAAGTTTCTGCATTATTTGCCTAATACAGCCGTTGTCACTTCGCTGGAGTTTGATCATGGCGATATCTATCATGATCTTGGAGACATTGAAATCGCCTTCCAGAGAATGTTCCGGCAGATCCCTGCTGAGGGTCTGGTTTTGTTGTGTGCCGATAATCACGCCCTTTCTTTAGCCACCCATTCTTTTTCGTGCGTGGAAACATACGGTTTTCACGAAAATGCTCTATGGCGTGGAAACTACACTGCTGAAGCCTCAAATTGCCAGGAGATGCAGGTATTTTATAAACAAACGCTTTGGGGCTCTGTCCCGCTTCCGCTTTCAGGGCAGCACAACCACCAGAATATTCTCGCAGCGATAGCTGTAGCTGCCTCGCTTGGCATGAAACAGCAGGATATCGCTGCGGCAATTGCCTCCTTCAAAGGGGTCAGGCGAAGACTTGAAACTTTTCTTGAATCGCAGGGTATATTGTTTGTCGATGATTTTGCCCACCATCCTACGGCTATCAAAGGGAGTATAGCTGCAGCAAAAACCAAATGGCCGAAGCGGTGTTTGATTGCCGTTGTTGAACCCCGTTCCAACACAATGGTAACCAACCGGTTTCAGGACGACCTCCGGGATGCGCTCAAGGAGGCTGATGTTGTGTTTTTGGGTCCAATACACAGAAGCAGCTCCCTGCCCGAGTCTGACCGGTTAAATCGCGAGGAAATTGTTCAGTCTCTGACTGCCTGGGGTCGGGAGGCCGTTTTTTTTGATGAGGTGCCTGAACTTGTGCACGCCCTCCACAACACTGCACGCCAAAACGATGTTGTTCTTATTATGAGCAACGGTGCATTCGGCGGTATTTACACCCTTCTGAAAGAAATGTATTTATAGGGAAAATAAGACTGAAGGGTTAAACACGCACCGCTTAATTTGTCATGAAAAGTTCTGGAGAGAGAGGCTTTCCCTCCGGCGGGATAAGGCTGTCTTTAATTAAGTCCGGAAGTCCTTCCATGGGCGGGGCTGTCGGAAAATTATCTGTTTCAGGCACCAGGCCTTCTTTTAACAATGCCAATTTAGCCTCGTCCATGCCGACATACTTTTCCTGCATTTGCGAAAATACAGCCTCAGCGCTTTCTTTCACAGTATCGTCCCGCACGCTTTCTTCTGAAACATGTCCGGATATACCGGCTGCCAGGGCCTCGACATGTTTTGTCAGGCGCCGCAGCGCATCTCTTGATTCTCTGGAAAGCGGTATTTCGCCGTTTTTAACAGAAAGTATGTCTACCGACGCACCGTTTTTCCTGGCTTCGGTGACTTCCGTTAGCGCGTCAAATATTTTTAGATACTGCGTGTCCAGAAAGGTGTAATAGAGTTTAATGGCGGAAGCCTGAATATCAGGCATCTCGTTGGGATGCGAGGCGAGACGCAGCATCGTTTCATGGAACATTTTATCCGCATCTTTGATAACACCGGCGGCAACAGCGCTAACCTCTCCGGTAACCCCTTTCGTTTTCGGTCTTTCCAGCGAAAAAAGAAGCTCAGGCAGCGTCAGGGATAACAGCGATTCGGGCTTGGCGGAACCAAACACCTCTTCCATAAGAAATTTTCTGAAAACAGGATCTTCTTTCTGATTTTGGATAATTGTAAGTATTTCCCAGATATCTCTTTGGTCTTTAATTAAAAGAGGCAGATACTCTAACGCAATCGTGACGTTGTTTAAAACTTGCTGTTCAATTTCAAGAGGATCTTTGCCGAGAGAACTTTCCATTCGGGCAACTTCGACGCCCTCACGGGCAGAGCGAAGCAGATCGATTGTGCGTAAATGACGGAATGACTCAAAAGTATATTCAAGCCCGGGATTCTCCAGTCCTTTATTGATGCCCAGAGGTCTGGGAGGCCTTTTGTCTATCTGTTCAGCCACTTCATCAACCATTTGCCAATAGGGATGTAAACTCCGGGCAGTCGGCTCCATTTGTGCGAAGGCACAAACCGCAAAAAAAATACATAATGAGGAAATTGACACTGTAATCAACAATTTTTGATTCAGCAATGGCATGGTCGTTTTTCACTTTTGTGTTAAGTAAAAGATTCCACAGGAAAAAAGCACTGTATTTTAAAACTATATTCTAATAACGCGCAAATATTCTTCCGGGTTCACACTGCCTTCCAGTACTTTCTGAAGGCAGTGGCTTGCAAGAGTCTGGTAGCCAGCCATTTTAGAGATTTTATCTGCAGACGCCTCGTTAATAATTTCTTCCCTGATCTCCGGGGTAATTTCGAGGACTTCAAAAACACCTGTTCTCCCGGAGTGTCCTGTGAAGTGGCAAATAGGGCACCCAGTGCTTCGGTACAATTTCTTTGTGTTTGCCGGCAGTCCCAAGGAAGTTAACAGACCAATCTCCGGTTTAAAGGGTTTTCTGCAATGAGAACACATTTTGCGTACCAGACGCTGCCCGATAACAGCTGTCAATGCCGCCGCAATAAGAAATGGAGGCACACCCATGTTTCTCAATGTGCTGATTGCTTCTATGGCATCGTTGGTATGCAAGGTGCTGAATACCAGATGCCCTGTCATTGCGGCGCGGATTGCAATCTGCGCTGTCTCAGGGTCACGAATTTCACCGACAAGCAGTACATCTATATCCTGGCGCAGTGCTGCACGTAAGGTGCTGGCAAAAGTCAGATTGATGTCGGGATCGATCTGTACCTGGTTAATTCCGGGCAACTGATATTCCACAGGATCTTCCAGGGTAACAATGCTCTCTGTCAATGCATCTTTCTGGTTTAATGCGGCATATAATGTGGTGGTTTTTCCGCTTCCTGTCGGTCCTGTAACAAGAATCATCCCGTATGGCTGAGAAATGATATGCCTCATTTTTATTTCATTATCAGCGCTTAATCCCAGATCTTTTAAACCGGACAAAACCGTGGTCTGGTCCAGCAGGCGCAGCACAACACGTTCACCCAGATAGGTGGGCAATGTTGCTACACGAACATCGTACTCCTTTTCCCCCAATGTGATGCTTATATGTCCGTCCTGCGGATGCCTGGTTTCAGTAATATCCAAATCAGCTATGATCTTAATCCGTGAAACAACAGCCGGATGCTGATGTTGGGGAATGCTCATTACATCGTGCAGAATTCCGTCTATTCTGTACCGCACCCGGGATTCAGGGTCGTGGGGGTCGATATGAATATCCGTCGCTCCGGAATTGACAGCACCTTCAATAATCGTCGATACCATCTGCACGACAGTTGCTCCGGCAGCCGCCTGAGCAATTTCATGAAAACGTCGTGCATTGCTTTCAGCTGCACCATCAGCTGGGTTCTGGGGTGACGACAGCACTTCGCCCTTCTCTGCTGCTTCCGAGGAACTTACAGGAGGCTGCCCGGTACTCCAGGCTTGAAGCGGAAGAGCCGCCATTTCTTCTATTTTTCCGTCTTTTAATGCCTGATAACGCGCCACTATTTCAGCTTCAATATCTTCACACGAAGTGAGCATTGCATGGATTTCCTTCCCGAGAAGGACGCCCAAGTCTTTCAGCCTTTCTCTTGCCTGAGGACTGTTGATTAAAACCATAAGCCTGTCATTTTCGCAGGCAACAGGTACCATAGCGTTCCGGATGGCAATATTTTCCGGAACTGCATTCAATGCATCGACTTCGCTATAGGTCTCTTCAATAGAAACGTATTCCATACCAAACTGTCGGGCCAGGGCTTTTGCGATTCCTTCTCTGGTGACCAGTTGTTTTTCAAGAAGGATATTCCCAAGAAGCCTGCCGCTTGTTTTCTGCTCGTCGAGAGCATCATTCAGCTGCTCTCTGGTAATTAACTCGGTTTCTAATAGAGCATCGCCTAATGAAAACTGCTCGGATCGCCCTGTTCTGGTATGAAATTCGTAGCGCAGCACTTTTTCAAGGGTTTCAAAAGAAATTTTCCTCTGCTGCAGAAGAATTTTCAGCCATGGCGTGCCTGTTTCCGCTTCGCGTTCACGGGCGGCCTTCAGTTCTTCCATGGTTATCAGATCTTGTTTGACAAGTCCCTCGCCTCTGAGTAATTCTTCTCTACTGTCGTTCATCGCAAACCTCCTCAGCTAATATACTTTCATTATAGGTATTCTGCAAAGAGATTCGCAAAACGCAAGCAGTTGAATAAACACTTTTGTTTTGTAACAGATAAAAGCCTGTTTGTTTTTATCTTTCATGCCTCTGTATAAAATGCTCAAGAAATTCTTAAAAAGATGTGATTTAAACACTTCGAATCAAGTACTATTTTCTACAGGGAAAACAACCGTTCGGCTTTGCAAGTATAGCGGAAGGCGAATTTTGCCGGAAAAGAATCTTTCAAGAATACCCATCAACGCATTTTTCTGCGAATTCTTTCTGATTGTGTTGCTTCTCAGTGCGCAATTATATGTGCTCCTGTCCTTCGCAGCACAAAAACCTGTGCTCATGAATACGCCTTTTCAGGCGTCTTTTTCACTTCTTACTCCTGCCGTATTATTTGCTGGAGGTTACGGTCTCAGCACTACTGACACAGACGAGATCCCTGGGCTCAATGACTTTATTCTTCGAAAAGCAAAATCATTTGATGTAAAACAATTCCCCGACAGCTTTGACAAACAGCCTCTTACGAACCCTCTTGGCCTGGATCACCTTTATTTTTTGTATATAATAGGCTGGCTCTGGCGTCTTTTTGGCGTGCATGAATTTCTCCTGGTCTACTTGTACTTTTTTATGCGCCTGTGCTGCGGGTTGTTTATTTACGGTCTATGCCGACTGGGCACTTCTCGCATCTTTTCTTTTTTAACCTCTCTTCTTATTGTGACCAGTCCGGCTTATATGGACCTTGATATCTCGCCTCGAGATTTCGGTAAAGCGCCCTTTATTCTCGCTTTTATAGTCGTTGGACTATGGCTCGTCTTGCGCAGTCATTCATCTTGGCGCTTTCTTTTGTTATCTCTCTTTACAGGCACCTTACTTGGAATTGGCTATGGAGTAAGGCCGGATGTATTAATTTGCCTTCCCATGGCGCTGCTTGTAATCGGCGTTCTGGCAAAGATTCGAGCAAGAAAACGTCCTCTCTGGCATTTGGCCGGCACAATTTTATTACTGGCCTCCTTTTTCTTTTTAACGAGGCCGATTTTCCAGGCATCGGCGCTTGAGGGAAATCATCGCCTATCTGTTCATCTCATTTGCATAGGCATGTTGCAAAGCATAGAAAACAACTTGCTTCCTGCCGATCAACCTTATACACTTATGCCCGAAGGTGTTGGAGGTGAAGCGCCCAGTTATTCAATTATTAAAACACTCGCGCAGCGAAATGGTGACTCTGAGCCTCTGATTAACGCTTACAGTTCGGAATATGAACGCTTTTCAGGAAAACGGAACACCTTTGTTTTTATTGATCCTTATCTTTTTTATCACGGAACCGGGTATTCCCATTACGGGCGCGTGTTTCTCTTTCGCCTGATCGAGTACTTTCCTGCTGATTTCATTCTCCGTGCCTGGCGTGCCACTGCTGTGCTCTTTCAGTTAAATAACATCTATGCCGCCTCTATGCCTAACGCAGACGCTTTTCCAGGCAGCGTGCTGTCTGCGCTTATAAAACTGCAGCGCTGTCTGACAGACCACACTGCGCATTTCGGAATGGCTTATTTCATTACTGCTCTTATCGGTTTAGCATCTGTTAACCTGCCGGCGGCACTCATCATATCGCTCTTCTTTCTTTGGTTTGCGGGATACCCAAGCCTTCAATATGAATTCCGCCATGCTTTTTATTTGTCTTTCATCCCACTGCTGGCTTTAGGGTTCTGCGCAGAAAATGTATTGAAAATATCACGTGCTGTATTTTTAAACAAAACAGTACACACTTCCCCATTATCTGCACGTATTGCTCTTCGTCGCGCTTTTCTTTTTGTACTGTTGCTGCTCGTTTCTTATGCTCTTCCCCTGACGATCCTTCGTGCATATCAACATTCAAAAGTGACAGCCCTTGCAGAAGAAATCAAAAAGAGCCCCCGATCTCCGGTAGAAGTAAACATATCTTTCCGCGATAACAGAGTTGTCCTGTCTCCACAAAAGCCTCTGCAGGGGCTGGCTGCTTCTGAGGGGCTTCTGCCAGGTGAAGTCAATTGGACGTATGCTTCTCTTGTTTTTGACAGCTACGGGCAAAATATACCGGTTACTCTTCATTACAAAACAGACCGTTTCTTCAATAATTTTACGCATTCACAGGTGCTTGAAGGATGCCGGGACACGAAAACAGGTCATATTGAATTCTGCTTCCCTATCTATGAAACAGATAATACATACAGCATGGACATGCTGCCTGTATTTCTTCAAACGTATCCAGTACTACGTGAGTTTGTCCACGATGACACATCTCTTGCAGAACAAAACTGGTGGCGGCGAGGTAAATTCGAAGGGATCTCCTTTCCGGAAGAATATTTTCCGTTTTTTCGGGGATTTACTGAAATAGAGGCAGGCGATTCTGTGCCAATTCTTCCTTTTCTAACGATACCGCAGGAGATGCAGTGTTTGCGTACACACAAAAGCGGACCCTGGGAACAGGCTTTAAGCCGATGGAAAAACAACACCGCACCTGAACAGCCTGCATTGCATTTTGACACTGTCTGGCATATTAAAGACACATTCCCTACAGCAAAATCCTGGCAGCTTCCAAAAACACCTCTCCTTCCCTCCGATTCTGTAAATATGCTGTGCAATCAGTGGGCTGAATTAATTCACTTTTACCCATTTCTTAAATCCGTCGCTGTAGAAGATATGCTGAATTACGCAGGCATGCTAAAAGAAAAGGGACAAGACTGGCTGGCTGAAGAGTCCTGTAAAATCGCACAGAAGTGGGCGGACGCAGATCCCTACCCATTCATGAGGCTGGGGGAATTACAGGAACAGAACAATGAGGCGGAACAGGCCATTACGTCTTATTACAAAGCGCTTCTTGTGTATCCTTATTTACCGGATACAGCGGAGCGCATGGATCGTCTGGTTCTGTCCCTTAAAGATCATAAAGCTTGTGCTGATCTATGGAAAAAAATCAGTGCTGCCCGCCCGGATGATCTGTTTGCGGGAATGCGGCTGGGACTTCATTATGAATCTGCATCTTTATATTCAGAAGCGTTGCTTGCTTTTGAAAATGTGCTGCAGTATCACCCCGACAATCCCGATGTAAGACTGTCCCTCGTGCGCTGTTTCGTTACTCTTGGAGAACCCCGGAAAGCACTGCCCATTTTGAAATCTGTTCTGGATATTCAGCCTGATTACAAAGTGCTCGTTCAGCAGCATGCCGCTATGATGGCAGAGTTACTTTCCTCCAGAGGTGCGCTTTCAGAAGCCGCCTTATTTTTTGAACTTGCAGCGTCTTAACGAAAAAGGAACCGGGGCGCAGAGTGACCTTCCTCTTGCGACCTTGCCGAAATAACGATGTCACGCTTTCGCTTTTAAGGATTGCAATGCGGAAGCAGCCATACTTTTAGCCAGTTCTTCCTCTCCAAGAAAAACTTCGCCTATCCCCTCCCGTTTCAGCAGATTTGCCTCCATTTCGCATCCTGTCCGGATGATAATTTCAATAGAAGGATTCAGTTCTTTTGCAATTTCCGCCATACGTCTTACCTTCATGGTATCCGGTGTGGCAATCACGAGTACTGATGCTTTTGAGACATGCGCCTGCGCTATGGTCATTTCAGAGGCAGCGTCTCCGGACACAGCAACAATGCCGTCTTTGCGAAGACGCTCAACAATTTCCCGGTCCTGTTCGGCGACTACAAAAGGGATCCCTTTTTCTTTTAAGCAGGCGCAAATACGGGAGCCCACTCTGCCATACCCGACAACGACAACTTGCTTCGATAGAAACTGCCGGGCTGTGTTACTGGGAAGCATCACAAGGCTGTCGTCCAAATCAACAGAGGGAAATGATCTTGATCGGGGCAGCAATATGGCTTCGCCAGCGTTCTTTAATGCGCCGGATTCGCCCAGCAACAGCAGGATGTCATAAGGCTCTATCACCGTCTGCCCTTTAGGAACTATAAAATCATCTCCGCGGCCAATCAGAAGAATCAGCACCTCCGAAGGAATATCCAATTCCCCTATTGTTTTACCAACAGCAGCCATATTGGGCAAGACTTCAATTTCTCTTGTCTCCCCTTGCATCTGCCCGCTGCGCTGAATTTCCAATGAATATTGCGGGCGCGCCTGCATGGGATCATCGACTTTTAAAAAGCGCGCCACAGGCATCAGCATGATGCCCTGAATGAGCACTGAAGTCAAAACGATAAAGAACACAATATTAAAAATCATGGAGGAGCCCTCGAATCCCGCCGCAAGAGGAAAAGTGGCGAGAACGATGGGTACGGCTCCCCGAAGCCCTGTCCAGGCAGTCAACAGCTGTTCCGGCAAGGTAAATTCACTTTTCCAGAGCCCAAGAAAAACAGCAACCGGTCGGGCAACAAGCATAAGGAAGGTGGCAACAAGCAGCGCCTTCCCGGCTACATGCAGTAATTCTGAAGGGTTTACCAATAGTCCCAGCACAATAAACAGCATGATCTGCATGAGCCACGCCAGTCCGTCATGAAATTTTATGACCGCCAGCCGGTAGCGGAAATCTGAACTGTTCAAAAGAATTCCACACACATACAATGCCACGAAACCGTTACTGTGCAGAAAATCAGACAAACCGAAAGTGATCAGCACAATACCAATGCTTAAAACAGGATAGAGGCCTTCATAACCCAAATGAAGTTTGTTAAAAAGAAGCCTTGCCAGCCAGCCAGCGCCGATACCCAGCAATACACCTCCAAAAATATTGACGACAAAAGTTGCAGCAAGCCCGCCCCAATGCAGATTGGCGGCTGTCAGGATGGTTGTGAACGTCATCGTCAGCAAAACCGCCATAGGATCATTGCTTCCGGACTCAAATTCGAGTAAGGGCTTAAGATTTCCTTTCAATGTCACCCCGCTGCGCCGCATAATGGCGAATACCGCAGCGGCATCCGTTGAAGATACAATAGATCCCAGCAGAAGCCCGGTTAAAAGCGTCATTCCCAGGGCAAGCCAGGAAAAAATACCTACCAGCACTGCCGTGATTACCACGCCGCCTGTGGCAAGAAAGATTCCCCGCCAGAGGACAGGGGAAATAATTGTCCAATGCGTATCGAGCCCGCCTGAAAAAAGAATAAAAGCCAGTGCGATAGTTCCACAGAAGTTGGCAAAATTCGCATCATTAAACACCAGCGCGCCCGGCCCTTCAGATCCTGCAAGCATGCCTACTACGAGAAAAACGACCAGAGCCGGAATGCCGTATCGATCAGAAACCTGACTGGCAAGGACACTTGCCAGTACTAGCACACCCGCTATTAACATGACACCGGAATCTAACATAGAAAAACCATTTTTAACTGCATTTTATGAAGATGTTTTTTACTAAACAGGATCAGGACTGACCAGTGCGGAAGAAAGCTAACGACGCCTGTTAATCCTCTATTTTACCCCAAGTCGGAACCGTCCGTTGCAAAACAAACCTGCGCATACTTTACCCCTTTGAACGTGCGCAGTTTGTCAGAAAGATCCTGCACTTTCTGCGCCTCTCCACGGAGCACAATCACTTCAAGGCAATTATCGTGATTAAGATGCACGTGCAAGGTCGAAACAATCAGGTCTTCATGATCATGCTGAAGCTCGGTCAGTTTTTCATTTAACTGGCGGGTATGGTGATCATAAATCATGGTCAAAGAAGCAGCGACTTGGGCCGCCGGATCCTGCCATTCTTCTTTTACCAGAGCGCCTCTAATTAAGTCCCTTATAGCCTCAGATCGATTGCTGTACCCCTTCTGCTCACAACTGGCGCTAAAAGCTTTCGCCAGGTCCTTGGGAAGTGTTATAGAGATGCGCTCAAGATCTGACACAATAACATTCCTCCTACTGCTGAAAATATCTCTTTTAGAATGACCATATTATCCTTTATGAAAAAAGAAAATCAAGAAATAAGAGTGATTTTATTAAAAAAAAGCGTTTCACTCAGGAGTTGCAAAGTACATTGATGAAATGATAATATTATTTTTGTTTTTGTAATACCATCTTGTGCTGTAGGGAATACTAAAATGCTCAGTTCTTCTCGTCGCGGATTTACTCTAATCGAGTTATTGGTAGTCATTGCCATTATCGGTATTTTAGCGGCTATTCTGCTGCCTGCGTTGGCAAGGGCTCGTGAAGCAGCCCGACGCTCCTCCTGCCAGAATAATCTGAAGCAGTTTGGATTGGTTTTCAAAATGTATTCCAACGAAAGCCCGGGAGAGACTTTTCCGCCCTGTGCTCCCTTTGGCAACGGTTTTATGAATGGGATGACCTTATTCAGTGCGCCATCTGCTTTCAGTATTTACCCTGAATATCTCAGCGATCTTTCTGTGGCAAAATGTCCGTCTGATGCCGGTGTTGATGGAGGAGGGACCTATGTAGCGACCCGCCTTCCTTCGTCAGGTGATTTTGAGCAATGGGTTGAAGCGGCACGTGCTTCAGGCGATAAAATGTCGGAAAATTATTATCTTTGTGCACAGTTGGGCCGCTCTTATTTGTATAAGGGCTATGTGGCGACTTCTATTGAAGAATATTATGGTATTTGGGGTGCCATGTGCGCCAAACCTTTTATTGAAGTTGTGCCTATCCTCCAGATTTCCGCTCCCGTTCGTTTTAAAGATTTTACCGGTGATCTGCCTATCACCGCCACCGGCTGGCCCTCTAATGTCGATAGTTCCGTAGCCCAAGGGACAGCGCAGACAGACAAAGTTCTCAGGCTTCGCGAAGGTATTGAACGTTTTTTAATTACCGACATTAACAATGCAAGCGGCAGCAACAGCGGACAAAGTGCAATTCCCGTGATGTGGGATACCTATGGCAATCCAACAGACAGCAATGCAACGGCAGGAGGTGTAGTATTTAATCATATTCCGGGTGGGTGCAATGTTCTTTACATGGACGGACATGCCGCTTTTGTCCGTTATCCTGTACAATTTCCCATAACCGACGATCCAGGAATGGTTCTTGAAGGCAGCCATTTCGGGCTGCTTTAAAATCGCCTTGCTCACTTAAAAGCAACTTACACAATGACAAAACGCGCTATCTCCTTTTTTTTAGTTTGTATAGTCCTCCCGCTCAGTGCCTTTGCCTCAGAGCCAGGTCTGTTGTCTTTGCGCTTTGCTACCACCACTTCGTGGCTGGAAGTGTGTCTCTATGACCTGCTCGGCACGGAAGCAAAGATTACCCGCATCAGTCCGCCTGGAACGTGTCCCGGACATTTCGATATTCAGCCGGGTGTCTTTTCTGCACTGCAGGAGTGTGATTATCTGTTTTTCTTTGATTTTCAGGCCTCCATCAGAGAGAAATTATCGCAGGGGATTTCAGGCGAAATACGGGCAATTTCCATCCCGTCCCCCTCAGGCATGAGTGTACCAACTCAGTATACTGCAGTCTGTGAAAGTATCCATGACATTCTGATTCAGCATTTTCCGGAAGAACAGGAATCGCTGGACAATGCACTTGCGTCCCTAAAAAAGCGTATGGCTGATCTTGAAAACGAAATCAGAACTTTGCTTAAAGATGCATCTTTAACAGCGCAGAAAGTGGTTGCATCCGGTCATCAGCGCGTTTTTTCCTCCTGGCTCGGTTTCGATGTTATCGACACCTTTTCCGGAGGAGATGCTGCCTCACCCCGGCGTCTTCACAGCCTTGTAAAGAAAGCGACAAAAGAAAAAGCAGATTTTGTGATAGCAAACCTTCAGGAAGGATCCCAGTATGGGCAGGTGCTTGCCGAGCAGCTGGGTATTCCTCTTGTCGTATTCAGTAATTTTCCTTCCATGGAGGACAGCCAAAGGACATTTGACGCTCTGGTACTGCATAATATTAATCAGTTGCTGAATGCCGGAAAAAGCCGATGAAAAATTTTGCCCGGGTGGAATCAGCAATGTACCGAAGCCAGGGCAAAATACTTGTCGGTCCTGCTACTTTCACTGTTGAGAAGGGCGAATGTATCGGAATCCTCGGGGCAAACGGAGCAGGAAAAAGCACACTGCTCAATTTCTTAAATGCCACTCTTCGCCCCACGTCCGGCTCTATTTCGCTTTTTGAAAAAAATCCGTGGAGACTGTCAGAAAAAGAGCGGTGCCTTTTGCGCACAAAAATTGGAACTGTTATGCAAAAATGTGATTACAGTTCTCTGGCACCTTTTACCGTAAGAGACTTGCTTTCCATGGGCCGGTTGGGTTTTCATGGGTGTGCCGCCAGATTAGATACCGCTGAAAAGAATGCCATCCAGGATCTTCTCGAAGAATTCGGGCTAGCCGCTCTTGCCGACCAGCCTTATCGTCAATTGTCGGGCGGAGAACAGCAAAAAGCGCAAATAGCCCGTGCCATGGTGCAAAACCCGGTCGTGTTGCTATTGGACGAGCCTACAGCGGGCCTTGATCCTGACTGGCAGGAAAAACTTGTACTTTTGATAGAAGCACTTGCAGCAAAGAGAAGCATCACCCTGCTCATAACCACACATGCGGTGCATCATCTGCCCCGTTGCTGCAGTCGTTTGTTTCTTTTAAAACAAAGAGATATTATTTTTGATGGAAAGCGTGAAACAGCGCTTAGCGATCAACTGTTAAGCGATTTATATAACTGCCCCATGGAAGTACTGCGGCACAACAACAGAAGTTACTGCATTTCTAAAGGAGATGCTTTGTAGATGTTGTTTTTATGGCATGCTGCGGCACTTCTTAGCGGTTCCTCCATCGGTTTGCTCGGTGTTTATGTTGTGGGCATGCGTATGCCCTTTCTGGGTATCGGTATTGCCCATGCCGCTTTAGCAGGCGCTGTAGCCGGGCATGTTTTCGGATTTCCCCCTTTTATTTGCGCTCTCCTTCTTGCACTTATCGCTGCCCTGCTTATGTCATGGCTTACCACAAGTTCCGCCCAGGCAGATCTGGGTACTGTGACGGGTATCATGCTTTCCTTTACCATGGGCATCGCTTTTCTTGCCATGGGCTTCAACCAGGGGGACATGTCGCCTGTACTGTCGATGATGTGGGGCAGCATTCTTTTTGTCCGCAAAACTTCTCTGATACTAATGGCTGTACTTTCGGGAGTGCTCTTTATTTTTCTTTATCTCTGCAGACTTCCCATGGACAGTCTTCTTTTCAGCAGAACAGCCGCCCGCATAAGTGGCATGAATGAAAAGAAACTTTTGATGGTGTTTATGCTTATAAGCGCTTTCGTCATTACAGTCAACCTGCAGATTGTGGGTGGGCTTTTAATGTATAGCCTTCTTACCAATCCGGCAGCGGCCGCATATGCACTGGGCAGAAACATGAAAAGCGTCCGGGTCTTTGCCATGCTCTCCGGTGTAGTAAGTACTATAGGCGGTCTTTGGATTTCCTATCTGTGGGATCTTTCAACGGGCGCCTGTATTGTTCTAGTTTCTACAGCGCTTTATTCTTTTGCACTTATAGCCACCTGGAAATTTAAAAAACAGCCGCTCCAATAAATCCTTTAAAGGAAAACAGTAACATGATGCATTTTCAAACGGATGAAGAACTTGCCATTTTCTTTGATCAATGTGCAAAAGATGGCTTAATGCTAACCTTTGACCCCGAAGAACAAAGCAAACTAGACTGCTTACTGCCTGAATGGGATATTCGGGAAGGGCACCGCATTTTTGAGGCAGGCTGCGGTGCCGGTCGGCTTACAGAGCAGTTGGCACCTAAAATTGGTATCAGTGGCGAAATTTTTGCCTGCGATTTGTCTCCTGAAATGATAGCACTCGCCAAACAGCGTAAACTTTCCGAACGAGTTTCGTTTGTCTGTAGATCCGCCCTCAAAAACAATTGTCCAGCCAATTGGTTTAACCGCATTCTTTGCTTGAATGTTTTTCCACATTTTTTAGATAAACCTAAAACACTAAGAGAATTTAGGCGGATAATTTCCCGGGATGGCGTAATGTGGATCAACCACTTATGCAGCCGGGAAAGTATCAATCACTTTCACTCAAACGCGTCTGATGAAGTGGCAAACCACATCCTTCCGGATGAAGAAGAAATGGGTGTGTTGCTAAAAGAAGCCGGGTTTGGTATTATGTCTTTGAAGGACAGCGATGCAGGATACAGTCTGAAAGCCATTCCCGTGTAATTCTTTATTTTCCATCAAACTTTCCGCATGCACTTGTCTTTTATCTTGCATAATGTAATAAGATACAGTGCGTTTTAATTTTTTATCTTTTAAGGAAAAGAAAATGAAAAGACAAGGCTTTACACTCATTGAATTGTTGGTGGTCATTGCCATTATTGGTATTTTGGCTGCCATTTTACTCCCCGCTCTTGCCCGCGCCCGTGAAGCGGCACGAAGATCCAGCTGCCAGAACAACCTCAAGCAATGGGGTATAATTTACAAGATGTATTCCGGCGAGGCGCCTGGGGAAAAATATCCTCCTATCGCTTCCTGGCCCTTCGTTGCTTTCGGACCCGAACCCTCCACCATCTACCCCGAATATTTAACCGATCCATCCATTATAATTTGTCCTTCCGATTCTAAAGGACATCCCAGCATGCTTTTCTGCTGCGATAATCCCGGTGATGCGACCTGGTACAGTAATCCTTTTCAAAGAACCTACCACAAAGGGGAAAGCTGGATTGAAGCACGGGCGTACATGATGCAGGAAAGTTATGCTTATCTCGGCTGGGTCTTTGATCATTTGCAGGACAATCCGCTTTATCTCGCCCCTCTGAGCAGTTGTGCACCTGCCCTGTCCTCGCTTCTTCCCATGGCATTTCCGCAAATTGATCCTGCAATCATCGCTGAAGCAAACAGTTCCGATGTTCCCATCCAGTTTGCCGTCCTTTTTGAAGCCTTACTGCCGAAACTTGCACCCGCTATCCTGAATTCCAACGACCGCTCTCTTGAAAGCCCTACCAAGATGGCAATTGACAGTGATTATGCTGTACCGGAACCGCACGGCAACGGCGACGGCAACACTATTTACCGTTTGCGTGAAGGTATTGAGCGTTTTCTTATTACTGACATTAATAACCCGGCTGCATCTGCGCAAGCACAGAGCACCGTTCCGATTATGGCTGATCTAATCGGCGCAGGGGCAGGTGTCAGCGTCTTTAATCACGTTCCTGGAGGCAGCAACGTCCTTTACATGGACGGCCATGTCGAATTTATACGCTACCCGACCAAAGGGCCCATCATTAAACCCACAGCCAGCCTTCTCGGTCTTCTTGCTTCCGGTTTTGATGTTAACTGAGTATTTTCGAAAGTGAGGCTTTTTTTGCCTTCTTTATCCAAGCGGCAAATCAGCCTGTTATCTTATTTTGCTCTGATTTTATATGGGCTTCTGTTGCTTCTCGCTTCCGTGCTTCCTGTGCCTGAAGCAGATACATCTGTTTTTTCTGACAACGATAAACTGGTTCATTTTCTACTTTACGGTTTTCTGGCAGCACTCATTTTTCTTTGCCTGCAGAATACTGATGACACCATTGCTTCCGGGGCTGTTTGTTTGTATTCTGCTGCAGCATCTTCTTTCTACGGAATCCTGCTTGAATGCTGCCAGTATTTTCTCCCTTACAGATCTTTCGACATACTGGATATAGGTGCCAATACTGCAGGAGCACTTGTTGTCTCCTGCTTTTTTTTATTATTTCGCCGCGTGTTATAATTCAATCAGATTGTCGTATTCTCGTCTCCTTATCTTCTCCATTCTGAAATAGTTTCCGTATTATGACTGAATCACATCCACCTATGCTGAAAACCAAAAGAGGCTGCATGGGCATTTTTATTGCTCTGCTTCTAGTGGTCGGTGCAGCCTGGGGCGCAGGGCTAGCCCTGTTTTCCTGGATTATCGGCGACGCACAGCATGACGTGTCAGAGGCCCTTGCTAATTTTCGTCCGAAGGTGGGCACCAAAGTCTACAGTTATGACGGTCAGATCATCGGCGAGTTTTCCATCGAAGAGCGCTCTTTAGTCCGTTTATCTGATATTCCTCTTCATACGCAAAAAGCCGTTCTGGCGACGGAAGATTCTCTTTTCTTCGAGCACAAAGGCGTTCGCCCGGATGCCATTATCAGCAGCATTTTGTATGGACTTCAGCGCGGCACCAGCCCTCGCGGCGGCAGTACTATCACGCAGCAGGTCGTCCGGAACGTAGAAGATTTAAAAGTCGGACAGGAACGTACGTACCAGCGGAAGTTACGCGAAGCCTTGACTGCGCTTCAGATTGAACGGAATTTTACAAAAGATGAAATCCTTGAATTATATCTGAACCAAATTTTCCTGGGCGGGAGTGCCCATGGTATAGAAGCTGCATCCATGCAGTATTTCGGGAAAAGCTGTTCCTTTTTAACCATCGCTGAATCCGCCACTTTGGCAGGATTGATCCGCTCACCGAACCGGAATTCACCCTTCAAAAATCCTGACAATGCCCTGCAGCGTCGTAATGTCGTTCTCAAGCAAATGTTTGAGAATAAGTTTATTTCGAAGGAAGAGTACGACCAGGCTATGCAGGAAAATCTTCTTGCCTCTCTGGTTCAGCCTACTGTCAACAGGGAATCGATTGATTACTCGGTTCAGGGAAACTATCGTGCTCCCTATTTTGTGGAAGAAATAAGAAACTTTGTTTTGCAGCGCTATGAAAAACAGGAAGTCTTCGAAGAAGGCTTCGAGATTTATACCACTATAGACATGCGTATTCAGAGTATAGCGGAAGAAACCCTTCTTAGCGCATTGGACGAGTTTGACCGTAAAATGAACAAAGGCCGTTCTCCTGAAGATGAAAACTATACGGCAGTTTCTGGTGCTCTTGTTTGTCTTGATAATCGCGCGCCTTACAGGGGGCAAGTACGCGCTATGGTCGGCGGTCGCGATTTTGTGCGCGAAAAATTTAATACTGTCACGCAAGCCAAAAGACCGCCTGGATCGAGCATCAAGCCTTTTATCTGGGCTGCTGCTATCGCCTCGGGCATGACCCCATCGACGATCATTGTTGATGAGCCTTTCGTTCGCCGGGCCCCCAATGGAAAAATATGGGCACCTAAAAATTTCGGCGGAGGCTTCAGCGGACCTGTGCCTCTGCGCTATGCCCTTGAACGCTCCATCAATATTGTTTCCATAAAACTTGTCGAACGAATAGGTCTGCCTCTGATTCAGTCCTATCTTGAGCGGTGCGGTATTCCGACAGACGTACAAAATCTAACTGTGGGTCTGGGTTCCGGTGGCGTATCTCCCCTCAGCCATGCGGTTGCCTATTCCGTTTTTGCCAATGGCGGCATGCGCTATGATCCTGTACTTGTCACTGAGATTTTCGACCGTGACGGAATGCAACGTTACAATTATAGAGATTTTTCCCGGGCTGAACAGGCTTTGGATCCGAAAGTTGCCTATGTAAGCCTCTCCATGCTGGAAGGCGTCTGCAAACCAGCAGCCGATTATGGTTACTACCCTACGGCGTGGCGCGCTCATGTGCTGAACCGTCCCTGTGGCGGAAAGACGGGAACCACCAATGACAGCCGCGATGCCTGGTTTTGCGGTTTTACGCCGGAGTTCACAGCGGTTGTGTGGGTTGGCTATCGGGACAATCGCTCTCTTGGACACGGTGCAGATTATACGGGAGGCCGCCTTGCCTGTCCCATATGGGTCAGTTTTATGGAGCAGGTGCATGAAGGGCTTGGCGTCGAAGATTTTAAAGTGCCGCCGGGCATTGAGTTCTTCGATATTGACAGAAAAAGCGGTACCCGTGGAGGGAAATACAAAGAAGCTTATGTGCAAGGCACTGCCCCGCCACTCTATACTCCGCCTCCGCCACCTGCCGAAGACCAGGGTATCATGCCCGAAGAGGCGGAAGAAGATATACCCCTTTTGCTGGCGCTATAGTCAATTCCTTCCTGTGCGGCGCCCTCTGTTTTGCCTTAGAGCATGGCACCCTGTCATTTTTTATGATACCATATCTCAATTCTTCTTTTTGCACAATTTTTCTTAACTCCTGAAAAGAGGATTTATTCATGACGTTCCGCATTGAAAAGGACTCCCTGGGAGAAGTCCAGGTTCCGCAGAGTGCCTATTACGGCTCCCAGACTGCGCGTTCGCTGCTTAACTTTAAAATCGGCGAAGAGAAAATGCCGGTAGAGATTATTTATGCATTGGCTGCTGTCAAAGCGGCTGCAGCCGAGGTTCACAGTGAAGAAGGAACCCTTGCACAGGAAAAAGCAGACGCTATTGTGCGCGCCTGTACTGAAATCTGTGAAGGAAAATTTCACGACCAGTTCCCCCTTTCTCTTTGGCAGACAGGCAGCGGAACTCAGACCAATATGAACGTCAATGAGGTGATTGCAAACAGAGCAAGCGAGCTTTTAGGCGGACAACTCGGAGCGAAATCACCTGTACATCCGAATGATGATGTAAATAAAAGTCAGTCTTCCAATGATGTGTTCCCCACTGCCATGAGTATTGCTGCCGCACGGCTTTTGCACAACCGGCTTATCCCCTCATTGCAGCGCCTGCATACAGCATTGAGTCAAAAAGCTGAGACATTTGCCGAAATTATAAAAATCGGACGAACACACTTAATGGACGCCACACCGCTCAGCCTCGGTCAGGAGTTTTCGGGCTATGCCCAGCAGATCGAAAACTGTATTCAGCGCATAGAAAGCACTTTGCCGTTACTTCAGGAGTTAGCGTTAGGCGGCACAGCCGTTGGCACAGGATTAAATAGCCGGGCAAGTTTTGGCAGCAAAGTGGCGGCAGTACTTTCTTCCAAACTTGGCATCTGTTTTATAAGTGCACCGAATAAATTTGAAGCGCTGGCATCTCACGATGCACTAGTAATGACCCATGGCGCCTTAAAAACCACTGCCTGTGCCCTGATGAAAATTGCTAATGATATACGGTGGCTCGCCAGTGGACCCCGTTGCGGCCTGGGAGAAATTCAGTTACCTGAAAATGAACCGGGGTCTTCGATAATGCCCGGAAAAGTAAATCCCACGCAAAACGAAGCGGTAACCATGGTGGCAGCGCAGGTTCTGGGAAATGATGTGACCATTAATGTTGCAGGTGCATCCGGAAATTTTGAGCTGAATGTCTTTAAACCTGTGATCATTCACAATGTGCTGCAATCCATCAGGCTTCTTGCTGACAGCGCTGATTCATTCCGGGAAAAATGCATTGAGGGCATTTCTGCCCGAGAAGACAGAATTGCTATGCATCTTGAAAATTCATTAATGTTGGTGACCGCTTTAAATCCAGTTGTGGGCTATGATAATGCGGCTAAAATTGCCAGACATGCGCACTTGCACCATCAGACTCTGCGTGAAGCGGCTCTGGCATTGAACCTGATCACCGCTGAAGCCTTTGATGCGGCCATTCAGCCTGCCGCAATGATTCACCCGGCGCCGGACAAATAAATTATTGTCACCCGCTGTTTTGGCGAAAATCAGATTAAAAAGCCAAAGGAATGATATGAATATTTTTACCTGGAATGTCAACGGCCTGCGAGCCGCCTTAAAAAATGGTTTTATGGACTGGTTTTTGTCTGCAAATGCGGACATTGTATGTTTGCAGGAAACCCGACTGCTTCCGGAAGAGTTGCCTGCCAGTGTTTCTTTCCCTGAAGCGTACCATCTTTCCTGGAATCCGGCGGAAAAACGCGGATACAGCGGTACGGCGACGATTTCCAAAGAGGTGCCCGAATCGGTGTCCGGTATCGGGCTTGAAGAGTTCGATTCAGAGGGCAGAGTACAGATTTTAAACTATAAGAAATTTACCCTGATCAACACCTACTGGCCCAACAGCCAGGATGAGCGTAAAAGGCTTCCTTACAAGCTTGCGTTCGCAGAAGCCATCGGCAGCAAAATGGATGCGCTGGTAAAAGAAGGAAAACATGTAATCCTCTGTGGCGATTATAATATTGCGCACGAACCTATAGATCTTGCCCGCCCGAAACAGAATGAAAACAGTGCCGGATATTACATTGAAGAAAGAGAAGCAATGGCAACTTTTCTGGGTCGCGGTTACACGGACGTTTTCCGGGCACTTTATCCTGAAGAAGTAAAGTATACGTGGTGGTCATACCGGGGCGGGGCACGCGCCAAGAATGTCGGGTGGCGCCTCGATTATCACTGTGTCAATACTGCCTTCATGCCGTTTGTAAAGGACATATGTATCCATGATGATGTGACTGGGTCCGACCATTGCCCTGTAGAGCTGCTTCTGAAAGATTTTCAGGGACGCCGCACAAAATGAAATCCTTTAAGACGCTCGTAAAAGTTATTTTACTTCTTTTGATTTCGCTTTGTTTTTTTGCGCTTCGTTTTGCCTTCTGGGGTGTTCTGTTTCGCTTTCCTGTGGTCGACAGAAAAACAAAACGCTGGATTTTGCGCTACTGGGCAAGGACTTTTTCCTTTGTCATTGGAATGAAACGTCAAACCTCCGGTGCTGTACCGGCCCCTCCTTTTTTGCTGGTTGCCAATCACATCACTTATTTCGACATGCTGGTTCTCGCCTGCGAAACGGGCTGTATTTTTGTCTCCAGAGAAGATGTGGAGCATTGGCCTGTGATAGGAACTTTTGCCAAATCCCTTCACATGCTTTTTATCGACCGGAGTAAACGCCGGGATGCACTTCGTGTTAACAGGCTCATTTCCAAGGCACTTACTGAAGGGGATGGAATTGTTATCTTTCCGGAGAGCAGAGTCAGCTGCGGTATGGCTGTTGAAGAGTTTAAGTCCCCCCTTCTGCAACCGGCTGTAGACCTCCAAATACCGGTTCACTATGCAAGCATTTCCTACCGTACCCCTCCGAGTTCGCCTGTAGAAGGGGCGATCGTAAGCTGGTGGCGCCCGGAAAGTTTTGTTGCTCACCTCATACGTTTTTTGCATTATCAAGGTGCGACAGCGCTGATCCATTTTGGCGAAAGCCCGATTCCGGGCACAGACCGAAAAGTACTGGCGCAGGAACTGCATGCTGCGGTACAGGCACAGTTTATCCCTCTGCGGCAGGCTGCCTCGACCTACAACAGCAGTGAATTCCCTGTCCAGCCCTGACGGAATCAGCTTTCTTTATAAACAGCTTCCTGACATTCCTGCATCAATGTTTCAGCCTTTTCAATAAGGCGCAAGGCATCCCTAATCAGCGCTCTTTCTCTTTCCAACAGAGAACTTTGCTCTGTACTGTGCATTTCTATTGCTTTCCGTACATCCTTAAGCATTTTTTTTGAGAAAGAAGCAATAACCCAGTTGAAAATTTTCAGGACAAAAAAAACAACGAAGACAAACAGCGCGGTAAGATGCAGAAGGGCACTCACAGAAAGTAATTGCTGGCTATAAAATGATTTGATAATAAATAGAATGGAAAGCAGAATTGTCATCCACGGAAGACTATCCAAAGCGTACTTAACATATTTCGAAGAGAATAATTTACTGCATTTTATTAAGTTATCCTGCGCCTTTTGAGCGAAGAGCCTGCTAATTTCTTTAAAATATTCTTTATAACCCACTCGCGCTTCTTCCGACTGTCTGGTTGAAAATCCGGCAAGCTTCATTTGATAGTCCGTTTTTCTTTGCATGGCAGCCAGAAATTTTTTTAAGGTGTCTGGAAGGGTTGTTTCTGATTCTTTAATTTCATTAATCAGTTTTTGAAGACTGCCTGCATCAGAAGGTGCGTTCTGAAGAATCTCCGGCTTAAATAAATGGGACAAAAGATCCGGTAAAGAAGTCAGATAATAGCGCCACTTGAAGACAGTGCCGATAATTCCTGTACCGCTTCGGGCAATTTCCTGAGTTAACGCTGTCTCCCAGTTTTCTTCACAGGAAAAAACTTTTTCTATAAAATATCCGAGAAACCGTTTTTTAATTTCCTGCTCGACGGAAAGAATTGCCTTTTCCTGCTTCAAAAGACTTTCTTTTTCTTTTGATAGAGCGACATAAAGCCTTTGAGCGCAGGTATTCAGCAGTTCAAACAAATTAGCTTCTTTTATTTTTCTGTTGTATTCCAAATCTAAAGTTTCTGCCAGAAAGTTCTTAAGCACTGAAAATTCATACTCATCAGAAACAGGCTCCGCCCGGCCCGCCACTATTCTGTTCCAGGCGTTAAGAGCATTTACCGGGAAATAGTGGCGGACAGAAAATCCTTCCTGTTCCATATAGCGCTGCCAGTCCTTCCTGACAGCAGGATCATCTCTATCCACCTGCGTCTGCACACAGACAATTTCTCTTTTGTTCTTCAGCGGCGCAAGGATACGCCGCGTTTTGTCAACAAGATATTTCTGTGCGTCAGCGCATAGTAGTATAAGATCACACTGTCTCAGTACCTCCAGTGCTGTTTCACAGTGGCGGGCATTCGTACTGTCCCAGTCCGGCGTATCAATAAGCACAATATTTTTCAGCGGAGAGCCCGGTACATAAGTGATACCCGGCAAGCAGTCAAGTTTAGGAATGTATCCGTGCGGATGGTAGACAGTCGGTGTTGATGTATGCGGGCGAATCGGCGACACTTCTGCAATTTCTGCCCCCGCCAGCGCATTGAGCAATGTGGATTTTCCTACACCGGTTCCCCCTACAATTGCAACAATAAGCGGAGAATTTACGCCCTGAAGTCTCGTCTTTATATCTTCTATTGCTATACAAAGGTTCTCTTTTTCCTGAAGTAATCTTGTCCAGGAACCAGTGTAAGCAGCAAAGCTCTCAAGCGTATTTAAAAGAGCGTCATATTCTTTTGGCACTTTTCCCTGCAGCTCCCAAGTTGTTTTATATGCTCCTCATCAAAAAGAGCCAGGGCGCTTTCAACCGCTCCTACTATCGGTTTAGCAACGACTCTATACAATTCCTCCTTTAATCGTTCTTTTTGCCGGTGGTACGCCGGGCTTAAAAAAACTCTTATTTGCTTTTCCAGGCTACGCTCAATTATGCGGCGCACATGCAGGAGCATATAAAAAACAGGAAGAATGCAAATTATTGGGTAAATTGCCGACAGCCCTTTGGATAAAAGAAGTAACAGAAAGATATAAGGCGCAAGGACAAAAGTGGCATCTATCCACTGCAGTGCTGTTATTTTTCCTGATTGAATCGGCCATCCCTCCTGAAGCCCGGTGCCGAGAAGTGTATCTTCGGGAACAAGTCCTTCGGCATCTTTTTCCAGCGTTTTACGAATTACCTCAACATTTGCTGAATTGTCCCGGGGTTCTTTAAGCAAGAAAAAAGAGGTGTCCTTCGTCGCCTCATTCAGTTTTTTACGAAACCAGTTGGAATAGATCAGAACACTGTCACGAATGGCGTCCTGCGCTCTGGCAGCATTTTCTTTGGCACTATCCACCTGAAACTGCTTCTTATTTTTGCCCTGGCTGATCTGTACGTCGTCTTTAAATATAAAATTTTTCAGCGGCAAATAAAGAGGAGACAGAAGAGCCAAAAGAAAAGACATTTTTTGAACAATAACGCTTCTGCTTGTTTGAATGCACTGGCGTATGCCTGTTTTTATATTGCTCCGGCGTTCAGGTGAAAATACCGCAGCAGCTTTTTCTGCCTCTTCCAGGCATTCCGCATTAAAAGCTCTGATCTGTGCTTCCGCATTTTTGCATCGTTCCAGAAAAGATGCGGTTTGCTCTAAAAAATATTCAAGCGACGCTTTGTAGACCTGTATTTTTACGGTGCCCATATCCATCCGCTTCAAATAATCAAGCAACGATATTTGGTTTTCCAGGTCCATGATGGGGAGATCAGGCAAGGACTCGAGGGAGTAATCTTTGGGCACTGTAAAAGCGCGTTCTGCGGTAAACCCAATTGCTCCCATAAACTGATTCAGCTGCGCTTTTGTTATGTCCGGAGTATGGGAGGGCTCCACTCTGTTCATCAGCGGAACAATGATGCGTCCCGATTGGTGTGCGATACGGAAAAAAGCTACATTTTTTTCATCGTTATATTTTTGAGGGGTAAGGACGGCAATCATTACATCGCCAGCTGCCCGAATCTTTTCTGCTATAGACCAGTTTTTTTCAATAACAGAGTCTACGTCCGGAGTATCCATGAGAGCCATGGAAAAAGGCAGATTTTCAGCTGACGCCACATAGAGAAGATCTTCTTTTTCCTGCGGGTTTTCACTTTGCCCCGGAAAAGCCTGATTCCGTGCGTGAAAATCTACAAGAATCTTATTGTTGATGGCATCAGGAAGCCTTTCTGGTGCTACTGCAAGAACTGGCGCTTTTGTCGCAGCCGCGGTACTTCTAACTTCACTGAGTTTTTTTTGTAGAGTCAGATTAAAAAGTGTACTTTTTCCGCTGTTAGTGCCCCCTGCAAATACAACAATAAGACAGGCTTTTTCTGAAATCTGCGTGAGAAGTTTTTGAGAGAGAAGCCTTCGCCATTCTTCAGTACCATCCAGAAGAAGGTCTTTCAGCTCGGCCTGGCCATCCAGCGCTTTTAAAAAGGCATTAAAATAATGCTCAAAGTCTGCCAGCGCGGTTTGAATAGAATCTGCAGCGCTGTTTTCTTCCCCTGATAACGCATAAAATTGGCTCGTATCCGGTTCCCACTTCCCACTCACAAATTTCTCTTCCTTTCATAAGAAGATTCTCATCCGCCAGCCGCACGGTCGGAAGCATATTCACGCCGGTAAGTGGCATAAATGGTTAAAAGAAGCGATACCACGGTGATAAACACTAAAGCAGCCAGTGCTTTGGGCATACCCACTAAAAAGACTTCCCGCTGAATGTTGCCGAGCACAGTCTCGATGACGGGGTTGTGTCGTTGTGTAGCCAATAACGGCAGCATGGCAGTGGTATATTTCTTAATTGTAAAAAAGTCTACCAGACCAGGAATGAGGGTTGCAAGGTGCTGCCATCCGTAAAAGAGAATCACTCCAAACACAATCGGTCGTCTGGTAAATGCGCCAAGAAACACTGAGAAGGCACCATAAGCAAAGAGCCCTAGCACCATGACGCCGCAATAATGAAGCAGCAGTTTAATGTCTCCTGCACTCATTAGAGACAGGTTGGAATGGACACAGGAGGCAGCGAAAGTGAGCACAGCGGAGCTGATAAGAATCAGCGATGCGACAAAAATATATGCGCAGAATCTGCCCAGAACCCAGGCAGAGCGCGGCATTGGCCTGGTCAGTATATAGATCATAGTGCGCATTTCTATGTCTTCGGCAATCAGCATGCCCGCAAAAAAAAGCGCCAGCAGCGGTGTAAAGACGTTTATGTGCAAGTCCTCGGCAAGCCTTACAAATACATTATTCCCTGATTCAGCAAACTGCGAAGTGGAAAAAAAAGCAAGTGCCAACGGGACCAGCACCGGAAGAAAAGCGATTAATGCAGCGACAGCCAGACGTTTGCGCCGCGCAATCATGCTCATGGCATGGGCACAAGATGCTGAAAAGCTCTGGAAATAGCTGCTGTGATCCGGGCGGTTGTCGGGCCTGAAAAAGAGATCTTCTTTAGTGATATTCATACCAGCCGCTGTCTGAGTGTCGTTGATAAAAGATATCATAAAAATACCGGAACGCTATCGGGTTAAATAATCAAAGACTGATTGCAGATTATCGTCGGAACACGCTATCCCTTGTATCAGTTCTGCATCTTCGAGGGCAATGGAATTCAGCATTTCGTAGGTGAAGTTAGGGTCTCGCGTTCTTACCAGAATGGAATTCTCTTCAATTTCCAGAGAGCTGACAGCTTCCTGAGTAATAAAGCGTTCAGCAAGGGTGCGCGCTTGTGTGGTTCTGATCCGTATGGCTTGCGGGTATTTGTCTATCAAGTCACGAATATCCCTAACGCGCCCCTGCGCCAGCAAGGTTCCCCCGTAAATAAGCACCACTGTATCTGTTATTCTTTCTATCTCATACAGAATATGGCTGGAAACAACCACTGTCATGCCTTTCCCCGCCAGTTTCTGAATAAGGAGGTACATCTCTTCTCTTCCTTTTGGATCAAGCCCGTTCATCGGTTCATCCAAAAAGAGCAGTTCAGGGCATCCGGTCAGAGCCTGTGCTATCTTTATGCGCTGGCGCATTCCTTTGCTATAGGTATCAATAGCGTCATGCATGCGTTCTGTCATGTTGACTAGATCACAGGCGGCTTCGGCTGAAGTAACGGCCTGTCTGTGCTGCATTCCCCAATAACGATTCAACCAGTAAACAAATTCAAAGCCGGTAGAATTCTCAAAAAAATAATCAGTTTCCGGACAGTAGCCTATACGGCGCATGACCCGATGATTATTTCTTGGTGCTTCTCCGAAAATCCTGATGGAGCCTTTACTTGGCGAATAAAGCCCCAGAGCCAGTTTGATAAAAGTGCTTTTGCCGGCACCGTTGGGACCCAGCAGCCCTGTAACAGGAGAGTCCAGGGCGATGTCGAGATTATTCAGAGCAACTACTTCTCCGAACCATTTTGACAAACCGCATGCTTCGATAATCGGGCTCATGACATAACCTCCTGCCGTCGAATTTTAATTACGATGATCAGAAGCGCTATGGCACACACAACAGCTACATATCCGAGACACCACTGCCAGGACGTAGTAAATAGAATTCTTTTTTCGTCAAAAAGGAGTTCGCCTAAGCGTCTTACAGACATGGGAAAAGAAAGAGCGAGGAGGTTACGCATCCGGAGAAGCCCGGAAAGAATTCCTGCAAAGCTCGTATTGGCTATAAGCACCATAAAAACAATGATGGCGGCATAATTCTGCGAAGGCATCAATGCCGATGCTGCCAGGATAGAGAAAACGGCGGGCAGCACAAGTGCGGTAGAATAAGCCAAAATCGCCAAAGGCCACCACCAGCTGGCAGCCAGTGTTGACATGCCCGGGAGCAGCAGATTATGCAGGATGACCAGGCAAATTCCCGGGAGTGCGGTAATAGAAAGTCCTAAAAAGAAAAGACTGGCTATTTTCCCGAAGGCGTAATCCCGCCAGGTTAAGGGCTTTGAAAAATAGACTTCCATCAGATTATTACGCAAGTCGTTGCAGATCATCCCTGCCCCTGCATAGAGGGTAAGGATAAATACCATTGGCGTTTGGAGATATAAAAAGCTGAAGAATGTAACGCCACGAATTTCGGCAACATCCAGATTTGCAAACAACGCCTGCAGCGGATTATTGGGATCCTGCGCTATGATGTCGAAGGCAACCACCTGAAGAAGCCTTATCAGGACATGAATATAGGCAAGCAAATAAAGAATCTTGAATATTTTAAATTTTGTAAGGGTTTTAAATTCCTGTTCAACAACAATGAGCCATCGGAAATGCCGCTGGGGCTTTCCTTCAAAACTTCTGTAACTTTGGGTAAAAATAGGCAACTTTATTTCCTTCCCACCGCTTCAAGAAATATATCTTCCAGACTGTTTCGGGCAGGTTGAAAATGTCTAATCTGGCTGTTGCACCTGCGCACGATGCGAAAGAGATCTGCACTGCGCACGGACTCGGGGCAACGTGTAAGCCATATATCAGCCGGAAACATACGGCGGCACAAGCAGCCGGCATCGGTGAGAGCAGCAACGCACTGGTCTGCTTTGTCTCTGAAACGAAGCTCAAAAACCCTTTCCTGCGGGGCCGTCAGAGATTGAATCGTTCCTGATTTAACGACTTTGCCGTTATTGATCATGACCACCTGTTTACAGACATGTTGCACATCAGGCAGGAGGTGGGAAGATAGTATCACAGAAATACCGGGACGCTTCGCAATTTCTTTGATGAGATCAAGAATTTCTATCCGTCCGTCCGGATCAAGTCCGTTCGTTGGCTCATCAAGAAGAAGCAAGCGCGGGTCATGGAGGATTGCCTGGGCAAGTTTAACCCGCTGCAGCATCCCTGTTGAGTAGCTTTCCATTGTCCTGTAACGGCTGTCGCCCATCTTGACATAATTCAAGACTTCATGAGCACGTTCAAGAGAATCGACACGGCTCATCCCGCAAATACGCCCGCAATAAGTCAGAAAAGAAACAGCACTAATTTTGGGGCTGGATATTTCTTTTTCGGGCATATATCCGAGATGGCGACGTGCCTGCAGCGCCTCTCCAGGCATTGCATATCCCATAATTTTCAGGCTGCCCCCGCTCATTCGATTAAAACCGAGGAGCGTTTTTATCAGCGTGCTTTTCCCTGCTCCATTGGGACCGAGCAGCCCTGTTGCGCCTTCTTCAAACGTGATGGTGACTCCATCCAAAACGGGCACATCGCCATAAGCAACACGCACATCTATGAGTTCTGTTACTGCAGTCAAAAGTTCTCATCCAATTTTGTCTGGTTAGGTTTTGGCATCACTAAGGCTGTCAAAACATGATGTCCAGCGTTAAGGGAAGGACTTCGCCCTGTTCAACCTGAATAAACTCAGTGTGAACATAGCGTACTTCAAGAGGATTAACAATACCAAGTTCAAAATAGAAAATATCGAGCTGCCACTCGCCCGGCATAACGTCTTCCATCACGAATTGTCCTGCCGGATTGATGCCCACGCTCTGACCGAGCAGTTCCGTGACATCTACCGTTTCACCCAACGGGATCTGCGCATAGCCGGGGCGCTGCAGCACAGCACGACCGCCCAGCATGTTGGACGGACCGGGCGTGCATTGTCCTTCTATTCGGGCGCCTTCCTGAGTACCGAAATCATAGCGGGTTGCTTTACCTTCTTCCACCATGACCTGCACACCGCGGGCATCATAAATGGTAGTGAGGTCGCCTGCACTGATATCGGTTACCATTGCCTGATACAGCCCGGCGGAAAGATCGCCAATATAATAATACCCTGTATTATCCGCATTGGCATGACCTGTTACGCCGTTGCCCACGACCATCACGACAGCATTGGGCACAGGCCGCCCCTCGCTGTATACATAGCCCTCCAGCGCACCGCCGGAACTGAAGCGTATCCGCACGTTTTCTTCACGTCCGCCTTCAGCTAAAATAATAAGCTCACTTTGGGCATTGGGATAATTAGGGTGCTGTCCAATAGCAACATATTCTCCGGGCGGCAGGCTTTCAAAGAAGAAAGTGCCGTCTTCTCCGACGCTGTAAATTCTGTTTTCGGGTATATTGGCGGTGGCAAGCATCATCAATGCTTCTGCCGGCGATGATGCTTCCAACAGGGTGACCTGTGCACCGGTAATATTGGCGTTGTCTTTTGCGAAAACAGTTCCGGCGATACGACCGCCTTTTTCATCCAGCAAAAGGAGAATGTTATCCACCACCTGCCCCGCTTCGAGCGTTATTTCCTGCCGTGCAGGTGTAAAGCCTCGCGCAGATGCCTCAAGGCGATACGTTCCTGCGTGAATAGCCAATGAAAAACTTCCATCCGGTGCAAAAAACTCTTCTTCTGTTGCCGCATCACGCATCATACCCAGAAGACTTGGCGAACCGGTACTCTCGGAAATTGGGTAAGCACCAACCTGATAATTTTCCGGTGCCTGGTTATTTTCCTTAATCAGGACTCTTCCTCTTACCAGGGCAGACTGCTTCATCAGTATTTTTGTCTCTTCATTTAGCCGGGCCCGCCTGACTGTCGTCGGAGAATAACCGTCCTTTGAAGCAATGATGGTATATTGTCCTGCACTGATACCTGTGAAATGGAACTTACCGTTACCGGCTGTAGTTTCTGTACGCTGCGTTCCTTCCAGCCCGCCCAAGGTAACGCCGGAAAGCGCCAGATTGACGCCGTCCAGTCCCTGCCCTCTGTCATCGACAACAGTACCGAAAATTTCATGATCCCCCTGCTCCGCACTATTGAGTGTCAGAACCACATTAGTAAGATCACTGTAACCGTCAGGATGAATAGGGAATCCGAGAGGGCTTACCTTGTACGCCTTTTTCTGCGCAAAGATCTGGTATTCGCCGCCCGGCAGTTCATTGATCATAAACTGTCCGTTGGCGTCACTACTTGTGTGCCTGAACGCCTGCGGTGTTTTAAGATTGCTGAAGAAAGTGGAATAGGCGGGAAGGCACGTCACCTGCGCACCAGGGAGCGGTTTTCCCTGACTGTCAACGACGGTTCCATACACATTGCTTCCTGCAAAAAGGAATATATCCACCCGCACATTGCGCTGCGTTTTGGTCAGAATAATCGGATCGCTCAGCTGCGGGGCATACTCATCGCTGCTGGCATGTACATGCCATTCTTCGTTGAAGGGAACACCGGTCAACTCATAATAACCGTCTGCTCCGCTTTGACCTGTGACCGGTGGGGTTTTCTTTGCGATTTGGCTTAAGGCCTGTGAAAGGACACTTTGAGAGGAGGCGAGCACCAGATTCGTTCCGCTGATGGGCTCCTGTTTCGGAGAAAGCACATATCCCCAGATAACACCGGCAGCCTCCACGGTGAAATCAATATTCTTTACTTCCTGATCAGCACTGCTTATGGCTACTTTCTGGTAAGGAAGGCTTTTTCCGCTCATATACGGCGTGCCACGGAGGTCAATGGTGACCCCTATCAGTCCAGGCGTCAGCCCACGCAGCTCGTAATTGCCCGTTTTGTCGGTTATAGCGTAGTTTCCGGAAAAACCGTCTGCCTGTACGGTAAGGCCGCCAACACCTTCTCCTGTCTCAGCCACTGTAACACGACCTGCAATGCTGGCCCCGGTAGAAAGAGCGAGACTGATTTTCACTTCTGCAGCAGAGTCACCCAACGCTGGAGACAATAGTGTTCCTTTTGCATATCCTACAGCAGTGACTTCCACTTCGTACTGTCCGGGAAATTCCAAAGGCACTTTAAATTCGCCTGCGCGGTTTGAATTCGAAAACTGTTGTTCTTTTGCCCGCTGTCGAAGTGTTTTTTCATCTTCTCCTGAAAAAGACGCGAAAAGCACCTCATCTTCTGCTGACGTTTTTCGCTGTACGCGCACACGGGCGCCTGCAATGGGCTTCGATGTTTTTTGGTCTACCACTGTACCGAGGAGATGAAAAGGCAGCTCTTTTTCAGGTTCCGCAGGCTTTTCTTCGATGACTTTTTTTTCTGAAATTTTCTGGGGTTCAGTAATTGGGGCAGGCTCACTACTTTCTATTGACGGAACAGGTGAATAGTTTTTCTTCTGACTTTCCGGACGTTCCTCATAACTAACTCTGGAAACAGGCGGTGCAACAGGCTTGCGCGGGATCAGCATAAAAGCGATGCCGATCATTGCTATCAGTACCAGCGTCACCATAAGAATGATCTGTAAAACCGATACAGATGAAGAGGAACGTTTCTTTCCGGACATATAGTTTCCCTTGCACTTAATAATGAGGAGGAATTCGACTCTATAACGAAAAAGCGCAATTATAAGTATACAGCGCGCAGTTTGCTGTGAAAGTCGTCATGGCGTAAGTACATATTCCTTAGTGTCGAAATCAACAAACACCGAAGCACCGTTCGCATACACAGCCCTTTGTTTTCTGAAATCACCGCTGACAAATTCATGTGATTGCATCTCTGAAAAAGCGCATCTTTCCGACCATGCTGCGGCTTCCAGTGTCCTTTCTATCACCTCTGCCTCCGCCGACGGATCCAGGTAAGGTAAACCCGCGTGGAGCAGACAATAGAGTCTGCCGGCGTCGCCGTCGGGTATGCCCCACCCGCCGTCTTCACCAAAATCCCAGGGCACAAGCAGCGCATCATGATACACAAGATTAAAAAGCGGTACCGGAATACCGCAAGCTTCCCCACCCCCTATATTGGGATAGGTGGGGTAGGGTGCGTGATGCACCAGATCCAGAGAATTCACCGCGTACTCAACAGGCTCTTCAGAGCTGACCACATAGCCTCTGGCACGAAGCAGTTCAAAACATTCAAGACGATAGCGGGCGCATTCGGCACGTGACATGGGATGGGCCGGCCGGGCGCTTTCTTCCAAAGGCACCACGGAGAAAACATCCAGATAGGCACCTTTTACTGAAATACCATGTTCTTTAAAAAGATCATGGTTTTTCCGCACATAGTCCGGCGCAAAACGTGCATTGAGAATAGTCTGCGGGCCCCCGCACCAGACGCTGCATTCGTCTTTTGTACCATCCGCCCGCAGAATTGCCAGGCGTTCATCAAAAGAAGCTGCGTTTTTATAAAAATCCCTGTATTGATCATGAACAGCAAAGAGATAGTTTATCGCAGCGCAGGAATCCGCTAGCCGTTTTAGACCGTCCCAGCCTCCCTGCAGAGCACCGACAGGCAACGGGTCAGGGTGGGCATTGTCATATCCGTAATACCCCCAACCGTCCAGATGCACATAGGCTGCCGATACTCCTTTACGGGAAAGGGCCTCCAACTTTTCTCTGATAACATCGAAAGTCTGAAGGGAATGATTATTTTCCACACGGTTTTTGTTGAAAAGTTGCGCCTGCGGCACAAAATGATATAAAGCGCCGACGTGGATCACCGGCTTGCCGATAACCATGCGCAGGTTTGGTGTTCTCAGCAGTTTCTCAGCAAGGCTGGTCCATCTCCCCCGCTCCTGCACAAACTTCCGGTACCGCTTCGCCATGGTCACATAATCGGACTCATCATCAAAAACCATCCGCACGGTTCGGAGATAATTAAACCTGCCTAAAGAAGCATGCCAGCGCGTCCATATCCGCGTAGGACCGCCCGCAGGATGATCAATCACAGCACCAACATCATCGGTCGTTTCAAGGATAATCTGTACGCCGCATCCCTCACGCACATGACCCCACCAGGGCATGTACAAGGTTCGTGAATGGACGAGTTCCTCCTGATGGAGCGCATGACTCCAGTTACCCGGAAGCAGCATTCCCTGCATACGCGGAACCACAGACCAGATCTTCTCTTCAGGTTCAAGAGTCACTTCAGGAGGCCAATTAAGAGCGGAAAAGCCAGTCTCCGGCTCATTCATCACAAGATCCATCACGATCTCGCTGCCGATCAGCAGCAATGTAATATGAATTTCCAGGTCTGGAGCCGCCTCATATCCTTTCAATAGAAGCGTCATACCGGTTCCGTAGCCTGTCTGAAAGGCTTCGGCTGTTTTAAGAGCAGCGGCAGCCAAAGGAAATGATCCCGATTGAAGCTTCAGATCAGTTTCACGGGAAGGAGCAAAACGCCAGCACTGTTTTGCTGTATTAACAGTCATGGCAAGGTTGCTCTTTTCCAGGCGGAGGGTGAGTAACTCATTTCCGATGCGCCAGCAGTCTTCTTCTTCCTGAAAATTATTGTGGGGCTTTCGGGGTCTGTCAGCAGCGTGATCCCACAGCCATTGCCTGCAAAGATCCAAGCGGTAATAAAGTGCATCAAATGCTTCATCGGTCGAAGGACTGGCTTCGATTAATTGCCTCACTTCCTCGAGCAGAGACTTTCCTGCAAGAACGGAGCCCTCTTCAACTTGAATGGATTCCATCTGCGCAACCTGGTCTTTGAGGATTGCAAATCGGTCGGCAAATACGTCAGGAAGCTGAAGGAAACTACAGCAAAGCATCATGAAAACAGTCACTATGCAGATCTCCTTTAGTTTTTAACATTGTACTTCCTGACAGCCTGGTGCGACCTGTCAAAACCGCCTGTCTCAGTCCGTTTCCTGCATCTCCTGCAGACCTTCGAGCAACATCTCTTTCACTTCTTCATTGTCTGCAAGATCGATTGCTTTCTTTTGCAGTTCAATCGCCGCTTTTCTTTTTCCTTGTGCAAAAAGAACCTTTGCACGGCTGTCCAGGATATCAGGATCCTTATATTCGGTGAGGCTGCATGCCTTTTCTGAAAGAATATCTGCAAACTCCAGATTTCTGTAGCGCAAAGAATCATTTTCAGCAATATGCCAGGCAAGAATACCCATCATCTCCGGGAACGCCGTGCCTTTCTCCAGGATACGAACACCTAAAGCATCGGCACTTGCCCTGTCTCTTCCGAAATTAGCATAGACCAGATATTCCTGCATCCAAAGTTCAAGAAGCTGCGCAATCTCTTCACTGAGGCGCGCTTCTTCTCTGTTTTTTTGTGCTTCTTCCGCAGAATAAGACCCTGCAACCATGTCGCGGATTACTTTTTCAAGATTGTCAAAGGGGCTGCCTTCCCACCAGAGTTTGCCGTTACGTACGAGAAAAGCATGAGGAATCCCATTTACGCCGGAAGATTCAGCATAATTTTTCCAGCAATATGAGTCCTGATCCAGCGCAACGGTATATTTCATTTCCTGTTCTTTGAGAAAATTCTGTACCGTTTCTTCCTCTTCCTGAGTAATTCCGATGATCACGACATTCTGCGAACTGTATTTATCATGCAATGCGTTCAATTCAGGGATACTGCGCCGGCAGGGCGGACACCAGGTAGCCCAGAATTCGATGACATAAAGCCGGTCGTCCTGTGCCGTTACATCCACAGGTGCACCCTGTAACCATTTTGCAATGCGTAAGGCAGGAGACGCATCAAGCAGTTCTAATGCAAACGTATCAACAGAGCCTGTCAGAAGCAGTATTACACAAAGCGGGAACAGAAAAAAGAATTTGCGCATCACACACCCTTTCGCAGCGGTTCAAGAGGATACTTACATACATAGCCTTACCGGGCACTTATGGCTGAAACAAACTGCCTTTGCCGCACATTCCAACGCAACCGAAACGTCCGCAAGACAACGAACACACTATGCCAAGGGTAAGCGCTCTTTTAATGATGAGAGAAACACCGCTCAAGCGTAAACAACATGGCGGCATTGCTTTCATTGCAGGCAACAATAGCATCATAATCATTAACGCTTCCGCCGGGCTGCGCCAACGCTGTGATTCCTGCCTCGGTGGCGGCATCAACGGCATCACGGAAGGGGAAGAATCCGTCTGAAGCCATGACAGCGCCTTCAAGCGAGTTACTGCCTTTGTATTTTGTCTGAGCCTTGTGAATGGCCTGCTGCACTGCGCCCACCCGATCCTGCTCACCTGTTCCCACCGCAAGGGTCTGGCCGTTGCGCACGATCACAACGCCATTGGAACGGACATGCAGGTTTACATACCAGGCAAAAAGCAAGTCATTCAGTTCTCTTGAGGTTGCCTGCCTGCCAATGTCGATACGGCCCTTCTTCGGATGATCGTTGTATGCGGGAACAAAATCCTCAATAGACTTCATCCGGGAAAGATACGGTTGCGCCACGACCAGTGACCCGTCATCAAATATTTTAATTTCCCAGGAATTGACAGCATCACTCAGATATTTTGGCAGTTGATTCAGAGGGGGGATCTGAACAACACGGATGTCTTTATTTTTCTTGAACCGATCAAAGTCATGAAAGCAACTAAGCGCCCCTTCGCTGAACGAAGGCGCAACAACGCCTTCCACAATGGTGCCCATGATTTCTGCTGCTGTATCTTCATCCACTTCTGTATTGAAGGCGACCACGCTGCCGAAAGCGGCCTGACTGTCTGCATCACGGGCACGCTCATAGATTTCGGCAAGACTGCTCCCGTCCCACTCAATCGCCACACCGGAGGGATTGCAGTGTTTCATGACGGCACAGGCAGGGCGTTCCATATATTTCAGCATGCCCAAAGCATGTTGCATATCTTCAAGATTCGTCTGAGACAAACCACTTTTTCCGGTTTTAAGCATCTTGTAGGCACCAAGTACCAGCGAGGCACCTTCAGAGGGGCGATAAAAAGCGGCAGGCTGATGCGGATTGGTTCCGTATCTCAGATCCTCGACTTTCGTATAGGAGCGACCCAGCAGTTCCAGCACTTCGGGGAAACTGCCTTCTGTGCGGGTTCGATACATTGCTTTCAGATCTTTTTCAGCCATTCCTGTGTTTCCTTCTTTCAGAGTAAATCTTTCAGTTAACAAAAAAAGCTGTTGCACCTGAAACAGTAACTGCGACAGCCTGAACATCCTTATTTTATACGAGCCATGTGCGGAAGACAAAATAACTGCAAGACCGTTCTTAAGAAATTATGACGCGTCCTTTTCTTCATCTTTACACTGGAAGCAGGCAGTCGCCTTAGGCCATAATATGAACATATATATAAGGTGCGGTCGTCATCTTAACATCAGGGAGCGCAGCGCTATGGCAAGTGAAAAACTTACTGCTGATTTTACACTCCACATGATCGGGCACGGGCATATCGATCCTGTATGGTTATGGCGCTGGACAGAAGGGTACAGTGAAGTCCGCACCACTTTTGCAAGTGCGCTCCAACGCATGCAGGAAACTTCAGAGTTTGTTTTTTCAGCGAGCAGCGCCTGTTTTTATCAATGGGTAAAAGAAAGTGATCCGGCGCTCTTCGAACAGATCAGAGAGCGGGTGGCTGAAGGACGCTGGGAAATTGCCGGCGGCTTCTGGGTCGAACCGGACTGCAATATTCCCTGTGGCGAGTCCTTTGTACGACACGGCCTTTATTCACAGCGCTTTTTTCAACGGGAATTCGGTAAACGGGTTAAAGTGGGCTTCAATCCCGACAGCTTCGGCCACGCCGGCAACCTTCCGCAGATCCTCAAAAAACTAGGGATGGACTGCTACTGCTATATGCGCCCGCAGCCTGAAATGGGCGAAAAGGACTATCCCGACGGCACCCTCTTCTTATGGCAGAGTAAAGACGGCTCTTCTGTAGTCACGGCACAACTGCCCTTCTGTTACACCGGGCAAGTGGAAGACATTAAGAAACGAGCCGCTCTCCTTCCCGCCAGTCCGCGGCTTCATCCGCAGCAGAAACACGCATTATGCTTTTACGGTGTAGGTGATCATGGCGGAGGCCCGACCAGAGAAGCGGTGCAATTCATTCACGATTGGGAAAAAGAAACGCTCCTCCCCGGCGTGCATCTTCAATTTTCATCTTTGGAAGATTTCTTCAACGCCGTTAAATCAGAAATTCCTGAATCAGCCATGCCGGTGCTCCAGGAAGAGCTGCAGCATCACGCCCGAGGATGTTACAGTGTTCATTCAGAAATAAAACGACTCAACAGAAAAGTTGAGCATGCTCTGATGACAGCCGAACGTTTTGCCACTGCCGCATGGCTTTTAGGTGCGCTGGACTATCCTCAGGACGCTTTTGAAAAATGCTGGAAAGACCTGCTCTTCAACCAGTTTCACGACCTGCTGGGCGGTACCAGTCTGCAAAGTGCCTACGAAGATGCAAGAGACCAGCTCGGCGCAGCGAGACACAGAGCCGATGTTATCCTGAACCAGTCTGTTCAGTCCATTGCCCGCGATGTGGACACCTCAGCAGAAGGAAATCCCTTCCTTGCAATTAACCCGCTGCCCTGGCCTGTGTGGGCTGCCATTACGTTACCCCCTGCCGTTCGGACCAATTTAACAGATGAGTTTCATGTCGTCAATGAATTCGATGATGCTGTGCCTATACAGGCCGTCCGGGGTGAACGGATCGGGCACACAAACCACCGTTTCGTTGCCCATTTGCCTGCCTTAGGCTATCAGGTCTTCCATGCCCGCAGTGGCGCAAAAAAATACAAGCACACCCTTCCTTTGGAGAGCGGGAACGATTTTCTTGAAAACTACTGGTGGCGGATTGAATTTTGTGAACGCACCGGAGAAATAAAAAGACTGTTCGACAAGCTCCACAGAATTGAAGTGCTGGAGCGGGGCGGCATATTAAGCGCTCTGGTTGATTCCGGCGATACCTGGGGACACAGCATAGACGCATTCAGGATTGAAGCGGGACGCTTCGGACAGGCGGAATTGAAAATAGTAGAGGCAGGGGATGTTTTTGTGACGATGCGCTGCCGTGCTTTTTACGACTGTTCCGAAGCAATCACAGAATATACCTTATGCCGCACAACAGATCACATCACTGTGAACATGAGGGTCAATTGGCAACAAAAGCACCAGGCATTGAAATTCGGCTTTATCACAAATGTTCAGGAGGGGCGTGCCGTCTGGGAAGCACCCTATGGCTACCAGGAAAGACAAGCCGACGGTATGGAAGAGCCGGGCGGTCAGTGGATGGATCTTACTGGCACATGCGAAGGACGCACCTATGGCTTTGCACTGCTCAACGACTGTAAGTACGGCTCCGACATCCTGAAAAACACAATGCGCATTACTCTTTTGAGAAGCCCTTTATATGCTCACCATGACCCCGAGCGCAGCCAACCGGAAGAACTTTGGCAACAGATGGATCAGGGCTGGCATACCATGCGTTTTGCCTTGATGCCCCATACGGAAAATTGGCGCGACGCACGCATCGTAAAACGTGCCTGGGAACTCAATGCTCCCGCATTCGTGCATATGGAAGCAAGGCACCCCGGTAAATTCAAAAAACAGGCGGGGCTGCTCGGTACTGAATCAGATCATGTGTTGCTCACTGTAATAAAATGCAGCGAGGACGGCGAAGAAGTTGTTATACGAGGTTTTGAAACAGCGGGCAAAGCAGCGCAAACCCGGCTGCATCTTCCCTATTTTGATAAGGCATTTTGCCTGAGCTTTGAACCGCATGAAATCAAGACCATACGGATTAATAAGGACAACTGGACGTATCAGCAAGTAAACCTTCTTGAAGAAAAAACAGACTCTTGAGCTCCTTTCAAGGCGCACTCTCTGGAAAGAAATATGTCACTGGAAGCACTGCAGGAAATTTGTCTCGATTATTTGAGCCAGTCGGAGAACCCACTGGTTCCTCTCCCCCATCTTTATGCCCACTGCATTGAAACAACTCAAGGAACTTGCGCCGTCACTCCCGAAGAGCTGCTTTCTTTTCTGAGAAAACACAATGATGTGCTTGTTCTCGAAAATCCGGCAGGACAGCTGGCAATTAATGAGGATCAGTTTTTAGAGTCAGGTATCCTCATGGGAACCCGCGCTATTTTAAAAACACGGATGCCCTCTGAAAAAGAGTTGAAAGATGTCTTCAAACTGCAGCTGCTTGAAATGCAGCAGCAGCTGGAGCGGGCACTGTCACACGCAACTGAACAAGGCGATTCCGATCGGGCAGCGGAAATTCAGAAAAAAATCAACCAGAGCCAAACACTCCTGAAGAGATTTGCCGCGTTGTGCGCGTGCCGCAACGAAGATCTTAGGCTTTAAATGATTAAATACCGGCCGTTCTTATAGAAGAGCAGAAATATACATTTAGACTGTGTTTCTGTGATACACGCTGTAGTACAAAAGGAGCTGAAAGATGTTTGCTCTCTTTGCACCTCTGAATCGCAGGGATGTAAGAACGACGCCTTTTGGGGCTGCACCCACGATCTTGTTCCGATTGCTATCGGAGTCGTGGTTATGATCCTGATGCTGCATGTTCGTCCTAATAACGCCCTCGATTGGCAAAGTGTCTTGTCCCTAAGTCAGAGTGAGGTGTTGACATTTATGCCATGCTGGTCTATACCGATTATTGGAAAGTAGAATATCATTTTTTTAATCTTGTTTTTCGACAGTAAATTTTTGTCCAAGGAAGGATATTGAAGATGTTTTCTATTTTTGTCACATCGAATCGTCCGGGGGGAGGGGGGCGACCACCTGGGCACAGTGCGGCAATGGCGCTTTGCAACCAAGAACAGCGCCCGCGCCATCGAATATGACCCCTACGGCAATATCTACGGCCAGAACGGTTTTGTCAACATGCCCCGCATCTTCGCCCTCCACGAATTCGACTCCGCCCTGAAACAATACCGCGCCCTCTTCCGCCACTACCGCCCCGCCATGGCCCTGTCAAGCCCCCATTCTTTGGTCCAGTCGTTATGAGAGTTTCGTTGTTTCATGATTGCACCTTCTGGCAGGATTGCATGGGCGTTTGGCAAGGGAGTATTCAGGAATGCGTTATATAAAAGTTATTGCAGTAGTCTATTTACTTGGTTTGCATGCTTTTCTTCTTCAAAACATTTTCCGCAAACGAACTGTTTACGCTCAAAAAAGAAGACGTTCTGTTCAATGGAGGCATCCTTATTTTAAGCCTTTTCCTTGCGTTCTTTTATGCCGCGCAATCGGATCGGCTCCGGGCTCATATGCGGTCGGTTTTATCAGAATGGAAGGTCAATATGAGCAAGGAAGAAGTACTTGCCAGACTTACTGAGATTCCTTCTGTCTCTCCAGTCGAATTGCGCTTCGGTCCTCAGGAGGAGGGCACGGAGCGTATTTGTGTAACCTGGCCCTTTACTATACGGCCTATGGGTTATCTCGAAATTACTTTTAAAGACAATCAAATAATTGCTATTTATATGCAGGATGCTGACAAGGGTATCCGCTGGGAGCTGCCCAGCAATCCGATGGAAGAGCTAAGAAATTATACGAGTCCCGGCTATACGGTAGATATCTTTAATGTAATCCAGGTTTTTTTCAATTGGCAGGTGATTGCCGGAATTCCACGTATATTAATCGATTTAATTACAAAGAGAAGGCATCTGACATCTGGCTATTATATAAGATACTTTATGTATTTTCTTGGTGCATTATGCTTGTCGGGCTACCACTTCGGATAAAGAGCCTCATAGAAAGATGAGGGATGAGCCCCAAGAGAACGCCCGTTTACACATTGGCAAACAGGGTGTGTTGGCGCGATTGGTTAGTTGACTTGGCTGCTGCGTGAAGTCTGTATCTCTCTTTCTCTTCTTCCTGAGCCTTCGTGCTCTTCGTGGTTAGTTTTCTTCTCCTGTTTCTCTGTGCCAAGTGTGGGAAAAAATTCTGCATCCCTGCCCATTCTTTTCGTTTGCTTTAGCACTGCTCTTTTTGTTATCATTTGGGCACTGCAAATTTCAGCATGTCGGGGCGTGGCCTAGCCCGGATAAGGCGCTTGACTGGGGGTCAAGAGATCGTTGGTTCAAATCCAATCGCCCCGACCATTTCTTTTTTATTCGATGTCCCGCTCTAATCTGTGGTTGTTAGCGCCGACAGCTGAAGTGCTGTAAGGCAACTGCATGAAGCCCGCTCCGGGCTTTTTTTTCACCAAAAATCCAGGCGGAAAAATACTGTCTTTTTTACTTGATTTTGAATTTGGATTGTTGTAATATACCGCAACTTTTCAATGCGTGTTTTGGAGTAATCTTTTATCTTGTCAATCAGGCTGGAGTTGTGTATGTGCCGCATTGCGGGCACTTCTCCAGTTCCTTTTCCAGAACCCTCAACATTAGGAGGATTTATGAGTTGCACAAGGGTAGACATCTATTAATTGACTGTCGCAATGTTGCTCGCGAGCTTTGTCTTGATGACAAGCGCGTGCTGAACGTGATGGCACGTGCAGCCGAAAAGGCGGGCGCAACCGTGGTATCTCAGATCCGCTACAAATTCGGTGCTGATTCCCCTCCGGGATTCACCTGTGTTGTAGTGCTTGATGAGAGCCATTGCTCAGCGCACACCTACGCCGATCTGGGTTTGATTGCCATGGACGTATTTACGTGCGGCAATACCCATCCGCGCGATGTACTGCGCTATATCCAGGAGGAACTTGATCTCGGTGATGTTACAGTCACCGAAGTCGGCCGCTTCAGTACTCCCGGAACTCGTGAATATGTGGAGACGTATCTGGACCAGGAACCGGCGCTTGCCATGTCCTGACGATATTCTGGAAGTTCGACCGGGCAATTGCGATTGATGCAGTTGTCCGGTCTTTTTTTTGCTGCTCTTCAGGGGCGCTGAAAATAACTGTCCAAAAGATCACCCAAAAGCGCTTCCAGGTTAATCCCTTCCCCCTTCAACCTGTGTATTTCTTCAAGGACTGCACTTTTATTTTTATCTTTGAAGAGCGCCGTAAAAAAAACTCCGAACTGCGCTGTATAAGTGGCATCCCCGGCAAGTGCTTTAAAGGCGCACTTGGCTGCATCACCTTCTCTGCCGGCTGCAAGATGCAGCAGCGACATCAGCCCGTAGGCGCCTGATACGGGAGTATCCGCTACGGAAAAATAGTGTGTTAATATTTCCTCTGCCTCGGCATATTTTTTTTGCATGACCAGCAGAAAAGTCAAAGACGTATAGGCTTCCGTCATTGTACTGTCCATGAACAGCGCTTCCTTCAAGGCTTTTTCGGCAGCATCAAGCTCCCCGCGACTTTGCGCCAGGATTCCACGCCTGTAGGCACGAACGGCAGCGATGTGCTTTTCAGGTGCTTGCCCTGTCTCAAGAGCCTGAATAACTTCGGCAAGAAAGCGGGCGTAATCAGGGTCAGCATCAGCAGCAGAAATCAAAGCAGTGAGCGCCTCGTCATAAGCCCCTTTTTCTGCAAGGAGAAGCCCCCATTCCAGAAGCGCCAGTGTATTAGTTGAATCAAGACGGGCAGCGTCGCCGAATAGATCCCCTGCCGCTTCATTATCACCTGCAGCCATCACTTCATAGGCGTTCCACATTGCACGGATAGAGGCAGCTGCCTGTCTGGAATTTTTTCCATCTGAACACGCCTTATGCAGGCTTCTATATATTTTTTGAGTATCCGGATCTGCCTGAAACAAGGTGTCCAGTGTTTTTTTGCACAGATCTGGATGGAAGTTTTCTGCCTGCAGCAATGCCAAATGAGCGTATGCCTCAGTGATGCTTTTTCCTGTTAATGCCGCGTAGCCTTCCATCATTTCCTGCACCCTCTGTCCTTCTTCATACACGCTGCGGATATATGCCAGAAGAAGCTGTGAGAGAGCAAGTGCCGGATCAAGAGAAAGCGATTCTTCCAGAAGGTGTTTTGCTCCGGCGGTATCTCCCTGTTCTACTGCAAGCGATGCTTCTCTATAGGATTTTACCGCTTCGTAACACTCAAAAATGTGCTTCCCCGAATTGAGTGCCTGCAGGAGATTTTTTGTTATTTCCCGGTAACTTCCTGGCTGTGCCTGTGCTTTTGTTAAAGCCGATGCAGCTGACTCATAGTCCCGTTGGGGAATTCTTTCCAGTGCCTCCTCCAGGTGAGCCAGCCCGGATGCGGAATCTTTTTGTGCTGCTTTTGAAAAACAGTAAATCGCATAGGCTGTCTGGCTGTTGTTTCGGGCCCCATAGCCTTTCCAAAGCCAGCGCACCGCTTCAATACGTTTTAAAAAGAACTCATCCCGCTGCAGTGCCGAAACTACACTGCTGTAGATCTCTTTTGCAAAACTGCTTTCCTGCATCAAAGCCTCAAAAATTGCGCATGCCTCTTCCCTGCTGCCCTGGACTGCCAATTCAAGGGCCAGATCACCAACAGATTCAATCTCCCTGTGGGTCAGTGCCTTTTCTCTCTCCTCTCCTCCAAAAGAACGATCCAGAGAAAAACACTCCTCCAGAGAAAGAGCGTTTTCCGATTTTCTTTCAGCAGCGATCTTATAAATGTAAATATCTCTGATCGCACTTAAGCAAAAGCGTTCGAACGAAAGACCCGCTTCAGAAAGCCAACTCTCGAAGTCTGCGGGGGGAGAAAAATCAAAGTAATCCCGAGGAATAACAGCCCATACAACGCTCTCCGCTTTTCCTTGCCGCGACAGGCAAAAAGCAGCCTCGGCGGCAAGAAGTTTCTGATCGGCAACGGCTGCCACCGGCAGGGCTAATACAACCTGAGCCGCCCACCGGGCATTGTGCTGGAGCACATCACGCCATAAAAACTCCTCCACCAGCACGACATCTTCCCGTTTGCTTTGCTCCTGAAGAAAGAGAGCAGTCTGTCGCCATTGCGTTCGTTGGGGCCCGGGTAACGTCCACACCCATTGGAGGCCTGTGCCCGCCAGAAGAACCAGCGCGGCAAACGACACCAGGAGTTTATTCCTGCTTATGCCTGCTCCGGCGGCAACCAGCAGGTAAAGAGGAATCAGGCAATGAACCGTATACCTGGGAAACATGCAGGGGCGCAGAAGCCACGACGCACAGAACAACGCCAGCGGCGGCAGGATCAGCCATGGCAGAATGCAATAAAGTACGAGCTGCTGTTTTGTTTCTTTTCTTTTTTTCCAGGCAAAGAGAAACGCGGCAATAAGAAAAAAAACAATTGCGAGGGCAAGCAACCAATCGGAGGCACTGCGGAACAACACGAGTTTTTGTGCATATTCCCCCAGGCGCAGCTGCCAATGAAAGGAAATGATATCATCGAAAAAGAGATCGGCAATTAATTCAGTAAAGGTAGGTCTGGCAAACCAGGCGGCCGTGGTATTTTGCGGCCAGAACCGCACCTTTGCAAGATAAAAGGCCTGGGGTATGAAAATTGTTCCCTGAAGAAGAAACCAGATCAAAAGAAGGCGCAATTGCTTATGCCGGGTGAAAAGCATATATGTAACAGGACCAGCCAGCACTAGAACGGCAAAAGGATGCGTCCAGCATAGAGCAAAAGAAAAAACGCCATGCAGCAAAATCGATGACAGATTCCGGCGCTCCAGAAAACCAAGAAAACTCCACATGACACCAAGAGCAAGAAAGACCAGAAGCCCGTACATGCGGATACTCTGCGAATGATGGATATGCACCGGCGACAGGGCAAGCAGCCATACAGAAAGCAGAGCAACTCTTCTGCTCAGGTACTTATCGGCAAAAGCGTATAACAAAAGCAGCGTTGCCAGTCCAATTGCGATGCTCTCCAAACGCAAAGAAAAAAGGGACGGGCTGACCCATTTAGCCCAAAAATATTCCGGAACCAGATAGCCGGGCAATGCCAGAGGATCAAGGGTGCGCACAAGATCATAAAATTCGCTGAACGAAGAGGCATCAAGATGCGCATGGCTTGCATATTCATCCCACCATATCGATTCATTCTGTATATGCAGGAGGCGCAGCCCGCAACCTGCTGCCAGTGCAACCAGAAGCAGGCACAGTACCAGACTGTTTTTTGTAGTAACGACATTCATTTTCATCGGCTCATCATAAAGAAAAAAGGGGTACTGAAGCGAAAAAAGAGCCGTCTCTTTGCATTTCACCGTAAATAGTTAGTAGTCTTTATGTGGAAGTTTGTCTTGCTGTAGTGTTTCCGTGGTTCCCCCGACGGGATACACCGGAATTGTATGATTTCAGAGAAATTTCTCTTACAGAAGGGATGGCTATGCTTACCGGTGTAAATCAATGGGCTTTTCCTGCTGATATGCCAGCACTTGATGCAATGGAATTGGCTGCACGTCTGGGTTTTCAGTCTTTTGAATTATGCGTGGGCGAAGATGGCCCGTTGCCGCTCAGCACCACGCAAAGCGAAGCGGCGGTACTCCGGAAAAAGGCTGAGGAATTAGGGCTTGTTCT
>Ga0255340_1000291_pt1 | contig 86010 bp, 65 predicted proteins | sample wastewater_treat_7_FD_192417 | JGI IMG/M metagenome (GOLD analysis project Ga0255340, IMG submission 192417) | Wastewater microbial communities from Lulu Island WWTP, Vancouver, Canada - plant10 | ecosystem: Engineered > WWTP > Wastewater > Unclassified | place: Canada: Vancouver, British...
ATGAGATTATTGACATTATCTACTGCGCGCAATATATCTCCGAGAAGCTAGGTGTTCCGGCTGAAAGAATCGGTGTGTTTGGAATGAGCCATGGAGGATATGCAACAATGAGACTTATGACATTCCCCGGAGAGGTCAACGGAAACAAAGCCTCCTTCCCCTTCGGTTTTGGAGTCTCTGTAGCAGGTTTCAGCGACATCATCTACGAGCACAATCACTCAAATATCCCGGATTGGACCTATCTGGAAGCGGGAGACCCCGAAAAGGATAGGGAAAAATTGATTGACAGATCTCCGATTACTCACTATGAGAAAATCACCGGACCTCTGCTCCTTATACATGGCAACCACGACGACAGAGTCAACATCGAGGGTTCAAGAATGATGTACAACGCCCTCAAGGGCATTGACAAACCCGTTGAATTTCTCGAATTGGATGGTCAGGGACACGGCTTTAAAGGCATAGACAACAATATGCTCTATTACCGCACGATCCTGAATTTCATAGATAGACTGTAAGGTTAGTTTTGAGTTCCGAGTTACTCAATACTCGGCACTATTCTAAGAATTGTATTACTTCAACAACATCAGTCCTAAAATACAAAAAAATTTCTATGCTGATGTTGTTGAAGTTAATTAGCAAATAATATCACTCGTAACTAGCAACACTGAACAAAAAAACTCCTCGGGTCCGAGGAGTTTTTTGTCTTCATTATGGCGTTGCCGGAATTGGCATATCTTTTACACAACGGGTATTCTGCACCTCATTCCAGTTTTTCTCTATAATACTCGCATTATTTTCAATAGTATGTACTCTATAGGTGGTTACAGGGGCACCATTTCTAAATTTATCATAAGCGAAGGTCACAGGGAAGAGATTATTAAGCAGTCCGCCGGGTATAGTAAAATAGTCAATAGTAGAAGTCCCATCAGTTGCAGGTCCCATTTCGCCTCTATCTATAAGGTATATTAAAACCAATTCCACTTGATTGGGTGTTCTCCACCCTGTTATACCTTTCTCAACATAAGAGTCACAAGGATCTTTGCCTTTTGCATAGGTATTGGCAAAGATAGTGGAAAGTGCTCCTCCTGTGTTTAAATTCTTTTCAGCAACATAGAAATAATATGTAAGAGTGTTGGCTGCTTCCCTCATAACATGCGGAGCGGGTAGAGGACCACTCTCCACAAATCTCGAACGGTAGGTGCTTGGGTCAAGGTTTCGAGTAATTCTGACATAAGCAGGCGAACTCGCCGTCGCTTTTGTAAGGAAAGCCATTTTGCCAAAGTCATCACCGGCAGATTCGGTAATGTCATTGTTTGGAGCGCCCGCTACTATTGTGCCCGGGAGATTTCTAAAACATCTTACTCTTTTTGGAGAGTTTGCATGTCCAAGTGCTACCCCTTCATCTGACCAGTAACAACCTATATAACCATTAGTATTTCGCTTAGGTGTGGTAACTTGCATATGACTCTCATCAAACCTTGTGGGCAGATTGCTTCTATCTCTTAAGTGATGGAACCAATAAATATCCGGAATGGTAGCTCTACCGATATAGGTATTAAGCATCTGATAAAAAGAGGGGAGATACCACTTTATTTCGTCCTTATCTATTATACCGTTACCATTATTATCCCTATTCCTCTGCAGACAAGCAAAAGCACCTGTATTATAAAGTTTTGAATTAAAATTAGCCCAATCATTCTCCGCTGCTCCTTGATTTGCATAAGTAGGATCACCGGATATCGGGCTCATTACATTGCCGGTATTGGAACGAGTCTGCACGGTTTTGAATTTCCAGAGAGAGTTGCCGCTACCATCAGCATTAAATGTAATACGCCAAGTTGAACTACCGGTAGTCTTTGCCCATATATTGTACACATTGTGTAAGCCGTTCATTTTTCTTACATCATTATATGTTACTCCGCTATAACTTACTCTTGGTGTCGCTACAGGAGAGGTCTCTTCTATTGCTTCTATACCATATCCATCTATACGTGCAATCGTATGTTGACTATAAATAGTCCAAATAGACTTTTGGTAAACGACAAACGCATCTCTATATAACTGTGATTGTTTATCTTTACTTATGAAGTTTTGGAAATAAACAAACATGCTCCTTGGAGGCAAATTCACAAAATCGGCAAATCTGATAGGTATAGAGCTGTTTATCGGGTGGCGGTCATAGAAAAATTCATCCACATAAACAGTGAACTTAATTGAACTATCTGCTCTTATGTAGTTATCAAGTGCACCGTTTTTAATCATATCGTTCAACTCGTCAACCATAATCCTCGGTGTAGGACTATCTTTAGTGGCTTGATCACCGGGGTAAGGTACCAAGAGGTTGGAAGTTTTAGGAATCGGGGTAAAAGAGATCCACTTTATATCCTTTTTGCCTAAGGTAGGCAGACTGGGCTTGTCAAAAGGTGTACTTGCAATAAAAGAAACACTGCAATTTGAATTTTTAATTTCTTTTATATGCCTTTTATGTATTGACATTTCCACATTTGCGTAATGAGAATCCACAAAAACCTCATTTGGCGAGTAAGACACTATACCTTCCGTTAGTGAGTTCACCTCCTTTCCCGCCAGAGTAGGATCGTCATAAAGGTCTGTATTAGCCCCTTGCACATCAGCCTCTATGACAACATCTTTCACTCCCTTGATATAGACATTATAGGTATATGTGTAATTTGCCAATACACGATAGTCGTTGGGGTCATTCGGATCATGACCCAGCGGGAAGTAATAGTAGACATTGGCATGGTAGAGATTTGTAGGATCACTTGAGCTTAACTGGGCCCTGATACGAACAAAGGTGCACATCTGTGGTGCATACTCAAAAGAAGGTTTGTCGGAGAACATCTCTCCTATATTCATGCCGTTTTCATCTTTTAGCAGCTTTGTGCGAAGTTTAAAAGCTTCTGCCCCTGAAGCAGTAATCTCTTTTGTCGGCACCTGGCAGTTTTCCATTTGATAATAATAAAAATCACCTATAAGCTGTGCAGGTTGGGTAGAACCCGGGGGAATACGAGTAATAGTTGGGTCTTCAGGTGAGTCAAACTCTGCCGAAGGAATGGCATAGACATCATTTTGCCTGTTTTCATAACTGAAAACAAGAGGCCTGTCTGCCACTACAAGGCCTCTACGTGGGACATTTTCGACGGAATAACTTATCAAATCTACTGAAAGCTTACCAATTACATCAGGATGAAGGAAAACCCTGAAACGAACCTTACTTTCAATATTTCGAAGTGTAATATTTACATTGGGTTCCATCCCGCAGGCGACAAAAACGTTTGCTCTACCCCACATAAGTATGTTGTTTCTTATGCCGGTATTTGATGGTGCCTGATAGACATTTATGAATTCAACTTCAAGTGCCTTAAGTTGAGACTCTGTAGATATGGCATCCAACATCTCTTTAGTGATGTTCATATTGTGCGATCCATCTATATTAGCTATCAGATAGATAATATTTGAGCCTGTTGGGAGCGTTATATTATTTAATGTACCTTCTGTAAATGGAAACTCAAGACCAAGTTCGGATTTGTTATAAAAACGGCTCAAGGACCCCCTCCTATTTCCTTCACTATCAAACACGATGATATAAAGATCGGAGATAGCCTCCTCTACATACTGTGGTGGCTCAGGAGATTTTACGGTTATTTCAGGAGCCGCAGGCTTGTTGAACCCGAAATTTAAGGTCACACTTTGGCAATCGCCCTCTTTTGAGAAGGGATCTTTTATGTTACAACCTGCAAGTATTAACAAAGAAAAGAAAATATATATAACTCTTTTGGTCATTTTACTTCGTTGTTATTTCTCCAATTGAATATGGGTATGTCGTACATTAATTCTTGAACTGCGGTAGAAGAAAAATGTATGTTCAATGTCTGATTTTCAACATACCAAGGCAAACTTACAGTATAAATATAATGTCTATTGCGATACAAATTATAATCAGCATCTCTATCTATCATCAGGTCTGTATATCGCAATTTATTCTCGGTCATACTCTGCATTTGGGCTTTTGTCGCAGTCAGCAATGGAAATTTAAATATCATATTACCGGCCGGTGAACTGTCAATCGCTTTCACTTTTGTAATTTCTATTTGAGCGTATAAAGTGCCGTTAACGCTGTTTTCTGCGACCCAGTCGGGAGGATTTGTTTTTGAAAAAACCTTCTCAGGAACAAAAAGACTATCCAAAACAACATTTGTAGAGCCATCCCACGGCGCATCATAGAGTGTTAAATTTATGGATGTTGAAGCAGTATTCCAAGGCTTTTCCGCAAGAGTGTAGGTTGTGGGTACTCCAAAAAGGGTAATTTTCAAATTTGAAGGTTTTTCTGTGTTCAGACAGGCAGGATTGATAGAATTAATGGTAATATCAAATTTAGCCATTGAACGAAGCAATCCGACTCTATAGCCATTGTCTTCCAAATAGGCTTCAGGAAATGAACTCACAGGCAAAAACACACGTATGCCTGAAAGTGTCGGTCTCCATAAAAATGGATTGTTTTTGGTTCCCGATTCAATCTTTTGGTCATAATAGATACGACTCATCATACGAATATGATTTGAGTAATCTTTGTTTGATTCACTATAAGTGCGATTTTTATAAAAGACATCATCTATGACGGAAAGCAGAGGCCTATTCAGTATGCTATCTATAATACCAACGGTGGGGTTGGCTATATACATTATATGATAGTACCCCGATTGAGGCAATGCGATTTCGTATTCGTCGGTTTTAAGTGCCTTCCACTTTGTACCTATGGTGATATAGCTTTTAGGATCTGTCGGATCGGAGTTATCTATTTGAACCGGCGTATTGGCACTATTTGTATTCAGGTCCAATATTACGGATTTTCCTAAGGTCTTGGGAACAATACAAACAAGTAATCTGGAAATATTATTGTCATTTGGTGATTCCAACGATATAGTACCTTTCAGCAAAGCAGAAAGACCTATCCTCACTTGATGCTCATCATCAATCGAAGGAGTCAGTCTCTTTTGAGAACATCCTGCAAATAAAATTAGCAGGGGCAGCAAAAGAACTGCTATGCAAAAAGTCTGTTTTATATTGTTTTTAGTCATCATACCCGATTTTATAACCCATCAACGTTATATGAGTGTACGGCCCAATTGTTGATGACGAGTCCTATTGCAACATATTCCCCGGGACAATCACAAGCATGTGCCTCAATCTCAATATCAAAGTCATTTATACAACGTGGGTTAAGAAGTTCATATGCACCGGTTCCTTTCGCAAGGAGAATAGCACCAAGAAGATTGAACTCGTTGGAATTACCGAGTATTTCTTCATCAAAAGGGATTTTTGCACCGCTATGGGCATCTTGTATTGATATTACGGAATGATAATGACCGTCAATCTGCAAGACTGTCATTTCCGACACCATTGAAGTCTCGGTGTAAAACGTGGTTATAGGGTATTTATAAGTGGGATCACTAGGAAAAATCTTACCGTTATAACTATATCTATGATTTCCCGCAACTAAGCCCAATTTATAATTGTCCGGTTTTTTAAAACCTGTGACGGTGACTTTTATTCTGTTGGTATATTCACGCAAGTTCAATCCCTTATCTACAAACAAATCTTCCTTCTCCCCTACCGTTACAATATCCGTTTGACCGAAATATAATCTTTCACCAATAAGATTTGCATTCTCTTTAAGGATAAGATAGAGATCATCCGGCGTAGTGGCGCCAACCTCCAACTTTTCAAATGCATAAAGGTCAGCGTTGCCGGAGCATGCCCAAGCCATGACTCTGTAATTTCCAGCTTCATTAAGGTGAACCAAGGTTTTTGACTCAGAAGTCAACTTTATTCCATTTTCTTCCTGAACCCTGAATAATTTATTATTGGAATCAAAAACGAAGAAAGTAGCTCTCGCAATCTCTTCAGGATAGGAGGGCGTTCTATCACATTCGGTTTGCTCGTAAAGGTGTACATAAACTCCCCTCGGACAATTTTCATAATTGTCATAAATAAGCCAATCACACGACGATACGATAAGAATAACAAGAAGCGATACAGTTATTCCATATTTAATAAATCTCATGTTATATCTTTTTGCTTATGGTTTTAATTTATTACAACCAAGCGAGGGTCTCTCGCTTGGTCATAAGATTGGAGAGTTTATATTATTGATTAAAAATCAACATTATATGAGTGCACACCCCAGTTAATTACTGTGATCTCGGTAGACATATAGGTATCCTTTGTATTGAGATGCTCATCAGGTGAAGGAACAATGTCGTCAGGATCAACGGGGAATGGATGGTTCGGCGTAGGATTGAAAGGATTTCCGGAGAAACCTATCTTTGAAAAACTTTTGATATTTAAGTGGTAAATATTATTGCGGAGTACAGGCGAGTTCAGAACTTCCTTAAATGAAGGATTATCCGGATTCAACCAAGCGAAATAGTATACTTTACCGCCTTTATATTCAATAACACCGTCACCCCCTGTAGGAAGCGTAAGTGCAACACCTGCAGCAATTGCATTTGCCTTTGATGCGTAGAACTTACCATTGAAAGTGTTATAGAATAAATCCTTTGTAGAACCTCCTGCATGTGCGAGTCTCTCAGCATCCGAAGCCCAGAGATTATTTACAGGCACGAATACGGCCTCGACCATCACATAGGCAGTATTACCCTTTCTGTAACAGGTAACAGGCTCAAGACCATATTGATGAGTTGTTTCGGTAAGGAACTGCAGGTTACCGTGTGCAACAATATTCGCAACCGAATTGGTATTCCCGGGAAGGACATTAATAACTTTCAACAATGTAATGTCATTAACCTGAGAGTAATCATAGTTTGCAAACGCTGCCGTAGTATAATCAGCATTAGTTACATAACCCCAAGAAGGTGATTTGGTAGTGTAATGCAGAAGGGTGCTTGCCGGATTAACGGTTGCTGTTTTATTCCAAAGAAGGAAGGTAGTATTCTCATATTGTCCATAAGACCATTTAAAATCAGTCAATGTACCATAATTAATACCTTCGCTCGTAACAGTAGCCGAAGTGGCAATTTCAGTTGCTTTTGTTACAGCTACTCTTGATACGCTACGGCGGACAGTCAGCGCAAATTGGTTGTATGCCACATTCGGCACGCCGGTAATGGTGGCTTGTGCTTGTGTTATACCCCCTTTGATTTCCTGCCCTTTAAGAGGTTCTCCACTCATAAGGATAATATCGTTCGTGCCATCAAAAACCGCATAGCTGGACATTGTGTAAGTATAGGCAGCCGCATATGCTTGTTCAAACGCAGTCTTACTGGTAACTGCAGCGTTGTTTAATGCTGTTCTAATAGCACCATCGTTATTAACTACTACATAAATGTCAGCAGAAGTCTGCGGGTCTACCTTCCATGCCGGTGTGGCGAACTTAGCGTCGGTATTCTCATCCGGTGTATTCGTCAAATCAACACTTTTTGAATATACCTTGCCTTTAGTGGCATCCACCACATAGATATCGACTCTATTGATTTTGTCACGGCCTACCCAATGCCCTGCGGGATTGTGAACGGTGTTATCTTCTGCCGAACGAGTCAATTCATCAGTACCTTTTGTAAGGTCGATAACCACACTCATGTAAGTGCTCACTTTAAGGCTGTCATCATCTGTGACAATAGGTTGCTTGTTACAAGCCACTGTCAAAACCAAAATACTCGCGAAGAGTAAAATTCTTTTAAAGCTCATAAGACTTTTTTAGTTAAAAATTTAAATGTTATTATTTATGAATATTCAATTTTTTCTTACAAATTGATCTGCTATAGACTTATTTACATTTGAATTATTTAAAATAAAACGACGCAATTATAGTAAAAAAAATGACATACTGCATCAATCAGCTAAATAAAGATATTTTTTTTTATATCATCATTTTGTGAATCAAGATTATACATAGCCGCTCTGTTCTTTCATTGTATCAATTTTTAATACCTAACGCTTTTATTCCAGCATTGTTTTTGCATTTATTCACTATATTTGTAAGAATTGAACGAAAAAAATAATAGATAATGAAAGTTAAAAAATTGCTATTGGGTGATGAGGCGGTGGCGCTGGGGGCGATAAATGCCGGTATTACCGGAGTTTATGCCTATCCGGGGACTCCTTCCACCGAGATTACGGAGTATATACAGGGCAGTGCAACGGCACGTGAAGCCGGTATTCATTCGACATGGTGCACCAATGAAAAGACAGCAATGGAGACAGCTCTGGGTGTCTCTTATGTAGGGCAGCGTGCGCTGGTATGTATGAAGCACGTGGGTTTGAATGTTGCTGCGGATGCTTTTGTCAATTCCGCGATTACCGGAGTAAACGGAGGAGTGATAGTGGTCGTTGCGGATGACCCTTCAATGCACTCTTCGCAGAATGAGCAGGACAGCCGTTTTTATGGCAAGTTTGCATTTATTCCGATTCTGGAGCCCTCAAACCAGCAAGAGGCCTACGACATGATGGAGTATGGTTTTCGTCTGTCAGAGGAGCGCAACATTCCAGTAATGATAAGAGTTACTACCAGAATGGCACATTCGAGGGCAGTGGTAGAGGTGGCTGAAAAGCCCACTCCCCGCAGGAAAGAACTCATATTTCCCAAAGACCTCGCTTCATGGATTCTGCTTCCGGCAAATGCCCGCCGCAAATATCCGCAGGTAATAGCCAATTATGAGGAACTTGAAAAAATAGGTGCATCGGAAAAGGGATGGAATAAATATTTTGATGCGCCCGACAAGAGCATAGGTGTAATTGCATGCGGAATCGGGTATAACTATCTAAGAGAAAATGTAGGCATGAGTTACAGCCATCCTATACTCAAGATATCGCAGTATCCCGCGCCCTCGGATCTTATACGCAAAATGGCCTCCGAGTGCAAATCAATCCTCGTTATTGAAGAGGGTCAACCGATACTGGAGGAGATGATCAAGGGCATCCTCCCTACCACTGTGAAGATACTGGGACGCTTGAGCGGTGATCTGCCGAGAGTCGGTGAGCTAAATCCGAACTCCGTCAGAGCTGCTCTAAGGCTGCCTGCTCATTATACTCTACAGCCGAGCAGCGTGGTGGTGCCTAGACCTCCCGCACTTTGCCAGGGCTGCGGCCACAGGGATGTGTACGCTGCGCTGAATGAGGTGCTGGCGGACTATCCGAACCATAAGGTATTCAGCGACATCGGTTGCTATACGCTCGGAGCTCTTCCTCCTTTCAGGACTATCAGCTCCTGTATAGATATGGGCTCCTCCATCACAGTTGCCAGAGGGGCGGCGGATGCAGGCCAATGGCCCAGTGTAGCTGTCATCGGTGACTCAACTTTCACCCACTCCGGTATCACCAGTCTGCTCGATGCAGCTAATGTAAATGCCGATATTGTGGTGGTAATCTCAGACAACCTCACTACCGGAATGACCGGAGGACAGGATTCTGCAGGTACGGGGAAGCTGGAAGCAATATGCGCCGCTGTTGGAGTTGATCCCGCACATATCCGCACTGTGGTACCTCTACCGAAGAATATGGAGGAAATTACGCGAATTATACGCGAAGAGATTGAATACAAGGGTCTGTCGGTAATCATTCCCCGCAGAGAATGCATTCAGACTGCAAAACGCAAAGCTAAAGAGAAGAAACAATGAAAAAAGATATAATACTCGCCGGTGTGGGAGGACAAGGCATCCTCTCCATCGCTACCGTTATCGGAGAAGCTGCCCTGAAAGAGGGTCTTAATATCAAACAAGCCGAGGTACACGGCATGAGCCAAAGAGGTGGTGATGTGCAGTCCAATCTCCGCATCAGTTCCGATCCCATAGCTTCAGACCTGATTCCAAAAGGATGTGCCGATCTCATAATCTCACTTGAGCCGATGGAGGCGCTCAGATACCTCCCCTGGCTCTCAAAAGAGGGATGGATTGTAACCAATACCACTCCGTTTATAAATATCCCCAACTATCCGGAGACGGAGGTGATAATGGATGAGCTGAAAAAGCTTAAGAACACAATATTGGTGGATGTGGACAGCATCGCACGTGAAGCAGGGAATCCGCGCGGAGCCAATATTGCACTCCTCGGTGCCTGCAGTCACCTTCTTGGAATGGAATCTCAACAGTTTGAAGAGGGTATCCGCAGAATATTTTCCGACAAAGGAGAAGAGGTTGTGGAGGCCAATCTCAAAGCCTTCAAGGCAGGACAGGATGCCTCATTATAAATAAGTATAATCCAATTTAATTATTAAGTATATGAAAAAAATTTTGACATTAGTCCTTGCATTTTCAGTCGCAACGACAGCAATGGGACAGGGAAGACTGGGTAATTTGCTAAACAAGGCCAAAGAAGCCGTTTCCACCGAAGTAAAATCCGACAACAAAGGCAATAATTTCACCGGCGGCAATGCTATCCACGTGAGCAGCCTTACCGGCTCAAACCGCAATGACGGCAGCAAGGCAAAGCCTTACAAGAACCTCCAGAAAGCCATTGACAATGCACAACCGGGAGATGTCATTCTCGTTGGGCAGGGCAATTATTTTGGGATGCTAAACTCTGGCAACATCATTATTGACAAGCCTTTGACCATCATGGGCGGCTATTCCGACGATTTCTCGACCAGAGACATTCTCAAATATCGCTCAATGGTGCAGCCTGACCCTACATCAAACGGTACTGCAAAAGGCGGCGGCACAATCCAGATCAAGGGCACGAGTGGTGGTGAAGTGGTAATTGACGGCCTCCTGATAGACAGAGGCAACTCCGTTGCCTACAATCCGGCCGGTAAAGGCAAGCCGGAAGGAGTTGAGAGCCCGATGATGCAGCCTATCGGCACTGCAGGTATCGGCGGTGCTAACTTTGAAGAGAAGGTTTATACCACTGAAACAGCCCTTATCTCTCTCGACAACCCTACATACAACATCACTATCCGTAACTGCGCTTTCTTAAACAGCCCCAACTATGGTATCAGAGGTATGTTTAAAGGGAAACTGGAGGTTGACAACTGCATTTTCGTCAACATCCGCATGGCAGCAATGGAAGTTTCAGGCAGCTATGCTACAGATTATTGTGAAGTAAAATTCACAAACAACACCGTCCTCTTCAGCTGGTCACGTCTGAAAGATATGAGTGACATGGGTTACGGTTATCGTTATATGAATGGCGTACACAGTTATCTTGATCACAACATTATCGGCTGCAGCATCTTCTCAGGCCTTGACCGTTGTCGAATCGACAGCAATGCAGCAAGAGAGCGTGAAAAGATAACAACTTGTGAAAACTCCCTCTTCTTCCTCAACAAACAGGCTGACATCTGTCTCCCCGGAGGCGGCATGTTCCTGCGCGTATGGGTAAAAGATTTTGAGGATGTTGAACAACTTGCAGAGGTGTCAGGAAATAAGTCCGTAACAGATCCCTCAATATTCAACGGCGCTCTCAATGAGCCCTATTTAAAAGGCTTTATAGAGGCTGCATACAATGAGAAAACCAATTTTGACCCCAACTCCGGCGCAAATGTTTTCCGCCAGGCAATGGGTATGAATATGCAGGGAACCATCGACTCCTCCGCCTCAATGTTTGCCAACAGGTATCCTTTTGAAGATGCACTCAAATTATTCGGTGCCGTCAAGGGCTACGGAGCACAACTTCCATAGCGACACTATAAAACTATAACAAAGCTTAGCAATCACACCTCGTGTGCAAAACAATCCCCGAAAGTTTTCTGACTTTCGGGGATTTTATCAAACCCACAACCCGTATCGCGCAACGCGCACCACTACAACTCCGCTTTCCTCAGCTGGTCAAGTAACGTAGTGTTGTAGCCGTCATAGGTGAAAAATACGCGGCCAAAGCTGTCTGCAATTACCACCAAAGGCATTTTTAACCTTTTGCTGTCAAGTTCCATAGCGTCGCAGATGGCAGACAATGTGTTGTTGTCATCAGTCGCAAGAATGACTTTCTGAGGCATTTGAGGAAACATTTCCGAGTTAAAACGGGATTTTTCCGTCTCTGAACCGAAAAATAGAATTACCGGAACACTCCAATCGTGTCCAAACAACATACGGATAATATGGTCACTCGGTTCATGCGACGGTCTCACGAATGCAAGAATATACATTCCTCTGCCGGTAAGCGGAAGCAAAGGATCTGCGTAGAAATTGCCCAAAACCTGCAAGTCGTCATCATCTTCTCTCAATCTAAGATCAATTGTGGTGGTACTCCCTTCTTCAATATTGAAGAAATGCAATCCTGATAGAACCTTGCCGCTAGCCATACGCGTACCGGTAGTTAGCAGATAACTGCCGCAATCGAGTTCCACCGGCTCTTTGAATACATTCCGAACACTCATGGTCCCCTCTATGCCCTCTTTGTCACGGAAATTGAGTGTATTGATACGCCCACCCTCAAGCGAGGCAATAGTGAAATGCGATTCAAATTTGGGGTCATAAATATTATCAAGATCGCTGTCTGTGAGCATCAGGAAGCCCGAAGGTCTCTTCACGGCAGATGCATCCGCACTATCGGATGAGAGCTCTGCAGCAGCATCAACCCAGGATCCGGACTCGTAGTACTGCACCTTGCCGCTGATCTCTTCTATCCTCGCAGGAATGTTAAGGGCGCGGCAGTATGCCACGAAATAGCAGTCACGCGAGTGGGCATCCGCAGCACCCAGTGAGTGGACCCCCAATGGGCTTATAGGGATGCGCTGGGGATTGTAACGGTCGAGTAACTTGACGTTGTCACGTACATATTGGGCAACCTTTTTACCGGAGGTCAAAGAATCCGACACAATGGCATCCAGAAATACTCCCCTCCAGCCCCTCAGCAATTCATTGCCTATACGGGGATTTAGCACATAGCGATACCATATCTCCCGCTGCTCGGGATCCATACCCTCTACCCCATCAAAAAACACGAGGTGATCGAAGAGTACTGAAGAGGGGGTGTCTCGCAAATCCTTTTCACTCAACAGCTCCAGCAGGCGGATGCCGTCACGGTACTTGGATTTGTCGCCCGACTTAATATCATCAAGGAATAAAGAAATTTCCATCCAATTGCCTCTGGAGGCCACCAGAAACCTATTTTCAGGGTCATTTACCGAGGGCTTTACAAAGGTGGAGACATAACTGTTGCGAAGGGAATCCTCGTATGCGAGACGCAAGTCATTGGCCGCTTTCTCTTCAGGAGATATCACTACAGGAATATCTCCGCCTACCGGAGGCACGATGTCAATTTCATCTTGAAACAGATCACCCACCTTGTGATCGAGCACGACTGTCACTTCACCATCATTTTCTCCTGCCCGTGCTCTGGCATATCCGTAAGCACCATCTTTGGATGCCCAAACAAGAACATCTCCCTTACCGAGAATGGCCGAAGCACATCCACGAGTATCGGATAGTGCCGTTATTGCACTGTAAAACTCCGCATAGTTGTATATTTTGAACTCCACAACGGCATCTTGCACTTCAGCACCTGACAGATCCCGCACGCAGACCGTCAGACGCTCCGTCGAAGTATAGTTTGCAGTCACATTGATCTCCGTAAAGCAATCCGTATGCTGTATGACATCCTCACTGCCCGAATAGCGTCCGAAGCTGCGATTATGCATCAGCAGGGCACGCAGAGCTGTGGAGCTGAACCAGGCCACATCGAGACGCGCTTCCGGTTCACAGGCACCCAAATAATGCCATTTACCATCCACCCAAGCCTCAACCCAGGCATGATTGTCGTCGGTATGAGCCCAACGTGGAGTATAGACCTGCCTTGCAGGAATCCCGACGGCACGTAGAGCAGCTACAGTGAATGTGGATTCCTCACCACAACGACCGTATGCGGTAAGCATTGTGGCCAAAGGGGCTGATGTACGTGCATCACTTGGAGTGTATGTCACCTTTTCATGACACCAGTGGTTGACCTCGAGCACCGCATCGTACATGGAGAGTCCTTCCACCCGTGGCTTGAGCTCGCGGTAAAACACAGTCCTGGCCGAATCGAGATTCTCATTGTTTACTCTAAGCGGGAGAACATAATGGAGGAAGATATCATCGGGCAGACTGCTACCCCAGGGCATCTCTTCACGTGTCTTCAAAGCGCTCCTTACACCCTCAATATATAGCCAAGGGTCATAATCGGCAATATCTCCAAGCGGCATATATGCGTAGAGAAACTTTATTGCATCGCGCTCCTGCTCATTATCGCATAGTTCCATCACAACATCAAAGTTTGAGTGATATTCCAGCAAATCTAACTTTTCTGAAAGATCTTGCTCCATGGTAGCGCGCAAACGTGCTTCATGAGATTTACAGCAGGTTAGCATTAGCGTTGTCGCAGCTACAATTGCTGTGGTAATAAGTGTGCGGAGGATTTTCATATTGATAAGTCTTAAGGTATAACTTCGCAATTTACAAAAAATGACCTATATTTGTACCATGCTGATAGAGATTTGTTCTGAAAATATAGATATTGCGCTGAAGGCGCAGGAGAAAGGCGCCCTCAGGGTGGAACTCTGCAAAGACCTTTCGGTCGGGGGTGTGACGCCATCTTATGATGAGATTGAACAAGCGCGCAGGCAGCTGGATATCGGCCTCAACGTGCTTATAAGGCCTCGCGGAGGGGATTTTTGCTACTCCGCTGCCGAGATTGCCCGTATTCTGAGGGATATTGAGTTGTGCGGCTCCCTACTTACGGAAGATGGCAAGGTGATAGATGGTGTGGTCATTGGCGCCCTTGCACGTGATCGCTCCATAGAGTATGGCGCTTGCAGCGAAATGTTCGCCGCCGCAAGCGAGTACGGCCTCTCGACTACCTTTCATCGGGCAATCGACCGTTCGAGGGATATTTTCAAGGCTTTGGAGAGAGTGATTGATATCGGTTTCGACCGCGTGCTCACTTCAGGAGGTGCGGAGACGGCCTTTGAAGGACGGGAGACAATTGCCCGTATGGTAAAAATGAGTTCAAACAGCGGGACATTGATAATGGCCGGCGCAGGAATAACTCCCGAAAATGCCGGACAAATCATAGCAGAAACCTCCGTCCCGGAAATACACGGCTCCCGTCTGAGTCTGCTTGACGGTTTTTTGTAAAAAAATTGTCTTTTATCCCTGAATTGCCCTGAGATTTGCTACTCCGTTCGAAAGAAGCGACGTGTGGCGGAAATGCCGAATTTGCGACCTTTAACATAAAGGATACCATCCTTAATCCATAAAGTACCCCTGGCTGTTAATCGATGGTCGGGTGAGTACATATAAGATGTTGTCCATGTATTGTCGGAAGCGTTATAGCGCATACCTTTAATGAAAACAAGATTGATTCGGTCTTGTTTTTTCGGATCAACATGCCAAAGGACCTTTGCACAGAAAGTGCCATCTTCATTGCGATAAAATTCAGATCCGGTTTCCCCTCTCTCATCAACCCAAACACCAAGAATCTCGTTTTCGGGCAAATCCTGACCATAAGTGATATAGGGCAGGACCAACACCAAAGTCAGGGCTACCGACAGGAATCTTGAGATGCATTTCAGCTTCATAATCTCTCTTCTCTGCTCAGATCCTCAATGCCCTTAATACCGTCACGTGTCATTTTTATGCGAAAATGGTGATATCTGGATTCCGAGGCATCTTTAACCTGTGTTATGATGTTGATATAATAGAGTTTGTTGGCCGTTACCCTGCTGACACTGCCATCTTTTTCCAGCAGGTCAAGCCATTGTTCGGCATTGTCCATTTTATGGGAAAAACTGCTGAAGTGAAGACGAAAAATATCATTTATACCGGTCAGCGGATAGACGCTGTTTTGAGCAAGCAAACGGCTGTCGATGGTGACCAGTTTGCGATAAAGAATTATTTTCTCATCCAATATGTGGATTGCAGCCGGTATCAGCGTGGAGCGGTTGCGCATTTCAAGTACCTCTGCCGGAATTTTTGATTCGGAAACGAAATCGACTCCCTCCTTTATGTAACCTACTTTCTGCTCTTTAATATTGATGACCGCCTTATTGTCAAAATATTTTTTTCCCAGTTTATGAACAAAATAGTAACGCGCAAGCTCCTTGATCCTATCCTTTAGCATATAACTCACAATCAAAGCCAGAAAAAGGAGAATGGGAAAAGACCCGAAACTTTTCTGGAAAATGAATGTGACAATCGTAGCAAATATCATCGCCACTCCGGCTGCGATGGAATAGTACAACTGCTCCACAGCCACACCATCCTTTTTCTTCTCGAGTTCGATAAAAAGGTCACTTGCCACATATTTACGCAACACTCCGTAGCGGTATATTAGCCTATCATTATTTTTCTTGTCATCAGCCGAAACTGCAGGAAAGCCCTTGCGGCTGCGGTAAACACCGGTTTCCCTTATAAATTCCTTAAGGGCCCCGCTCTGCTGCTTTGCAGCCGGATTGCCTTCAAGCAGCTTGATAAGTTTGAAACTGTAATATACCGACATATAACTCAAATACTCATCTCCGAAGGAGAAATGGGCCCGCAAAGCAGTGCCGGCCGTCGGTACGTCGATAATCTGCTCCAGAGCACGGTAACCCTGCACCAATTCATTTATATAGCGCATATAGTTGTCACAGGAATCGAGAATATCCTCCATGTCCCTCTTGTCGAGGATATGCTGTACCTCATCCCTAATGGAACTCTTGGCTATCGCACAAAACATCTTGATTTGGTACTCATATTCCGCTATATTGACCTTGTCCGGAGCTTTGGCCATCACGCTCATCGCATCGCGCAGATAGCCTAAAGGCACGGCATCTCCCCCCGCAATATCTCGGAGGAGATATACGGGGGTCTTGAGACGCACGTTGCTCTTTACATCGCTGTAAAACTGCCTTTGCTGTAAGACTCGGGGTTAATATCGAGACTATTGGGCACAAAAATCCATGTATTGACGGCAAAATCGTTTTTTCTTTGCCCAGCGTCAACCACAAAACTCTCCTTAAATTCCACGGAGATGTTGTCATGAATCCTTGTCCTGATATTTATCATAATATTGCCTATTGGCAGCTAATTGCTAATTGCTAATTGCTAATTGCTATTCCTCCGGGTTCATTACAATCTTGACGAGGTTGCCCTGGCTGATGAAGTCCGCAACAAAGTTCTTCACCTTTTCAGAGGTGAGGGAATTGATTACTGCTTCGCGCTCAGTATCAAGGTCGACACCTGTGAGATCAAACTGACGCAGGTTGTTTGACCAATAACTGTTGTTGATACGGGATTCGGAGACATTTTTGAGAAAATTTTCCCTTACTTTTACCATCTGCTCTTCACTGGGACCATTATTTGCAATATCCTCAACACCTTTGATTGCCAATTTGATCATCTCTTCTACTCTGGCGGGATCGGTATCAAATTGAATGATCATCTCACCCCTGTTCTGAGGTATAGCTGATACGGAGCCTTGTGTGCCCACACCGTAGGTTGCACCTTCCTCCTCCCTGATAGTCTCGGTATAGATCAGGTCAAGTGTGTAGCGGAAAGCCTGCATTGTAAGCACGTTTTCAAGGTCATACTCTACATCACCGCTATAGATCATCAGTACGCTGCTCTTGGGAGTAGTCATAGGAGCATTGAAAATATTCTCAACCTTTCCGGGTACTATCTGGAGATTATGGTCAATATATGTGCTTCCCTGACCTGCAGTAGGGAGAGAACCGATATATTTCTCCACCAACGGCTTGATCGTCTCAAGGTCAACATTACCCGTGATATATATGCAAGCACCTGCCATATTGGAGAATAGAGTCTTGTAGGATTGCTCCAGGGAAGCTACCGACATCTTACTTAGCATATCCATGGAGATAAGTTGTCTGCGGGGATTGTTGCCGTATGCTGTCTTGAGATATGCTTCACTAAGAATATAATTGGGCTGTTTGGAGAGATTGGGGACAATGGCATTCATCTGAGCGAATGCAGGAGCGATCTCCTCTTCCACAAACCTGGGCTCCGTTACCTGGAGATAGACCAGTTGCATCAAAGTCTCGAAGTCCTTAGGTGCACTCTGTCCGGCTATTCCGTGGAATTCATCCTCTATAAAGGGTGATTCGGAAACGATTATACCGGTGAGCATTTTATTCAATGTGGTTGAGGAAAAATTGGAAACGCCTCCCAGATTACTATAGAGAGCAATCATATTGTCATCAACCGAAGGAAGTTCCGACTCTGCAATCAGAGATTTTCCACCGGGAACCTGAAGACGGAATGTAACCTCTTCCTTTTTATAGTCTGAGGGTCTTACAATCACGCGGATGCCATTTTCAAGGGTCCATGCCGTGGAATTAAAGCGACCCTCTTTCTCCTCTCTCACTTTGCTACCTATAAGAAGGGCAGCATCTACCAATTCTCCCAACTCCTCTTCCTGAATTCCCGATTCCATTTCAGCATTTTTCACCTTATCAATTATAGTTATGAAATCTTGCTCTACAGGATGTACAAGGCCCTCTCGTTCAGGAGCAAGGTAAAGAACCACTACATTCTTATCATAAGAAATAGTCTTAAGGAATGCATTGATTACATCAGCGGAAAGGTAAGGAAGATAACCTTTTATCTGCTCTTCTTTGTATGCGGGAGTCATGAAAGGCCAGCCCTGGAAGAAGTCAGACATATAATCCCGTACATATTCACCGTTCTTACGACTCTCGGCATTGGAAGTCGCTCTTTCGGCATTTGCAATCATATTGGTCTTGGCCCTCTCGAGTTCACTTTCTGTAAAACCGAACCTTTTTGCCTTTTCTATTTCAGTCAAAGCTGCCTCAAATGCTGTTAAAGCCTCTCCGTCCCTAAATGCTGCGCTTGCCATAAGCGCATCAGAAGTGAGAATCAGGTTCGTAAAAGCAGCGCCACCTGCAAAGAATGGAGCATCAGCCTTCTTTCTAATATCATCAAATCTCTCTGAGAAAACAGCATTTACCAAATCTACGGCAAGGTCATTCATAAAACCTGCACCATACCGGCGTACCATCCTCGGAGTCAAAAGGGGATATTTTACTGCAAACTGTATCTGGCTCATTCTTGTTTCTGGATCGATGATGATGCCGACTATGGGTTCTTCATTTTCAGGAAGAAGAATCTCTTCCTTGGGTTTGGGATTCTCATGGGCGGGGATATCCTTGAAAAGTTCCCTCAATTTGGCCTCAATCACTTCCGGATCGATGTCACCGACCACAACTATTGCCTGAAGGTCCGGACGATACCATGTGTGATAGAAATCCTGAAGTTCGCTTGCAGGGAAGGTCTCAAGGTTTTCCTTAGTACCTATGATATTACAGGTGGCATATTTCGAGCCTTTGTAGAGATGCTCCCAAGCCTTCTCGGTACTTCTCCACTCGGCTGTGCGGCGTGTACGCCACTCCTCTATGATGACACCTCTCTCCTTATCTATTTCGACGGGATCATTTGTCACAAAAGCAGAGTAGTCGTGCATTATCAGAAGCGCCGTGTCGATAATGCCTTCCCTGGTAGTGGGTATGTTGTTGAGCATATACATTGTCTGCTCAACTCCTGTGGATGCATTGATATTAGCACCAAAACTGGCTCCGATGCTCTCGAAATAATTGATCATCATCTTGCCGGGGAGATTTTTCGTGCCGTTGAGTGCCATATGCTCAAGGAAGTGAGCAAGGCCGTTCTGGGCAGGAGTCTCCTGGATAGCACCAACATTGGTGAAAAGATAATAGTCGGCTCTTTCAGCGGGCTTGTCGTTGTGTTTGATGTAATAGGTCAGTCCGTTTTCAAATTTACCATATCTCACGGATGGGTCTCTCTCAAGGAGGCCCTGCGGATTGATCTGTGCAAAAGAAATGAATGTCACGAAAAGTGACAGGATCGTTGAAATGATTCTTTTCATTTTAAAATTGATTAAATATTATGATAATTGTTGTTAAAAACTTATAGTTCATCTTACAAATTTATGCATTTTCATTAACTTTGAGGCATTATGATCGACAAAAGACTGCAAGTGTTTACCGTAGCTGCCCGCCGGTTGAGTTTCCTCAAGGCGGCAAAGATTCTCGGCATATCCCAACCGGCTGTTTCCAAACATATCGCCCTGCTTGAGAAAGAGGTCGGCGGAGCACTCTTTCTCCGGATAAGCCGCACTCTTGTTCTGACGAAAAAGGGTGAACAACTCCTGGAGATAGCCGACAAAATACTTGCGCTATACCAGTCAATCGACAATCTCAAGGATTGATGGACCACTTTATAGATTTTTGAGCTTGTCAAAAGTGATTCTTCCACGTGAGAGATAAAATTTCAGCACTATGCTATATGGATAGTAGCCCTTATTGTTGATCTCTTCAGAGAACGGCGAAGGGTCTAGTTCGCGTTTCATCCGAGAATAGTCGCGATGCGCACGCCATACGGCCTTGCAACTCTCAATTTTACCGGTAATGAGATATATCATGGCAGAGGCTCCGTCCAGAAGTTTACGGACAAATAATCTCCTCCACCGAATCTTATCGGGAAGGTTTTTCCAGAGCATCAGCAAACTGTTGCGGTAGTTAAGATAGAGCTTGTGGGGAGATTCGTTTGGAAGAGTACCTCCACCGACATGATAAACTTTTGAGGAAGGAAGAGCCCACACCTCGTATCCCAGCAGTTTGGCCCGCCAACAGAGATCTATTTCCTCCATATGGGCGAAAAACAAGTCGTCCAGACCGCCCAAATGGTGATAAAGTGAGGATCTGATCATCAGACAGGCGCCTGTGGCCCAGAAGACCTCTCTGGGTTGGTCATATTGTCCGTTGTCCTTCTCGATATTGGAGAGGATGCGTCCTCTGCAAAATGGATATCCGTATTTATCAATGAAACCGCCTGCAGCGCCTGCATATTCGAAAGAGTCCCTCTCTGCTTCCGAAAGTATTTTCGGCTGGCACACACCTACCTCGGGATGTTCCTCCATAAAGGAAAGAAGAGTATCGGCCCAGCCCGGAGTCACCTCTACATCGGAATTGAGAAGCACATAATAATCGGCCTCAACTTCGGCCAGAGCGCGGTTGTATCCGCCGGTAAAACCCCAGTTACGGTCAAACTCTATGATTCGCATATCGGGATGGTTTGCTTTTAACCACTCCACAGACCCATCTTCGGAGCCGTTGTCAGCCACTACCACAAAACAATGTTCGCCGGTCGTACAATCAAGAAGGGTCGGAATGTACCTTTCAAGGAAATTCCGACCGTTCCAGTTAAGAATAACTATAGCACAATCCATACAGGAGGGTTTAGAGTTATAGGGCGAGCACCACCTCAAAGTAGAGGGCTCCGTCGATAACCGTCACCTTGTAGAGAGCATCTTCGACCTGGTAATAAGTCTCGTCACCTATTTTAACTTCTACGTAATCTTCGGGCAGCTGAGTGACGAGAGCTCCAATAGGAGGTTCAATCACATAGTACTGGCCGTTGGAAAGGGTGTAGAAAACTCCATCCTGGTAGTAATATTCGTCGTTTTGGTTGGCTACGTTAGTCACGTATGAGTCAACTCCCCTGACAGTGTAGGCAGTGTTGATCCTCGAGTAACTTTCGGCCAGAGCAACTGCGCGGTTTGCGCGCTCAACGGCATTGTTCAGAGCATTTATCACTGCTACCGTCAGAGCCACATCGAGCAGGGTGCTACTGATGTAGGTACCTATGGGCGGGCGGCAGATTACATATCCTCCTCCGAAGTAGGGGCGATAATAGATGCCGTCGTAATAGTAGTAGTTGATGTGATTATGAACCCTCAGAACCGCCCTATGAGGTAGGTAGTTGATTCGGTAACCGAAGTAGTGATGACCGAAACGATGAGGGGGAACCGGCTTGTGGTGCTTCTTGATATAGGGTCTCACCCAGTTTTTGTCCCTTGGAGGGGGTACGCTGTTGTGATATTGCACGGAGGCCGGCTTGCGGTCAACCGCGGGTGCATTAACCCTGTCATTGCTTCTCCTTGGAACGGTGCTGTTGACACTTGTGGCGTTCCTTCGGGTGGAAGTAGAAACAGAGGATCTGCTTGTACCGGAGCTTGAAGCAGATCTGTTGCGGTCAGTAGTGACGGCCTGTCTGCTTGAGCCGGAACTCCTTCTGGTAGCTGCATTATCCGAACCCGTCACTACGGAAGAGCTGCTTGAGCTGCGTCTTGTGGTAACTGTGGAGCTGCGGGAACCTGAAGTTGAGCTTGAACCGGTGTTGCCTCTGTAATCCTGCACCTGACGTTCTGAAGTGGTGGTCGTCCTCCTGCGAGTGGTAGTCTGGCTACCTGAGGAGCCGGAGGGTGACTTGTAGTTGGGATCGACTTTGAAGTCGAATGTATTGTCTGACGAAGCCTTCACTCCCGTCTGTCTTTGCGAAGAACCGGAAGTGGTGCGACTCTGCGAGCTGCCGGAGCGGCTGCCGGAAGTAGTGCGGCTCTGCGAACCGCCGGAGCGGCTGCCGGATGAAGAGCTACTTGAGCGACTAGTGGAAGAGTTGCTGCTCTGAGTGGTCTTACGTTCGCTCGAACTGCTCGTTCTCCTGTTTTGTCCCCATACCTCACTCGGGCTAGCTAACATCATTATGATGCTAAGGACTAAAGCTACTTGTGTAAACCTCTTCATTTTTGTAAATTTAAGTGGTAAGTATTCACTTTACATATTATCAAATAACGGACCAAATATAACTCTTTTTTATTATTTTTGCACCAGTCTAATATACAGCGATATGAGGAAAGGAGTATTGGTTACCGGAGGAACGGGCTACATCGGCTCACATACTGTTGTAGAGTTGATTGGAGCGGGTTATGATGTAATTATTGTGGACAATCTCTCAAATTCCGACGAATCGGTAATTGATGGTATAGAGGCCATCACCGGTATCAGACCTGATTTTGTAAAAGCAGACTGCCGCGACATTGAAACGCTCGAAAAACTCTTTGAAAAGGGTAGATTTGATTCTATAATTCATTTCGCGGCGGCAAAAGCCGTCGGGGAATCAGTTGAACAACCTCTTGAATATTACCACAACAACATCCTTTCACTTATAAACATCATCTCGCTGATGCGCCGGTACAATGTCCCCAATCTGGTCTTCTCATCCTCCTGCACCGTATACGGACAGCCGGAGGTACTACCCGCCACCGAACAGACTCCGAGACTTGAAGCAGAATCGCCCTACGGCAACACCAAACGCATATGCGAGGATATAATCCGCGACAGCGTCAAAGCTTACGGTTCGATCAACGCCATCGCCCTGAGATATTTCAATCCAATTGGAGCACATCCCAGTGCACTCATTGGCGAACTGCCGCGCGGCATACCCAACAATCTCCTTCCCTATGTCACCCAGACCGCTGCAGGCATACGCGAGATGCTGAGCATCTTCGGAGATGACTATAATACTCCGGACGGATTTTGCATTCGCGACTATATCGACATCAATGATCTGGCAGCTGCGCACGTTGCAGCGCTTGAGAGGATGATCTGCGGTAAGATGAAAGAGAATTTTGAAGTCTTCAACATCGGCACCGGACGCGGAGTTTCCACAATGGAAATCGTCAAGACTTTTGAAAAGGTCAATGGACTGAGTCTCAACTACCGAATTACCGGCAGAAGAGCAGGCGATATAGAGGCGATGTGGGCAGATCCCTCATATGCCAACGAGGAACTCGGCTGGTATGCGCGAAAAAGTCTCTACGAGACCCTCCGCTCAGCATGGAAATGGCAGCAGCGGCTCTGCGGTGTTGATATATCAGATGAATAGCACTTCCGGAAGATCTATCTTCACAGACTTAGCTTCTATTGGAAGATGATATAGGGTAGTTAATTCTTCGGCTCCAGTCCCAGTTCGGCAGCCATGGACTCCATCAGACGATAGGCTGCCTCAAATTCATTGGGTATTTCTCCATCCAGAATGGCATTCTTTATATACTCTTTGATGACACCTATGGCTATACAAGGCGACAAGCCATATTTCTCCATAATCAATTCACCCGTGATTGGATTTTTGAAATTACGGACGGCATCCTTGGCCTCAACTTCGACAAGTTTTGCCTCAACAATTTCAAAATTGCGCTGAATTGCTTTGACCTTATATTCATTCTTCGAAGTCACATCGGCACGACATAGAGTCATCAGGTCATCTATGTCATCTCCTGCATCAAATAGAAGGCGCCGTACGGCGGAGTCTGTCACCTCTTCAGTAACCAACGCTATTGGGCGCAGATGAAGCAGAACCATCTTCTCCACAAACTTCATCTTATCGTTCAAAGGCATCTTGAGTTGCTTAAATATGCCCGGGACCATCTTGCTGCCGACATATTCATGCCCGTGGAATGTCCATCCAGTCCCTGTTTCGAACTTCTTGGTAGCGGGTTTACCCACATCGTGAAGAAGCGCAGCCCAGCGCAGCCAGAGATCTCCGCCGGCAGCTGCAACATTATCCAGTACCTGAAGAGTGTGCTCAAAATTGTCCTTGTGTCCGCACCCTTCCACCGTTTCCACAGATTTGAGATTGGAGATTGCGGGGAGTATAAAGGGCAGGAGTTCACATTCGTCAAGCAGACGCAAACCGCGCGAGGGAGTCTCGGCCATCAATATCTTGTGCAGTTCGTCGGCTATCCTTTCGCGCGCGAGAATATTGAGACGATCGGCATTGCGACGGATTGAATCGAGTGACTCAGGTACAATCCGGAATCCGAGTTGCGTTGCAAATCTTATGGCACGGATCATCCGCAGAGGATCGTCGGAGTAGGTGGTATCAGGATCGGTCGGAGTGCGTATAAGGCCGGCATCCAGGTCACGGATACCGCCGAAAGGGTCTATAAGCGTGCCATAGTCCTCTTTCTGAAGGCTGAAAGCAAGAGCGTTTATGGTAAAGTCACGACGCAACTGGTCATCTTCAAGTGTACCCTCCTCGACAATGGGTTTACGGGAGTTGCGGCGGTATGACTCGCGCCTTGCACCGACAAATTGGAGTTCGATGCCCCCATATTTGAGCATCGCCGTACCGAAATTGCGGAATACGGTAACACCGGTGTGCAGCACTTCCGCAACCGCCTCAGCCAACTCTATACCGCTCCCCTCCACCACTATATCTATATCCATGCTCTCCCTCTGGAGAAAATGATCACGTACATAGCCGCCTATGACGAAGGCCTTGACCTTCATCTTGCCGGCTTGCGCTGCAACTATCTCAAATATCTTATGATCCAACGGCCCTTTCATATCATCTGCCCATATTTGAGAATCCTGTCGAGAAACTCATATTGCTCTGTTTCGGGATTCCGTCCGCAAAGATAACTGCTTTTGCCGTTTGTTATCAAAATGTATTTCACTTTGAGCGATAGATTGTATCTGATTACCTGGTCCACAACCATCTGATTAATGGGGACATCGGGGGCCTTGCATTCCACAAGCATCAGAGGCTGCAGTGTTCGGTCAAACACAATTACATCAGCCCTATACTGCATTCCGTTGAATGAAAAGCCCCATTCACTCGACATCAGCGGCAGAGGTACCTCCCACTCCTTCGACAGCCAGACAATAGTATCCTGGCGCACCCTTTCCTCCGGTGTGAGCTTGACATACTTCTTTCTCAACGGATCAAAAATCTGCATTTCTCTCCATATCTTTAATGCGAAGATAACATTTTTCGTTAAAACAACGAAGGTGGCCGTGCAGCCACCCTCGTGAATCATTCAAGCTTTAACGCGTTCTATCAGAGTCACCTGCTAATTGAATGCTAACACAAAGTTCGGATCTAACAGTTGTGCGGCAGTTGCTTGTGCATAATAATATGTCGGGAACACATTGCCCTGTCTTAAGCTGAAGTACAATGTAGTGCTTGGTGTCATTGCAGCGGCATGTGTTGCAGATGTAATCGTAATTTCCGGAGCAGCACTATTTGTACCATTCAGCGTGAAATTGCCTATTACAGTCTGATAACCGCTATCTATATAAACATTTAAATTATTATATGTGGGCCACCCACTCAATCCGGAAACATTGACATTCGTAAATTTATTCGCATGAATAGTAACCGGTACGGGAGTCATCTCAGGTGCGGCCACATTATGACTGATGACAGCTGTACGTGTACCGCCAAAAGTTGTAGTGGTAAGAGGAATTGTAACAGTCGTCTGTGTTGTCGGAGGCAAGTTAATCTCGGTCTGCCCGGCATAACTTCCACTTCCCACCAAGCCCTCAGTAAGATTAATTCTTAAGGGCTCATTAAGTTTATTGACAGTGAATGTGAGCGTAACAGCTCTGCCCGCGCCATACATATCTCCATTTGCCAACAGCGCATTGGTAATAGTTAGCGGTATCCTGATGAAAAAGTCGGTTCCGTCATTGAAATATTTATTGGTGACGTAAACATGAATCTCGTCATCAGTAGTAGAGGTTACTCCTTCATTGGTCTCCATCCAACAGGTTATCCTCTTGTGCCCCGGATAAGTAGGTGAAGCGGACAAACCTAAGTATTCAGTCCAGGTGAGAGTTCTCTGAAATGCAAATGAACCTCTGCCATTTGCATCGACGGTCACTACGAGAGGCATGATTTGACCGACCGCTGGACCGTCAACTCTTGGATAGAGACTTTTAGTGTCAGTATCCACCAAAAATTGCAAAGGGAAGGCAGTAGAGTCCAGATCATTCGGAATATCGATATGAACGTCGCCATTGGCGTGAACTATCTGATTCAGCACTTTGGGAGCACAGGTGACATGCATTGTCCTTTTCTGACGAAGAACATATCTTATTTCACGGCTCAAACCGGTTCCCGGAGCAATTACCGTAACGGCTTGTCTTTTGGCAAGCGAACCGATAGTGCCGGTAACATCCAATGTTACTTCATTCCATCCGGCCCATTGTCCCGAAGTAATTGGAGTATTGGAGAGAACGCTGCCGCTGCTGAAGATAGTGCCATTTTCAACCCCAATCTGCACTCCATTGTTGTTCGGAGTGCCCTGAGCATAATTCGGGTAGTACTTGAATCTGAATTTGACATCATTGGTAGTGTTGATTATGGTGTCGGTATAACTCACGAAGAGTCTTGCCGTACCATCCGAGATATTTGTCAAATTTTTGAGCTGAACATCCGCAGAAATGTTGTTGAATGCAGTGCCGGCTGCCGCCTCTGCCGCAGTGGCAGAGCCACTTGTACTAACATACGTGACCTCAATCTCATAGTTGAAATTGCGGAGTATATTGTAAAATTTGTTGACTCCTTCTTCAGTGTAGATCAAATCTATCTTGTAGTAGGTGTCTTGAGTGTCACTACCGAACCTACCCCTGATTATAGCAAAGGTATTGGTATTATCGCCCGGCTGTGTTCGCTCATAGAGATAGAACGGTTGGCCGGCAGCAACAAATGAAGCGGAAGAGAGCATAGCCGGCGTATTGGTCAATGTCGCTCCAGGGGGCATATTGCCCTTATAACCCTCCGAGAGAAGCTGGAAATAGGTTTTGCACTCCTTCTCTCCTCCTCCCGGCTTCATATACATCACAAAATTGAGAACCGCGGCATTGTATGGAGCCACAGTTCCTTTGTTGAGAGTGTTTACCACAGTCAAACCGGTAATCGTAAAGTTATTCACGGTACTCGCCTTCTTGGCAGTCACCTTGGAGTAGTTGCGAATCATCGGAATTCGGGTGAGTTGTGCGGCAGTCACAGGACTCAAATTACCGGTATTTTCATCTATTCGGATACCTTCGTCAAGGGTTACTTTCTGCCAATAAGCATCCTGGGTGCCCTGGACGGCAAGTGCATTAAAGAGGTCATAGCCGGTACCGGGGTAATTCTCCGGCGTCGCATTAGCCAGTATATGGAGATTACGCTTGCTGGAAGAGGATGTAAGAGTACACCTGAAGTTGACCTGATCATCCGGAGATTTGCTTAAAAATTCGCCGGTAGTGCGCTCCACATACATACCGTCACCGTCGAACACTACTATGTGCAAAGGCAGATATCCGACAGTCAGCGGGTCGTCGCCAAATGCTCGGGTCAGAGGTGACATTTCAGGAATATCAAGTCCTATATTGACAACCACCTTTTTACCTTCGATCGGAGAATTATCGATATCAAACTTCTGGCAGGAAAAAAGCGCCAGAACCATCATTATGCCGTAAAATATCTTCTTCATATCAATATCCTCCTATTATCTTACAGGTCCCCATCGTCGAGCAATACCATCGGGGTTATCTCCTATCATAGGTGTTCCATAATCGACATAATTAATAACACCGTCATTATTCCAATCCCCCTTAGCATCACCCCAATACCAAACATCATAGACACAACGGACAGCTTGACTAGTCCCTTGCACAAATTGTTTGAGAGTTGAGTCATAACACCTTCCACTTGATGCCCAATATCTTCCATCGAACAAAGTAGGAAAAACTCCCGCGTTTGAACGGTTGACTATAAACAAAATCTCCGCTTCGGTCGGCACGCGCCACCTTCCTGCAGGATAACCGTTCTCCTGATAGGCAGCGCAGCGTTTCTCAGCCTGGGTAAAGGACATCTCCGTTGTCTTTCCGTAGGAGGAGGCAACCTTGTATGCGGGGGCAATCATATCGGAAGCCTCATCACCTTGACGAGTTTTGCGATATTGAGTAAGTTTAAAGGTAGTACCATAGCTTTGTAGTCCCTGTACAGGACCTGCTTGGGAGATAGGTACTCTCGGATCTCCGATGGCATAATTACGTCCATCTCCGGTTATAAACCCTTCTGCCAGTGAACCCACATATACAGTGTACTGGTTCTGGTTATTGTTTGTACCGGAACCGTTAACGTTGTTAAAATACTGTACCGAACCTAAACGTCCATTTTGGTCATCAGATATTTCACGATAACTAGTATTTCCATATCTCGACCGATAGCCATATACTATTACCGACCCCCATTGATTTTGAGTTGGACCGGTATTATAAACAGTAGATTTCTCGCCTGTAATGTAAATCGGGGGATATTGTTCTATCACTATGGTTTCGGAAAATCCTTCTTCGTTGGTCACGGTAAAATTGATGGTACTTATCGTAAATACACCATTTGGAATATTTCTCTGAAACTTGATGACATTATCAGGCTCTACCGATACGGTATAAGTATCCGTAACTGTGTATGCATTTTGTCCCGGAGGGTGTACCGTGCGCCGCTCTGAAACGGAGTGAGTAGTAGCGGGGTTACCGGTGCCGGTAAGTGTTATTTCCTGGAAATTGTTCTGTGAGTAATTGGTGTATTTTACGGTATTGATTTTCACCTTCACGGGAGAGGAGCTGGAATATTTGAATAATCCTGTGTTTTGGTTTATTAGTTTGTCATAGTTGCGGTCAACAGTTAGATACTGATAATCGCGCATCTCAGCTTTTATCTCGGCCGTACTCCAATCCGCTACAATGAAACTGATTGGTATCTCTACCGGATCACTCTCCTCAAAATTACCGAGCATGCTCACAGTGACATAAATCTGGTAGTACGAGTTGCGTGTTAAATTTAAACCGGTGGCAGGAGTGGTAATAGGTATCTGATAATAAGTGTTATGCGAATGTTCGTAATTAGCAATCGGGCACAACCAAGGAAGTACGAGTACAAGAGAGGTCTGATCCAAATCTCCCGAAGGGTTGAAGTTGAAGGGATAGGAGTAATAAGGGACTGTATTGAACCAGTACTGGAGTGGTTGTGAAGCATCAGCGGGCATTCGTTGTAAGGTTCTGGCCAACACCATGTTGTTACCCCTAATCGTAAAGTAATCTTCCGCCGCGGGATTAAATGGGTGAAGAGTCTCATCAATGTGAGTTTTCCTTGATCCGTTGAAAAAGAAAAGTCTCATATACTGAGGTTGCGGGATCCATACGAGCGTATCAGATCCCTCAATGGTCGTCACCGTATCTATTTGGGTTATAAATAGACGAACCTTGCATCCTGAGCGGTCCATTTTGACGTGGCCGCTCATCGTTGTCCTGTCAGCGCTAAGAGTGACCACACTATATCCATCCATAACAAATGACGATTCCGTCTGACTGGTATAAGGGCCGGGTTTAAGAATCTCCAGATGCTTGAGGCTATTGATGGACGTACCTGCATAAGAGGGTGTGGCAGCAGCCGCATTTGCCATTATTTGATTGAGCGTAGACCTGGCAGGATTTGTGGCGTTGGCAATTACGTAGATTCGTGCAGTAGTTGCCACAGGAACAGCAGGTGCCGTACCGAAGATCTTGGTAATCTCAAAAGCGGTAAAAGGGATATTGAGCGTAACAATGGAGTTGGAGCCAGCCGGCAGTGCCATTTTCAGACAGTGCACGGCATTTGTATTATTGTCCGCACCGTTCTGATAGAAGAATATATCCACCGTATCAATGAGATTTTCATTGAGATTGGTCTCTCCGGCCGCTCCGGTTTCAGGTCCTTTTGTATCTAAGCCGGTTGTAAGGAGAGTAAGTTTGAATTCTCCTTTCGGAAGTGGTTGCGGATTTTCCAACCAGTTACAAGAGGCTACCAAAAGCACTGTAAGCAGTATTGTTATATGCGATATTATTCTTTTCATATCTCTTTACTATGAAGCCGGTTGAACGATAGTATACTCTTTGGCTGTGCCGTGAACGCCCTCAAGTTCAAGATAATTGACCTTAAACGTTTGACTGGCCGGCGGGGGAAAGTGAATCATAATGCGTAGTATATACTCATTGTTCTCGTCTGCCGGCTGGGGGAAATTCTTCTTTATATACAATGTTGCAGGAGTACCGACAGGGCCTGAAGGACTGGCTATTACGGTGCCGCCCCCATCTACGAATGAGAATGCTCCGGAATCCCCTTTTTTTCTTACCAACATCGCTTCCCATGTGCTTCCGACAGGGGTCATAATGGTAAAAGTAACTTTGGCAAAAGTGTTGTCCTGTTTCATGATTACATAGACATTGCCATTTCCCTGATCCGAATGATCTATCGTGTTTATGGTATTAAGATCAAATGCAGGGAATCCTTGGTCAGCAAACGAAACTATCTCCGTATACTGGAAAGTCGTCTGTTTAACAGTCCAAGGGTTTGCCTCAAGCTGAAGTGTCAGGTTTGCACCTCTCACACCTGTGATTCGATAATCAATGATATAGTTGCGCAGGATGTTGAAATAGGTCACGCTCGCAGGTAGTTGGCCATCATCATCATAATATGCGAACTGGATGGCATCTTCGTAAATCTGGCCGTTGGCGAGTTGAACCGTGATGGTTGCTTTTTTATCCGCAGAAGCATTTATATTGTCGTATGCCGGTACATAGATCTCAAAGATATCGTCCGTAATCTTCCTGAAAGGAAGGGAACCTGAGGAGACCTGTGTCGGAGCGCAGTACTTTTCAGTGGCAATCGTAACACCTCTCGGAGTTGTCTGCTTAATATTCGGAGCCTTGTATGCAACCGTCGGATATTTGTTGAGTTTAACAGCTGCAATGTCACAAAGATTTGCAAAATCACCCACGAGCCGCACCCTGATCTTAGCATAGGCCCTGAGCACATTTATATCTCCAAGGTCGGTGAGCATCCTGTCCCTGAATTGGACGTTCTCAAATGTGCGCACTCCGTACATCGGCATCGGTGTCGCTTGGGAGGGTGCGTATGGTATGGTAGTAGGATTGTAGTTGAATATACCCCAACCTCCTGCCATATTATTGGAAATCAGATCATCAAGCGTGGAAGTGCCGACTATCAGATCGGGAGTTTCACCGATTGCCGCCACATCTTCGCCAATCGGATAACGACCGTTGACTCCTCCATAGTTGAGCAAAGCCACCATGGTAAAGTCCGTATATGCCTGATTAAGCTTGCCGCTGATGTAATAAACATGATTGACGGGCATGGGATCTCCTGTAGGATCGGGATTTGGAGAGACTCCCGGAATTCCCCCTATCGGGGTGATGTCCTCCGGATCCGGCCGGAAAGTCTGGAGATATTTCCCATTCTTGTCAAAGAAAAGGAACATGAAGTCTCCACTCTCCATACCAATATAGTTTTCATAAGCCTGACCTGGTTCATTACCATAAACGGGGGCCTTGGTCTCCGGAAAGCTGAACATACCTGTCGAAATGGTGAAACCGATATCGACCGGCTCGGTGAGAGGGTCACACCCGCTGCAGTCATCGTAAATGAGGTTGCAGGCAGCCATAAGCGACACTACTGACACCGCTATAAGCAGACGGAATAGGACCGATATGTGTTGTTTCAATCTCATGCAATCAGTTTCAAATTTCTAAAGTGTAGTATTAGACAAAACGACTCTCCACGAGCCTATATAGATATAGGCATCCATCCAGGTGTAATCGGGATCGTCCGGATCATCGGGATCATCCGGGTCGTCGGGATCATCCGGGTCGTCGGGATCAGTACCGCCCGGATCATCACCCGGATCATCGGGATCTGCCTTTTTATCCTGAAGGAAGAACAGGAAGTAGAAATCGTCCTGACGATCGAGGTATTCCTGATTGGTCATAGCCTGTTTATAATAGCTCTTGACAAGCAAAAGAAAATCCACCACAGGTATGGAGAGCACAGGTTGTCCATTGAGTTTTTTAATGGTCAGCCGCGCATCGCTGGATGCCATCAGTCTTGAAATTGCAAAATCCGCCACTGCCGTAGCAGCTGCAGTCGGAACACTATCAGCCTTGCTTAGCACCTCTTCACCGGTTGCAGTGTAGTATGCCTCATAGTTAACTATGTTGCCCGGAACAATCTCATTGTTCCAATTAAGAACTCCGTTGTCAGCCGTAATATGGTAGGTAAAAAGGTCGGGATCGACCTTCTTGCCGGATATGTGCTGCAATACTATGCGTATTGAGTTTGTATTTTTGATCAGAGGTATTGTAAAAGTGTGAACACCTTCACTATCGGGGAAATCCACCGAATTGAGCGAACCGTGAAAGAGCGGCTTGAGTTGTTGGTTAACCGTGAACTGACCTCCGATTTTATTTCCTTTTATAGTACAAGTCACTTCAGACTTGTCTGTAAGACCTCTCTGAATTACGGGAAGTGTAAAGGATGAACCATCCTCCAGGCCGCACCAGGCTACAAGGTCATAGGTACCCGGCTCCATATCGACCTCCATTGCGTAGTCACCGGTACCAAGTTGAGGCCCTTGATCGGTCTTCTGATAGACAAGTCTACCGTTGCCGTCAAAGGCATAGAGTGACACCGATTTGACCTCATTGGCAAAGGCGTCAGCATACTTTATATTGTAGTCGTACTTGAACTCTATTCTATATTTTGGATCGCAGTCGCCCTCATATTCGTAAATTGCGCTACAGGAGGTCATCGCAATAAATACAAGCAGCAAATATGTCAATCGTTTCATCATCACTCCGATTTGTTGTTAATTTTCCATGGTCGGGGCTTTTGCTTTTGAAATAATCCTCCGGGGCGGGGCCCCACCCGCCCCGAAAGATTGGTATAGAAACGCTTCGGTCTTATACAGGCCTAAGTAGTCTCTTCTTAGAAAAAATTACAATATTACATTCTGTGTAACCGTCTGCCAAGCAAGAATATTAAGTTTAGCAGCGAGATAGTAAGTAGAAGGATCGTAATTAGGAACAATCGGCTCGGTAACGTCAAATACGCCTATACCCACTTTCTTAATGTCCGTTACAGTCACCTGATAGAAGTGGTTACGTACCACGCCGAAATCACCAACCAAGAAAGGATCACTCGGATTCGTTTTGTTATAGGTAGGATTCAAGAAGTGCTCTACAGGAATTGAATAGTACATGCGACCCTCTGTAAATACCTCAGTGATGAATCTGTCACCTGCGAGGTAGGTTACTGCTGCAGTAGTTGATAGACCGGCTGCAGTTGAAGTAAGAAGAGGCTTGATCTCTCCATCATAGAGGTTGGTAAAGGTAGATGCAGAAGCAGGATTGGGCACCTGGAAATCGGCTGCAGTATAGGCAGTACCGTCAGTCTTTTGGTAAGACATATTCATATTCTCAGCAAGTATATCCGCATACTGAGCCCAAGTGTATAATACACCGTTGAAACGATAAAGGGTCACATAGTCAGTTTCAGTGGTCAGTTTCATTTGTGCCGCTACCAAAATATTTGTAGCTGCATTCATGTAGAAGTTACCTGTAAGCAGATTACCTGCAATGGTGTTTTCATGACAGTAGTCTGCTGCAGCCCAAGCCGTTGCTGCAATCTGATTGTAAGGTTTGTAAGTCAATGCAGCTGTTGCCGGAGTTACAAGGTCCGAACCGGAACCGTCGTCTCTGAGATCCGCATAATTGGTAGGATAAGTGCCATCGGTATAGTTAGCATCCTGTGCCCAGAATGAACGGTAATTCGAAGCTGAGTTCCAAGTCCATGTAAAAGTAGGAGCAGTCCACCCGGCATCAATTTTCTTGATATAGTAGCTCTGCTTGTTGAGATTGCTGAATCCCCAGCCATTGATCTTAATATCAACTGTTTTATCGCCACCTAGAAAAGCTGCCTTAACAGGAGTTGTGGGAGGGAAAACACCGGGCATGCCAGAAGTAGTGCCGGCATCCTTCATGGTCAATGAACCCTTTACAGCGAGACGCTCAACGTATGCCTCTACAGGATTTGCAATTGCTTCGGCCTCTGTCTTCTTGAGATTACCTTCAATGCCACTGGTTGTAAAAACAACCTTATTTGTTGCATTCAGGTAGGTAGAGCTTGTCATAATAAAGCTCTCGGCAGAGTTATTATAGATATTGGTAAGCTCTGCCTGTGCCTGTGTCAGACTCTTACCGGGGAATCTTGTTGCGTCAGCAGTAGGAAGATTGAGCACCACAAGCATCTGATAGGGCAGTACGGTGACATTCTTGAGTACAATAGTAGCTTCGGTATAGCGCTCAACGTTACTGCCATCCGGATTTGTAGTTGTACCGAGATCACTTAGTGTCTCGCCTTCCACTACAAAGTTGCCCATAATATCATAGAAATAGAAGTGGGCATTGTTGATCTTACCCTCTGCTGCTGTACCGTTGGCAAATCCGCCTGCAGTACCCTTTGTGAAAACATCAGCGGGAGATACCAGTCTGACAGTCATGTAAGATGCATTGCTGTCCAATTCGGGGACAAGTTGACGCTCATTGCAGCCGACAAAAATCACGAGTGCGAGGAGAGTAAACAGAAAAGTTTTTAGTTTCATAACTCTTAGATTTAATTGTTTTTAATTGATTGTTTTCTATTATTTAATATATTTCAAATTTCATTAAGGAAGCTTGAAGACATTCTTGCCCACATTTTCAATCTCTGCGGCCACCTTTGCGGCTTTAGCAAGACCGGCATCTGAAGCTTTGCGCAGATGGGCAAGAGCAGCAGCATAATCTTTGTTGAGCGCAGCGAGCACTCCTCTCGCATAATCAGCCTCGGCACTCTTTCCGGCCTTCGCCAGATAAGAAGCGGCATCCTTGAGATCACCCTTGCTCATAGAGGCGTTTGCCGCATTGAGGTTGGCTATCTCATCGTCGGGGAACATCCTTGCCGCCGTCTCGAATATATAGTCAAATTCATCTCCTCCGGATTGCATCCGGCTTGCGGCCAGATAGAACTCCTGGAGGGAGAGCTTCTGGGGAGCGGTGCGCACAAGGGATATGATCTCCTCTACATCTGTATAGGTACGAATCTCATATTCTACTTTGTAGTTGGTACGGCGCAAGGCGGGGAATATGGCCTCCTTGAAGGTATTGAAGTCCCCGGGATAGGATAGCCTGATCTTGCGCTCGCGAAGGTCCGGATCATCGCCACTGTCAATTATTGCGAGGATACCGTCGCGGTTTGTAATATGAGAGTCCGCTATTTTTGCCCTGAATCCATCCCAATCCTCAGCTACGTAGCTTGTGGAAATGAGCCTGCTGGTTGCTCCCAGCAGATTCGACACATAATTCTTGAGGGAAAGGGTACGCTCGCGTGCAAGACGCTCATTTGTCCCATAAGGGCCATCGGGAGAGGCATAACCGGTAATAGTTATACTGCTGATTGTTGCATCTTTGTCATCGGCCACCGAGTTGATGTTCTTTACAATTTTATCAATCTCAGCTCTGTTGGAGCGGTATTCAGGAACTATCCTGGTCTGACCGATAGGAAAATCAATCAGGGCCGTACCCTCAAGAGAGTGAACCTTGGCTTTGACTCCAGTATTTCCCAACGATGTTGCATAGATGAACTCCGGCTTATAAACAAACTCTTCGTAACCGCCTACAAGTGCTTCCGCCCTGTCATCGATACGGTCACAGCAACCATGAACCTCTTTTTGGATGATCATCATTGCTCCATTCAGCCAACTTTGGTAAGGGAGTACCTTCTGATAATGCAGTACATCGGGCATCTCGGATTTGCGGAACTTGATCTCATCCGGACCTCCAAGCAAAATAGTACCCATGGTGCGCCTGTAGTTGATATAACTCTCGCGGCCGTAAACACCGATCGGAGTAAGTTCCACTCTTTTCTCGCCATTGACCACCACGGGGGTTATAAGTACTGCCTGGCTGCTCTTTAAAGTGAGCCTGCTGAGATTGATATCCATATCAATGATGAGATGCTCACCACTGCGGTTGATGTCAATCCTGTCAATGGCAATAGAGCCATTCATAATCGTCTGCGCATTAGCTCCAAAAGCCAATGTCAGCAGGGATAGAAATAATACGATATATTTTCTCATAGTAGTCACAATTAAAACAGGTATGCAAGTGAAATGGCAGCCTTGGTCGGGCCAACGTAGTGATGAGTGCCGCTACCAATTTGTTTGCCGCAATCAGGGCAGAGGAAGCTGTCATAATCGACATAAGAATAACCTACTCCAAGCACAAACTCCAAATTCCAATGGACACCGAGCGCAATCACATAACCGTAGCTGATACCTCCACCTACAAACCATCCCTGATAACGCTGCTCCTTTAGCTGCCCGAAATCGGTCCCGAAAATGTTTAGAGGTATATTCATGCCGCCAAAATTGAAATTGCCGGTGTGCGCGTGGAAACCAAAGAAGTGACGGCTGAAGGGATTACAGAAGTAATATCTGAACTCCGGCTGCACCATCCAGTGTTTCCATTTGGGATCAATGGTTGCCGGATCCGAATCATTGGAGGTCATCCATCCATTGAAGTTACCGGAGATATCCATTGTCCACTTGGGCGCCAATTTAAACTCCATGCCTGCGTTGACAGTGGCAGTGGCATCATAGAGCAGGTTGGTCTTAAGCGCAAAGTTTTGGGCAGATGCACCAAAAGACCCTGAAAGTGCCGGTGCTACATTCAGCAACAATGCGCAAAATATAAAAATGATTAGCTTTTTTTTCATATTTATTTTTATGTTATAAAATTCCTCTGCCGAGGATTTTCTTAAGTACACTTTTTTTGTTCGTTAACTCTACGTTGCGGGGTCAATACAATCAAAGCACAAACCTTATACGCAAAACGGACACCGCATCTACCGGAAGAAAACCCTATGTTTTTACTACTCCACGATATAGAATGCGATGCAAGCTCCCCTTTTGGGGAGGCAAAGGTAATGTATATTTTTATAATTCACAAATTTTCCAAAAACAGCAGAATTTGGCTTGATTTCTTTTTACAAAAAATAAGGATCATTCCGCAATGCATTGATTTACAGTGTCTTAAATAATGCAGGATCAAGCCTGAGTACAAAATTTCATTTTGCAACTCTAAAATGTTTTTAACAAAATAGAGTACCTTATGGCCTAACGGGCACTACCGAACGGTCATGAAAGAAAGCTCACTACAATAATCTGGTTTTCAATTTGTTATATTGTAGTCCCATTTTATGTCAAATCTTTTTCAATCTTTATTCGCAAAACTTTCAATTTGTAAGTTCTCCTATTTTGAAAAATTTGTTTTTTGACAAAATAGAGTAGTCAAAAAGCGTATTTATGCACAAAAATGGCGGAAAAATGCACATTATTATACTTTACCCGTAAATGAAACAAGTCGAGTCTCATTGCAACCGATAAAGATAACGGGGACAATGAGACTCGACTAAAAGGTCTCGAGTTGCTAACCTTTGGATTTAACTAAAATAGGTAGGCGATTGAAATTGCAAATTCGGTCGGACCGAAATAGTGATGGGTGTTGCTGCCAATCTGCTTGCCGGCTAAAGCATACTTGAAAATGTCATAATCCAAATAGATGTAGCCGACTCCGAGCTCAAGCTCAAGTTTCCAATGAGGAGAGAGCCCGATCACATAGCCGTAATTAACTCCTGCGCCGACAAGCCATCCCTCGTAGCGATTCTCCAACTTCTCCAACTTGTTAAAGTCCGAACCTAAAAAGTTAACGGGAAGTTTTATACCTCCTAAATTGAATGTGCCGCCGTGCGCGTGGAAACCTACGAAATGACCCTTGAAGGCTTCATTGAAGAAATATCTCACTTCAGGCTGGACTGTCAATTGCCTCCATTTGGGATTCTCATCACCGGGTTTCATCCAGGCATTAACGTTAACGGGGATTTCCATTGTCCACTTGGGCGCTAACTTGAACTCCACGCCGGCATTGAGTGTGGCCGTAGCATCCCAAAGCAGGTTTGTCTTTACCGCAAAACTCTGGGCAGAAGCATTATACGACCCAATAAGTGCCGGTGCCCCGTTCAGCATTAATGCTAGAAAAATAAAAATAAATAACTTTCTTTTCATATCGATATGTTTATAGAATATACATTATCTCATTCGGCACTCATACTGCAGCAGTTAAAAACCGCAACCGCTCACCCGGACTCAATAAACCGGTACTGCATTCGTCGGAAAAGGACCTAATATATCAAAACCTTGGTATGGGATGCAAACGCACCTCCCCAATATAGTAGCAAAGTTAATATTTTTTTTAAAACCGGTAATAAAAATTTTGCGCTTTTTCAATGGCAATTCTCATTTCCGGACAATTGCACCGGTTTCTTGTACTTTTTGCTATAAATGGCATAGGTAATCAGGGAGATTATACCACATATGAGCATCTGGACTACCTGCGATTCGTGGGAAATGGTGGCGAAAATCAATCCGTCCGATTGGGTGAATCCATAAACGGGAACGAGCGTCATGGCGACTATGAAATGATAGGCTCCAAAGCCACCCTGTACCGGTACGATCCATCCTAAAGAACCTACCACCATTAAAAAGAGTGCATCCCATAGGTTTAATCCGGCAGAGACCGGAAACGCATAAAGCGTAAACATACTCATTGCCCAATAACCTAACCAAATAAGGGCGGAATAGCCGAAGAATGCCCATTTGTGCTCCATTCTGAAACCTGCCTTGATGCCCTCCACAAGTCCTTTCCACACCTTAATGACTTTTGCTCCAAAACGTGTGGCTGCAATCTTTTTACGGTAAACGCGGAAAATCAGCACGATGGCTGCTATGAATAATATAAGAGCGACAACCAGCCAAACAGCCCGGAAGGGAAGCGACTCCACGAACGGATGCCACATATTCTCGATGATGAAACTTTTGAAGGTGCCGAAAAAGAAGAGAGGCAGTGTTACAATCACCACGCACATCAGGTCCCAGGTTCTCTCAAGCACGACGGTGCCGAGAGCCCCTTCGAAGGTTGCCTTTCCGCTGTTTGCGATCATACCGCACCTGACTACCTCGCCTGAACGGGGAAGTACCAAATTAGCCAGATAACAGATATTATATGCGTCGTAGGCCTCCAGACGGGTGATCTCCTTGCTGAGCGGCCGCATCATCAAACGCCATCTCCAGCCCCTTAAAATTACAACGATCCAGGATATGATCATTGAGAGAAGTATCCACCAATAATTACAGCTGCGAAGCCCTGCAACAAAATCATTCCAACTTATATCGCGGAATGCAAAATAGAGCAGGAAGCCTGCCAGAGCCAGCATCAGCAGATACTTTACCACATCTTTTATCTTAACCTTCTTCTTAATATTCTTCATCTTGATCTCTGTTTGTACCACAAAAGTACAAAAATTCTTATGTTTGCAGTCAAACAAACAGAATAACACCATTTCAGATGAAATCCATACTTGGCATAGGCAATGCACTTACCGATATCCTCGCACTCCTCCCCGACAACACCCTCCTCTCCAAATTCAATCTCCCCGAAGGCAGTATGCAGCACGTAGATGCGAAAACCGGCAATATAATCTGGGAGAGCCTCAAACAGATCGGAGTCCAGTATGTTGCCGGAGGTTCGGCTGCCAACACTATTTCAGGAGCAGCAATCTTCGGTATGCCGGCAGGATTTATCGGAAAAGTGGGCGACGACGAGCTGGGATCGCTCTTCAAGGCAGAACAGGTACAGAATGGCATCCGCTCCAACCTGCTGAAAGGTACTGCCGCTTCAGGTCGCGCCATGGTATTCATAACCGCACCCAACGCAGACAGAACCTTCGCCACCTATCTTGGAGCAGCGCTACAGCTTGAGCCCGAGGACCTCAAAACCGAATATTTCGACGGATATGACTATCTCTACCTTGAGGGTTATCTTGTGCAGAACCAACGTCTGATTCGCCGTGCAGTGGAAATCGGCAAAGAGAAAGGGATGATCATTTGTCTGGATATGGCCAGCTACAACGTTGTAGAATCAAACAATGCCTTCCTGCACGACATCGTCAAAAACTATATAGACATAGTTTTTGCCAACGAAACCGAGGCCACTTCATTTACCGGACATGAACCTCGCAAAGCGCTTGACATCATCGCCAATTTATGCGATATCGCAGTCGTGAAAATCGGAAAAGAGGGCTCGATGTTGCGGCGGGGCGAAGAGTATCACTACATTGAAGCCTGGCCCGCAGAGACAATAGATGCCACCGGTGCCGGTGATATTTATGCTGCAGGATTTATCTATGCCCACGCTCTGGGAATGCCGTTAAAAATTTGCGGCGAGGTGGGTTCCATCATCGCGGCAAAAGTAGTCGAAGTAATCGGTCCAAAGATTGACATCCCCCGCTGGAAAGCCGCCAAGACAGAAATAAGGGAGCTTATCGCCCCATATTTGAAAGATCTTCAGTAATTATTGCGAAGGGCATGAAATATTCTGCCCGCGAACTATGATATATCATTTTATTATCGTCTTAAGGCTGCTCACTCACACAAAAGATCCGAAAATAATTTATTGTGCGGAATTATTGTCTGAATCTCTCTTTCCTGTTGACAATACATTTTTGCCCGGTTTTTAAAAATGAGATGATTTCCCGCCCTGAGGTATAAAATTTGCTTGATGAACGAGCAACGAATTTTGCCAAAGAATCCTTTGCAACCTTCAAATTCCCGTACATTAATAATTACCCTGTTTTCCAACCGGTGTGGGCAATTTGAGAGCAGATGGCAGGATTTTTACAGAACAGATAATAAAATGATATGAGCTTATAATAAAACAAAAATATGAGAAGACTTTCTTTATCTTTTGTGTTTGTCCTTTTGACAATGAGCATTCAGGCCCAAACACTTGATGAGTGTCGCCGTCTTGCCAGAGAACACTACCCTGTGATCAGGCAATATAATCTTGTTGCGCAAACGGAACAGTATAATTTATCAAATGCAGCTAAAGCCTGGATACCGCAATTTTCTTTATCGGGACAAGCTACATACCAGTCTGCAACTCCGACCCTCCCCGATGCTTTCGAAACATTATTGCAAGCCACTGATGAAGAACTGAAGGAAATTCGCAAAGACCAATACAATGTTGCCATCGATATCAGTCAAACTATCTGGGATGGCGGTCACTCAAGGGCCAACAGAGCCATAGCAAGAGCGGAGGCGGCAGAACAACGTAGCCGTATTGATGTATCACTCTACGATTTGCAGTCACGGGTGGATGGTCTGTACTTTGGCATTTTACTGCTTGATGAACGCGAGGAGCAGACTAAGGCTATGATAGAGGTATTGGAGAGCAATCTAAGACGCATGCAGACATATCTTAAAAACGGCGTGGCTTTACAGTCCGATGTTGATATGATTGAAGCGGAGCTGCTTACTGCAAAACAGCAGTTATCTCTTGTGGAATCATCTATTGCAAGCTATCGCCGTATGTTAGAGATTTTCATCGGTCAACCGCTGAGTTCGGATAAATTGGAACGACCCGTCGAGCAAATCATTAATAGTCATACCTCGACGCGTCCGGAATTTGCTTTGCTTGATGCACAAGAAAACAGCTTAGTTGCGCAAAAAATTGCTATCAACTCATCTGTCATGCCCCGATTGGGTATCTTCGCACAAGGCTATTACGGCTACCCGGGTATGGACATGTTCGAGAGCATGTCTTCATACGACTTGACATTCAATGCCATCGTAGGCGTACGTTTATCGTGGAATTTAGGTGCTTTGTACACCAGAAGCAATAGCCTAAAAAAACTCAACATTGCCAAACAGCAACTGGCAGTTCAGCGAGAAGTATTGCAATTTAATACCCAAATGCTGACCACACAGGATGATGCCGAGATTTCTCGACTTCATAAGGCAATTGAGAATGATGCCCGTATTGTAGAATTACGACGTTCCGTACGCATGGCAGCGGAATCAAAGCTTCAAAACGGCGTTATTGAAGCTACTGATTTATTGCGTAAAATCAACGATGAAACTGCTGCAATACTCAGCTGCAATATGCATGAGATAGAACTCCTGCAAGCTATTTATAGATTGAAACATACATTAAACGAATAATAATATATGAAAAGAATTATCTACCTCGTCATAATAATACTTAACGTATCATCGTGTGGCAATAATGCAGAATTTGATGCCCAAGGCACTTTCGAGGCTACCGAAGTAGTTGTCTCATCAGAAGCCACGGGGCGTATTTTGAGTTTTGAAGTTGAGGAAGGAATGACCGTCAAGGCCGGTGTAAAGTTAGGTGCAATTGACAGTCTGCAACTTCACCTTCAGCAGAAACAGTTGTCGGCACAACTTTCAGCTCTATTGGATAGCCGTCCGGACACAAAGGCACAAGTTGCGGCTCTACGTGAAGAGATAGAAAAACAGAAAAGTGAACTTGGCCGTGTGGCAAATATGCTCAAGGATGGTGCTGCCACGCAAAAGCAATATGACGACATTGAAGCACAAATACGCGTTCTTAAAAGTCAACTTTCCGCTACACTTTCGACTCTAAACAAAAACACTGCTACCATCAATAATAATGCTGAGGCCCTTGAAGCGCAAATTGAATCTTTGTCCGACCTCATTGCAAAATGTCGCATTGTATCGCCAATTGATGGTATGGTATTGGTAAAGTACGCCCAAGCCGGCGAATTGGCGACAATGGGCAGACCCTTGATGAAAATTGCCGATCTTGATAATATTTTTCTCCGTGCCTATTTTACATCCAATCAACTTGCCAAGTTGAAACTTGGTGACGAGGTTACCGTTATAGCTGATTTTGGCGGCAGCGAATTATATGATTATAGCGGCATAATTACTTGGATTGCCTCCGAAAGTGAATTTACCCCCAAAACCATACAGACGAATGATTCACGAGCAAATCTGGTCTATGCAGTAAAAATTGCCGTAAAGAATGACGGTCGCCTTAAAATAGGATTGTCAGGCAATGTAAAATTGTAACATGAATGCCATAGATGTAAATAATCTTTCAAAGAGTTTCGGAAACGTAAAGGCCCTTGAATCAATCTCCTTTTCGGTTAAGCGAGGAGAACTATTCGGTCTCATAGGTCCTGACGGTGCAGGAAAAACGACTCTTTTTCGCTTACTTACCACATTGCTAAATCCCAATAAAGGCAGTGCTACGATAGATGGTCTGGACATTGTAAAAGACTATCTTAAAATACGAAATATAATGGGGTACATGCCGGGTAGATTTTCACTTTACCCGGATTTGACGGTAGAGGAAAACCTTAGTTTTTTTGCCTCAATCTTCGGTGTCAATTTTGAAGACTCATACGACCTTGTTGCTCCAATCTACAAACAAATTGAACCTTTTCGTAGGCGTCAGGCAAGAAAATTATCAGGCGGCATGAAACAAAAGCTTGCTCTCTCGTGTGCATTGATTCACCATCCGAGCGTTCTCCTTCTCGATGAACCGACAACGGGTATTGATGCCGTATCGCGCAGTGAACTCTGGGATATGTTGCGAACGCTCAAAGAGAAAGGAATTACCATTTTGGTATCTACTCCTTATATGGATGAGGCTTCGCTTTGTGACCGCATTGCACTATGTAATGAAGGGCGCATTTTGGAAATAGACACCCCACAAGGAATCGTTGAAAAATTTAATTCGAGGCTATATGCCGTTAGTGCCGACAATATGTTTACTCTACTCGAGGCAGCACGACAAATCGAGGGGGTTGTAGATTGCTATCCATTTGGCCAGGCGCATCACCTGATTGCGGCTGAGATATTTGACACTTACCACTTTACAGAGCAGCTTGGCGGTTTGAGGAATCTCACCATTAACCCCACGAAACCAACTATTGAAGATGTGTTTATAAGTCTGATGAAACAATGAGCGAAATAGTTATTTCAGTACGCAACCTTACTAAAAGATTCGGCAATTTCATTGCTGTAAACGATGTCTCTTTTGATGTTTATAGAGGCGAAATTTTTGGTTTTCTCGGCGCCAACGGTGCGGGGAAAACGACAGCAATGCGCATGCTTTGCGGTCTGAGCTATCCATCTTCCGGAACCGGCACTGTTGCAGGTTTCGACATTTCACGCGAAGGAGAGACGATTAAACGACATATCGGCTATATGAGTCAACGGTTTTCCCTTTATAACACCCTTACGGTCAGTGAGAACATAAACCTTTTTGCGGGTATTTACGGTCTTTCGAAAAAAGATACCGCAAAGCGCAGAGAGGAGTTGCTCGCCAGACTCAATTTCTCGTCGGAAAGCGATACGCTTGTAGGTGCTTTGCCATTGGGATGGAAGCAGAAACTGGCATTTGCCATTGCAGCGATCCATCATCCCGAAGTGGTTTTCTTAGATGAACCTACTGGTGGTGTCGATCCGGTTACTCGTCGCCAATTTTGGGAAATGATTTATGAAGCGTCAGAGGGAGGAACAACGATATTTGTTACCACACACTATATGGACGAGGCCGAGTATTGCTCCCGCGTATCGATTATGGTTGATGGCGAGTTGCGAGCCCTTGACACACCTACTCGCTTGAAACAACAATTTAATGCCGAGTCAATGAATGAAGTCTTTCGTACGCTGGCTCGAGATGCGGTAAGAGAAGAGTAAAGTCATGAGAAATGCCTTCCTATCATTCGTAAAAAAAGAATCACTGCATATTTTGCGGGATAGGCGTACAATGCTTGTTGTGATGCTGATCCCCGTAGTGCTGATAGTGTTGTTTGGGTTTGCCATATCTACCGAGGTAAACAATGTAAATGTAGCAGTGGTTGCCACTGAGCGCACCGACTGCGTGAATGATGCTGTAAATCGCATCGCGCATAATAATTACTTTAACTTCTGCGGTTTTATTGACCAAGATCAGATAGATCAGGAATTGCGTTCGGGCAAAGTGAGTGCCGTCATAGTTTTTGCTTCAGATTTTGACCGTCGTATGGCGCAGATTTCCGATGGATTGCCTTCCACGCCAATCATACAGTTAATAGTTGATGCAGCCGATGTCAATACGGCAGGAGCGTCAACTGCTTATCTGCAAGAGATCCTGCTTGGCTCCGAATCGAAACAAGCGATGTTTGAGACAAGGATGCTTTTCAACCCGCAAATGAAAAGTGCCTACAACTTCGTTCCCGGCATTATGGGCTTGATTTTTATCCTTGTTTGTGCAATGATGACTTCGGTATCGATTGTGCGTGAAAAAGAAGTTGGGACAATGGAGGTGCTTTTAGTTTCACCAATGCGTCCGGTAAAGATTGTCTTTGCAAAGATGATCCCTTACTTCGTTATATCTTGTGCGGTATTGGTTATAATACTACTTCTTTCTTATTACCTGCTTGGTGTGCCAATGTCAGGTGGCGTTTGGGGCATCTTCTCGTTATCACTTCTCTATGTGGTGTTGTCGCTCTCTTTGGGACTTCTTGTTTCGATCATCGCCAAAACTCAGGTAGCTGCACTTCTTATCTCTGCAATGGTAATGATGATGCCTATGATGTTGCTTTCGGGCATGCTGTTCCCTATTGAAAATTTTCCGAAAATTTTTGAAGTGATATCTACTGTGGTTCCTGCCCGTTGGTATATAGATGCCATACGCAAAATGATGATTCAGGGCTCGCCGTTTATTGCCGTATGGAAAGAATTTGCAATCTTGCTCGGTATGAGCGTAATCTTCCTAAGCGTATCGCTCGTAAGGTTTAACGATAAATTAGAGTAGTACCATGAGACCGTTTATCGTATTATTACAGAAAGAGTTTACGAAGCTTCGTCGCGATTCTTTTCTACCCAAACTTATAATAGCATTCCCTGTAATAATAATGCTCATTGCTCCATTTCTTGCTACAATGGATGTGCGTGATGTTAAGGTGGCGGTTGTTGACCTTGACCGCTCGACTACTTCTCACCGCATTATATCCCATATCAAGGCTTCAAAAGATCTAATATTGGTTGGGACAACTGCCGAATTTGACCTTGCCATGCAAGAATTGGAGAACGGCACGGTTGATATTATTGTGCAGATTCCCGACCATTTTGAGCGTGATATGGCGATTTCCACACCGGAAAAAATAAGCATAACGGCAAATGCCGTGAATGCCACTAAAGGTTCATTGGGCACGCAATATATTGTGCAAACCATAGCACGTGCACTTACTGAATTTCGAAGCGAGAGGAGTGCGAATCAATTGTCAGAATTGGTGACGGTACAAAATCGTTTTAATCCGACACTCAATTATCGCCACTATATGATTCCCGCTCTTATGAACATCATCTTTATCCTCGTGTGCGGCTTTTTGCCTGCATTGAGCATAGTGGAAGAGAAGGAAATAGGGACAATTGAGCAGATAAATGTTACACCCGTCAGTCGCTTTACTTTCACCCTGTCAAAACTGATACCCTACTGGGTTATAGGTATTTTCGTACTCATGGTGGCTATGATTATCGCAAGAATTGTCTTTGGACTGATACCTGCCGGTTCTGTTTGGGTTATCTACTTGGGTACGGCATTATTTATTCTTACTATTTCCGGATTTAGTCTGACAATTGCAAACTTCTCAAACACAATGCAACAAATCATGTTTGAAATGTTCTTCTTCATCATGATTTTTATACTGATGAGCGGACTGCTTACGCCTATCGACTCAATGCCAGATTGGGCACAGAAGTTTACACTTATTTTACCGCCTCGTTATTTTGTTGAAATTCTGCGTTCAGTATATTTAAAGGGAACAACTCTTGCCGAACTATGGAAAAACTTCGTTGCCCTCGGAGCTTTTGCAATCATCTTCAATATTCTTGCCGCCGTCACATATAAGAAGCAAGCTTAACTTATTTATAAAAATTATGCAGCAAGAGAATAAGCGTAAGTTTTGGCAAATGCCATGGGGATATCCTAAAAGCATCACTATAACAGCAGGAATTGCTTATGTAGGATTTGTGCTACAAATGGCTATAAGCGACTTTAACTTTTATCTACTTACTTCACCGGTTAATCTGATTGTAGGAGCTTTGATTGTAAGCTTATGTCTATTGACCCTTACCATCAGAAAAGCAAAATTCCTGAAGTGGTTTACAAGCATACCTTTCTCGGTCTGCCTCATAATGGCATTACTTATCCTGACACTCATAATGGGGCTTACACCTCAAACCGGCACAATACCGGCCGACAGGAACTTCTTTACCATGCTGGGATTCCACAATATGACCGGCTCCTGGCCATTTATTCTTATCTATTTTACAACACTTCTGTCGCTTGGCTCATTAATAATTCGCCGACTGGCCAAATTTAACATCAGGGATTATGGCTTTTATCTCAACCATCTTGGATTGTGGTTAGTCTTATTTGCAGGTGGTCTGGGTCATGCAGATATGGAGCGATATATTATGCATGTCAGAGAAGGTGAAGTGGAATGGCGGGTTTATGACGGTGAGGGAAATGTAAAAGAGCTGCCAATAGCTATCCAGCTCAATGACTTTGACATGGAGGTCTATCCGCCAAAGTTGACCATTATTGATAGAACATCCGGAGAACCTCAACCACAATCAGCACCTGACTACTATCAAATCGACACAAAAGCCCCTACAGGGAAACTTAACGGATGGGTGCTGGAAATGAATGAATATATCCATCAGGCAGTGCGCAACAGCGACAGTACCTACCTCGAAGCTCCTATCCCGGAGACCACACCTACCGCATACATTACGATGACCAATCCCTCAACGGGTGAGGTATTAAAAGGTTGGGTCGGCGGAGGCAATCGGGCACAGCTATACAAGAGTTTGGAACTTAGCAAACAATATGCTGTTGTAATGACAGTTACCGAGGCTAAGCGCTTTATGTCAGACGTGGAAGTTTCTACTCCTGACGGAACGACCAAGAGTGCCATATTGGAGGTAAATCACCCTTTACGTATTGGTAGTTGGACTATATATCAACATGGATACGATAATGCAGCAGGCAGACTCTCTTCCTACAGCAGCATGGAATTGGTCTACGATCCCTGGATAGTACCGGTATATATCGGATTAATCATGATTGCAATTGGTGCGGTCGCAATGATAGTGAGAGGGCACTCGTTAAGTCGTAAATCTTTGTTAATCGATAATCAGGAGGAGGAGTAAGAAGAATGAATTGGGATACCTTCATATGGTTTGCGCTACCCGCCATGATATTGTGGGCGTGCGCCGGAATTGTGGTTTATCGCAAAAAAAGCAGAGTATTGGCCGATATTTTGATGGTCTCAGGAATATCTGTTTACACTCTCTTTATAGTAGGCTTTTGGATAAATATTGAACGACCTCCTATGCAAACAATGGGTGAAACACGCCTTTGGTACTCCTTTTTCCTGTCGGCAATAGGTTATATTACATATCGCAGATGGAAATATCCATGGCTGTTATCCTTTTCTGCATTGGTGGCCTCCGTATTTATCTGCATCAACCTATTCAAACCGGAGATTCACTCCAAAAACCTTATGCCAGCTTTGCAAAGCGTATGGTTTATACCTCACGTTACCTCCTATATCCTTTCCTACGCCATGTTTGGAGCCGCAACAGTGGGAGCATTCGTTCAAATGAATAAGATTCACCGCAATGGGATTTCCGATAAAAAGATATTCGACCTTCTTGACAATTTAGTTTATGTGGGATTTGGATTTCTTGTGCTGGGAATGCTGATGGGATGCGTATGGGCAAAAGAGGCCTGGGGACACTATTGGACCTGGGATCCAAAAGAGACATGGGCATTTGTAACCTCTATGGCATATCTTGCCTATATTCACCTCAGGCTGCAAGGAGACAAAAAAGAGAAAGTTGCATTGTGGCTTATACCTGTTGCCTTCGTCCTCCTAATGATTACATGGATTGGCGTAAACTACCTCCCCTCCGCACAAGGGAGTATTCATGTGTATTGAGTTACTGATCACAAAAAACATCGACAAAATACCACAAATAACATCAACGGAATACCACAAAAAACATCAACGGAATACCACAAAAAACATCAACAAATGTTATTTATTGAGATATTTTCAATATATTTGCAATAAATAACATATCCAATCCAAATGAAATATTTAAAGAGAATGGCGGATGTGGTGCTTGAAGAGAGGCTTGAGGCCTTTGGAGCGGTATTGATAGAAGGCCCCAAATGGTGCGGCAAGACCACCACTGCTATGCAAAAAGCTAAAAGCGTTTTGCAGTTGCAAGACCCAGACACACGGGAAGGGTATTTAGCTACAGCAGCCATACGTCCGTCATTACTTTTGGCCGGTGATACCCCAAGATTAATAGACGAGTGGCAAGTGGCTCCTGAAATTTGGGACGCCGTAAGAGTTATGGTGGATAGAAGAAATAAACCGGGGCAGTTTATCCTCACAGGCTCTAACACTATCGATGAATCTGTAATTATGCACTCCGGCATAGGTAGGATTACACGAATGCAAATGTGGCCCATGAGCCTATACGAATCGGGAGAATCAAACGGTACCATCTCACTGTCAGAACTCTTCAATAATCCTGATTTAGAAATAGATGGAATTGGCTCAGACATGCGTATTGAAGAGCTGATTTACGCAGCATGTCGCGGCGGATGGCCGGCTTCCTTAAAGCCGTTCACGGAAAACGCGCGCCTACTGATAGCGAGGGATTATGTTGACAGTGTTTGCAAAATCGAGGTATCTACCATTGACAACATCCAAAGGGATGAAACCCTAGTGAGACTAATCCTTCGTACCTATGCTCGTAACATATCCACTCTCGCTAAAAAATCGAGCATGATTAAAGATGTAAAATCAAAGATAGAGACATTGGCGGAAAACACATTCGACAGCTATGTGAAAGCATTAAAAAAACTTTTCATAATACAAGACATTGATGCGTGGAACCCTGCTATACGGTCGGCTACTGCCATACGAAGCAGCCCCAAACGGGGCTTGGTTGACCCATCCGTTGCGGTCGCCGCATTGGGGTTGACACCTGAGCAACTGCAAATGGACCTGAAAACGTTTGGATTTATCTTCGAATGCATGGGCATACGTGATCTAAAAGCCTACTCACAAGCCCTTGGAAGCAATATATCTTATTACCACGACCGATATGGCTTAGAAGCCGATGCCGTAATGCATCTGCCTGACGGTCGATACGCTTTGATAGAATTTAAGTTGGGCGGCAAAGAGATTGAAGAGGGAGCATCACACCTTTTAGAAATAAAACGATTAATCAAAGAAGCCGGCGAATCAGAGAATCATTTTAAATTACGAGAACCTGATCTGTTGATGGTTATCACCGGCGGTCCCATAGCTTACTCACGTCCCGATGGTGTTAAAGTGATTCCTCTTGCCTGCTTAAGGTAAGTTTTTCGCGCAAATTCTTATCAGTAAGCATAGTCACGCCACCACGCAACTCGAATCTCGCACCATAAAAAACAGCCACCGGCTTTTGGCCGATGGCTGTTTTTATCATTCCACCCTATTTTAGTTTACGGGTGAAAAATCTTCTTTACCGGCAAAACATAAAGGACAAACCCACTCATCGGGAAGTTCTTCAAATGATGTTCCGGGATCAATACCGTTATCCGGATCTCCCAACTTGGGATCATAAACATATCCGCAAAGGTCACATTCGTACTTTTTCATACCTATTAAATTTATTGATTTAACCATCTCAACCATATTCAACCATGGTTGAATCTTTTACAAATTTATATATTTTCCGGTGATTTTAAAATATTACGCAAATATATTAAACGGGAAAATGAGCTTATAATCCCCTCCCCCATAGATCTCTCGGATATACTCCCTTCTCAATGAGTTTGTTGAGCTTTTCTACCACGAAAGGCCTGTCCTCCTTGTAGGTCACGCCAAACCATTTGGCATCACATTCCAGTACCTTGAGAGAGGCATCACCCCTCTTTATTAGAAGATCTACTACGTAAGGAATGAAATACTCCGCTTTGAGATTGGTTTTTGTGCTCTCAGAATCGAGGAATGTTTTGAACATCTCATCCGAGTAGGCGAAATATTCCGGAGTAAAGCCCCAGAAATTCATGGAGACAAAAGTATCTGCCGCCAGAGGATAGTCCTTGCCATCCTCACTATAACAGATCTCAGACTCTTTACGCTGGATGGAAGTGCGCTCGATGACACTTACAAGATTGCAGTCGGCATCGGTAACACAAATTCCGCGTGACACTGTTCCAAACTCGGAAAGAGTGTTTTCAAGGTGATAACCTACCATAGCGTATTTGCCTCTTGTACCGGCTATACGTCGAAGGTAGTCCGCCATTATCTGAAAACTCTCCTTACCGTAGAAATCATCGGCATTGATCACGGCAAAAGGCTCTTTGATAACCCCTTTCCCCATCATCACCGCATGATTTGTTCCCCAGGGCTTTACCCTGCCTTCCGGGACTGCATAGCCTTCGGGCAGATATTCCAGCTCCTGAAAAACAAACTCCACCTCAATTTTTCCTCCAAATCTTTCGGGTGAGAAAATTGCCTTGAACTCATCGGCAAAGGAGTGCCTTATAACAAATACGACCTTGGCGAAGCCGGCTCTTATCGCATCATAAATTGAATAATCGATAATAGTCTCGCCGCAGGGGCCGAGTCCGTCCATCTGTTTTAGAGAACCGTATCGCGAGCCCATACCGGCCGCAAGTATCAGAAGTGTCGGTTTCATAGTGAAATATCTCTGTTTATTTGAACTCAAATATTGCTGCACTCTGTCCGGGTACCATCACATAACTATTTTTTAGGATAGTCTCTCCGGTGATGACATTTCGGACAGAAGACGCAAATTTAGAAGATATTTCCTGATATTTGTTCCAATCAACACTATAATTGCTCTTTCCGTTGTTGATTACAACCATCACGGCCTCTTTTTTAACATATCTGAAATAGACATAGACATTGTCGTTTTCCGGACGATAATGGAGCAGTGAGCCTTGTGTAACGGCTTTTGAACCCTTTCTCCAATTCATTAAACGGGAGGTGTAATCAAACAGATCCCTCTGGGCGGCACTCCTCCCCCTACGTTCAAAAAGATTGATGCGGTCGTGCTTCCAACCACCGGGAAAATCGATCCTCTCCTGCGAGTGGCCGGTTGTCCCATCCTCACTCACAAATCCGAGCTCATCTCCATAGTAGAGCTGCGGCACTCCGCGCATTGTTGCCAAAAGAGCCATCACCATCTTCTGCTTGGCAAAATCCCCTTTTAGGTCATGCGCCAAACGCTGTGTATCATGATTATTGGCAAAAATTAGAATATTCGAAGGATTCTCATAAACAAAGTCAAGCGAAAGGGAATTGTAAACTCTGATGATACCTTCGCCCCAGAAAGGAGTGTCGGAATCGTCGGAAAAGCCCGCTATGATGGCATCCCTCAAGGGAAAGTCCATAATCGAGGGAAGATTTGAATTGTAACCGTCATGTTGCTTGACTCCCTCCCAATAGGAACATGAAAGAGGATCTCCATACCAGCATTCTCCAACAATGTTCATTTTAGGATATTCCCTGAGGATGTTCTTCACCCATTTGGACATGGCAGCCTGATCGGAATAGGGGAAGGTATCCACACGGATACCGCCTAGACCGGCATATTCCACCCACCATACGGCCATCTGAGTAAAATAATTCAGAACGAAAGGGTGCTCCAGATTCATGTCAGGCATAGTGGTATCAAACCAGCCCTTGATACAGGCATCCTTGTCATACTTGGAGGCATATGGATCATAATGAGTCGAAAGAGCAAAGGATGAGGGGGTGTAAGAGGGATACATGTGCACCCAGCCGTCGAAGGGGAGATCGTCCATCCACCAGTGTGCAAGTCCGCAGTGGTTAGGGACCATATCCATTATTACCTTGATTTCCTTTTCCGCAGCCTTTTTCACAAAATCCTTATAAAGTGCGTTAGTACCAAATCTCGGGTCTATGCGGTAATAATCGGCACAAGCATAGCCGTGATAAGAGTACTCCTTTTCGTTGTCAAATAGCATCGGAGTAGACCAGATGGCCGTTACTCCAAGTTCGGCAATATAGTCCAGATGTTTGATGATACCCAGGATATCACCTCCGTGGCGTCCTTCGGGCAGTGAGCGATCACATTTCTCGATCGCCTCTTCTACCGAATCGTTTGAAGAGTCGCCATTGGCGAAACGATCCGGCATCAGCAGATAGACTACATCCTGCGGACCGAAGGAGGCGCGTTGAGCGGAACCTTTTTCGCGACTGTGAAGGGTATACTCAAACCTTATGGAGTCTTTATTGGGGGTAACAAGAATAAAATGATACCCGGCAGCACGAGTCTTCGCCCCTATCTTGATATCCGCAAAGATATAGTTGGGACTGTCGCCGTTATGGATTTTACCTACGGAAACTCCCCGTTTGGCATCTTCGGGAGCAAGAATCAGGGTGGAACCGCGGATGTTTTCACCCTTGATTAGCAACTGGAGGTCGGTTTTCATTCCCACCCACCAACAAGGCGGCTCCACGCGCTCGATTTCCCGTGCAAATCCGGCTGCACTGACCAACAGTAGGAATACGAATGCTGTTATCTTGCGCATAGGCTATTTATCAGTGGTTTCTACTTCGGTTTTTGCCTTTGACTTAACAGTCTTATCACAGTGATCACATTGTTGTTCACACTTGTTACCGTCTTCACACTTATGACCGTCTTTACACTTATGACCGTCTTTAGACTTATTACAATCATGACTCTTGCCACACTGATCACATTCGTGACTCTCATCACATTCATCGCAAGTGCCGAAGCATTCGCCTATGCTGAAAATGATATGATATCCGTAAGGAGGCAGTGTGAACTCGGAGTCACGTGTTACAAGATGGTTGTCAACATTGAATGTTACTGTCTGATCGGAAAAGTTGAACATTGCGAGACAAAGGTCACCTTCGGCCTCCCTCTCGAAAACAAATATCTCCTGAGGTCTGTCTGAGGGCAGAATGGCCATCACTCCACCCCAAGGTTGCGCCCAGAGGCAGGCGTGTTTGTCGCGCATGGCAATCAGTTCCCTATAAAAATCAGCCATGTTATTTTGGTCGGCTTCCCAGTCGATAAGATCTTTCTCGAAAAATTCGAGACGTTTGTCAAGACCCGCCTCCTGGCCGCTGTAAATCAACGGCATTCCGGGAACTACAAAAGAGAGAACTGCAAACTGTCTGACAGCAGGGCCATACATTTCAGTGTCGGTACCGTACCAGGAATTCTGGTCATGGTTGGTAGTAAAGTTCATCGGAATCGTATTGGAAGGCATTCCGCTCCTGTTTTGATAATTTACATAGAAATTGGCTATGGAGTCCGCATCAATCTTTCCTTCCGCCAGAGCATACCAATTATGCATCTGATCCCAGGTATAATAGGCGTTGAATGCATCGTACTGCAATTCTGCTTTTTCAGCCTCGGCAAGCATGAAAAGATCGGGATTGATCTCTTTGAGGCGCACAACCGCATCATTCCAGAAATCGGTGGGAACCTCAGCTGCCACGTCACAGCGGAAGCCGTCAACTCCCAGTTCGATCCAATATTTCATTGAAGCAATCATCTCCTCTCTCAAATCCGGATTTTCGTAATTGAGGCGAGCGATGTCAGTCCAGTCATACTGAACCGCAAGATTGCCGAGAGAGTCCTTGTAATACCAATCACTGTGCTCTACAGTCCATTTTGCATCTCTCGAAGTATGGTTTGCAACCCAATCGAGGATTACTTTGAATCCCCTTTGGTGGGCAGATTCGAGAAGATGTCTGAAGTCCTCAATCGTGCCGAATTCCGGATTGACCTCGCAATAATTCTTTATCGAATAATAACTGCCGAGAGTTCCTTTACGGCCATCTTCACCTATGGGATGGATCGGCATAAGCCAAAGAACATCGACACCTATCTGCTGAAGACGGTCAAGATGCTGTTCAAATGCCGCAAATGTGCCTTCAGGAGTGTACTGGCGGATGTTGACTTCATATATGACGGCATCCTTCACCCATTCAGGATGCTCAATGTTGGAAAAATTGCCTTCCGGCCGGGCGGATTTGCAACCAAACAACACAAAGGTTGCAACGATCAATAATAATAGATTTCGTTTCATAGGTAGTATATTTTATTTATTTGTTTCGATGATAAGATGAGAATAGGGTTCGAGCTTCACATTGACAATGGAAGAACCGTTGTATTCGAGCCCGAAGGGCAATGAAACTGAAACCTCGCGTGAATCGGCAGATTTGTTAAGGAATGTAATGACTGCCTCACCCATATATGAGCGCATGAAAGCAAAAATGTCATTTTCAGCTGCAAGCCGGAAATAATCCCCATACATCAGGGGCATCGAAGAGCGACGCAGGTGCGTCAGTTCCTTCACTGCATCCGCCACTTGTTGCTCATAACTGCTGTAGCCCTCAAACTCCATCCAGCGACGATTGTCGGGATCATTGGCACCAGGCTGACCGTACTCATCTCCATAATAGATACAAGGTACTCCGGGGAGAGTCAAATTGAGCGCATGCAGCATAGCCAACTTACGATAAGCCATAGTATCGCTCACAACGATATTGCGTTTCCATCCTGCGAGCTTCTGGTCCTCATCGTGCTTCACATCACCAGATGCAAGTGATACATACCTCGAACGGTCGTGATTACCGGAGATGTAACCCATCAGGTTGTGGTAACCATAGACATCCAGATTGGCATCTATGCAACCGGCAAGAGACTCAAAAGAACCCTCCGGACGTGTCGTAGCCCAGATATAGGTATCATAGACATTGAAATCAAACTGGCCGTCGAGCATACCCGGCTTAACATATAAGGAAATCAGCGATAGCGAACCATAGGTCTCCCCTATCTGGTAGAGACTCTTTTCAGGCAGCGAGTCGAGAATCTTCCTGGTCAAAAGGCGCCAGTAACCCTCCGGAATATGCTTGGTGGCATCATGCCTGTAACCGTCAAAATCATAATTCTGCATCCAGAAAAGTGCGGTATCCGAAAGCTGACGGCAGATCTCCTCTCTCTCAAGGTCCAGAGAAGGTATATGGTCATCAAACCAGGTAGTGAGACGGAATTCATCCCAGAGTTCTCGGTTCTTGCGACCGTCGGGAGTATAAGAAGGAGTAGTCCAATCGGGATGCGCCTTGAGAGTGGGGCTCTCGATGTGCATATGGTTGGAGACATAGTCGAGTATTACATTCATATCGGCTGCGTGGGCCTCAGCCAACAGTTCGTTGAGCTCTTCGTCAGTACCGAAGCGAGTGTCGATACGGGTGGCGAAGATAGGCCAGTAGCCGTGATATCCACTGAATTCAGTACCGGGATCAGGTGTATAGCCCCAGGCGTCATAAGGATTCTGGGTAATCGGTGAGAGCCAGATGGTGTTGATGCCCAGATCATGGAAATAACCATCCTTTATCTTAGCAGTTACTCCTGCCAGATCACCGCCCCAATAGTCCACCTTGGGGTGCACCAGCGAGGAGTCGCCAATACTCCAATCATTATCATTGTTACCATTGACAAAACGATCAATGAGCAAAGAATAGAGAATTTGCGTGTGTTTATCGGTGCGCTTGAGTTGCGCCGGATCTCTAATGACCTTACCAAACTCAAGAGGCACAAGAATATCGTTCCCAACTCCGAAGGCATTGGCGGTAAAAGCCTGAATGTGTGAACGCTCCACTTTGCGTGCCGCTCTAGGGGCTCTTACTCTCACCAGAGAGTCACTAAGCAGGTCAAAATGGCGACCTCGTTCGAGAATGCGACCCTCCCATAAGATAACAAGCTGCTGCATTCCCCCCTCTATTTTAATTAAAAAATCTTTACCGGAGCTGCCGGCAGGGAAGGTTGACATCTTTGGAGCCTTACTTTTATCCGCTCCTTCAAGCTTCGCGGGTATAGCATTTTTGACAAGCAAGGGACAGAATTTATCAATTCCATCTACTGTATCATAACACTCATACATCACAAGGAAAGGGGCCTCGGCAGAGGTCATGATGGTGAGAGTGTCCATATCGTTCATTTGCGGGAAATAATCCCTGAGAATAACGACGGTTGTATCCTGTTCAACTATGCAGGGGGTTATATTGCCCAGATGATCGGCATAGTCAAACGAAAACTCTTTTTGTGAACAACCGCTTAAGAGGCTTATGGCCGGTATTAGAGCCAGCGCCATTTGGCGAAGAGTTAAGGTTTTAGGTTTCATATAGTGAAATTTAAAGTTCGAAAATTGCTGATGAGTATCCTTCCATTTTCAACCGGAAGTGCTCTTTTTCTTTCTTACTCTGAACTCTTCCATTTATGAAGAGGGGTTTGGCGAGCGATTCGCTGAGGGAAATCGTCACCTCGCCCTGGCCAAGATTATGGAGTACGAGGAGTTTTTGGCTCGCTTCTGTCATATACCATGCGGCCACTTGGGAGTAGATACCGCCGGTCTGGGGGTTGATTACGGGATGACGTTCCATCTTTCCTTTGGCAAGTGCCGGGCAAGAGTTACGGAGTTTGCCCAGATGACGATACATAGTCAAAATAGAGGCAGCATCAGCCTCTTGGGACACGACGCTACCTACCGTAGCCCCTACTGCGGGGTCAATTTTATCAGTATAGGAGGTGACATATCTATCGCCCCAATACATCGGGGTGCGAACATACTCGTCTCCGCCATCTTTTTTGCCGGTATAACCCAGTTCCTCGCCATAATAAATGTATGGAGAACCCTGAGAAGAGAGCAGCATTGCTCCGGCGAGTTTGGCCTTGGAAAGTGAGCCTCCAAGCTCGCTGCGAGCTCTATGTTCGTCATGATTGGAGAGTTTTGTAGCTGCAATGAAGTCGCTGCGTTGACTCCTGTAGGCTTCGTGACTACTGATTGTACCGTCAGCAAATCCAAGGCCGTTGCCTTGATTAATGGCAGAGCTCATACGCCACCAGAATGAGAAGTCAAATAGGGCCGGAAGTCCCTTGTAGTAAGGTGCTACCTTATCCCAATCGGAAAAGACCTCTCCCACCATATAGATATCTCTGCCGTTTTTCACCTTGAAATGTGCATTTGCGGCATCGTAGAATTTTTTGAGGAATTGTGGATTCTCGTCGGAGTTTTCGTTATGATAGATATGCTTTACCGCATCGAGACGGAAGCCGTCAATGCCGGCATCTATCCACCCCCGCGCAGCATCCATCATTGCCATGAATGCCGGAGAAAACTCAGCAGTAGCAACCGGACCGTAATTCAGATCGGCAAACCAGTCCGTCCAGAAATGAGAATGATAGTAATACATTTTGGCTCCCGGGAGAGTCAAGTTCATTATGTTGTCATTACTTGAGTTATCGGTATAGATAGTGAATGGCACATCAAACGCCAACTGGGCAGATGTCCCCTTCTTTGCGCCATATTTTGTACCAAGGGGCCAGGACGATGAGTTTGAAGTCCTTATAAGAAAACCCCAGCTGGAGTCGAAAGAGACTGTCAATTCATATATACCATTGCCTTTAGAATAGAATTTCTTGCAAAAACCAAGACCGAAATAGATATATTTTGCCCCTTCGGTGGATTGATCGGGATTGTCGGCATCGGGTGTGTCTCCATCGGATATCGTCACGGTCGGGGCATTGCCGTTACTCCAATCGAGAGTGAATTTATATATGCCTGAAGGCATTGTACCTGTAGAAAACCACTGTCCGCTATCGTATCCGCCTACACCTTCAGTTGCAATCATAGGAATTTTACCGGCAGCTATATCCTTTTGCGGGTCCTCGGAAAAGATGTAAAAATCCCTGTACATATTCAGCGAAGAGACAGAGGTAGTGGCTGTTTTAAACCATATATGATTGACGCCGGTATGATTGATCACATAGTCGAGATAGATTCGGATATTGCGTTTGTGAGCCTCATTGACCAATTGTTTGAAGTCAGCCATCGTACCGAAACGTGGATTGATTGCTCCATATTCTTCTACATCGTAACCGTGATAAGAAGCGCTCGGATGTATGGGCGAAAGCCAAATTGCCGAGGCACCAAGTGACTGAATGTAGTCCAACTTGTCCGTTATCCCACGGAAATCGCCCCATCCGTCGCCGTCGGAATCTGCAAAACTGTAAACCAGCAGCTGGTAGGTGATATCTCCCCGCTTAATTCCATCCCACTGGGGAGGAAATGAGACCACATCCTTAAATTCCGCTATCTCCGGATTTACGGATGTGTTGCAGGAGGAGCCTGTGGTAAAAAGAGTAAAGGCAAACGCCAGTAACAATATGATAATTCTTCTCATCTTATGTTGCTTTCCATTTATTAAGGCACAATGTCGTTAATTGCTTTGCGACAGCTTTTGGCTATCAAAATGGTGACATTTTATTATTTATATAATATGAACCTTAAAGTTAATAATTCTATGTTAACAAACAAAAATGCGCCGCATATAGCGACGCATTTTTTTGTTCACGGATTCAGGTGTTATTTCGATATGACATACTTGGCAGTATTGGCGATATCGAGAGTGATCTTGTATGTTCCCGCCTCTTCAACCTTGATATTGGCACCATTAAAAACAAGTCCTTTATCACCTGCACCGAGGTTGTAATCCCAGTTGTTGTTGAATTTGAACTTTATTTCGGAGCCGGCCTTCAACTCCACAGTAGCACTGTAAATCCTGGTTGTAGCATCAAATGTCATCTCAACACCGGCGTCCCAGTTGTCGCCTGCAGCAAAAGAGCCTACGAGGGCCACCTTGGTTATCGGGGTTGCGACAGCCTTTTTACCGGGCAGATCCACTGTCCAGAAATAGGTACCGTCAGCCACTTCCATATTGTCACCGCTCCAGAGGTTAAACTCGTATGTGGTTCCGGCCACAAGTTGTCCTGAAATCCATCCTGCGCCGGATTCATGGAACTTGAATTGGTTGGAGCCGCCATACATTGCAATTGCACCCTTGTAGAGTCCCTCAGTGCCGGCTTGGTTTAGTGCCACGTCATCAGTGGGATTCCAGGAGTGACCTGAATAGCTTCCGGGAACTGTAATGAATTTAGCATAAGCGGGAGCCGGAGCATCGCCGGTCTTTTTGATGATAGCTTTGAAAGGCTTCTCCGAGAGTATCAACTCTATGTCGTAGGTTCCGCCATCGGCATCCTTGAGGTTTGCTCCGCCATATACCAGATTGGCAGGCTCGCCACCGAGGTTGTATGCATCGGGGAGATCCCAACCGGCATTCATGCGGAACTTGTACTCCGTATTAGCGGGGAAAACAAGACCTGATATCTTCCAGCTGCCAGAGCCGGCATCGTATGTCATCGCTGCATCTTCAGGACTGCCCCAGCCGCAGAATGAACCTACAACTGCAACTCTTGTAATGGCAAGCGCCGTAGCTTTTAGCTCGGTCAAATCCACTGAGAGATAGTAGTAGCCCTTCTCAAGATTGAAATTGCTACCCTTCAAAACTAGTGCATCAAAAGTGCCTCCGAAATCGTTGTCCCAATTGCGTTCGTGGGTAAACTTGAATTCGCCGTCAAGATGAGCAAAGCCTTCATAATGACCGTTGCCGTCACCTGTAAGCATCGGAGCAGTACCGGGATTCCATCCCTGGTGGTTGCCCGGGATGTAGAGATTGTCCGGATATGCTGTATTGATGAATGTAACCGTATAAGGGGTCTTCGATACATTGAGTACAATCTTGAAATTTCCTTCTGCTCCCTCATAATTGAGGTTGTTTCCTACTGTTGTAGAAACATTGCTCAGAGAGGAACCGCCGATAGAGTGTGTCCAGTCATCATTGAAACGGAACTTGAACTCACCTGGAACCAAATCTACAGGAGCGCTGAAAGTCTTCTTCTCAGCATCGTAAGTAAGATTGATATCGGCATCCCACCCGCCAACTGCAGTACCGATAACTCCGAGAGAACCGATCTGCACCATATAGATGGTATTCAGTTTCTTATTAATAGCAATATTGTAAATACCTGAAGGTACTTTAATGTTGCTCGGATCACCTACTGCACCTGTGGCGGAAGAATAAGTTCCTGCGAATGTAGAAACCTCAACAATACCGCCGAAATCGTCACCCCACTCAGGTTTGATACAGAACTTAAACTCTGCATCCGAGCCATCTTCAGTTCTGAGGTCGATAACGCCCTCATAGAAACCCTTGGCAACGGTTGACTCATACAGAGTAGGAGCAGTTGCGGGATTCCATCCCTGGTGACTACCGGGAATATAGAGGATATCAGGATATGATGCTATATAAGTTTTAACGGGAATTGTGATCACGGCAGAGGGCACACCGGAAGCATAAGTTTCGGAAAATGCTTTTACGAAGAATTTTACTTCTGAAGTTGCATCCTCGGGTGCTCCTGTTGAAACAATGGCATCATTAAATGCATCCACTGTTGTTGAGAAAGAAGTACCTTGAAGATCCGAAGCCAGTTCAACAGCTTCTCCATCTCCAAACTGAGCAAATACGCTGTAGGTAATCTCTTCATTGTACCCAAGACGTGCGGGCTCCCACGAGAAGAGCATAATCTCACCTGTAGGGTCGGCAGGATCGAGGGTTACCGATTTTATAACTTCACCGAATACGGGAACCACTGCATCACCGTAGGCATAAATGTCTATGGTGAGAGTCTCGGACACATAGGCCAACTGATCGACATTAATTACCTGCACAAAGAACGACATCGTGAAGGTGTTGTTCTCGGGAAGAGTAGGGAAAGTATTGTACAGAAGCGTTTTGAAATCACTTTTGGATGCAATGTAGTAGAGTTCTTTCGTGGAGGCAATTTTTGCTATATAACCATCATATTCCGCAACCAATTCATAGTTCAATCCCTCGGGGAGGAATCTGTATGCCGACCAGGAGAAGTTGACATCCTCATCCATTGTATTGGAGGTCATAAGAATATCCGAATGGGAATAGAGCTGCGGAGCCACGGGGGCTGTGGAAAATGCATCCTCCGGGAATACCTCACAGGAGGTAATGCCCAACATCAAAGCAGCAACTGCAATAAAGCTTAATATCTTTTTCATTGTATTATCGTTTTAAAGGTTACTGTTTTTCCATAACTAACACATAAGGAGTCCTATTGCCGTACAGCTTCATAACATAAGTACCGGCAGAAGGTACGGAAATATCACCACCACCCTGAATGAGCTTGATACCGCCGGGAACTTCCGAACTGGCCTCTCCCTCTGTTCCAAACTTGAATGTCCAGTTGTCGGGGTTGTGTGCCGTATTGAGACGGATTAGGAAACCAAGTCCTCCATCATTTGTAAATGTAACGGCAGGTGAAACCCATACATTTTCTTTTGCATCATATTTAAACTGGTCATCACCGGTGGTAGCATAGGACCATCCGTTATAAGCACCAACCATTCCCACTCCGTCAACGACTTTTTTATCGATAGTCATTGCGCTGCGATTGACGGTGAGTTCATATGTTGTACCCTCTCTCAGATCGACGGAAAGGTTGGAGTCAGACTGCTCGGGACAGCTCCATGAAGGAGTGAGGTAATTGTAACCCCAGTTTGCATCAGACCAGTTGCGTGCAACAGTCACCTTGAAGAATGAATAGTCAGCACTTCCGTCCTGTAAGTCTACAAGTATTTTGTAAATATTCGTACCACCATCTGTCTCCCAGAATTGGGGAGCTTCGGTAATATTCCATGACTGGTAGTTACCGGGCAGGAAGAGGAATCTCAAATCAGCTGCATAAGTTGTGATATTGAAACTTATGTTGTTGGATTTGACAGGAGGCACATTTGTTCCGTAAATGGAAGCAGTTATGCCGGCGCTGATATTGGCGGTCTCATTGGCTTTAACCTTGAGGTCATTGCAGACAAGTCCATTCAAATCCTGCTTGCTGATAGTAAAGGAGTTAGAGAAGGATGTACCGGCCAGAACGCTGTTCTCACCCAAAGTCAGGTAGAGAGCATACTGAATCTGCGTAGGAGCTCCGAATGAAGCTGATGTCCAGTTGAAGACCACTGCCTCAACTTTGCTGTTGTCCTTATTGACGATAATGTCATTCTGCGTGTGCAGAGTAGGAGCAACACTTTGCGAGGGGTCGATTTTGACATGTTCTATCTCCATTTCGCAACCGAAAAGGAGGAACGTGGCCATCATCAGCATTACTATATATTTAAACTGTTTCATTATCTAATTGATTTTTCAAAGTTTCGTACCATTAGTAACCGGGATTCTGCACCAACTTGGGGTTAGCGTTTAGGTCACTTATAATTATAGGATATACGGTGCGATATTCGGGAAGAGATATCTTGCCATTACCTACACCGCCTTTCAATGTCCAGGGGAACTGCATTGAAGTGAAGTAGCCGTAGCGAATGAGGTCTACACGACGGTGACCCTCCCACATAAGTTCTCTGGCGCGCTCATCGAGGAGCCAGTTGAGATCCATGATGGCAGGAGTTGTAGCATCAACACCGGCACGCTGACGCAGCTGACGTATATAGCCTTTAGCTGTCTCGTCGGTTACATTTCCGCCGTTCAGGCGGGCATCAGCCTCCGCAAAAATGAGGTACATCTCCGGAAGACGGAATATGGGGAAGTCAATTGATGAGAACTTGTAGTTGGTCTCGGAGCTTGTTACGGCATGACCGTCAGAATAGAGTCCGGAGAACTTCCAGCATCTCCAACCCGAGTCGGTGGTGGTGTTGTCAAATTCTTTGGTTGCTCCGCCATTGTAGAAGAATGCCCTCTTGTCGCTGGCTGCCCTGTCATAACCGAATCCCGGTTTGCCCCAGGTCACATTTACGAGGTTGAAACGTGCTACGTAGTCATCTGCAACGTGATAACCGTTCCAATTCTCGGGGTTGATAAGTTGACCTTCTCCGACAACTGCGGCTCCTATAGCTGCATTGGCAGCATCGCTGAGTGTTGCGGAAACAAGGTGAGTAGTACCACCCCAGCTCTGTGTCTGGTCCTTGTCATAAGAGATTGCGAATATAAACTCCTCTGCTGCACCGTTAGTGGTGTTGTCCTGCATAAAGAGTTCATGGTAATTGTCATGGAGTTTATAGCCCATTCTTATAACATTGCCTGCTGCAGTTTTAGCATCCTGCCAACGAGCTGTACCTGTATATACCTCTGCATTGAGGTACATTCTTGCAAGAAGAGCCCAAACCGAGCCCTTGGTAGCACGGGGATAAGGTACTGTGCCCTTATCAGGCATATCGTCAAGTATCGACAGATCTTTAAGTTCACCCTCAATCCATTTGAAAAGCTCTACTCTGCCGATCTGCTCGGGCAGGTCACCGCCGATATTTTCAGGCATTGCGAAGGGGGGATTTCCGAAGAAGTCCATGAGCAGATAGTAGTAGAGTGCACGATTGAATCTTGCCTCTGCACGATACTGGTCAATAGTTTTCTGGAATGCCTCGTGTCCGCGGCTTGAAAGCATCTCGGGAGTAGTTCTCACGAGAAACTCATTTGCCAGTGTGATGCCCTTCAAACAGCGTGTATAGACTGCTATGATGGCTTCGTTGTCGGCTGATGTCCATTTATGATACTGGATGGGATTGATATAGTTGTCACCCCAGATAATCTTGAGTGCGTCGGTGCTGAGCTCATTTAGTATCATATACATACGACAAAGCTCGCTCTGACCGGCGTCTGCCACGTTGATGTCAGACGATCCGGCATCATTCTGGCTTGCCAGGGCCCAGTATCCATAGATATATCCCAAAGACTTGAGATAGCTCACCTCGTCCTTATAAGCGGTCTCCGAGGTTGCGTCAGTTTCATTGAGAGGCTGTGTGTTCAGATCACCTATGCAGGAAGTAGCAAGGATCAGAGATGCCAACAGCACTAAGAAACTTTTATTTAATATCTTATTCATACGTCGGGTCATTTTTAGAAGTTAATATTTAAACGCAAAGTAAAGAGACGGGGACGGGGAATAATGTTGGAATCTACGCCGTCGGACGCCTGCAATTCGGGATCAAGACCTCTGTACTTTGAAATGACAAACACATTCTGTACAGAAGCGGAGAGACGGATGCCCTCTACCCATTTAACTTTGCCGAATGTGTAGCCGAGGTTGATGTCGTCCATTCTGAAGAATGAACCATTCTCGATAAACATATCGGTATATTTCTGGTTGTTCTCCATAGCTGCCGTCCAGCCGTCAACCAGATAGATGTTGCTCAAATTGTCAAGGTAGCCCTTATTCCAGTTGTCACTGTATGAGCTTGCATAGGACATAGCAACCCTGTTGATAATATAGTTGCCAAACGAGCCGTGGCCATTGAAGCCGAAGTCCCAGTTTTTGTACCTGAATTTGAGATTGAGTCCGAAAAATGCATCGGGAGCGGGTTTGAAGCCGGTTACATATCTGTCGGCGTCAGTGATTACACCATCACCGTCACGATCCACCATTCCATTCTGGATCGGGTTGTCCTGCGAGTCATAAAGCTGCTGGAAGAGATAGAAGGTGAAAGGTGCAAATCCGGTGCGGTGGAGTGAAGTGTATCCGCCCGTACCGCCCATACCCGAGCCGGTAGTAACACCGAGATAGCCTTCAGTCTCTACACTTGTGAGCTTGGTGATTTTTGTGCTCTGGAGAGTAACGTTTCCACCGATTGAGAGCGACATATCGCTTGTCTCCACAGGAATTACATTGAGAGAGAGCTCTACACCCTTATTCTCCATATTACCGATATTGGAGATAATGCTGTTGCCGAAGTTAGAACCCAGGGGAGTAGAGATTTCGTTAAGCAGATCATAAGTGTAGCGATAGTAACCTTCCAAGCTACCTGTAATCCTGTCGTTGATAAAACCGAAGTCAAGACCGAGGTTATAGGTCTCGGTGGTCTCCCATTTGAGGTTAGGATTATACTTCTGGGGAGCGAGGGTAGTGTAATATCCATTGCCGAGATAATATTTCATTGAGATGGAACTGGACTCCTCATATCTTGCCATATAAGGATAATAGTCGGATCCGATATCCTGCTGTCCCGTGCGTCCCCAGCCAAGGCGAAGTTTGAGAGCTGAAACCGCATCTGAACCCTTTAGGAAGCTCTCTTCCGCCACATTCCAAGCAAAAGCTACGGAGGGGAAGAAGCCCCAGCGGTTTGCCTTGCTAAAGCGCGAGGAGGCATCCTCACGGATTGTTGCTGTAAAGAGATACCTGCCGAGGATGGAATAATTGAGTCGGCCGAAGAATGATATCAAATAATACTCCTTCGCATTTGTTGGATTTGCCTGATACAGGGGCCTTGACTCGTTATTGAGGTATGTACTCTGATCATACTTCACGTAGTTGTGCTGCCAGGAATAACCGGCCATCACATCGAGGTTGCTCTTGCTGAATTCGCGCTTGTAGTTGAAATAAGCCTCGAGCAATGTGTTGGAGTTGTAGTTGGCATAATCCGTATAGAGGTCAAGGCTTGAGCGCATTGCCGAAATAGAGCCGGGGTGGTTATATTTTTCGCCGTTTGACTTTGCGACGTCATAACCGAGGTTTAGGTTGAATCTTAGGTCTTCGAATCCATGGAACATGTAGTCAATCTGAAGGTTACCTATTGAGCGGAGACCTTTGTTGACATCCGTGAAGTCGTAGAGGCTTGAAAGGGGGTTTGTGCCGGCCATTGTGTTGGCACTGCCATCGGCATTGAGCCAGTTCCAGTAACCGTTTGACACCTTTGAGTAGTCGATACTACCGTCAGGATTTGTGAAATGTGTCGGTTTTGTAGGGTCAAATGAGAGAGCGCTGCCTACTGCTCCCGTCGGAGCCCAGTTGGTCTTCTGATAGATACCTTTCACATTAAGATTGATGGAAAGGTGATCGTCAAAGAACTTGGGAGAAAGACTGAGGTCTACGTTTGCTTTACGGTTGTCACCCACCTTGAGTGTGGCCTGGTCATAGTTGTAACCAAGGCTGACGCGATAGGGAACATGCTTTGTTGCTCCATATACGCTCACTGCCTGGTCGGTGTTGAAGGCAAGACGATAGATCTGCTTCTGCCAGTCTGTGCTCTCGGTGCCGAGAAGGCCCTGAATAGTGCTGTTGCCTGCATAAGTACTCTGCATAAAATTGCGGAATGTATCGGCATCCATCATATCAATGGTAGAAGCGTTTTGCTTTACCGAGTAGCTTGAGTTGTAACTTACATTAACTCCGCGTGCACCTGCACGGCCTTTCTTGGTTGTAATGATAATAACACCATTGGAAGCACGCGAACCGTAGATTGCGGTTGCGGATGCATCCTTCAGTACGGTATAACTCTCTATGTCATTGGGGTTGACAGATGCGAGGGGGTTACCCATTCCCGCACCTCCGTCAGAAGTCACGGGCACACCGTCAATCACAATCAGAGGATCGTTTGATGCATTCAGCGAAGCTGCACCACGAATACGAATAGTAGCGGAAGCACCTGGCTGGCCCGAGGCCGGAGTCACGTGCAGACCCGATACTTTACCGAGGAGCATCTGATCGGGAGAAGTGATGGCTCCACGGTTGATCTCATCAGCTTTAATGGCTACGACCGATCCTGTCATATCGCTTTTCTTGACAGTACCATAACCGATTACCACTACCTCCTCAAGAAATTCGGTATCATCCTGCATCACAATTCTTGCAGTTGACGCCTGAGCGGCTGTAATGGTCACGGTCTTGTAACCCAAAAAACTGATTTCCAACATAGTCTCTCCAGAAGGCACTGTCAGGACGAAATCGCCGTCCAGGCCCGTCTGGGTGCCGTTTACAGTTCCCACTTGGATAACTGCAGCGCCGATAACGGTTTCACCCCTGGAATCCACCACAACTCCCTTAACGGTGAATTGCGCAAAGGCGGATGTAACGGAGAGAACCATTACCGATAGTAACATTGTCATTAATCGTTTCATAGGAAAACCTTTATAATTATTGTTTAATTGCTTTTCTTTGAAAGAGTTGTACGGGATCATCCTTGTCTTCGACAAAGAATACGCATATAGCGGCTATCAAGAGAGATATTCCCGAAAAGAGGAGGGCATAAATGGTCTGTCCGCCATAGATATGCTTTACCATCAATCCCCCAACCAGACCATTGCAGATCTGCGGGATTGTAATGAAAAAGTTGAATATACCCATGTAGACACCCATTTTCTTAGGAGGAAGGGATCCTGCCAACATAGCATAGGGCATCGCCAAGATCGAACCCCAGGCGATACCGATACCCACCATTGAAATGATGAGCATAATAGGATTCTTAAATAACAGGAACGAAGCAAAACCAAGCGCACCACATATAAGCGAAATGGTGTGCGTGGCCTTACGCCCGATTTTGTTCGCAGTCACCGGGAGGAGGAAAGCAATCACGGCTGCAACACCATTGTATATGGCCTGAAGCACTCCAACCCAGTCACCCGCCTCACCATAAGCTGCAGAAGCGGTATCCACAGTGCCATAATAGTGATCGGCAACCGCAGGGGTCATATATACCCACATGGAAAAGAGGGCAAACCAGGAGAAAAACTGCACTAAACCAAGCTGACGCATGGTTTTTGGCATTTTGCCGAAATCCCTGAAAATCTCAAGGAATCCGCCGTCCTTCTCTTTAATGACTCCTCCTTCGGGAGGATACTCTTTAGTGCGGACCACAGTCACAAGGACCGAAGCAAAGAGCACTATTCCGCCGATATAGAAAGCAAGCTTGACATTGGGCGCAACACCGCCTTCAGTCTCAGGCACGTTAGACATACCGAACCAGTTGGTAAGCACAAAAGGCAGAACTGCACCGCACACGGCACCTATACCGATGAGGAAAGTCTGCACTGAAAAACCGAGAGTCCTCTGTTCTGAAGGAAGATTATCAGCAACGAGAGCTCTGAATGGTTCCATGGCCACATTGATCGAGGCATCCATAATCATCAGGACACCCGCAGCGATCAGAAGAGGCGAAAGAAATGGAGCAAGAGCCGGGGAATTTGGCATCATAAAGAGCATCAGAGAGGCCAGAATTGCACCCACAAGGAAATAGGGACGTCTACGGCCCAGTCTTGTCCAGGTCCTGTCACTATAATGCCCGATGATGGGCTGGACTATCATACCTGTTAAAGGCGCTGCCAGCCAAAAGAGCGAAAGTGTACCGACATCCGCTCCAAAGGATTGGAAAATCCTGCTGACATTTGCATTCTGAAGAGCCAAACCAAACTGTATCCCCAAAAAGCCGAAGCACATGTTGAAGATACCCCAAAAGCTCATCTTTGGTCTTTTCATAAATATGTTATTGTATCAGTTTGTAATTAAAGGGACACGAATTTATGAAAAACCACCTTTATATAATAGAGTTTTCCTCCGAATTGCAATAAAATCGGGACGAAATGACAAAAGATAGTTTTGAGTATGTAGTGTGTAGTATGTAGTAATGGGTGAGTTGGGAGTTAGGAGTTAGGAGTTTCGGGGTGCGAGTTGCAGTGTGCGAGGTGGGAATTAGTTAGGAGTTCCGGGATATGGGTGTGGGATGCGGGTTTCGGGTTAGCGATCCAGCCATTCCATAAGCAATGGTACCCTAGCTCGGGAGACGAGCACCGGTTCGATGACATCAGGTAGAAGAGTGACCCTCAATCTGGAGTTGAAATGTTTGGATATATTGCTGATGGCAGCAAAACTTGTTATACAACTTCTGGAAAGTCTAAAGAACTCATTGGGATTGAGTTGTTGCTCAATGGACTCGAGGCTGGAGTCCAGGAAATATTGCTTTCGTTCGGTTGTGACAAGATAGGTAGCTTTATTTTCCGAATAGAAAAATGCCGTGTCGTTTACATCGGCTATGAGTATCTGGTTACCTACCTTTATAGTGAATTTTGTGCGGTAATCCGGCCCATGAGCCTCTTTTGCACTTTCCAGCGCCTCCTCAGCATAACAAAAACCGATGCAACGTTCCATTGATACCTTAAACTCGCTTTCGCTGATCGGTTTGAGCAGATAGTCGATGCATTTAGTTCGAAAGGCGGGCAGCGCATAGTCCTCATAAGCAGTAGTAATGATTACCTTTGAGGTGATGTTCACCCTATTGAAAAGTTCAAAGCATTTGCCATCCGAAAGTTCGACATCCATCAATATGATATCCGGCGCCGGATTAGAACCGAGCCACTCCTGTGATGTAACGATGGAGTCAAGGCAGCATAAAATCTCGATTTCAGGGAAATATTTGCGCAAGAGGCGGGTGAGTTGCATCTGTGCGGGGATTTCGTCTTCTATGATGAGCAGGGTCATATTGCCGGAACTTTAAATGAAAAGAGGAATTTTTACGGTAAAAAAGCCATCGGAGTCATCTACAATTATAGGAGAGTTGAACAAAATCCTGTACTGTTTATCAATGTTTTCAAGTCCGACTCCGGCAGAGTGGCCTGATTTGATCTTAAGATTTATACGGTTTGAAACTACCAGATGCTCCTTTTCAACCTTAACATCTATGACCAGCGGCTCCGAGATCTTGACAATCTTGTGTTTAACCGCATTTTCGATAAGAATCTGAATACTGCAGGGGACTATTCTGCTTCGAAGCCATCTTTTCTCCACATCCACCCTCACGTCGAGAGCTTTGCCGAATCGTTCTTTGATCAACCCCACATAGAGCATCACAAAGTCAAGTTCATCTTCCAGAATTACCGTCTGGCGCGACTCCATGCTCAATTGATAGCGATAAATATCCGATAGCTTTTTTACATAATCTGAAGCACGGTCCTGATCCTCGTGTATGAGATAGTCGAGCACATTGAGACTATTGAAGAGAAAATGGGGGTTGAGCTGCGCCTTGAGCAGCTGATACCGGTAATTGGCCTGACTGCGAAGTCTCACTTCTGTCGCGAGTTCACGCCTTCTTTTCCACCTGAGGTAGGAAAAAAGATCTACTACTACCGTTACCAGGATGTTGAAGAATAGAGCTACCACGAATGAGAAGAAGAGTTGTTGGTTGAGGGTCTCCCCCACCAGGTACTCCGAGGATGTGAACTGCATAAGGATTGCTGCCACAAAGGCTATGAAAAGAACGCCGCCAAGTTCCCATAGGGTACGTGAAAGAAAAGAACGGCCGTAAGAATAGTACTTTACCAAGCTGCGCACCAGCATAAAATCCGCAATGAGCATCAATAGGGTAAGCGGATAATTTCTCAGCATCCCCCTGAGTGTAAAGAAGAAAGATTGTCCCGATCCTTGTGAAAAAAACGGAAGCAGATACTCGAATATCATCCTTGCGGCAAATACAATCACTGCGAGGATTACAACCGCCACCAGATTAACATATCCGTCCCCTTTGCGTTCCATCCCTATCGAAGGTTTTTCCGAGCCACGACCAGCACGGTGGCAAGTCCAAGAATTTCCGTAGTGACAAAGGTCACTATCATATTGTTGAATACACCCATAGCGGGAAATGTCTTGTGAAGATAGTCTCCCACCGATGTGCCGAAATAGAATCCTGCAAAACAACTGAGAAAAGCCAGACCGAGAAATACGTCAAGCGGACTACCGTAGAAACGTATGAGACAGAATACCATCGCAATGGTAAGAATGGTTAGAAAGAGACCATCTCCCACCGAAGTGTCGTGAAGTAGATAACAAAGCAACGCATGTGCCGACGCAAAGAGAAATATTATGAGATTGGCCTTGCCAAAATCTCTCTTACCGTTGCCTGTCCTTTTGAATATACTGCCCATATAGTGATATTTCGTGATATTTCGTTAATAATTGTAAATATAGGTATTTTTTCCCAAACAAAAGATGGCTATATTTGTCCTCCGTAACAAACTATCTGCAATGAAACGATTGATAATTCTTCTCGTAGCCCTTATTTGGCTACTTCCTGGCTCTTTTGCACAGAACATCCTCTCTAAGGAGGATATTTCCAACATCGAATCCTACATTGAACAGATCCGCGCCGATTGGCAGATTCCGGGCATGGCCGTTTCCATCCTGAAGGATGGTGATCTTATTCTCTGCAAGGGATATGGAGTGAAAAATCTCGACCATCCCCAAGATTCGGTCGACATCCACACCCTCTTCCAGATAGGATCGGTTTCCAAATCCTTCACGGCATATTTGTTGGCAACTCTCGTTGAAGAGGGGCTTATCAGCTGGGAAGATACCGTAAAGAATATCCTTCCGGACTTCAAAATGTATGACCCCTGGGTGACGGAACACTTGCAGGTGAAAGATCTGACATCCCACAGGACGGGTATCGGAGGACAGGTGGGCACATATATTCCCAACCTGGGCTACGACAGAGATGATGTCTACGCAATGATGGGGCTCCTAAAGCCGGCATATACCTTCAGAGGCGAGTATCAATACAACAACATCACATTTATCCCCGCTGCCATGATTATCGAAAAGGTGACCGGCAAAAGCTGGGAAGATAATATACGCGAACGCATTTTCAAACCCCTCGGAATGACGGAATCCACCTTCAACGGCGAAGGATTTGCAGAGGCTGAAAATGTAGCACTCCCCTACGAGTTTCTCTCCAGAGAGGGGAAAATGGTAATCAACCCTCTCCATGGCGAAGAGCAGGCACTATGGTGGCTTACTGTCATCGGCCCCGCCGGGTCAATCTGCTGTTCTACAACAGACCTGATCAAATGGGCACAATTCCAACTCAACGACGGCAAAGCGGATGGAAAGGAGCTGATCTCGAAGAAAAATATGGACTACCTCCACAAAGGAGTCACCATCACCTCCCAGAGCGCTTCCAAGACCACTCTCTACGGCCACTGCTGGTTTATAGAACAGAGCAATAAGGGGCGCCTCTTTTTCCACACCGGCACCACCTGGGGAATGACCACATTGTGTGCATTCGTGCCGGAGCTCAACCTCGCACTCACCGTACAGGTCAACTCCGAAGCCCCGAGCGATCCCCGCTATGCCATAATGCGCCGCCTGATTGACCTATGCCTCGACCTTGAAGACTACGACTACAATGCAGAGTATCTGGAAAAGTGGTATGCCAATGCTGCAAAAGAAGTTGAAGAAAAGGCTAAAGCCGACGCTGAAAAGGTGATTACACCCGCTCCGGAGTCAAAGCTTCTTGTAGGTAAATATACCAAGGATCCCCTTTTCGGAGATTCCTGGATAACTCTTGAGAAGGGTAAACTCTATATCAAAATAGGCAAACAGGGCTGGAAGCATGAAATGACCCATGTGAACGGCAACACTTATAAATTCCGCTCCGACGGTACAGCATTCGAGATTAAATTCAAATTTGAAGAGGGCCGGAAAAAGGCCGCCTCTTTCGAAGTTGATTTCAAGCAGGGCGAAGAGTTCGGCCCCTGGACAAGATCAAGCAAATAACAAAAACAATTACGATATGAAACGCATTTCAATCTTTATGATCGCACTGCTTTTTGCAGGCTCATTGTTCGCACAATCTCCCATTATCGGCATCTCTTCATACAAGAGCGGTTCTTCCCATATGATAGGGCACACCTATGTGAACTCTGTCCGTTTGGCAGGTGGGGTACCTCTGATCATACCGGTTACCACTGATGATGCGCAGATAGAGGCTATTATCAATGTAATTGACGGTCTTATAATGACCGGCGGAGAAGACTTTGACCCGCTTATGTGGTATGGAGAAGAACCACTGAGAGCAAATGGTGAAATCGCACCTGAAAGGGATGAGTTTGATGTAAAACTGATCAGGGCTGCAGTGGCCAAAGGCATTCCGGTATTGGGCATCTGTCGAGGCCAGCAGTTGATGAGCATCGCTTTCGGCGGTTCGCTTTATCAGGACATTCCCTCGCAGATTCCAAGCAGCTATGTAAAGCACAGGCAGGGTGACACTCCCGGATATTATGGTACACATACGATCAACATTGAGAAGGGCTCAATATTGGCAGAGGTGACAGGCAGCAACAAAGCCGTTGTCAACTCATTCCATCATCAGGCTATAAAAGCTATGCCTGCAGGATTCAAGGTAACTGCCAAGTCCGCAGACGGAATCATCGAAGCTATTGAGAGAGTCTCTCCCCTCAAGGGTCATGCTGACGGTGGGGCACTGATTTTCGGAACTCAGTTCCACCCCGAAATCTTCACCAACGCCGGCAATCCCCTGTTTTTGGGATTATTTAAAAAATTGATTTCGGAAGCAGCGAAATAGTAAAAGATTTTTTATAAGATTTGATGATTTAACAGAAATTTTTATCTTTGCAAAAGATTATCCCCCTTAGGTGGAAAATACTAAGGCTCGCCACTTCAGTAATGGGGTGGCTTATTTTTTATTGTGACAATTATGAATGTGAGAATGAAGGGAAAGCAAAGGATTATTGTCTATATTGATGGTTTCAATTTTTATTACGGGCTAAGATCGAACAAAAGATGGCGCAAATACTATTGGCTTGATGTAATCAAGCTTTTCGAGAGTTTTATGCGTCCAAATCAGGAATTGATCGCTGTTAAATATTTCTCTGCCAGACCGGATGACTTAGAACAGAGTGCACGACAAAATGCGTTCTTCCAAGCTAATATGGAGAATTCTAAATTCCGGTTAATCTTAGGTAAATATATAAACAAGCGGATAAAGTGCTTCAGGTGTGGAAATATCATACACACACGAGGAAAAAGAAACTGACGTAAGGATAGCAACTCAAATTGTTGCAGATGCGTTTCAGGGGAATTGTGATGCGGCGATTGTTGTTTCTGCCGATAGTGATATGGTCCCCGCTATTGAACTTGCGAAACAGGCAAGGCAAAAAGTGTTTGTCTATTTCCCTCCAAACCAGTATTCAAGTAACTTGGCTTCTATGGGATTGGGAAATCCAACACTGCTGAAATGCTATGAAAGTCGATTCCGTCAAAGTCTTTTCCCTGATATTGTACATCTTACAGTTCCTGACTACGATTTACGAATGCCGGATAAGTGGAAAACTTACAAATGATACAAAACAAAAAAATCGCAACCCGCACCCCGAATCAAATAAAATTCTTAATCACCTCCCGGGCTTGTGCGACTTTTTCTTCGAGAAGGTCGATTGAGGTGGCTTCGCAGATAAACCGAAGATAGGGTTCGGTATTGGATGGACGTATATTGAACCACCATTGGGGAAATTCCACTCTGTAGCCGTCAAAGTCATATGATGCGACAGGGCGCTCCTGAGAGACAAACAACTCACGCACGGCAACCATCGCATCCTCTTTTTTGGATATTGTAAAGTTGATTTCTCCGGAACTGAAGTAGCCATTTATCCTTTCTATAAGCTGTGAAAGCGACAGTCCTTCCCTCTTGAGGCGCGCAATTACATTCAGCGCCAGAATTGCTGCCAGAAGACCGCTATCCGAATAGAAAAAGTCCTTGAAGTAGTAGTGTCCGGCCAATTCGCCCCCGAACAGACCGTCTATCTCACGCAATTTTCGGGCCGCAAATGCTCTCCCTACCTTCCAAGTGACAACCTGTGCTCCCATAGGTGCAAGATACTCCGCCACCGACTTGGAGCTGCGAATATCTTGCAGCACGAGGCGCTTCGCTCCCTTATATCTCTCATTTTCAAAGAAATAGTGGCCCAGAAGAGCTATAACCAAATCGGGAGAAATGAAATTACCTCTCTCATCCACGAACATCACTCTGTCTGCATCGCCGTCAAAGATCACACCCACGTCACTGCGTTGTGTTATAACGGACTTTTGAAGTTCTATAAGATTTTCAGGTACCAAAGGATTGGGATCGTGATTGGGGAATGTGCCGTCCAACTCATCAAAAAGATAGACCGGCTCTTCTCCGAAAATCTTTTTCGCAAAAAGGGCGGCCATACCGTTGGAGATATCGATGCTCATTTTCAAATCTGAAATATCCTCTTTCCGGGACTTAAGAAATGAAACATATTGCCGTGAAATGTCAAAAGGGATGGTTTTGCCGCGAGCCTCGACTACAGGAGTCTCCCTGCCCTCCTCAATCCATTGCTGTATGGTGGAAAGACCGGTGTCAAAACCAACCGGAAGAGCATTCTCGCGTGAGATCTTCATGCCATTATACTCTTTGGGATTGTGAGAAGCGGTAATCTGAACAGAAGCCTGGAACCCGTGCACCGCTGTGCCGAAATAGACCATCGGCGTAGTACTCAGACCTAGATCATAGACATCTGCTCCGGCATCATTGATGCCCTTTGCTACGTACTCGAATATTTCCGGTGAAGAGAGTCTTGAATCCCTGCCCACCAAAACTTTGTCCGCACCAAGAAGAACGGGAATAAAGTAACCAACCTTGTAGGCGAGGTATTTGTCGAAATCCACATTATAGATTCCGCGTATATCATAAGCGTGAAATGCTCCCATAACTATTATTTGTCTGATTTTACCCTATACGATGTTTTGACGCTTCCTTTAGAGATGCTGTTGAGTTTGCTCCCGAGCATTTTCTTGCGAATAGGGGCGGCTCTGTCGGTAAAGACCACTCCGTCAAGATGGTCCATCTCGTGCTGCAACATCCTGGCGGCAAAGCCGTCAAATTCTTCCTCCCTTTCCTGAAAATTCTCGTCAAAATATCTGATTCGCACTAATTTTGGCCTGTCAATGTCGGCATCGACATTGGGAACACTCAGACAACCCTCGCTATAGGTGCACATCTCTTCGCTTTTGAAGGTGAAAACAGGATTGATCATCCTGCGTATGAAATCAGCAAGTTCCGGATAGCGGTCGTCAAGATCGCTGCCATCCACAATCAGGACTCTAATCGAACGGCCTACCTGCGGGGCCGCAAGCCCGCAACCATCGGCATTCTTCATAGTTTCATACATGTCTTCCAGAAGTTTTGTCAACTCTTCGCGTTGCTCAATATCCGCATCCTCGGCCTTTTCGCGCAATACCTGGGATCCATATAAATAAATCGGCAATATCATATCGGTAACTTTTTGATCATTGTTGTTTCTGTGTTCTGTCCAAATAACTCTGTAGGATGATGGCAGCGCTTATTTTGTCCACGGAGGACTTGTCTCGGCGTTCGGATTTTTTCATTCCTCCCTCTATCATAGCCCTGTGGGCCAGCACCGAAGTAAATCGTTCATCTTCAAGTACGATCGGAATGGAGGGAAATTTTTTCTTGAGCAGATTTATGAAGGCCTGCACCAACGGGGCTGATTGTGAATCGGTGTTGTCCATATTCAAAGGAAAACCAACCACAAAGAGTTCTACCTTTTGATTTTGAAGGTAATTTTGAAGATAATCTATTATATTTGCAGATTGAACAGTATCGAGGGCTGATGCGAATATGCGCAACGGGTCGCTCACTGCGAGGCCGGTGCGCTTGCTGCCGTAGTCTATTCCTATTATCCTGTTCATGATGCAAAGTTAATGTTTTATGGCACGTCAAAAAGAAAAATTCGGCAAAAAGTTGAGATTTTCTATAATCAACGATGACTCTCACAAGGAACTCTTCTCGTTCAGAACATCAAAAATCAACATTATAATGATCTCTATCCTGATATTACTGGCAGTGATGGCAGGTACTTACTTACTCACTTCACGCACTTTCATAAGGCAGACTATTCCGGGTTATCCTTCACCCGAGACAAGGCGTATGGCTATGGAAAACGCCATAAAGATTGATTCCCTCGAAAGAGCAGTGGAGATGTGGGCATTCCAGGTGGCAAATATTCAAAGAATTGTCACCGGTAAGAAACCTCTTACACCGGACTCTCTCGGACTGGTGAAGGAGGTGCCTCTGATGGATGAGGGTTTAAGTGATCTCTATTTTCGCAGCGATTCGCTCCTTAGACAGGAGGTTCTTCGCCGTGAGCAATACAACGTGTCCGGCCAAAGGCAGGAGATAGAGCAGATCGAGGGACTGCATTTTTTCACCCCTGTGAGCGGTATAATTACCGAAGGGTATAATAAGGCAACAGGTCATCCATATATCGATATTGCCGCCCAGACCGGCACCATAGTGCACTCCGTACTCGATGGAACAGTCATACATGCAGGATGGAGCGATGACACCGGATACACCATCCAGATACAGCACAGCCAGGATATCATCTCCGTTTATAAGCATAATGAGCAGTTGCTCAAGAGCAGCGGTGATAAGGTCAAGGCCGGTACCCCCGTAGCAATGGTGGGTAATACCGGCAAACTCAGCACCGGTAGCCATCTCCACTTTGAACTCTGGCACAAGGGAGAGGCAGTTGATCCCACTCTTTACATCAAGTTTTAGCAGATGGAGCAACGCAAAAGATCAGTAGCCGTACTTGGATCAACCGGATCCATCGGCACACAAACCCTCGATGTGATTTCGCGTAACAGCGATCTCTTCGAAGTGGATTTGCTCACTGCCAACAACAACAGTATGCTATTGATAGAGCAAGCGATCAGATTCAAACCCAACAATGTAGTGATATGCAACCCCTCGAAGTATGATGAGGTAAAAAATGCGCTTAAACCCTACTACATAAAGGTATTCCAAGGAATGGAGTCCATTTGTGACTTGGTCAGGAGTTCCACTGTGGATATAGTTGTTGCCGCAATGGTGGGATTCAGTGGCCTACAGCCAACAATTTCAGCAATAAAGGCAGGAAAGGTCATAGCACTCTCCAATAAAGAGACGTTGGTCGCCGCCGGAGATATTATTATGTCGCTGGCAGCAGAATATGGCAGCCCCATCATTCCTGTAGACTCAGAGCACTCCGCCATATTTCAGGCCCTACAAGGGGAACGTACCAGACCTGAAAAACTATTATTAACAGCCTCCGGAGGTCCTTTTCTACATACTCCATTAGAGGAGCTGTACAAAGTGACTCCGGATGAAGCTCTCAAGCATCCCCGCTGGAAAATGGGGTCCAAGGTGACGCTCGACTCCGCAACTCTGATGAACAAAGGTCTGGAACTGATAGAAGCTCATTGGCTCTTCGGCATGGATCCGGATGGAATAGAGGTTGTCATTCATCCACAGAGCATCATTCACTCCATGGTGCAGTTTGAGGATGGCTGCGTGATGGCACAAATCAGTTCTCCCGATATGCGTCTACCGATTCAATATGCCCTCTCCTATCCGTACCGCATACCTCTGGATACCCCAAGAATCAGTTTCGGGGAACTAGCCGAGTTGACCTTCTTCAAACCGGATACGAAGAGATTTCCCTGTCTGGCCATCGCCGGAGAATATCTCCGCCGCGGCGGAAATACCACCTGCGCAATGAATGGCGCAAACGAGATTGCAGTGGAAGCCTTCCTCAGAGAGGAAATCGGTTTTATGGAGATACCGGATATTATCAGCAAAGCGGTTTCCAAGGTGCCGTTTATCGAAAAGCCCACGCTGGATGATATATATTGCACAAATTTTGCAGCAAGAGAAGCTGCAGAACAAATTATTCACAACAAACATTGACGAAATAGACTACTTAATATATGGTTGTACTTATCAAAATTGTCCAGGTGATCTTCGCACTCTCAATTCTGGTGCTGATGCACGAATTCGGACATTTTTTATTTGCAAAGCTTTTCAAGACGAGGGTTAACAAATTCTATCTCTTTTTTAACCCCTATTTTTCCATTATGCGCGCCAAAAAAATCGACGGCAAATGGCGGTTCAAATTTTTCTCGAAAAACCTTTCCACATACGAGGGAAACAATAAAATAGATGTCAACACCCTATCCCAAGATGACTGGAGGCGTTATCCCGAGAACACGGAATATGGCATAGGATGGCTTCCTCTCGGAGGATATTGCTCTATTGCCGGAATGATAGATGAGTCAATGGACAAGGAGGCTATGAAACTCCCTCCTCAACCCTACGAATTCCGCACAAAACCTGCCTGGCAGAGGTTTTTCATAATGTTTGGCGGTGTGCTGTTCAACTTCATACTTGCCGTATTGCTCTACGGAGCCATTATGGATGTATGGGGAGACGAATATCTACGCAACGAAGATGCAATTTACGGTATTGCCGTAAATGACCTTTCATACGAAATAGGATTCCGAGACGGTGACAGGATTCTCGACTTCGACGGGGTCCCGACCGAAAACTTTGCAATGCTTCAGGTCGATATGGTTCGTTCACAGGCAGAAGAGGCGAGAGTCCTCCGCGGCAACGATACTTTAACGATCAGCATAGACCCGCAGTACATTGAGGCGATACTCAATACTCCCGGAATGTTTGACCTCGCCTTCCCTTTTGTTGTTGGCGGTTTTACCGAGGGCTCCATCAATGCTGATTCCGGGCTTGAGATAGGTGATGAAATCAAAGGTATTGACTCTGTGTCGATGTTTCTGGCGCAAGAGATACGCAAAGAGTTGCTCCGTCACAAGGAGAGCGCGGTTTCCGCTACAATTAGCAGAAACGGCGATTTGATGGATATACCTCTGCAGGTGGATTCGGCGGGTATGATTCAGGTTATGCTGGATACAGACTTGACAAAATTCTTCACTATCACAAGTAATGAGTACAACTTTTTTACCGCCATTCCCGCAGGTTGTAAAAAGGCATGGAACAACATCACCAATTATGTTCAAGAACTCGAACTGATCTTCTCACCCAAAACTAAGGCCTATAAGTCGGTGGGCAGTTTCATAGCCATTGGCAAGATATTTCCCGGCGACTGGGACTGGTACAGGGTATGGAGCCTGACCGCAATGCTCTCCATAATGCTCGGAGTACTCAATCTGCTGCCCATACCGGCATTGGACGGAGGCCACATCCTGTTTCTTCTCATTGAGATCATAACTCGCCGTAAACCCAGTGACAAGGTATTGGAAATAGCTCAAACTATAGGCATGATATTGCTGATTGCCCTAATGATACTCGCATTTGGCAATGACATACGAGGATTATTCACATAAAATAATATAACAATGAATAGAAAAAACCTGACTACAATGATTCTCTATGTGATGGCGGCATTAGCCCTTACCGCACTCCACTCTTGTGAAGAGCAGCCCGGAAGGATTCTTCCACCGGCAAGCGGAAAGGCCGGGGAAATCGCCGTCATATCTCCAAGGACCCATTGGGAATCCGAGCCCGGCACTACCATCAGGAGCATCCTTGCTGCCGAATATGCCTATCTTCCACAGAAAGAGCCTACCTACAACCTTTTCAATGTACCTCCAAAGTCATTCAACAAGGTATTTCAGGTACACCGAAACCTCCTCAACATTGTCATTTCCGACACCGTTTCCTCTAACCACATGGGAATAAGCCGCGACGTCTGGGCCAAATCGCAGATTATGGTATCAATCTACGCCAAAGATGCGGAAAGTTCAGCAAAATTGATAAGTGAAAATGCCGATAAGCTTCTCTCCTATTATGAGAACGCAGAGCGTAACCGCGTCATCAATAATGCAAAAAACCACGCAAACCCTACTTTGAAGAAATATGTCACTGCTGTTGTAGGCGGTTCCCCGGATTTTCCCAGAGATTACACGGAAAAGATGCATACGAACAATTTTTTCTGGATATCTTATGAAACATCCTACACAAATCAGGGTATATTCGTCTATAAATTCCCATATCTGGGCGAATGGCAGCTCACACCGGAATATCTCGTAGCGAGAAGAGACGAATTTCTGAAGGAAAATGTTCCCGCAACTTCAGAAAACAGCTATATGATTACCCATCCTACAGCTAAACCCGGCTTTGTAGCAAAGGAGTACAACGGCCTTCAATTTATCGAAATGAGGGGGCTCTGGGATACTCATAACGACTTTATGGGCGGCCCTTTTGTTTCCCATACCTACATATCTCCCGACAATAAAAATGTAGTGGTGTTAGAGGGATTTGTATATGCTCCCAAATATGAAAAACGCAACTACTTGCGTCAGGTTGAATATATTATCTCCTCTTTCGAGTGGAGTAAAGAGGAATAATTGTTAGAGAAAATTTGCAATCCTGAAAATTATTTATACCTTTGCACTCCCCAAAATAGACGAGGGGAGCCATGGTGGGTTCGTCTAACGGTTAGGACTCAAGATTTTCATTCTTGCAATAGGGGTTCGATTCCCCTACCCACTACCACAAAAATAAAAAAATAAAATAATGGCAAATCACGCATCAACTGAAAAGCGTTACCGTCAAAGCGAGAAACGCAGATTGCATAACAGGTATTATGCAAGAACAACAAGAAACGCCATCAAGGCAATTCGCAACACAACTGACAAAGCTGCAGCAGAGGCATCACTGCCCAAGGTGTTCGCGATGATTGACAAATTGGCCAAGATCGACGTCATTCACAAGAACAAAGCAGCCAATCTCAAGAGCGGCATTGCGATTTATGTGAACAAGCTTTCATAACGGTCTTTTTGAGATAAAAAATGAAAACCTTTCCGGCCGGAAAGGTTTTTTTATGCCCAAAAACTTCATTTCCGCCCTGCCAAAAGCCCTTTATCCTACCGTCTCCGGCAGCTAAAATGCAATGCAACTATGTGGATCTGAGATGTTTGATGGCATTTTTTTTGCTTATTATTATTATTATTATTATTATTATTGCAAAGTACTAACAACCTTTATCTCACAAACATCAAAATAATTTACTTTTAAACAATTAATGCCATGAAAACTCGATTGATATTTGCAATGGCTCTTATTATGATGGGAACCATTTCTTGTGAGAAAATAGGTGTCGGAAGTTGGGATGTGCAGGAGAATACCTACCAAAATTTAGTATTTCCAAAGGAAGCCACTCTTACTTTTATTTCTGAAAAAGAGGGTAAGTTGAATCTGTTATTGACTTTCGAGGTCGAAGTCGATTTTGATAAAATGGGAGATCACTGCTATTCCAATGTAAGCTTTAATCTTAGAGGCGTACCTTATGAGGTCAATGGGAAAAGATTACGCATTTGTGCCGATAAACTACACGGAAGTATGAGCTACACCGAAGCTTATTACGGGTTAGATAAGCTAAATTATGAGGCATTCCCCGGCACCTATTCAGGTGACATTAAACTCACCAGGACTTCTTACACCAACAGTTCCGCTTTCTCTCCCACCGACCGACTGAGCGGAAAATGGACTATCCGCTTTGAAAGTGATAGCGGAGAAAAACTCCTGTTTGAAGTAGTGGACCCCAACCTGAGATTTGTAAAATCCGGTATATAAATTGTCTTTTTGACATAACTACTTCTGTTCTGCCTTATCAAAAGCGATTTATCCTATCGCTTCAGGAAGCCATAGTTTGATGTAACTATCTGCGTCAGGTGGAGTATATACTTTTCTATTTAAATAAATTAAAGATAAAATAATTGATAAAAAATTTGCAACCGTAAATAATTAACACTAAATTTATGGACTTGTTTAAACAAACTAAGTTCAATGACCTTAGTTTAATGGGTGATTGAGATTCGTTCCAAATTCCTCTAATTGCTCTTTGAACGTCCTTGGAGGTATTGCAATGGGAGGTTATGCTTTATGAGTTGAAAGAGGAGTTAGATGTACCCAACTATGTAGATAATTGTTGACAGTCTTGAATACGGCTAAATTCAGTTGACTTGTTGCATTTATAATGCATAAAACTCTTTATCGGTTAAGAAATAGCACTATCTTATCAAGTAAAGTTTCTTCGGATACATTTTAGGATTTGTCTTCATTCACAATCAGTCGATTTGGCCAACCAGATAACAAATTCACACCAAATCGATAGGTCAAAGAACTTATACAGATATATTAAATTAGCAACTAGCTATGATGCAACTTTTAAAGCACCAATAGCAATCATTAAAATCACAAATTGTTATGAATAAGTTAAAATTTATTTTATCGGCACTTTTCGTTGCCACAGTGATTGCGTTTTCTTGCACAAGCGTAGATTTATCAATTATCCCTGAGGAATTATAGAGTATTGATAGTCAATTCAACCCTCTGGAACTCACAAAGGCAGCAATAGATGATTCATGCTGCTATCACCAAAGTACCGGATTGGTTTTGCGTAATGTCGTGGACAAAAGATTGGTTCAATATGGTTCTGAGATATGTTCTGATAATGCAATATCTGGATATGCATTGAAAGTCAGACCCCGAACATACAAAGAGCAGAAGTATATTGAGCAAATGAAAGGAATAAAAGTATCATATATTCCTTTTGGTTATGAACCAGTTTATGTGCCGGCAGGCACAGATGTTCGCTCGCTATCTTTGAAGAATTTTCATGATGATACCAGGGAGATTCTTGTTGGACCAAGCATAGGCAAGGCTTATGATGGGTATGGGAAAGATGTGCTAAAAGGACCATCAATTGTAAAGATCCCTGCTTTATATATTGAATGGCCAATAGAGATAGGGTTACCTGACGATATGGATTATGAAATAATGTATGCAATTAAAAGTGATCCGACACTACCGGGGTTACCTGCTCCTTCAAGATATAATCTTGTCTTTCAAACATACGACCCCGTATTGTCCACCAACGTCCGACTAAAAAATTTAAAAATTCGTATCAGTAAAAGTGGAACACTAATAAGTGAAGAGCTGACAGATGCCAATGGCCGAGCCACTATTACTGCAAGTCAAGCATCATATGATTGGGAACCATTGACATATTCTATTACGACTATATTTTCTTCGGCCAAGTGGACAATAACAAGCGACACTACATCAACAACTCCCATTCATAACACTTTGGGGACATTATCTCAGTATTATGACATCCTTGACCCAGTTGATACTATTTATTTTACACTATCATCAACAACAAATGAATTTGAAATCCATCGTGCCATAGACTATTACCGCAACGACCAGCATGAGCTTAGCAGCACCATATTGTCTAGTGAAAACAGTTTAATAATTGCTACGCCCAATGTGTCGTCGCAAACACGTAGTGGGGTAGAGTATTGGGATGATGTGGTGGCTGACGGAGCAAATATTATCATATATAATAATGGAAGTACCCTTCCGGAGCTGATGGGGACTATATTTCATGAAATAGGTCATGCACGAAAAGATTGTGCACAAGGTACATCTTTTTATAATTCATATGAGCAACAACTTATCCATGAATCCTATGCATCGTTTATTGGCTTTCATTTGAGTAGAAAGTATTATATTGATAAAGATATATCTTTTACATTAGCAGAATATACATTTTTTAACACGCAACATAGGCAGTTTTGGCTCTCGGGTATATACTCCCCCTTATTTATTGATCTTGCTGACAATGTAAACCAGAGCACTTTCTCTACTTATTATAATTACGTAATTGATACAATCTCTGGAGTTCCGATATACGACATTGACAGACTCGGGATTTTTATCAAATCTTTGTCTGAATTCATTACTAATTCTGCTTATATGGTAAACCTTTACTTCACTCAAGCTCAATTAGATGTCTTACTTTTAAACTATTTATGATATGAAAACTCGATTGATATTTGTAATGGCTCTTATTATGATGGGAACCATTTCTTGTGAGAAAACAGGTGTCGGGAGTTGGGATGTGCAGGAGAATACCTTTTCAGAAACAACATTTCCAAAGGAAGGAAGCACTTTTACTTTTATTTCGGGATCCGATTCAAAAATGAATGCAGTACTATGTTTTGCAATTGGTACCAATAGCACCTCATGGGGAGAGCTTACAAAGTCTAAGATCAACTTTTACCTTACCGATATACCTTATGAGGTCAATGGGAAAAGAC
>Ga0255340_1000299_pt1 | contig 84175 bp, 73 predicted proteins | sample wastewater_treat_7_FD_192417 | JGI IMG/M metagenome (GOLD analysis project Ga0255340, IMG submission 192417) | Wastewater microbial communities from Lulu Island WWTP, Vancouver, Canada - plant10 | ecosystem: Engineered > WWTP > Wastewater > Unclassified | place: Canada: Vancouver, British...
ACTGCTTCAAGCTCACATCCATGGAGATGCTCTATCGTGCCATCCTTCACGGCTTCGTGCTTCAAGAGCCTGTCATCACACAGGATACATCCTGATGGCACATCAAGGGTGCACAACATCGCCGATCCATCCCCCGCTTTACGGCCGCCAACCGGCAGCAATGGCGATCTGTTGCCTCTCGTGGGCAACAAGCAGGGGGTTTAGACCAAATTCCGGGCGCCGGAGCGTTTCAAGCTGACGTTCGGGCTGCTCTCTTGGCAACGACTGTTACATTTTCACCCTCATGCCACTGGGTGAATTGATCTTACTCGCTCCACCGGGAATTGCTGTGCATGAACGCGGATCTGTCGATTTCGGAGACCTCGTGATGCGTCCAGCGTTGCTTCTCGAAGCCGACGCAACATTACGGTCAGCTGTGCAGCTTCGGCATCGACATGTACTCGTCGATGAATACCAGGACGTCAATCACGCAAGCGCTCGTCTCCTCCGAGCTGTTGCCGGAAATGGACATCGTTTGTGGGTGGTTGGTGATTCGCGACAGTCGATCTATCGTTTCCGGGGCGCCTCCTCCGCCAACATGACCGCCTTCATGGACGAGTATCCTGATGCAGGGGTAGACCAACTCTCGATCAATTATCGTTCCACTGAACAGGTTATTAAAGCGTTCGCTTCCTTTGCTCCGCACATGGGTGCTTCAAGTGGGATGCTGCCGCTTGATCTTTCTTCCAACCGCGGCCGAGGACCTGGTGCACCGGAAATTCGCCGATACGACACCCTCGATCAGGAGGCGGAAGGTGTTGCCGCCAGCATTCGCGAGCTTGAGGCTTCGGGGGTCCGGTTGTGCGACCAGGCCGTGCTGTGTCGTACGAACGGCCGTCTGAACCAGATCGCGGCAGCATTGGAGGTGCGTGGCATCCCCGTGCTTCATCTCGGCAGCCTGTTTGAGCGCGATGAAGTGCGTGACCTCCTCGCCCTTCTGAGTTTGGCTGTCGATTCTTACGGCAGCGGCCTTACCAGGGTTGGTACCATGCCACGTTACAACTTGTGCCTCCAAGACGTCTACCTTGTGACCCAGCACATTCGGGAGAGGGATGGCCCTGCCTTGAGTGGACTTGCGGATCTCGCCCGAGTGCCGGGGTTGTCCATTGAGGGGGCGGCTGGTCTGGCCCGCCTCGCCAATGATCTTACAGGTCTCTCGACCGCGAGCTCGGCCTGGGAGTTCCTTGCAACCTATCTCCTGGACCGTTCCGAGCTAGCCAGGGAGATGGCTCGCTGTACAACGGTTACCGACCGCTTGCGTGCCGTCGCCGTATGGCAGTTCCTCAACTTCGTTCGCGAGCTTAGTCCGGCAAGGTCAGGCTTACCGATCCAGCGGATGCTGGATCGCGTGCGGCAACTCGTTCTTCTTTCTGAGGAGCGCGACCTGCGGCAGGTGCCACCAGGCGCCCTGCATATGGATGCGGTCCGACTCATGACCGTGCATGGAAGCAAGGGACTTGAGTTTGAGGCAGTGCATATACCGGGGCTGACGGTTGCAAGCTTTCCATCGACAAATCGCGGTCAACGTTGTCCACCGCCCGTCGGCATGATTGTGGGTGCTGAGAATCTGACTGTCTCAGAGGAGTCAAAACGCACACATGATCACGAGGAGCAATGCTTGTTCTTTGTGGCCATGTCCCGTGCACGTACCCATCTGCGATTCTATCTCGCGCGGTTGCAACAAAACGGGAAAAACCGATCTCCATCTCCGTTTGTTGGCTGTATTCCGCGACACCTTCTCAAAGAAATTGCCAATCCGCCGATGCTTCACCTGCCACAGAATGCGCTCCGGCCCAAGCGAATCCAGGTAATCCGACCCGCAGATTGGCATGTTACCGATAGCCGGCTTGGTAGCTACAACGGTTGTCCACTTCGATTCTTCTACACACACATGCTTGGGCTTGGTGGGGCTCGCAAGGCCACAGCCTTTTCGCGCACCCACGACTGCTTATATGAATTCATTCGCTGGCTGTCGGACGCTCGCTTGGCGGGCAACCCCGCGATCGATGCCGCCGAGGAGGAGTTAGAACGTATTTGGCAGGCGCGTGGCCCTTCCGATCATGCCTTTGCCGTCGATTACAGGCGTCTCGCATCACGGCTCATGGAAGTGTTGGTTCAGGCTGGCAGGGGTTACCGGTTTTCTGAGGCCGAGCCGCTTGCCGTTGATTTCTCAAACGGCCGTGTCCTCGTCGAACCTAATGAAATGGCGAAATTGCCTGACGGCACAACGGTGCTCCGGCGTGTGCGTACTGGCTACAAGCGCACAAACGAGTACGACCAGCTCGACTATACCCTCTATCACTTAGCCGGCCAGTCGCGGTTCAAGAATCGGTTTGTCGTCGAGGCACTTCATCTTACCGATGGCACAAGGGAAAATGTGACCGTCACGGCTCAAAAGATCAGTAACCGCAGCACTAAGACCAACGATATGTTGGCCAATATTGCAGCCGGATCGTTCCCTGCCGAGATCGATGCGGTTACCTGCCCGCGCTGTCCGCATTTTTTCATCTGCACATCCCTGCCGGATGGTTCTCTGAACATCACCTGAAAAAAAATCAAAAGACCCTTTCCGGTTCCCCTGCTCTGCCCCGATCAACACATCAAAGGGACAGATCCTGGCAATCACGCCACGTGCTCTCGCTCCCTTTAAGGAGAATAGCGATGAGAACCATTGACGTCTTCTACCAGGGGGAGGGCATCCACGGGATTGAGCATCTCGAGGTCGGCCCCGACCATACCTTCACCAATGTCAAAGCCTTGATCGTCGAAAAGCACGGCCTTCAAATCGATGCGCTCCTTTTTATCGAGGATAGCGAGGAGCCCATAGATGAGTCTCTGGTCGTCGACTCACACGCTGAGCAGGCAGGGATCAAAGTTCATGTGCACCGCTGCAAACATATAGAGGTTGCCGTCAGCTTCGCAGGTGAAACGGTGCACCACAGGTTCAGCCCCGGCGCGACCATCGCTCGGGTCAAGCGCTGGGCAGCCGAGAAGAAATTCGGGATGACCGATGAAGACGCGGGAGAGCATGTACTCCAAATCGCCGGTACGAATGACCGACCAGCGCCTGGTACCCATCTTGGCGCGCTGGCCGCATGCCCCGCTTGCCGCATCGGCTTCGACCTCGTTCCCGACCAGCGGGTAAATGGTGCCGAAAATGTAATTGAGGACCTGGCATGACCGCGCCCGATGAACGAGCCTTTTTGGCAGACGTGAACAAGCCAGCTTTTCAACTGGGCCAAGCCGATGGGCGTTGGCGCATACTAAACGTGAGCTGGCCGTTCGCTCTGATCAGCGTCACTGCCAAAGACGGCCGTCAATATGTCCTTCGGTTCGACTGCTCAGGCTATCCACAGGCACCGCCTACAGCTGGCCCCTGGGACTCTAAACTTAACGCGCGGCTGGCTTTCGATCGGTGGCCTCGAAGCCGGGGCGGGCGTCTGGGTGCGGTATTCCGACCCAACTGGAAAGACGGGACGGCTCTTTATTTGCCCTGCGACCGCCTCAGCATTCTAGGTCACGATAACTGGCGGAGCGAAATGCCATCAAAGATATGGCGGCCTGCCGAAGGGATCGTTCAATACTTGGAGCTTGTACATGAACTTCTCCATTGTCGAGACTATACGCCGCCTCTGGTCACCGAAGCATGAGCTCTCCTGCTCGTGGTTCCTTTGGCACCGGCTTCTTTCCCAGCTTCGCGAGCGGGGGCGAAATATTCGCGAAAGTGGTGCGTTTCTTTTGGGCGCCCGCAGTAATGGACGCTGCCGGATCGTCGACTTCGTGCTTTACGACGATCTCGATCCGCACTGTTTGGATACCGGCATAATTCGCTTCGACGGTCGCTATTTCGGTACGCTCTGGGAACAATGCAGAGAGCGTGGCCTTACCGTCATCGCCGATGTCCATACTCATCCGGGCACCTCACTGCAGAGCGATTCGGACCGCGCATATCCCATGATCGCTCGCGCCGGTCACCTCGCTATCATTCTACCACGCTTCGCCAGATCTCCGATCCACCGCTCCGAGATCGGCATCTACCGATACCAGGGTGGCAAACACTGGCACTCTATTCCCGTTGAGCAGCGCTCTGCATTTCTGCATATCGGATTATAGGAGCCCTCGATTATGACAGTATTTACGCGTGCAGATACCCTTCATCGCCTCGTCAAACAGGCTCTCGACAGCGGCACGGCCGCAAGCATCGCGGAAGCGGAGACCATGTTCCGCGGCTATCGCTTGGCTCTTTCAATCGGAGAGTCTGAGGCCCTTCAGCCTGGCCACCAAGCCGCACTTCTTACCAGCGTAGCGTTGGCGCGGCGGGTCTTCTTGGGGGGTGTTTCCGTGACGGGTGCACTTGACGTACCGCTCACCATTCCCTTGCCGCTCGGTGGAACACTTGCCGAGGCCGTCGCGGTACTCGGCGGCCACGAAAACCTGCCAGAGATCAACACGCCCACTGTGTTCATCGGCGGAGAACCACAACCACGTAGCGATGGATTCCAGATCAGAACTACCTTTGCGGGTTGGCGCGGAGGCATAGTGCCGGCTCATGCCGGCCACATAATGCCCGATAACGAAGCGATTCCTTTGGCAGCGATCCTCGCCGCGGCGCTCGCTGTCAACGAAGCGTTCCTCTTCGTGCGAGGAGAAACTCCTGCATCGGGTCATCGTATGCTCGGTTTATCCCTTTGGCATCCAGACGCTGAGTCGAATTGGCTGGTAGAGAGCGCGGACGGGCCTGCATTACGCTTTCTTCCTTCACGCCTCTGGCTGATTGGGCTAGGGCATCTTGGCCAGGCTTATCTTTGGGCTTTGGGTCTGCTGCCGTACCCAAAGCCGAGTGGCCTGGAGCTGGTGCTACAAGACATTGATGTGATCACACCATCTAATGAGAGTACTTCCATCCTCTCTGATGCGAATCTCGTTGGACAAAAGAAGACACGGGCTATGGCGACATGGGCGGAGCGCCGCGGTTTTGCAACGGTGATCCACGAACGTTTGTTCGACGCGTCGTTTGAACGCCAGGATGGAGAGCCTACCGTGGCGCTTTGCGGACTTGATAATGCCATCGGCCGTCAAGCGCTGGATCGGGTGGGGTTTGAATTTGTGGTCGAAGCCGGCCTTGGCCATGGTTACCGCGATTTCCGAACCATGCGTTTGCATACGTTGCCGGGAACTCGGTCTGCCTCTGATCTCTGGAAGACAGCTCCTATCACTGAAGACGTTTCAGGACGCACCGCTTATCTAAAGATGCTGGATGAAAACGAACTAGATCGTTGCGGTGTTACACTTCTCGCAGGCAAGGCAGTGGGTGCCCCATTTGTCGGGGCGCTTGCGGCCACTTTGGCAATCTCAGAGGTCCTTCGGTTGCTCCACGGAGGTCCGCTATATCAGCTCATAGACCTTGATTTACTGAGCATCGATCACCGGACCACCATCCTGCAAAGCCGTGATTTCGGTAGTCTTAATCCCGGCTATGTGGAAGGTGCTTAACGTACGATTCTTTGGGAACTCTACGTGCTCAACGGCAAAAAACCAATTCTCTAAGCATGTTAACCAAGAAGGAGTGCATTATGTCATTTCAGCGTTGGGGTCATACGGTTGAGGGAGCTTGGGCGGACGAGAATAAACTCGAATCCAGGTCCGGCGTTTATGTTATTTGGTGCAAATCGGGTGACAATTGGAAGGTGCTCGATGTCGGTGAATCACACGATGTCAAGAACCGGGTGCTCACTCATGATCGGAAATCCTGTTGGAAGAAGAATTGTTCGGGAGTCATTTACTATTCGGCAATCTACACTCCAAACCTTCAGCAAGAGGGTCGAAAGAAGGTTGAACAAGCCATCAGAGCGGCTGAGAAACCTCCTTGTGGTGAACAATAGTACATAACCGGTCATAATGTCCTCAGATCAGGATACGCTCGACCTCGTCGAGACCAACCTGATCGTTGCGGCAGTCGTGAAGGCGGGTGGCTCGGCCTGAGTCGTGGTTGGTCATCCAGGGCGACACCGTCACGACAATTGGAAGACAGGGGGTATCTAAACTAAGGAGATACCCCTGCCGTGAAAGTTCGCTGCACCACAGCACCTCGATTACCCGTGTATAACTCGTAATCGTTCCGAACCGTGGTGTCCATTTGTCTCTCATGGAGTTGAGAGATGGCAAGGTCGTAAGAAATAGCTGAGGGGAGATCTTGTCATCGGGCTCCAGTTCCCCCTCTCTTTCACGGAGCCAGGCTTCGAACTCAGGATGAGGCGCTGTCGCTTCACTGCGCGTACGAGGACAAGCCCTTGTGATAACGTGAAGGATGAATCGTCGTAACGAACGGGTCGAGAGTGCCCCAACGCAGGAGTTCTCTTGCCCAAAAGCTGAACCAGGGCATACCGGTCGTTTCTCGCCTCACGCTGTGGGCGATGGTGGATTTCCAGCGGGTTGTTGGTACCGTCAGACCAAGCTTGAGCAACAACGGCACCGATAGCGACGTCCAAGCCCGCCCGGAGAAAAAAACTCGCTTACGCAGACTTGCCGAAAGCACACGGTGCTCCGGATTGGCCAACGCCAAAGCGAAAGGCAAATCGTTAGGGCGACTGACCTCCTGTCGCCTTTTCACAAGTGGAGAAAGGGCTGTTGCTTTTGGACCAGGGAAAAACCTATCGGGAAGCTTTCCAACAGACGGGCGTGAGCGTTTCAGCACTTATTCGGGCGAGGCGGGAAAAGAAGAAACTTCAGGAAGGAGGGTGAAACAATCCGGGCACTTGCGTAACGATTTGCGGGGGCGCGCGTATGTTGGAGTTAACCCCTTTTCAGCTAGTTAAAACCCATTTCGCTCAGGAAACGCGATGGTGTTTTCGGCCAACCGCGATATTTGTGGGCATAACTCAGGGTGAGGGTTTTGCTCGTGCGAGTAATGGCCACAAAGCAGTTGCGGCGTTCTTCTTCCATTTCAGGGCTCTTATCGCCTCGTTTAATGCTCTGAAAGGAAGGAAGCTCGTCCTCGACAAGACCGACCAGATACACGTGTTCAAACTCTTTCCCTTTCGAAGCATGAATTGTGAAGAGACGGACAACATTTCTGCCGGGTAGCGATTCTTTGGACCGCATTTGAAGTTCCTGCAAAAAGGCTTCAAGGCTTGGATCGGAACCGAGAACACCGATTATCTCTCGGACCAATTCGCACCACACCTCCCGTTCTTCGGCATACAAGGCAAATGTCTCTTCACCCGAATCCTGCCTGTCGGCACCCGCCTGGACGGATATGTGGTCGAACCACAACAAAGCTGTTTCGGAGAATCTCAAGAAATCGCTGCCACCCCCAAGATTCAAAGAAGCAAGTGAAATGACTTTTCGTGTCTCTTCGTCCAATGGGAGCCTCTCAGCTCGTTTGATCCAGCGGCGAAAGAAACCCTGACCTGAGGCATCGGCCTCGGCAACAACCTCGGTATCGTCGATGTCCGAACCGGTAAGCTGTTTGAATGTTCCACAAACAGCCTCAAGTATCTGTCTGTCCTGTCGGTCGCTCGCGAGTCTGAGCACCGAGTGAAGCCACTTCATAGGTGCACTTTCGAATTCGTCCTTCCTCTGTGCGATTACGGCGGAAAGCCCCTCGCTCCGGAGTGCTCGTTCAACCCCTGAGAGCAAGCGCCGATTTCTGGCGATGACGACAATAGCGTCAAGCTCGTGGGAATGAAGCTCCTTGATGTCCGTCGCGACTCCAGCAGCCTCATCGCCGTCATCCTCAAAAGGTGGAAGCAACCTTACCGAATCAGATCCAGCGCTTCCCAAATGTGATACGAGAGGCTGTTTGTCCCCAGTGCGAAGAAAGTTGAACTGAATGAGATTGTTAGCAAGTTCGACAATTTCACTTGGACAACGGTAATTGATGGGCAGCTGTATAATCGTTGGATTAAGGTCAGTAACGAATTCTTCAATTCGCTTGTGACTGGCTCCGTTCCACTGATAAATAATCTGGTCGTCGTCAGCCACTACAAAGATGTTCTTGTGGCTGTCATCCATGAGTACCCTGAGCAAGTTATACTGTGCTTCGTTTGTGTCCTGGAATTCGTCGACGCATATGTACGGATACACAGTTCGATAGCGGCGAGCGAATGCAGGAAAGCGTTCAAATAGCTCATAAGACCTCAAGATAAGCGAAGCGAAATCCAACGCATTCCGTTCTGTAAGTTCGGCTTCATATGCCGGGTAAACAAATGCCATCCGTTCCCCGAATTCAGGATCTTTGAAAACATCTTTGCACTGCTCGGGGAAAACCAGGAACGATTTCAGTCTGTGAATAACAGGAAGGGTCTTCTTATCTAAATCCGATACTACATCTGTCCTCTTCTTCGCTTTTTCTACTGCGTCACTTAGAATAGCCTCAAGATCCCTGTCATTGGAATAGATTATGAAATTCGGCCGTATTCCGAGATGTGAGCCATGTTGGCGGAGAATCTCCGCACAAAAGGAGTGGAATGTCCCCAGGAAGAGACGGTTCTCCTGGCCTGGTACCAGCTTCACAACCCGGGTACGCATCTCGTCAGCAGCCTTGTTAGTGAAGGTCAAGCCAAGTACCCGAAAATTCTCCTCCCTTGTTGAATTCAACAAATGTGCAATTCGACAGGTGAGGACTCTCGTCTTCCCGGAACCAGGACCCGCAAGCACCAGCACCGGACCTTCCTTCAATTCAGCGGCTTGTCTTTGCAGGTCACTCAATCCTGACCACGACTTATCCAGTGCGTCTGTGCCCATGCCTATCCTGCTTTCGCCACAATGTCCTGAACCGCTTTCGCAAAAAAGGGCGGAACTCGGTCTCCACTTGCTCCCGACTCCCTGAGTTTTCGGATCAGCTCAGTCGCGCATTCGATCTTGTGTTTCCTCAACTGCTCCGCGACTGCAACGAGAAACTCCGGCTGGCCGCGCTCCTCTCTAAAGGCAATGCTCTTCTCGACCAAGATCTGTTCGAATTCCTCAACGAATCCGTTGCTCACAAGAAAGAGCTCAAGATCGTTATCCTCAGCGGGAAGCGGACGAAGCAATTCATCTGCTATCTGTTGAGAAGGCAACAGCTTCTTGGCTGAAATGACGAAGTTCTTCCCTTCTCCGTCGTTGTCGCAAAGCAGAATCCATGGGATGTCCAGATTCCGAGCTAATGCAATGAACGCCCCGGGGGAACCATTATTTTGAAAATCTATCACTGTCACCCCATGTTCGTCTAAGGGTGTGCCCAGAAGTTCAGCAAAGTAATGGAGAAGAAGGAATTCACTTTGCCCTTCACACAAGAGCCACGCACGCGCAAAGAAAATCTCCCCTCTTATCCTCTTGGCGTAGGTGTCCAGGTCATCGATTTCCTGGTCCGTAATGAACCCCTGTGACTCTTCCTTCAAGGCCTTGAGTGCCGACTGTGCCTCCTTATTCTGGGCGTACTTGGGCAGAATCTTACGATATTCTTGCTCATCGACTTTGCCTCGAACTGTGAGCGTTGAGTTGCCCTCATGAAAATCATACTTCCCGTTGCTCTTCTTGCAGAAGTCGATCAGTCCCTCGGTCGCTGGAACTCTCGCCTCGTACCATCGCCTCACATACGATATCTGTGCTTTCCCTCCAATCCTCCGAAAGAGCCTGATGCTGGTGATGGGTAGCCCTTGTAGAACATAAGGCGAGTGAGTCGAGATAATTTTCTGTGTGTCTGCTACCTCGATGGCTCGACCAAGTGATCTGATGGCTTGCGGGTGCAGGTGCGCTTCGGGTTCTTCGAGCGCCAACAATGCCATGGTTTCCTTATGAAAGGTCGGTTTCAGCAAAATATTGACGTATGCCTGGAACACGAATAGCACCGCAAGGCTCTGAATGCCTTGGCCGTGCCTCGATAGTGGGAGATCAATATCGGTACCCCGCGCACGGATGAAAACTTGTGACTTGGCCATCAAATCCCATGGCTGCATGGGGAGGGGTTGAATCGACGCCGCGTCGCCGGCCGCCACAACTTTCTGAATCCTTTCCAGTGACCTTCGCACCTCATCAAGACGTGAGTCGGCCTTCATAAGCGATTCATTCAGCCTGCTGAGCTCTTCGGAAAGAGTCTTGCGATCTGACTCCCCGATCTTCAAGTCTCTAAGAATCCTCCCCCAGAATTGCGAACGTGGCGAAAACTCAACATCCGAATCACGCAGTGCAGATAGATAGAACAGGCGAACATATTCAAGAAAACGGGTAACCATCGCCGGACTTTGAGACTTGCCAGTAAGGGCTTCTCCCTGCAAGTTCAGGATCTCCCTGGTAAATACAAACTGCCCTGCGGCTTCATCGAATCTGCTGCTGAGTCTAATCCCAACCGAGTTGATGTCACGGACAGGATCCGTCTGAATGATTTCACTCAAGGCCCGCAAAATAGAGTCAGGCCACTCGCCGGATTTATCTTCCCGGAACCACAACTCAACAACAATACCGTTGCTGTTCTCCGGTGAGTCACCGGGGCGCGACATGTGATAGTCGTACTGGCTAAACGGGTTGGTTCGACCGTAGCCAGTTGCGGGCAATGCAATGCGCAGGGCATCGAGCAGGGCCGTTTTCCCGGAGTTGTTTTCCCCCACAAGGACCGTTGTGTCGTCAACCGGGATGCAGAGATCAACAAGATTACGGAAGTTCTTGATGAAGATTTCACGCAGCTTCATTCTTGCGTCATGCCTTCATGCTCACTTTTCAATCTTTATGTAGCAGCCGTCGTCCCATTGTTTTTCCAAATACTCGCGAAATTCTCTGGCGACTGTTTCGATTTCTTTGCGTTCCCAGATGAGGTCCGTGGATGGCTTGAATGACTGGAGGCTCACCGGCTTGGCTGTCCTATTCCCAAGGATCGCTTTCAACTGCTTTGCCAGGGCGGTGCGCTTCTCCTTGGGCATGGTGACCAGTATTTCGGTCACCTCTGATTCGCTTTCAGCCTTTAGGATCTCAACAAGGCCCTCGGTGGGTTCTTTTTCAGCCTCTAAGCGGCTGAAAACACCCGGCGACTTGAGGAATGAAGCAAAACCTCTCATGGCCTCCTGCGCTGCATCGCGGAGGTGATCTATGGCCTGCTGGCGTTTCTGGGATTCTTCAGCCAAACGGCGGAAGGTCAACTCTTCGTTTCGGATGTCCTTGACACGGCCCTCGGTTTTGACCTCATTTTCCGCCGCATCGCGGTCCTCCGGTTGTTTTCTTAAGCGAGGAGGCGTGTTGTCGAGCTTAGCCTGGTATTCTTCGACAATATCCCTGGCTTCCTCAACTTCGACTGCAAACTCTTTCAGTGCCTTCATTTGATCACTGTATTGAACAAGCTCGATCACCTCGCCGAGCTCGTTCTGAACAGCTTCCAGCTTCATCAGTTCGTCCAGGTAGGCTGGAACATAGAGTCTTTCAAGATCGGATAGACGCGGTTCCAACCGAGTGCTCACCGTGTCTGGATTGAGGATGAGGTCTTTGGCGTTCTTGAGCTCTTTCAGGACTTCTTCCTGGGCCTTCTGAACCTCTTTGAGCCTCCGATTTGCCGGGAGAGGGGCCTGCGCGAGTTTTGCGGCACGGATAAGCAAGAGTCCTGTTTTCCGGGATGAGGCCCTTAGCTCCCGAAAGCGACGGTGGTTTTCCCTGAAGCCGGTCAGGTGAGCCGGGGTGAGCAATTCCGCTTCCTTGATCTCTGTCGCTGCAAGAACAGCCCGACAAAGGCTGCTAAATACGTCCTGTTCATTGAAGATCTTGGGGCGGGCCTCATCTGCAAAAGCCATCCAATAGATCAGGAGCTCGTCGAAAGGATTGCTTTCAGCCATGCCGAGAGTCGTGAAAAGCCCCCTGATCTCAGTATCGATACGCTCGACATCTGCATGATCGAGCCAGTGGTCCTCCCAGAGTGACTTCAATGCTTCATCTGCCGAAGCTTTGTCATACCGCGGACCCAGACTTCCCTCGCCAGCTCCCGTCATCACCTCCAGGTAGGAATGGAAAATCTGCCAGTGCTCCAGCGCCCTGGGCAGCTCTATGCGATCGAGGTTTCTCAGGACCTCAGGTTTGAAATCAATGCCGGCAATAGTTGACCGGTCGACCCAGTCCCCTTTCTTGCGCCTGATACGGATCAAACCCTGCTGGGCCATACAAAGAAGGTAGACGTCCACCATCCTACGGGTCAGTCCAGGAGACTCGCTCCCGTCATTGGGATCGTAGCCGGTAAACCAGTTGTAAACCGTCCTGACATCAATCCCCGCTCCTCCCTGAGCCTCGACTTTGGCTCGTATCTCGCGATAGAAAGCGGACCCGCTGGGGTCAACCCTCTCCAAGGCTCCGTGCTGGACCACGCCAAGGGGGTCAGCGAAGTTTTCCACGGCGCTCCAGAGCTGGTCGCCTTCGCTCACAGCCCGGCCACGCTTGATGAGACCATTGATCAGTTTGACCGCACCCTGCGTGTCAAATTTCCGATTGCCAAAATCGATGCTTCTCGACCTGTAGCACGAATCCATCGCCTCCATTGCCATTTTTGCGATGGCTCCTTCAGGCCCCCCCACCAGGGATATGGCAAGAGATGTCCGGCTCGTTTTGGCAACTCCTCGCGAGTAGAGCCCCTGCATCACGGCATACGCACGAAAGGCCTCGTTCTTGAATTCGCGGCGGCCTTCCTTTTCGAAACTGGTGTTCTTGTGCTCCTCGGCGACGACGAGATGCGCCAGTACGGCCGCCAGAGTTGCCTTCTCTTCCTCCTTCAGCTCAACGGGAGCCCAGACCACGACGCGCGGATCGGCGGGCGTGTCTTTCTTGAGGAACTGTTCAACAGCTTTTTCCGACATGTGCCTTCGCGCGATCATGACCACGAAGTCATCCTCGTTGCCATGTGTGTCAACCTCGGCGGGATGAACATTGGGCCGTCCAAGGTCTGCGGCCGTCACTCGGCCGCTGCGCTCCTGCCCGTGCCAGTTATCCACCTTGAGTTGAACCAGCCGTCCATCTTCCTCCGGAACGATCCCTTTGAAAGGGGATGGTGCCTCCCTGTCCGAATAGGACATGAGCCGGTCGATCTTTTGCCATAAAAGCTGCGGATCGGATTTGAGACGCTCGGTAGCCTCGTGGACCAGATCATCATACTGGCCGGTTTCCTTCGGGACAAACTCGTAGCGTCCTTGACGGAAGTGGATCTGGTTGCGCAATTTGCCGCGCATCTCATCGAGGATCGTTTCATAATGTCCGAGCTGCGCCTCCAGCTCATCTTCTCCCGGTTTGAGATCGCAGACCGCATCCAGGATCTGCTCCCTGGTGAGTCCCGCAACACCGCCCAATTTGTACAGGAACAGGGTGTTCAGGATTCTTTCCGCGCGCGTACGGTTTTGCGGCCTGGCCAGTTGACCGTCGGTGATCCTCTTGAGCGTCGCCTGGGCGGCCTCCAGGGCAGCGACTTCTCCGCGAAACTTGCTTCGGATGCTGATGGCCCCTGACGATGAAGTGGAAGGCGTCTCATTGTAGGACATAAGATCATCAAAAATCCGCCAAAGAGGCACAAGATCGCTCGAATTGTTTTCGACCGCATTCTTGAGCGCTCTGTGCAGGAAACTTATGGTGGATCGGGTGCCCGTGAGCTTTTTCGAAATGTCCCGGATGACGGACAGGGCATCGGGCGGGAAGGGAAAGGACGACTCGAAGTCCTCTTTTAGGCCCGCCTTGACCCATGGCAGGAGACTTCGGTAACCATTGTAGTAGACATCGACGTGCTTTGGGTCGATCACCGTCCGCGTGCGTTGAATGACGATATCCCGGAAGCGCTCGGCCTTGTGCTCCAACAGTTCCTCCCGCAACCGGTCGGGGCCGATGATCTTCATGGGGTTCGTATGGGCGGATTGGGCGGCCACCAGGGTCCAGATGGGAAGCCCCTGCGCTTTGGCCAGACTGCTTGAGAGCGCCAGCAGGCAGTCTTCATCGTCTGAAGTGAAGTGAGACCGCCGAAGGTATTCCGACATCTCGTCTATGGCAATAAAGATGCCCTGGTAGCCCGCATCGAGGATATCATGCACCGCTCTCCCCATGCGCTCACCGCGCTCTGTCGGGACCTGAGGCATGAGGTTCCGATGCCGGTAAAACGCCATGAGGACCCGTCCGGCATCGCGCAGCGACTCAGGCTTCTTCAAAGCCTCCATGAGCTCGTCGTACTCGAATCGCCCCAATCCACGCATGAGCCGTTTGTCGGCCAGAAATGTTCGCAGATCGTCCCGGAATGCCTTCTGGTGCTCCTTGAGAAACAGCCTGGCGAGATGCTCTTCGGGGTAGACCGCTAGGGGCTTTCCCTCCCGCAACGCGAAGGTGGACTGGGCTTCGTCCAGAATGAAATCCTCGAGTTTCTTTTCGCGGCCACCGCCGCAGCCTTCGAGGCTGAAGACGACGGGAAAGATCCGCTTTCCCTCGACCTGCTTCCTCCAGAGGTTATCAATGCGGGCACCGGGTCCCGCTTTCTTTTCCTCGTCTTCACGAAGGGCTGCACGGTCCCAGGCCGTAGGTCCCCCGACGGCAAGCACCGAGGTTGCCGCCAGAAGGTGAGATTTACCAACGCCGAACTCGGCTTGAACCCAGAATCCCTGGCCTTCTCCGAGGGCGATTTTTTCAAAAATACGGTTGAGGTAGCTCCGCACCGGGTCGATGAAAAACTCGTCCAGGGTTTCCAGACGCACCCGGTTTTCCTTCTTTGATTCGATACGCTCATCCTCGCTCGACCCGGCCCAGACGTGCTGGGTGAGCGAGTAGACACTCTCCACCTTTTCCGGGACTGTCAGAATCCTTGAGAGCGGCTTGCGATTAGCAAAGGCTGAAAGGTGCATCTGGCTCATTCCTCATCCACCTCCCCAGCCTCATCATCGACATCCAGATCATCCATGTCCTCATCATCCTCGCTCTTCGCCTTGCCTGCTTTCCTTCGACACTGCGAGTAGTAATCCTGAGCGTCGTATCGGTCATCCTCGGAAAGCTGGGCGAGTTGCCCGGCGAGACCCCCCTTTTCGAACAGCAGGGCCCCCTCTTCGGCAAGACCGAAGGCGGCGCAGTGTTTCATCCACGCGACAAGCGTCCTGGCATCCGGCATCTTTTCCGCCGGAAAATCCCCTTCACCCTTGAGAAACGAGGTGAACTGCCTGATGCGGCGGCCGAGCCCGGTCTGTCTGGCCTTCCTGAGACTTGCCGCCTCGGCATCGTCCGGGGCCCGGTAGAGCCATTTGTCGCCATCCTTGAAGCGAACCAGGTATTCTTCTAGGAAATCAGCTAGATTGCGTCTGGGGATTTGTCCGGCCGACCGTCCCTTGAGAAAGTGCGTGAGGTAGAAGAAGAGACAATCATAGAACTCGATGCCCTTCATGCGTGCCCCAAGCTTGAACTTCCGCTCGGCCTCGGGGTCATGAATGAAGGTGCGCTTTATGTAGAGCTCGATTTCACCTTCGTTCAAGTCTCCGGACGCCAAGTGGGGAGTAGAGAGCGCCGTTTGGGCAGCAGCCTTCGCCGGTACACCGGTGCACCGCAGCCGGGCAAATCGGACCAGTGCTTCACCTGCCGTCTCTTCGTTCTTGATATCGCTCTGGGATAGACTTTCGAACGCTTCCTTGAGAAACCACCGCCCTGATTCCGAACGGAAGGCCACCTCGCCTAAAAGGTCATCAAAACGATGCTCGGCCATCTGGCCTCGGGTCAGCAACCGTCTCAGTACAATGTCCCAAAGCCTGTCACGTGGCTGCCCGCCGGTTGAGGAAAGGGTTTGAATGAGGATTTCACGCACTCGGCGGGAAATGTGCCCCAACTCGCCGCCGTTTCCATTCCCGGTCGCTTCGCCGGGGCGTGGTTTCCGACAGTTGAGAACGAGGTCGGATTTGACGACTTTTTCGCCTTTGAGCTGGTTACTGCTCTTTTGTTTTGGATCGAGCACGGTAACTGAATGAATCTCAAAACCGGTATCAAAAAGCATGTCCTGGATTCGTGTCCAAGTTCCTGGATCGGAATCATGATAGCAGAGTGACATCCAGCGCCCTGGTTTGAGGGAATGAAAGCAGATTCGGAGTGCCTGCCGCATATCTTTGTCCCAATCGTCTACGCCCTTGTGGCGGAAAGGGTTAACAATGATCTCGTCACCAAGCCACGAACCATCGAAGTCAAGCCATGCTTCCCAAACGAAATTTAGCTCTCCATACTGGACTCGTCCCAAGTAAGCAGGATCTGTAAAGATATAATCAAAGCAAGTACGTGGCTCCAGTGTAAGAACAGATTGATTCGAAACCAAAGGTACAGAACGCTGGGAATTGAACAGTGCTTGCTGACCAGATGTGATAATACGCCTGCCATAGTTGGCAGCGTTCACCAGACTAATATGTCTTGAGACTGGCGGAAAATAGTAGGTACCCGATTGGACCGCACGCTTTTCCTCACGAAGCATCTTTGAACAAGTGATAGATGGGACTGTGACTGACATGAGTAGAGGATCAATATATCGAAAACGCTCATTGATTATATTACGCCATGCGGCGAGAGCCCAAAAATTCCGTTTCGGGTATAAATCTGCCACTAATCTGAAATTGCTGGTTCCACCACTCCATTTGACTCCCCATGGCCTAGAGTCATCCTGTACGTCCATCATTTTCCGATTTGGGTACCAGTAGGGAATCTCTGTTACCTCAATAGCGCGGAGCTTTTCGATGTCAAACCCATAAAAGTATTTGTGTTTCCGTGTTCTTGTGTCTTCGTCGTGATGACGCTGTGCCCGTGCCGGTTTACAGCCCTCAAGACATTTATAGCTCACTAGTATCGGGATCTGTCCAAAGCTCTGGCTTCGCGTCGAGACGACAAAGTCGCGATGCGGTTCGCTCTTGTTCTTCGCAAGACACAAGGGGCAAACCCGCCGTTTTTTCAACTCTGTCTTCTGTGTGTTTTTGCCTCCAACGGGGTAGAGGACCTTGACCTCAGGACAGTCAAACAGGGCAACGATCTCGTTACACTTGGGACACTGGAAACGTTCTGAATAGACCACGTATTCCGTGGTCGCCCCGCCCCCACATCGGTCGCATTTCGTTGCATAGAGCCAATCTAACTCTTCTTGAAGGTTCCCGATCTTTTCGTCCGTGATCTCCTTGAGCTTCCTTCGCAGGTCCTCAGGATAAGGTTCGACCATCATCCGCTCGTAGGCATCGCGCAGTTCGTCAGGGTCAACCGGGTGGATATAGCAGTGAGAGATGAAGGCGGCTGCAGGAGATGCATCAATAAGCACGCAAGGCCTGTCTTCCATCATTGAGGCCACACCGGTCATTCCGGAACCCGAAAAACAGTCCAGCACCAGTCCGGTGCCCTTGGGATAATACTTTTCCGGGAGATAGTGCCTGATGTACTCGCGGATCGCGGCCCAGTGCTTCTTGGACCAGTAGGTATGCATATCGTAAATGGCTTTGGGAGGGTAAGCCTTGTCCACAATCAGATCGCGGTCGAACGCCGGGACATCGTAATCGTCATGTTCCGGGTCATACGGCGTGGAATGGTTTGCGATAAATTTGGGCAACTCGGGGTTGGGTCCGGGCACGAATGGTTTATACTCGTGCTTCAGGAGCTTCGATCTCGGCGTTGGTTTCAAGGCGTTGAGCTGTTTGCCCACTGCATCTTTTGGAGTCCCGATTCTCTTTGAACGTCCCATAGTTGAATGTCTCTTCTGGATCTCTAAGGTACGGTTCCTGGTTCTCGACAGCCCAGCGAACTGGATGTTCGAATCGACATGAGGGTCCGACTGTCATTCACCCCAATATCCCTCAAAGCAGGGATTCCTTTAGCAGTATTCACTACCGGACACATTTTAACCGGCCCTCGCGGGCGTGAAGGCGACCGGTATGGAGAGGCCCTCATTGAGGCAATGGTCGAGTAACTTCAAACCAAGCCGAAAGAGACTCAGATCGCATCGGTCGGTACGGTGAATGACCTTGTTCAGCCCAGAGGCCATGGCGTGTGCCCCAAGATAAACGATCCAGTAGGCAGCCAGGCAGGTAGCAATCATGAGTCGAGACAGACGTTTCGGATCCGATAAATGGCTCTTGTGCAAGTGAAATCCACGGCTTTTCTGATCCGAGAAGAATGTCTCTATTTTGAAGCGTCTGCGGTAGTAGGCGCAGGCATCCTCCGCTGAGTCCATGTTGGTAACCAGATGAATGGGTTCCTTGCAATCGTTTCGCCACCACGTGAGGGCGAGAACGGGCCCATAGTGACGCTGCGTAAACAATGCGTTGGGTATCTCAAAGAGGTCTCCGGGATCAATATGAGCGACCACATCGTCAAAGCGAAACTCCTCGCCCTGCCAAGTCAGTGTGGCGCTCTTGCTCGTCCGCAGGACGTAGTCCCACTTGCATTGATTCACCAAGGCCTGAAGATCCACACCATCGAATTCACCGTCGCCGAGCAGCACGACCCGAGCCCCCTCGGGAATCAGCTCCCGCACCTTGTTCATCAGCTCGATGTGCATTCGCTCCGGGAAGTGGCCCTTTCTTCGCTTGGCTACAGTCCACACGATGGGCAAGCCTCGTTGCTTATAGACCAGGCTGATCATGAGCGTCATGCAGCCACGGCCGACGATGCTTCCGTCGATTACCAGCACCAGTGGGACGTGGCACAGACTCAGGAGCAACGCTCTGGCAAACGGGAGAAAGAAGGTCTGGCTTTGCACCGATTCATTGCGAAGCCATCGTTCGAATCGTTTGACACGGCTCTCGACTTTCGTTGCCTGACCTCTTGGCCCTCCAGGAACCTTGTCGGCAATGTCGGGAAGATTCGACCTCCTGCTGCCCACGATCCCACTGACCAGCCCCGCCAGAGTGTTCAGACGACTGGCCAGATGTCCTGTCGGTTCAGCGGGGAACAACGTCCTCAAGGAACTGCGGATGGCTTCAAATCTTTTTTGTTGTCACTCATGTCAGGCTCCATTCAGTGCAGTTTTGGCAACATACACTGACAGATTTGAGCACGAATGTCCCGAAAAAACCAACAGGTTGGCCGCTCAGAAAGAAAAAAACCGAAATTCACCGGTGGACGAAAATGTGTCCGGTAGTGAATAGCAGTAATTCCTCAACTTCCATAACGAACCCCGTCAAAGTCACCGGTTTTCCGGCATCTCCTTTAAATTCATGGCTCTCGGGAGACGTAAAGGGATGCTTGTGCCATGTTCCACCTTCGCTGTCCCTGCCGAAGATTCGCTGCCCCAAACTGATGAGGGCGAAATTGAGCTTGTCCTTCCTGGAATTGGCATACACCTGGATGAACATCGTTTCGTCAATGATCAGGCGAAACCTGAGGGCATTGTCCGTCCGATCGAGATCGGCCATGGCCCTTATGAATGCATAAGAGTCGGCAATGGTTTGAGCTTCCCGCATCAGGTCATCAAGCATCGAAGTGTTCTCCAAGGAGCTCCGTGAGCCCTCGCTTCATGCTTTTTATCCCGTCGAGAGCCATCTCCCACTCGTCCGAATCCGATTCCACTTCCCAAGTGAACCCCTTGGTCTTGACAACCTCGCCTCGTTCGAACTCATCGAATGTCATCCCATACTTCTTCCTGAAAAGCCTGTCGGTGTGCTCGTATCGGGTCAGTCTGCGCCGATACTCCGATTCCAGCACATCACGAATCTTTTCTTCAGCGCCCTCGCCGTAAAGGCCAAGATACTTGAAGTGTTTGATGATCTTCTCCGAAATGGCTTCCATGTCTCACTTCCTTTCCGCCGTTTGTCAGCGGCCTTCCTGTCTCCGAACCGTGATCGGCTTCTTCATGTAAGCAATTGAAAAACCCAGCCGGAATTCTTGAAGACAAGCGCTTCGGGAAATTCACGGCAGGACTCGGGGTCCTCGTCAAATATCCAAAGGCGCCCGTCGCGCATAGTGCCCGGAACGAGAAGGCAGACACGCTTTCCGTTTATGGCCACTTGACGGGCGATGGAAATATCGTTGCCACCAAGCTCGTATGCATAGAGGAGCTCAAAATCCGCCAGAATCAGGCCTGTGGTTCCTTCACTCTCAATCCGGCTCGTGATGAGATCGCGGAATGTCTGCGAAAGTATGTTCCTGAATTCATCATCTCGGCGCGAGTCGGCCAGGCGGGAAGCATGCTCGTAAATCCCCCGCGACTTCATGTGATCCACTATTTCCCGATTGAGAGAAATGTATCTCACCTGCCCCCGAGTATTGAGGTTTCCCTTGTTGACTTCCTCCTCGAGTCTTTTCTGGAAAGGGCGCAAGCGAGCATACGGTCCGAAGACACAGTAAACGTGTCTGTCGTGAGCTTCGATCATGAAGAGCTTTGCCAGCTCCTGCAGGACCTTGTCGGATGGCAATGGCCTGACTTCAGCCTTCATACCCCTGATCCTTGCTTCACATTTCTCTCATAAGCATCAAAGACGTCCATATTTGCTATGACATCATATCAGCAATCTTAAGCTGAGATTTCAAATCTTCTTCCTCCATACCGGATGCGTACAACAACCGCATACGTTCCTTGCCCGTTCCAGCCAATGTGAACTGATGATACTGATCCAGGTGAGTTATCTTGCTGATATGGCCGGCCTGTTCGGCGCCCGCAAGCAGACGCTCTATGGATGGCTGCGGCCAGAGTATGGCGCGCAGGAGTGGCAATCCCGAGAAAAGATCAACGCGAACCATGGTACGTTCCGGATAGAGCCGCGCTAGAACGTAGAGGAAAGCCTCGATAGGAGGCTCTGCCCAGACAGGCAGGTAGAAAGCCGTCTTGGAGGATGTGATTTTTCCGAACTTGCGAAACGTGTTGACAGCAGCCGTTGCCACTTCACCCGAGTTCCGTCCTGCAAGCCTTGCATCAAGGAAGGTGAGCAGTTCTGACCGCGGTGAGCCTGGACCCTCCGTCGGCTGTTCGGCCAGCCAGAGTGACGCGATTTCGTGGAGAAGCGGTACCGCCTGAAGCATTTCGAAATAGAGGATCTCACGGCCCGCCCTGGAATCCCCAAATACCCTGATCGCTCGTGCCAGATCAAGATTCATCCGGCCGTCATGGGAAAAACGGTTTGCTATGTATTTGGCGTATCTCTGGCGAGCCTTGAGACTGTTCTGATGGAGATTTGCCTCGAGGTGCTTCTTGAAGTCCCACGACATGGGATAATCAATGGCAGCAGGAAGAAATGCGAGGCTCTCCTTCACAAGCGGCTTGGTGAAATAGGTACGCCGAGACCGTGATGAAACCACTCTATTCAAACAAACACCTCCGCGAATGCTTCATCGGCTCTTTCAACGAAGACAAGCCTAACGCCTTGTGACACGTCAGGAGGAAAGTCACAGACTTCACGTTCGTTTTCCTTTGGCAAAACGATCACCCTGGCGCCTGCATTGCGGGCTGCGGCGACTTTCTGGGCGAGTCCCCCCACACCGAGGATGTTCCCGTGGAGGGTGATTTCCCCAGTGACCGCAACGTCGTTTCGGATCTTCTGGTGAGTCAGCGCCGAGACAATACCTATGGCGAAGGCCAGTCCCGCCGAAGGTCCCTCCTTGGGAATCCCTCCCTGAAGCGCCAGTACGGAAAGATCATAGCCGCCCTTGAGCTCCGACACAATCTGCAGTGATTTTCTCCGAAGCGAAACGAACTCATAGGCCGCTTTTACCGACTCCTTCATGGCCTTGCCCATGGAGCCTAGACGGTTCAGGGCTCCGGACCCTTTCTGTGCAATGACTTCAACGAGCTGGATGGTCCCAGCCGTGTCACCGGTTACGGCAAGACCCACAACAACCCCGATTTGGGGTTCGTAGGGGATTCGGAGCATTCTTCGGCGCGCTCGTTCCGGGGGAGAAACGGGGACACGGACGGCACCGATTTCATACTCGATGGTGTACTGGGGGTATTCGCCCGGCGCGATGACGGAAAGCTGGTCCTTGACACGCTGCCTGCTTTCAATAGCGAAAGCGACATAGTCAGCCAACTCCTCGTCCGAAGCCCGGCCGTCCGGGTGGAGAAGCTTCATCAAGCCGCGTACGATTTTGTTTATAGCTTCTACGTCGCGCCCCTTGGCATTGTGAAGGTGATACTTACCCGCAGGATCTACCGGAAGGAGAGAGCCGCGCAACAGGTGAAGCAGTTCCGCAAAATAGTCGAGGGTGAAACCATACCCTTCGCCGAAGCTCTTCCCGGTCAACTTGGGCATCTCCCATCCGGGCAGAAAGCCGTGAATGCGCTCGAACAAGGCTGTATCAACCAGCTCCTCGGGGAGAGGCTCCAAGAGGTGCTCGTATTTTTCGTGGGGCATGCTGCCGAGAACATCGATGTTCCCGATGAAGACGACCGACGCTTCCCCCTTTACCTGGAACCGTCCCAGGCTGAAATTGCCGTATTCCATGTAATCTTTGAAGATTGATACCGTGGCGGTCGGGTCTTTGAACTCAGTGTGGGCGATCTCATCAAAAATCAGAGTGTCAAACTGAGTGACGAGACCCGGTTTTCCGCTGCCGCCGTGGACAAAAAGGGCCGCTGGTGTCGCTCGTCCACCGGAGAGCATGTACGAATAGTACGAGAGGTTCTTGTAGCCATAGCTCTTGCCGGTTTCACGTGGGCCGAGCTCGATGAGATGGACCATGCGCTCAGCCATGGGGACGAGGCGCAAGATGACGAGAAGCTTCTGGCGAAAGGTGAGGACTTCTGGATTGAGACCCACGGTGTTGATCAGGAGATCGAGCCACTCATCCCGGGTGAATTGGGATCGCTTTTGGAGGAACTCATCGACATCAATCCTTCCATGCTGAAATGGCGTGAAGTCCGTCAGCACCAGGGGGGTCACTTTCTTCTTCCAGACCTGGGCTTCATCATAGGAGATCTCGGCGATTCCCCACATGCCGCCCATCAAGCGCGGGTACTTGTTGATGAGGTTCTCACTCACATGAATGTACCGTTCATTCAGAGCCGCAAAAGAGGCCCAATACTTGTCCTCGCTGGTTTCAAGCCTCACCTCGACACGGCCGATGAGGTCCAAATGACGGCGTTGCTTGAGCTCGTGGAGGATACGCGGAGCATCAGCGGGAGACGCGTAGCTTTTGAAAAGCTTTCTGCGCACCTTGGCGATTTCGGCGTCAAAGTCTTCGCCAGGGCAAAATTGGTCTATCAGGTATTCGATAACGTACCTCGGGAATTCCTTAAGATCCGAGAGGCGGGTCTTGCGCTTCTCCACAACCAGTCGACCAAAAACCTCTCGAGCTTTCTCCAATGCCATGGTCACCTCAATCCTCGCCAAATAGCTTCGCCAACTTCTGCCGCGCCTTGTCAGGGACCTCCGGAGCGGGTGAAACGGAAATCTCGAACGTCGCCTCGCCAACGGATTCTTCACCCAGCAAGGCCTTCAGGCGTATTGTCTGTTTCCCCGGAGCTGATGGGGTAAAACGCATTTCGGTCGTTTTAGGCATAGTGGATATCTCCGATACCGTGCAGGACACTACCCCCTCGTGGTCTGCAGTGAGGATGAGAGGGGATGTGACGATTCCGTCCGCCGAGATGCTCACCTGAATGGTGCAGCTCCTGCCCACGACAGGGGTTTCTCTGAGGGTGGGGACAAGATTTACGGCGGTGCGAGCTTCACGGTGCCTCAAACTCGCGATTGGGACAACAACTTCGAAGAGGCTCAAGCCTCCATGGCGATAGCTGGCGTCAGGCTTGAAGCCGGGTTTACCGCGGTCAGCTTTCTCGTCGCGGAGTGCAAATCCAGGTCTCGGAAAGACAAACCAGCCGGGAGATTCATGTTTCAAGACCTTTGCCCGGATCTGGAAGACGCGTGCGGCATCCTTGCCTTCGATTGGTTTTGCCACGTAGGCCGAGCGGTAGCCGATATCGCTTGCTCCATCAAGCCAGATCGGTGTTTTGCCCTGCGGAAGGACATGGCCATGGTCAGCTGTTATGAATACCTGGACTTCTGGCCCGGCTGTTGAAAGGAAGGCTTGGACTTCCTTCAACAAGGTCCTGGACATTTCAAGCAGTGCGTGGGGGTTCCAGTCCACCTTGTGGGAGAGGACATCAGCAAAATCGAAGACACATGCAGTGGTGGTCTTGTCCTGGGATTGTACGGCAAAGGCCATTCCAGGGCGCTTATGACCTTGAGGAACATCTTCCATGATCACTTTCTTGCCATGAAAAGAAGAAACAAGCTCTGCGAAGAGATCGGACTCCCTGCCGGATCTTGGCGTCGACGACGGGGGTTTGCCGGCGAAAAACGAACGGCGGGAAACCCGAGTCTCGGAAGGAAGGAGGGCGAAGCCGATATCTTCCTCGATAATGTATTCTCTTTCCAGCATTGGCTTCACCAGCTGGCGCCAGATGTCATAGCGCATGCTGTCAAACACGAGAATGATGGCTTTTCCCACCTCTCCGGCCTTCTTTCTTCTCCGTGGGCCGAAGAAACGTTCGTAGAAAAGGTCGGTTGAGAGGATTTCACCGGGAACAATTTCAGAGTACCTGACCTCGAGAAGTTTCCCGAACGCAATGTCGAGCTCATCGCGTAGTCTGCCGGCATCCGTCACGGCGTCGCGGCATTCCCGCACCTCCGCAGTCCATCTTTTCTCGAAGCCATCAACCTTCGCCCACTCCCGTTTTGCTGGGCCGGTAATGTAGTAGATGAGGTTGTCAATTCTGGCGATCAGATGATCAACCCGGTAGAACTCCTGTTTGACGAATATGTCGAGGACACCTTTTGCCATCTGCTTGTCCAAAGGGGTGAGTCGCAATCTTTCCACTGCGCCCTTGGCAACTTTGACCAGCTTCAGCAAGTCCTCCTTTGCTTCCATCAACTGGGGAACAAGGCGGCCGAGGCTGAAGTCGATTTCACTTCCTTCTCCCGCAGGCTCCGGTAGGACGGCATCAAAGGGCACCAGGGATTGCAGCTTGCTAGAGAGCCGTTCAGAGTGTGCAAACTGTCGAGCTTTCTCTGAATTGGAAAGCTCCAACGAGGACTGGACGTGCTTCAGGAACTGACTTCGAAGGAGTTTCTCAAACCTTGGGACCTCTTTCTCCACAAACCATGACGGGATATCTGTCTGGGGCTGTACGACACATTCTTCGTAAGGTGCGAGTGCCGGTGAAATAAGGGGAAGATACCTGCCGGGATTCTCGGTGTGCTGCCTCAGAACGATGATAGCCGTGATGGCCGATCTTGCGTCATCAGCCTTGTTTGAAAATAGATCTCCCAAAGGATGGGGAAGCTCCTTCAGCCGGTGGCGGATTATCTCTATCTCGGTCGGGTTGAAGAACTCTCGGACGCAATCCCAGCGGTCTTCGCTGTGAAAAGCTAGTTTCAGCGCATCAAGCGGGTTATTGACGTCAAACAGGTCAGTGTCGAGCACGGTGCTCGCGCCGAGCATTACCAGGTCCCCGGTTGTGAGGGTCCGCCCCGTCCGACGAAACGTATCGTAGGCCCGCACAAAACCCTGAGCGTTGTCGCGGGCCAGCTTTTCGTACGGGTAAATGTTCACCTCGGCCGGCCAGCGGTCATCGCCTGTGACGTATATGAGGAAGTCGCGCACCGTTGGCCTGAAGATGGCTTCCCTATCGATCAACGGTTTCCAATCGGGAGCCGGCAAAGGCCGCAAATCGGCGGGTTTTGCATCTTTGGGAAGCAGATGAGGGTCGCGAAGGGTATAAGACTGATCTATGATGACCACCCTCGCTGTCGCGGGGTCTCGTTTATCCAGGTCCTCTCGGAGCTTCAATGCACTCTCAACGGCAAGGACGGCGTGTCCGGAAAGGCCAATCCGGTGCTGCAGGATGGAAATCTCACCATCCTCGATGAGCGAATAAGGGTCCTCCACCCATACGGCTCGCTGATGCCTCGCAAGCGTTTCGACATGCTGCATTGCCCACTCAGAGGGACGCATTAACTCTTCCTCGCCCGTATGATCGAGTCTCTATATGGAATTGCATGAGATCGATGCGCCAAGTATACCTCTCCATTCTCGACCCCAATCTTCAGGTCACTAAATCCAAGTACTTTTGAATGGTTTCTTTTTCAACTTCTTGTCCGGTTCTGATGGCGTAATCATAGAGCAGCGTAATGAGGCGCGCCTTCTTGTCCGGATCTAACGCCGACTCTTTGCTGACCAGACCGTTCTCCACTTCTCTTATGATCTGTCGAAGTAGGTCACCCTCAATTGCCTTCGCTGCCTGACACTCGGGACCCTGATCAGCATTCATTGAGCCGATGCCCGTCAGAAGCCAATGGATATTGATTCCGTACTTCTCGTGGATGACCGCAAGAATATCGGCTGGAGGAAAGGCAAGCCCCCTCTCCCATCTTGAGATAGTAGGCCTCCCCCCCACCCCGATAGATTTCCCGAACGTATCCTGGTCGAGGACAACGGACTCCCGTACCTGTTTCAATCTTTCACCTATCAGGCTCATGACCCCTCAAGCCTACCATTCAAGCCATCCCTCGCGCGTAATGGTCGGATAGGACCATTTTCGTGCACGGTGAAGCATTTGTGATTTGCTAGCGAATCAACCATGATTCACATGCCGCTTTAATGCATTATTGAACAAGATAACAAGATAAGCAAGAGCGTGGAAAGAATTGTTGAAATAGCGATTGAGGGGCAATGGGAAGGCAAGCACGATCGCTCTGTTTTGCCAGCGACAGAAACCCCCTGACTGTTCATCCAACAACAAAATCGCGTTTACCTTAGACGGTAGGTGCCCTCCCGCGCAGTGTTGCCAAAAGACCTGGCAAAACCGATGCTCCCTCCTTCTTTGTGCACTCCCAAATTTGATCACGAAGAGCGCTTGGCGCCCGTTTTCTTGTCCGTGGTCCCATAAGTCTTCAACCACAACTCCAGCGCCTCTATGCCTATTTGATTGATGCTCTTGCCCTCTCCGCTCTTCTTGCTTTGATACGCCGCCTCAAGCAACATCTCGTGGAGCTCGGGGGAGATACGGAGGGTCACTCTCTTTTCCTCTTTGTCTGTCATCACCGCTTCCTTGCACACAGGTGGAGACCGTCAGGACCTGCCCGACAACATCCTTCAGGTCTCCGGAAAGTTCTACTCTGGGCCGATCAAAAGCTCAGCCAAAGACGGCGATTCAAATTTGAGCCTCCTTTTTCCATTACCGAGGCTGCGTCGTTTGACGGGCTTCTTCCGCGTCTTGCTCTTTGTCTCCATAGTCGTGATTTATGCCGGCAAGCCAGGTGCGGAGATCAACCTCCGTCTCAAAGTCCTCTTCGGGAAATCGCGCAATAACCTCCCGCTTGAAATCCTGATACAGTGCAACGGCTTTCTCCTTGGACAGGTACTTCAGAAGAATGGCAAGGGCGAGCTGGGCGGGTCCCGATCCTCCGTAGCCCCATGAAAATCCTGTCGGGCTGTGATTGCAGACTTCCAGGCTTCTCTCCGGAGAAAGGAGTTTTCCGTTCACCCAAACCTCTCCAGTTATGAGTTTGCCTTTGAGCCTGAGCGTTTCAGGAATTCTTGGCATATCAAACCCTCCCTTTCCTATGAAGACACCCGGTTAAGGCCGTTCATTTCCCCGAGGCGGATCAGCTCTCTTTCCGCATCCAATCCCTGCACGATTTCATCAATGGCTGCCGTTGCCGCCCGAACGGGCTCATAGCCATGAACATCCACATATTCGAGGTACACGTCAATTGTGTCCGCAAGGACTCTGCAAAATTGCTCTTGTGTAAATTGATAACAGGCCATTTTGCTCTCCCATGCTTCGATAGTTGTGCCGCCGAAGGCAGCACTCCACGGTGGTACTCATTAACTCTCTGCGGGTTGTTCGGGATTGCCCACCCTCTCCTGAACCGCGAATTCAGGAGAGGGTCCTTCTTTAGCCGGTAAGTTTGTATCCGTGTTCCTTTGCCCATCTGGCCCGCTTGTCGTGAGCGTCCATACTATCCTCGGCAATGCAGGAAAACAGATCGCCGTTGATGTGCCGGTAGTCGTACTGGATAAGGCGCTTTCGCGCTATGTGGCTGTAAAAAACCTCTTTCTGTTCATGGCCGGGTTTTAAATTGTGGGCATCCATCTATCTCATCCTCCGGGTGTTATGGCTGTTTCTGCACACACCGCACAGAATGGCCGCAATGGGGGCATTTCAATGCTTTTTCGCTAACGTCGTGTTGACATCGCGGGCAAATCACGAAACCCAGTGGCGGTACCTCGTTCACTTTGAAAGTCTTTAGCCAAGTATATGTCCGCCCAGGGTCATTCCGCACTTGCCTCAACAGATGACCATCCTCCTCGTGTGCGTCAGCACCACACGACCAGGCATTAATAAGCTCGAATTTCCATCGCCAGCCGTGGGATTTGGCAAAATTTCTAATCGCTGCCGTCTGTTCCGGGTTTGGGTTGTATTTTGGCATAAGTTTCCGTCCCTTTACTTGGTTGTGAAAGAGCAATTCCACATCATTAAATAGCAGTATAGCAGCATGCTGCTATACTGTCAAATCTCCAGGTCTGTAAATCGGCATATAGAGCCAGTTTTCAAGGCAGAACCCGCTGCTCTTTTTCTTTCATTATTCTGAGGTTTTTTTGATGAGTGGTGTGATGGTGACGGAGGCCTCCGGAGCTCGGAGTTGGACTGTCACCAGCTCAGGTAGGCATTTCCCATGGTGTTCAAAGAGAATCGAGCATGCTACCGTTCTTGTTTCAAAGACTGAGAGCGTGCCTGTTGTTCCTGGTTTTGCACTTGTTTCTTGCGCTGCAGCGCCTGATGGTGGCGCTGTGCCAGGCGCACCTTATCCCACTCGCCGGCAAGCTCCGGCTCTCGTGCTCGCAGCTTACGGGCTGCCAACACTTCGATTTTGGGTCCATGAAGGTCCATGCCTTCCTTGATTTCGCGGACGTTCTCGAGGCGGTTTTGGAGGCACTGGATTCGAGCTTTTTGCCTGGCCTGTTGCTGCTGCCAGGCGGCTCGCGTGCTCGGCATGGCAAAAAGGCCCGGCCGCCTGGATTGACTCTGCTGCAATCTCGCCAATTGCTGCTCGATCAGGTTTTCAAGTCGGTCTTCCAGTCGCTCGACCTGCTCTTGCTTGGCCTCGACATACATCGCCAAGGTGGCGAGATATTGGGACTCCAAAGGAATGGCATCAAGGAGGGCAGCTTGCTCTACTTCATAATCCTCGGCCTGTTTTTGCAGTTCGGCCGAGTGCGCCTCGGGATCGCGCCAACCCTTCCGGGGGGGTCTCACGGCCCAACCAGGCAAAGGCCGCGTGCTTTGCTTGTTTTGCCTGGTTTTCCCATGCTGCATGACCGGCGCCACCCAATGGATGTCGCCGGTGTTATCCAGGGCATGCGCCTGATCCACGAGCGTTCGAGTTTTGGACGGATCGGCCATGCCGCAGTCGTGGTGTCGGTCATCCGGCAACATTATCTCCTCATGGCCCTGGGTCCCGGGTCTTTCCTTTGCGTCGTCTCTTTCCTGGTTTGGGCGATATTGGCCCGGTGTTTCTCGACGACTATCGACACTACCGCCTTTACCTGGCGTTCGAGTCCGTCTTTTCCGAGCACGCTTTTTGTTGCGAGGTCGTTGAAGTCGCTGAAAGCCTTCGGGTTCTCCGCCTGTTCACTCGATGCAAAGATCGGGAACATGGCTTTTCCTCCAACCGCCTTGGCCGCTTCCCTGGCCTTGGTCCTGCCGGGATTCACTCCCTGGGACCGCTCCAGGTGAACATCGTTATCACCGGCGATGACGATGGGCTTGTCCGGGAATTTCGCGTGCAGCGCCTCGGCCACGGGTGGGAGGTTTCCGCTGTCGAAGGCGGCCACGGTCGAGAAGCCCAGCGCTTCCGATAGACTGCAGGCAGTCGCGTAGCCTTCAGCTATGACGATCACCGGGGCCTTCGCGAGCTCGTCCATGCCGCCGATTGCGTGAAAGCATCCCTCCGTGCGGGAGTCCTTCGAAAAACGCTTAGTACCGTCCTCTCTGATGTACTGCATGGTCCAGACCTTACCCTCTGCATCTTGGGCGGGAATGTATGTTTTCTTTCCATCAACGTCGGTCAACACGCCGGGCTGAACCGGTATCCCTTTGGACTCCAGGTATAATGTGGGCGTGGAGGGCACTACCAAGCTGTCCATTTGGCGTTCGACCCGTTCGGCGATCTGTTCGTACAGGCGCTCCTGTTCCGGAGCGCGTGCCTGAAGTTTCTCCGCCGCTTCCCGGGACTTCTGCCAAGGGGCGGTTCCGGCCTTTAGTTGTTCGATCAACTTTTCCGCCACCGTCTCGTGAAATTCTTTCTTTTGATCCTTCATTGAAGATACGTTGCCTGCGCCGACATCCTTGATCTCCACCGTCGAGCCGCCTCCGGGACCTGCCTTGAGGACTTCCTCGGCTGCTATTCCTGGAATTCCATATCCCTGTTCGATTTCATCACTGCCCTTGCTCTGATTTTTCTCGATCAGATCAACAACCGGTTTTGAAGCGGTAATTCTTGTGAATGCCGCTATTCCACCGTCACCTGCTGGAATAAACACCCGCTCCGTCCAGTTGATCCTTTCGATAAACGCGCCCTGCTCTTTCAACAGTCGTTTCTCGGCATCCGTCAAGGAAACACGTCCCTTGATCTCGATGCGGTTTTCGTAGTTGACCTTGGCCGTTGAGATTTCCCAGCCATTTGAAAGAATGGCCTTACTGCCTTTCTTGATCGAGGAGAGCAATTCGCTTGGCGACATATCGGAGAGACCGGAATCAAGCCCCAGATTCTTGAGCGTTTGCCTCGAAGCCTTTGGCCCCAGCATGCGTCCCAAAAGCTGTTCACCATCATCCGTCTGCAATCGTTTTATGATCTCCGAACCTTCCACGCGATCCCAGATCGGCAGGATAACACCGACTATCATTCGCTCAGTCTTGGTTATCGTTTTGGGCGCGCTCGCTATTTGCTCCTTCCACATTTTTTCGGCCGCCGCTTCATCCATGGGCCTGGCAAGAGTGACCTTCTCATAGCTGCCTTGTATGTACTTGTATGCTTCGCCACGAATGATCTCGTCGGCATTATCGATATACCTGTGCTCGTTCTTCCGGATCGGATACACCACGCCACGCCGGACGGTATTTCCCTCTGAATCCAGTCTTTCACCAATATCCTTGAGATAAAAAACCTCTCCCTTGTTCTTCCCGAATTCAGATAGGAACCAGCCGCTCAGGTCGTCGGCTTCTCGACGCTTTAAGGAACGGGTCCTCGCGTCTTCCCACTTTTCATATTCAATCTCGTTGGTAACGGCCAATTCGACATACCGCGTTTGCGCCCCGGTGTTTTGCTCCTCATAAACGACATCATCTCGCGTCTTCTCGATGCTCAGGGCTTTGAGAGTCTGTAGGCCGACATCATACAGACCGTGCTGTTTCGCGTATTCAACGGCCTCCACAAGCCGTTCTTCAAACTCGTTGAAAACGGCATTTTGCATATCCGTTCTCAGCGAAAGCAATCGATTCAGGAACTGAGGGGTTGACGGAATCTTGCTCTCGTTTAGTGCCCCGTCATCGTCCAGCAGGTTCAACCCCATCTGCTTGGTTACATCCTGAAACGCCAGGTCGGTTTTCCCTCGATAAAGATCTCCAAAGAGGTTTTGCAGGGCGGTTGAAGCATATTGACTTTCAAGATTATCAGACGCCGTGAATATGCCCTGGCTCGTCGCCTCCCGCTGGCCGCGCGTCAATGCACCCAGCTGATCGAGTCTGCGGGCGATGGATGACACAAACCGTTTTTGGGCCTTTAGGTTGGTCGTGGGCAGAACATAGTGAGGCTCATGGGCCTGATTGGTACGGTGTGTTCGGCCGAAGCCCTGCACCGCCTTGTCCGCTTGCCAGCCTGGCTGCAAAATGTAATGAATGCGTTTCCGTTGGTTGTGGGCTTCGTTGTCGGCGTGGAATGAATATCCGGTTCCACCCGCGCCGGAAAATATCAGGATGTCCTTTTTATTGTTCTGGAATGCTTCGGCATCCCTCATGGATGCGTTTCTGCCGCGCCTTTCCTCGACAATTTTCAGGTTCCCCTCATCATCACGGACTTGAACAAAACGTCTGCCGCGGCCGGTTACTTCGGCTACCCTGTCAGGGCCAAAGCTATTGATGATTGAATCCAAGGGATTTTCAGGCACACGAATTTGTTGCAGCGTTTCAAGCAACGCATCCCGCAGGGCAATAGCCTCCCGATCAAATACCTGGTTCCCTTCCGAGTCGCGAACCGGAACATAGACGACATTGCCGTTTTCATCCTGGGACTCTTCATAGGCCGCCACGGGGAAGCCGTTTCTCACGTAATCGAGCAGCAATTGCCGGGGTGTGAAATCCAAATCCTCGAGCGCGGCGTTGTTTGCCGTTGCCTCGGCGATTATCCGCTCCTGGGCCGCCTCGTTTGTGTTGACCAGCTGAATGACGGCAACGTTTCCGGCCTCGAGCTGCTGACGAATATCATCAATTACCCTCGGCGTTTGCATTGCGGTGATGATCTGGTTGAAGAAACGTTGATGTGCTCCCCAGAACTGCGATAAAGCCGCGCTCTTGGCGTTGCCGTTGCTGCCGGCTTGGGTGATTTTCAGTGCCTCCTCGACATTGTTCAAGACAACCTGCCAGGCGCCGGCCAATTCGTTGTAAATGTCCTCCTGGAGAGCGGAAAGAGTGTGCTCCAGCCGTTCATAGCTCACGCCGTCATACGAGAGAGACCGGGACACGTACATCCCCAGGGCCTTCATATCGCGGCTGATCAGCTCCATCGAGGCGATGCCGCCATTCGAGACATTTTCAATGAAGGCATTGGCATCGGCAAACGCCGTACCTTCACCCCATAGGCCGAGACGATCCGCATACCTGAGATTGCTGATCTCGGTCGCTCCGGTGGCTGATACATAGAGAATACGGGCATGAGGCAGCTCGTGTTGCAGGTTGATGCCGGCAATCGCTTGCTGCGATGGCTTTTTAACACCGCGTTTTCCTTTAATCGCAATCGCGTTCCCCATGCTGTGGGCTTCATCGAATGCGATCACACCATCAAAATCCTTGCCCAGCCACTCCATGATCTGCTGAATCCGCGTCTTACCCGCACTCTGCCCCTGATCATTGGCCTGTTTCTTTTCACCGCCGCGCAGCGTTGAATAGGTGGTAAATAAAATGCCATCCTTTCGGGTGATCTCGCCTCCAGCCTTTGTTTTTCCCTGGTAGAATATCTTCTCGGGATCGCCGCCAATAGCCGAAAAGTCCCTCTTCGCGTCTTCAATCAGGCCTTCGTTAAAGGATATCCAGACGGCTTTGTTGTGGCCTTGCATCATGTTGTCGAGGATGATGCCGGATATTTCCCGCCCCTTCCCAACACCGGTCCCGTCGCCAATGAAAAAGCCCTTCCGTCTTCCGTTCGGCAAGAAACCCGAATGCGCCTGCCCGGCGTAGACAACGGCCTCCAGTTGGGCCAACGAGAGCAAACCGTCACGCATCACATTCTCGGGCAATGTCGGTGCATAGGTCGGCGCCGGAGGTTCCACGGCCGACATCGCCGCGGCCTGTACCAGTTTTCCCGGATGCTGTCGCGCACCCGGAATGCTGAGACGCTGAGGGGCGTAATGCGCAAATACGGAATCGGAAAACTCCCTTGGCTCCCCGCTTTTGGTTTCTATTGTGACTGTACTGACGGTGTTGCTTTTATCGACGCCACTATCTCCTCCAGGACCTGCGCCGCCGCTTCCTCCAGCGTCTCCGACAGCTCCATTTCGAGCTCCACTCCCGGCTCCGATTCCGTCATTAACGACATCGCCCACTCCGGATTTGCCGAGAGCTTTGCCATCAGCAGGAGAGGTTCCTCTATCTCCCCCGTCTCCAGGAGATTGCGCTCCAGTGCTTCTCGGATCAGGACCAGACTCGCCAGCTCCGTCGATGGGTTGAACGGTATCCGATACCGTTTGAGGATCTCCGCTGACTGCCGATTTAACGGCGCTTCGTTCAATTTGCGGACGCTCATTTCTGATGCCCTCCAATAGGGCGGGTAAATCGGCAACCGATTCGACCCTGCCCGTCAATACCGGTTGTGTGGTGCTCCCGGTTTTATCGATAACCAAAATCTGATTATCGAAGGTTGTGCCATATCTCGCATACTCCTTGCCGGATACGCCGATGTTGGCACGGACATGATACTTTCCCTCTATCTCTTTCCACCATTTCTTGAATGCCGGCCGATCCGCCGCCATTCCCCTGCCGACAACGGCAACCAACCGGCCATTATCCTGGAGCCGTCTCAAGGCCTGCTCGATGTGACGGGCACCAATCGCCGTGTCACGCTGACCATGCACGCGTCCCGCCGATGCTGAAAACGGCGGATTCATCACAATAACAGTAGGAGCTACGTCGAGAGGCAACACATTATCCAACTGCTCCGCGTTTTCCCTGAAGAGCCTGGCTTCCGGGAACAGATTGGAGAGCAATTCTTGCCGCCGCTTAGAAATCTCGTTCAGAACAACCTCCGCCCCGGCGATTTTCGCCCAGATTGCCAAATCACCGCTACCGGCGGACGGCTCCATCATCACATCCGTGGGTTGGATGTTTGCCACCCAATTCGCCACAAGCGATAAGGCAGGAGGAGTGCTGAATTGTTGGAGCTCCTCCATCTCTTCATCACGCCTGGATTGCCTCGGCAGCTTCAGAACGCGCCGAGTTAATTCCCGGGCCTTATCCCTCGCCCAATTCGCATCCTGATTGTTCCAATCGGCTTGCTCCGTCTTGCTCAGATGGATGTTAAAGGCCACCTCCATCGCATCGTATGCGTCTTTTGAGGAGTAGAGACCTTCCGCCTGAGTGCCGCCGAATACACGGTTTGCCTCGGCGGTCAAGGACCTGCTTGTGATTTCTCCATCCTTGTCGAGCTGTTTGGCCAAACGTTGCGCGAGGAGATAGCGGGGTGGATCGGGCGGTATCGTTGCACCCCTGACAACCAGCCAGTCATCGAACAGATTCAGTTGCCTTAGAGGTTGTTTCGGATCAAATCCTTTCGCCATGTTCGATTAGCCCTGATTCATCGATAAATCTTGCACTGCTACCAGATCATTTGGCAACTTCATCTCCTCATGGCTCGGGGCTCCCGTTCCTGCCTTTGTGCCCATACCTCTTTCCTGGTTTGATCGACGCTGGCCCGGTGCTTCTCGGCGACCGTTGACACCACCGCTCTTGCCTGGCGTTCGAGTCCGTCTTTTCCAAGCACGCTTTTTGTCGCCAGGTCGTTGAAGTCGCTGAAGGCCTTCGGGTTGTCCGCCTGTTCAGTCGGTGCGAAGATAGGGAAGATTGCTTTACCTCCCACTGCCTTGGCCGCCTCCCTGGCCTTGGTCCTGCCGGGATTCACTCCCTGGGACTGTTCCAGGTGCACATCGTTATCGCCGGCTATGACAATGGGCTTTTCCGGGAATTTCGCATGCAGCGCTTTCGCCACGGGTGGGAGGTTTCCGCTGTCGAAGGCGGCCACGGTCGAGAAGCCCAATGCTTCGGATAAACTACCGGCGGTCGCGTAGCCTTCGGCTATGACGATCACCGGGGCCTTCGCGAGCTCCTCCATGCCGCCGATTGCGTGAAAGCATCCCTCCTTGCGGGAGCTCTTCGCAAAGCGCTTGGTGCCATCCTCTCTGATGTACTGCATGGTCCAGACCTTACCGTCCGCATCTTGGGCGGGAATGTACGTTTTTTTTCCATCTCCGTCCGTCAACACGCCCGGGTTAAGCGGTATCCCTTTGGACTCCAGGTATAATGTCGGGGTGGAAGGCACCACCAAACTCTCCAGTTGGCGTCCAACCCGTTGGGCGATCTGTTCATGCAGGCGCTCCTGTTCCGCGGCGCGTGCCTGCAACCTCTCGGCGGCTTCCGCCTGCAGCCTGGCCTTTTGGTCCGGATCGAGCACGTAGCCCTTGCTCTTCCACTTCATTTCAACGCCCGTGCGATTGTTCTTGATGTAGCCGGCAGGATGGCCATCGAGATGACCGACATAGAAACCAGCCTGTTCGCCCTTTTTGTCATCGACGACCGCTATCCGATGCTTTCTGCCGTCCATGATGGGGTGCTCGCCATTCACGATGGCCCCCACGCTTCGCAGTGCTTCGGCAAATTCCTCGTGAGGTGTCATGGCGGGGCTTTGCTCCCGGCCGGGACCATTCTCCGGCAGCCACCGCTCGAGCTTCTCGATGTCGCCCTTGGGTCCGACATACCATGATTTGGCGGCCTTGTCCCAGAGTGCGCCGGCAGCCTTGGCCGCCACCCGTTCCCCATAAGGTACGGCCAGGTATCGGTGCTTCTGCTCGGCCGTCTGTGCGGCCGGCTCCGGTCGACGATCCGAGGCGCCTTTTTCCCATTTTGCAAAGGGCTGCGGGTCAACTCCCCGGGGCACATACCAGGACTGTTCCTCACGATCCCAGCGTGCCCCAAGGGCCTTGGCTTCATCCTTCTCGCGGAAGGGAACGTTTAGATAAGTTCTTTCCTTTGTGTTTGCTGTGTCTGCCGGTGGAGGTTGTGGTTGAGTGCGGTCCTCACGACGACTTTCAAAAAGTTCATTGTATTTGCTCAGGACCTCATTCTGCATCGTCGGCAAGGCAGCATCGACCAGGAGGGTTTTCAACCAGGCCTCTTTTTCCACGAATGCCGCGATATCCCGGTCGTTCATCTGAAGGAGCTCGGACAGCTTCCCGTCCTTATCGGCACTGTGCCATAGCTCTTGGATGTAATAATCCGCATCAGCCGCCGCATGATGAGTGTCCATGCTCTCCGCAAAAGGCTCCAGATTCTTTTCCAATGCCCGCAAAAATGAGTTGTATTTCTCCGCCGCCAACTCAGCATTCTCACCAAGCTCCTGGAAGTCGGCAGCCGTCCTGCGTAACTCCTGGAGCTTGTTTCGTAAGGCTATGACCTCCGGGGATACAACTTCAGCCATCATGGTTTTGTCCTCTACTTGATCGAGGGTTTCGGCTTGCGTCTCGCGCTGCTCGAGCTTCTGCTCCAGGGCCAATACGAGCTCCTGGATTTTTTCCGCCGCCGCGGCCGCGCGGAACACTTCCAGCGGATCATCCTCGAGAGCCTTGATCCAGCTCGCCACATAGGCGGCGTGTTGTCCGGGATCGTGGCCGATCCTAAGCTCATCGCCAAGAATCATGCTGGCAATTTCGGCGCGAAGCTCTTCCTTTGCATATGCTTCGCTTCCAAACGGGTGCCCCAGGTCCCGGTCGAGCCGCGATGGATGGCCCGTCCAGTGTCCCAGCTCGTGAAGCGCTGTTGCATAGTAGCGGTCGGCGCTGGCAAACTGGCTTCTGTCGGGCAGATGGATGCTATCGGTCGCCAACCTGTAAAAAGCCCGGTTGCCTCCATCGTGGTTAATCGCGGCCCCGGAAGACCGGAGGATACCCTCGACTCGATCAACCGGGTCCCAACTGACCGGCTTGAGCTCCATCGCCGGAATACCCTCCATTTGTTCCGCGTTGAATACAGTGGCGGAAAATACCCGGGGGCGCTCAAGGCGCACCTCCACCTTGAGCGGCTTTCCCTGGGGATCGAGGACGGGCACTCCTTGCTCGTCCTGCCTGTCTCGTTCTTCACTGAATTTCCAATATTGGATCGGTGTGCCCTTTTCGCCTTTGCGTACCTGGTAGCCTTCAACCTGGGCCTGCCTGTATGTCATCCAGCGCGGATCGACGTGGCCCTGGGTTATGAGGTGAACGGCGTTGATGCCCTTGTAACGCTTGCCTGTCGTAGGATTTACCGGAAGGAAGGAACCGGGTTGTGCCGGCGCCCACGGTTTTTGCCAAGGGGCGGTACCGGCCTTGAGCTGTTCAATCAGCTTTTCTGCAACCTGCTCATAAAAGGGTTTCTTATCAGCCATGAACGCTCTCCACGTCCGGCAAATCAACGCTGCTTTCCATGGCATCCTCTTCGCTCAAGGCGTCCTCGATGAAGGCGCCGGCACGTTCAGCCTCCTCGGGATCAAACTCCACCTGGTAGCCGGGCGTGCTCGCATCCGCCAATTTTTCAAGCAGGGCCTCTGTTGCGTCTTTCTTGGCGTCAAAGAGTATGTCCGGGACTATGTCGCTCATCGTATTCCTCCTCTGGAGTGCAATGGTATTGGCCAAGCTACCACCTGACACGCTGGTAGAATCGGTTGTCGATATAGATGTCGATTGCGCGAGCTGAAAGGTGCCATTGTTCCCAAACCAGCTTGCCGTATACGTTTACCGTGTATCCGTCCCCCTCGAACCCTTGCACGGTGTACTGCCCCTGCGGATTCCCCACGCAGGCCCTCGCCTGCGAATAACCGCCGTCGTCCCCGATTAGTACCGGTTCGCCATCCAACGCGAATTTGCCATCCTCCAGCAAAACACCTTGCACTATGTATTCGCCATTCTGGGCGATGTCCGGAGCGTCAGTCGGACATGGGTCATAGGGATCGTATACGACCCTTGCGTAGCAGGAGCCATCATTGCCGTCCACCATGTCGCAGGTTGGAAACGGCCTGCCATGGGCCAGATCATGATAGAGCCGGTGTATTGGCTCGACACATTCCGCGACCCCTGTCGGGCCGCCATTGGATGCTGGATTGGCGAGACACAGCAACACCTTGCACCCGTACTCACTGGCATGAGCCCCGGAAACAAACAGCATGAGAAGAACGAATAAGGCCAGGATCTCTGTCTTTTTCTTCATTCCACTGTTCCCCCTTCTTTTTCCACGAACCAATGCTTCACGTTACGGAGTTTTGCTCACATCTCCCGGAGTGTTGGCCGCCAACACATCTCGAGTGTTGAAACGCTGGGCCAGCCAGTCCGCCCACTTCCCGGCAGCTCGAATGAGCTTGGCGCGGTATATGGCATTGTATTTCGGTGTTCTGGAATGATAGTTGGCGGCTCGGGTCCACACATCGCCGGTATCGCCCCTAATGTGGCCACGAAGTCGCCAGGCTGCGAGCTCGTAGGGATAACAACCCGTGTTGGCCACATCTTCGGGCGTGATTCCGTATTTCGCCAAGTCGGCCAGGTAGCCCGTGTTGAACTGCAACGGCCCCACGTCACACGTACCATTGGCGTTGCGCACATACTGGCCAGGCTTGCCGTTTTCCAGTTCCGCCACGGCCAAAACAATATTTGCCGGCACGTCATACTTCACGGCTGCAACCACAGAGCACACGACGCGCTCTTTGATTTCATCGGGCTGCAGGTTCGCGATGCTGATGTAACCGCTGATCGGGCTGCTTTCGCTCTGCCCTTCCGGCTCTCCGGCAAGGCAGGGACCTTTATGGGCCACAGCGGCGAACAGCAAGGCGCCGATGAAAACGAGGGAAACGATTGACCGTTTGATAGTGGCTACTCCCCGTTGTACCGCTTTTTGTTGACGAACTCTTGAACCTCGGGATGGGCAGCACCAAGGCTGTCACCTGAGAACAAAGGGGCGTCTTTCCCTTCACTATCTCCACTGCCGCCCTGCTCCTTGATCGCTTTCGCGATCTTGCCGCCGACCGTTTCACTGGCCGCCTTTTTATAGGAATTGGCCACAACGGCCGCTGCCCCTTTGGCCAGTCTTGCTCCCATGTCAGCGCCAAGCCGCACGCCTGACCCCATGGCTCTTGCCAGGCCGCCCTGGTCCTCGGTGCCGGGCGGTCCCACGCCGGATTGACCGGTGGTGGGCATGCCCGAGCCACCGCCCATATTCTGTTGGGCCTTTTGATACGCAGCATATAGCGCTTGAGCGCCGCCTCCCATGGACGTCGCCCCGGCAACCAGCGCGGCCCCTCCCGTCGCCGCAGCGGCAGTAGCCAACCCGAAGGCACCCAGGGCCGCACCCGTTCCGAAATGGCCGATTCCACCGGCTACCCACGCACCGGTCATGGCTGAAATCAGGGCAGGCACCTTTTCGACCAAATACAGAAGAATGATCACAACGATAACCATGACGCTCATTTCCTTGAAATCGATCCCAGTGCTCATCTGGGCATAAAATGTATCCAGGAAGCTTGCACCGATTCCAATGAGAAGCGTCATTGCCAACAGGCTGGCCGCAACTCCGAGCACGGTTTTGTAGTAGTTGATTGCAATATCAGACGTCCATCGCGAGCCGCCGAAGCCGAGGAAGAAGACCCCGCCATACATCAGTATCCAGGCGGAGCACAACAGAACGAGCATGTTTACGCCGATCAGGGCAAGGACCACCAATATGATTCCGCTGAGAATTACGCCAATGAAGCTGTCTACAGGGCTCCAGAACGACGTGTTGTCGAGGGCCTTGAAGAAGATGTTAAAGCCCATATCGACAATACTGGATATGTTCAAATCCTTCCCCAGGCCGGTCGCCTCACCGCCGATTTGCCGAAGAGACTGGATAATGCTGTCCGCGAAGCTCGGACCGTTAGTCAAGAGCCACCAGAAGAAGCCGGTAAAGACGGTGAACCTTATAAATTCCGCGAAAAACTCCGAGAGATCGGCCCTTCTCAAAGCCATCATTCCGAATGTCCACACCATGCTGATCACTACCAGCGTCCAGAACAATCGGGATGCATGTTCAATGATCTTTGAGGACCAGGATTTTGATGCCTGCTCGTATTTCTGCAGAACGGTATCGAAAACGTTTTTATTGCCGAGTTCCGCCGAAACAACCACCGGATAGAGCAGGGTCGCGGTAATCAGCAGGAGAATCACGATGGGTCTGAGGATGGGAAGGCTCTTCATCGTCATTTGTCACCATGTTACTCGGTCGCTTTTCTCAAACTTACCCCTCATCGCCTCTTCATGTGCTTTATGCTGTCTGGCATTCAAGGCGGCCCGACAGTTACGAGCCTCCGGTGTTTCCGCGGTCTCGCTGACACCCTTGTTTCTGCAATCGTGCAGAACCGCCTCTCTTTCGTCATCGTGAGCGAGGTAATATTCCATTGTTTTGACTTCAACTTTTGGCTGTTGCTGGCACGAAGTCAGAACCAAACATGAGGCGAAAGCAAGAAATATCCCGGCAAGAGACAAGATGACTTTCATTTGCATAGATCACTCCTTGATAGCATGGGAACGCACGCCAAACCCGCACGGAGAAAGCACGGACCTCCGATTCACTACCAGACGATACGATCGCTTTTTTCGAACTGTCCTCGAATGGCCTGTTCGTGAGCTGCCTTGGCCATGGCGTCTTTGTCAGCATCGGCTTGCAGCCTGGCCACCTCGGCGGCCTGCTGCGCAAGCAGCAGGCTGCGGATCTGCATTAGCTGTGCGGCCTGTTCGCTGGCGAGCTGGTTGGCGAGCTGTATAGCCTGCATCCTTCCGTCCGCGCTCTCTACCGACCCCTGCAATTTGACCAGGTTATCCGCATCCTGCTTGAGCTGCTTTTGCTGTAATTCGATACCCTTTATGGCGGCATCATTGGCCCATTTTTGTGCCTGAGAGCCTGCCGTTTGCGACTGGCGCAAGGCCTGCATCTGCTCTTCAGTACAACCGTTGGGACCGAAGCAGGGCGAGCTCCGGTAGTAGTTCACGTCCTGAAACTTGGCGAGGTATGCGTCAATGCTCCCAGCCTGCTGTTTGTACTTCTCGAGAGTGTCGATGGTGCTTAGCACCTCGGCCGTTACCTGGTTCACCTGGTCCCACAGATACGCAGTGGGGGCGAGGGTGTTCCGGATCTGGTCCTCGTACTGCTGCAGTTGAGTCCGATATTGGTTTATTTGGTGTAACGTCTGCTTGACGTTTTCCAGAGCTGAAATGGTCGTTTGCGTGATGTTGGTGACATCAATTACCGGAATCCCCCCGGCATTCACCTGCACTCCCAACAGAAGGAACAAGAGCATCCCAGCTAAACCTTTAGGTAAAAACTTCATCGAACCCCTCCTCTCCGGTGTTGGCTGTAATAATCGAACGACTGATAAGGCTTCGTGAAAGTCATGTCCTTAACGACCATGACGTTAAAACGATAGCCCGGACGTATTGTGAGCGTCGGGGCTACGTTCAGGTTCTTGGAAACCATTTGAGCGATAACCGTCCCGAACTGCTGCCCCATGGCTTCGCTCAAGGCATCGCTTGCTCGTTGGGTATTCCCGTTGTCGTTGTTTCTTGAATCCTGGCTAAGGTTGATGCCGGCAATAATGCCCGACATAAGAAAAGCCGAGCTGAAAGTGCGGAAGTAGTGATTGTTTACCTCGTCTTGAAACCCGGCATAGCCCGCGCCATCGGCCCCCGGCATGGCCCCTATGTCCATGGCCTTGCCGTCCGGAAAAACAATGCGCTGCCAGGCAACAAGTATCCGCGCTTGACCGTAAGCCACGTCACTCGAATACGATCCGACCAGGCGGGAGCCTTGCGGAATCAACATGTATTTGCCGGTGGGCGTGTCGTACACGTTCTGGCTCACCTGGGCGATGATTTGTCCCGGCAAGTCGGAGTTGATCCCGGAGATCATCACGGCTGGAACGACAAAGCCGGCACGCAGCTCGTATGGCGTTCGCGGCACTTCCGGTTTTGAATCCAATCGCCACCGATCACCCTGCCCGTGCCGTGCAAACTGGTTCAAGTCGTTTCGAGTGACTCTATCGGCCGCGGTCTCGACGAGCTGCGGTACCGCCCCACCGGGAGCGCCAGTCCCCGTTCCCTGAAGTTGAGACAAGCGGGCCTTATAAGCTGCCGTGGGATCTCTAACCGGCTCCTCACGCCGGACCGTCCCTGGTTCACCCGTTGTTGTTGCCTTATTACGAAAGTCCGTTACCTGGACGGTGGTTTTGCCCTTAACCGCCTGCTCGAACATCTGCAGCTTGGCCTGCCTGATCCGCTCCAGGTCATTGTCGGCGGGTGTGCGCTGCAAATCTCCCCGGCGAGGCGGCAGCGGCGGACTGTCCGGGTTATTCGGCCTCGCGATCGGCACCGTAAGCTCGGGGGCCGCTTGCGGCTGATCCGGAATCGCGGGAGGACCTGATTTCTTTGCCGGAATCAGGCCTTCGTTGTAGTCCCGCACAATCTCCTTCGCGTACATGCTGGTGTTCGCGCTCTGTTTCTGCTCACCGGCCCTCCCGTTTTTTCGGTTGGCGCGATTCATGGCCACCACCACCATGATCACCAGGAACATGGTGAAAGCAGTTCCGATAATATAGAGAGGAAGGTTATTGACCCGGCGCACGCCGGATCGTTTGCCAAGCTCGGTTGGTGATGCATCTGGCGACATTGAATCGGCCATGATCACTCCTTCCGTGCCCAATAACCATCAGGTGTCAGGCTGTTGGCCGCCGCCCGGTATGCGCGGCTGATGGACTGGTTTCCCACCTGCATCGTGACCAGGTATTGAGACGGCCCCAGCTGGTCAACGACATAACGCAAATCGGCCCCATGAACCGGTTGAGGGACTTCACTATCTTTGCCTTGGGTTTGCTGGGTTTGCCCTGGCTGTATCACAGGCTCGATGACCGCATATCCCTTTTCGCGAAGCTTCCCGACCAGGGCCTTCCCGAACGGATCGACTGGTTGTTGTTGCAGAGTGAAACGTGTCTTGGCTGGAGGGTACAAGGCAGACAACCGATCCACTGTGTCATCTACCATTCGAGCACTGTACGCAGCAGGCAGGGTCTCTATGAAATTGCCATACCTCCCGTAAGAGCCCTGCGTCACACATCCAGCGAGAAATCCCGCCAGCAACAGAATGATAAAGGGTTTGCGCATCATTCCTTCCCCTCCCTCAAGATCGTTACACGATCTTGTCGGCTGCCGACACCGGCGATCAAAATGGCTTTGTCGAAGATCGTATCCACGATGTAGCGGTCGCCTTGAACACGGTAATTCACCATGACCTCTTCGGCGTCTTTACCCCATGGGAGCATGCTGTCCTTGCCACGCAGAACAAGGAGCGTCGGCGCCTCTGTCTGCGACATGGTGGCCGGCATTTGAATGATGGTCTTCACCCCATCGTTGTAGACACGCACAGGCTTCCACCTGCTGGTACCCTCGATCTTGTAATGAAAGTCCAAATTCCCGAGATACTCGCCCGTATCGAGGGTCTTTGCCTGGACCTCTTTTTCTTCATGCGCTCGCATGGTCTCCCACTTTTTCATTGCCTGATCCGGATACATGAAGGTCACGTGGGGCATGAACTTCGTCCGATGGGACCGCAACCGGAAGTGATAAGTGCGGCGGTTTGTCGTAACCACCATGGATGTATCCAGACCGACATCCAGCGGCTTTACGACCAAATGTTGAACCTCCCTTTCACCGTAGCCGGTGATTGCCGGCTCCACATTCCACCGGGTGTCCCCCACATTGATGTTGTTCACCTGTTCTCCCGGCTCCAGCTCTATGTCGCAGACCTGCAGCACGGCACAAACCACGCTCACCTGTGAGATTCCAAACGGAAACTGAACGGACCCATCGGGGCCGGAAACCGGTCGAATGGCGGTTTTGCTGGATGCCTTCCAGCGGTCGGCGATGTCGACGGCCGCTTTCTCCTGCGGCGTGAGCTTCGGGTTGTTGCTTGAAAAATAGAGATCGTCCACGTTGCCGGAGGCTGCGGCCAGCATCGGCACAAGGCTAATCAACAGAGCGGCAAGATACTTTTTCATTCTGGTCAGCCCTCGATTTCAAAGTTGTTTTGACCAACTGAAGTTGTTTATGAAGATCCGGAGCGGATTCTGGTTCAACTGATCTTCCGTTGTGGACGTGGTGGGCGGCAGGACATATACGCCGATCAGGGCGCGCATCTTGAAGGGCTGGCCTTTCAGGACCCCCTGCCGGTCCCGCACGGTTTCCACCCAATCGACCTGCCAGGTTGAATCGGTTTGCGGCAGCACGGATTGGATCTCGATGTTTACCATCTCTTGCTCCGCACGCTTGAAGGGATTCGAGCTCTCGGTGCCGTTCAGCCATTCGTTCATCTTGGCCGTGGCCGGATCATTCGGGGCAAGCATCGCATAGATACGCAGTACGGCCGCACGCTGCAGGGCTACATCAGGGGTTACCAGGCGGGAATCGCTTATGAATGAAGCGACCGATGCGCGTATGACCCTCGGATCGGCGGGTTGCACGGTATCCGCCGCTCGCACACCCAGGGCTTGTCCCAGTTTGTCCACTTCAACAACGTATGGTATGAACCTCGACTGGCTGCCGATGTGGACAATGCCACCCACGGCGGCGAGGGCAATCAACAAGCTGAGGATGCCCAGTACTTGCCAGGACTGCCGGGACGCCACCACTCCGCCCACGTGCTCATTCCAGGAACGTCGAGCATTCAGATACGGATTGGTCGAAGCCTTCTCTACTTGCTGTTCCGGCTTCGCCTCTTTTCTGAAAAGACTACTAAGGCTGATGACTTTCATCTTGCGGCTCCCACGTAATCATCGAGATTCAAATTTCGTTGCTTCAGCCATTCCCTGATCCAGTCACCGCCGTGCCTGGATTCCAATGTCTTGATAGTGGCGATGGATTCCTTATCGGAGGCCCCGACAAAAGAAAGTGCGAAAGGACCGAGCGCCAGGTCGTACAGCCGGCGTCCTTTTTCCGAAACGTAGTAGTACTGCCGTTTGGGCACGGCGGTTGCGAGGATTTCAATCTGGGTCCGATTCAGGCCCATGCGGGTATAGAGCTTTGCCGTGTCTTCATCGCGGGCGTAGATGTTGGGAAGAAAGATCTTGGTCGCCGTGGATTCGACAATGACATCGAGGATACCTGATCTTTCAGCGTCGGTCAGGCTTTGGGTCGCCATAATGACGCTGCAATTGGCCTTCCGCATGACTTTGAGCCATTCCCGGATCTTCTCTCGAAACGCCGGGTGCCCCAGCATCAGCCACGCTTCATCCAGGATGATTGCGGCCGGCTGGCCGAGAAGCGATCTTTCAATGCGGCGAAAGATATAGAGAAGCACGGGCAGGGCGTATTTTTCACCCAACCCCATGAGCTCCTCGATTTCGAACGCCATGAAGTCGCTCATCGATAGACCGTCTTCCCTGGCATCCAGAAGATGACCCATCATGCCTTCAACGGTGTATTGTTTGAGGGCCTCCCGGATTTCCTTGTCCTGGATGCTCGCGGCAAAATCGCTGAGCATTTTGGAGCCCGTCGCATGCATGTTGAGAATCGTATTGGCTATTTCGTTTCGCTGCGCCGGCGTCGTATCGAGGCGATTGAGCGCAAGAAGCGTATCAATCCATTCCATGGCCCAGGCTCGATCCGTTTTGGTCTCCAGGTATTGAAGGGGGCAAAACGCCAGGGTCTCGTCGTCCGCGGCCACCGAGTAATGCCTGCCTCCCGCGGCCCGGCAGATGGGATACATCGACAAGCCCTTGTCGAAAGCGAAGATGTTCATTCCCTTGTAGCGCCGGAGCTGGGCCGCGAGTAAAGCCAGGTGCGTTGACTTGCCGGCGCCGGTCGGTCCGAACATCATGGTATGGCCGAGATCGCCCACGTGCAGATTCAGCCTGAACGGGGAGTTGCCGCTTGTTATGCAGTGGGTGAGCGGCGGTGAGAACGGTGGATACATCGGGCAAGGCGCCTGGGGCTCACCTGTCCAGATCGTGCTGGTGGGCAAGAGATCCGCGAGGTTCATGGTGTTTATGAGGGGTCTTCTAACGTTTTCAACCCCATGTCCCGGCAGGCTGCCAATAAAGGCATCCATCGTATTGATGGTTTCAACACGGGCGGCAAAGCCCAGGCCGTTAATGCTCTTCTCGATCTGGCGCGCCGCTGTTTCAACCTTGGCACGGTCCTCGTCCATCAGGACCACCACGCTGGTATGGTAGCCGGCTGCCACCATGCCGCTGCTCACCTCGGCAATGGCAACCTCCGCTTCCTCGACCATTGCCTTGGCATCCTGGTTGATGGCACCCGTGTTCGTGTTGAACACTTGGTCGAAAAAGCCTCTTATCTTCTGCCGCCACTTCTTTCGGAATCTATCCAGGTGGGCCACGGCTTCATGCGGATCCATGAAAATGAACCTGCTTGACCATCGGTATTCCACCGGAAGCTCGGCGAGCTCGGAAAGCATCCCGGGACTGGACTCCAGGGGAAAACCTTCGATGGCAACGCACTGGATAAATTTGCGGCCGACCTTGGGAACTACCCCGCCCCACATTTCCTGGCCGCCGATAATGGCATCGAGATAGATCGGATTGGACGGCAGCAATACCGGATGGTTGAAACCCGTGACGCAAAACTGGAGGTAGCGCAGCAAGTCGTCATGCGTGATGGTGGTGCCGTCTTCGTTCAGGATCTTGTGGCTGCGAAGCCTCTCGAGCTTAAGCGCCAGGGAAAGACGTGACTCGATGTTGTTGCACTCGCGTTCGAAAAAATCGATCAAACCCCGGGTGTGCGCCGTGCGATCCGGCGCTTGCGTGTCATCATCAAACATGAGGCCGACGAATTTTCTTTGAGCAAGCAGCGGCGGGAAGTACGTTGCCGATAAAACGAAAAAACCTTCGTACATCGTGCCCATGCTCTCGAATAGAGCGCGTCTTTCCGCGTCAATGGCCGCCGTTACCGGGTCAGGGAAATGCGAGAAGCCCGCCTCGCTGTAGCTCGGCGCATCCCGTCGTATGGCGTCCACGTGGATCATCCACCCGCTTCCCAGGTTGGCAAGCGCCTGGTTGATACGCAACGAGACCATTTCGCGCTGCTCCTCGGTGCTACTGGCATTATCACCACCCGAGTAGAGCCAGGAGGCCATAAAGGCCCCGTTCTTACAGACGATCACACCGTCATCGACTACCGCGGCGTAATTGAGGAGATCAGCCAGTCCAGCATCCTTGGCACGATGCCTTTTGAGCTTTAGTTGCCGGTCGACCTGGCGGATACGAACAAAGAGCATCGACACCAGCATCGCGCCCAGGGCGGCAATCAGGATGGTAATGGCTTCGATCACTTGTATTCCCTCATGTTCTGCCTGAAAGGGGTGGAGCGTGGCGGGTAGTACGCCTTGTAACGCCGGTGGCGCAGATAGACGGAGCGCAACTGAGGGTCGGACTTGGCCATGAGGCGAAACAGAAACAGCGATACGAACCAGAGCACCAGGCCAAAAGCAATTGCGCCCCACTCCTGTGCCGTGAAAATGAGCGCGAAGGAAAGGAGACCGGAAAACATCACCAGTTCTCGATCTCCACCCATGAAGAGATTGTGGCGGTTTCCGACCCTGTGAATGGGGACTTTACGCAGGGCCATGTCACACAATCCACAAACAACTTGCCGCATTCCGGACGGCGGCGATCTCGGCGCCGCGGCCGAAGAAGGTGCTCATGAGGTTCTGGGCCCCGACCAGGAGACCCATCACAAGGACGATGAAAATCAGAGTGCGGAAAAATGCATTTAGCTCACCGCCAAAGATCAACACACCACCCGCCACAACAATGCCGACAAAAGAGAGAGTAAAGGCTACCGGGCCGGTCACGCTGTTTCGAAGGTTCGTGAGCCAGGTTTCATAGGGGAGCGAACCTCCGGTTCCCTCGGAGGCCATAACGTCGGGGGCCATCAGGAGTAACGCCAGGAGAATGAAACAGCCAAGGAAGGTCACGATCTCTGTACGGGAAAGCTTCATGGAGACTCCTCTTTACAATTTGCGGGTTTGATAGTGATGGTCGTTGTATCCGGACACCTCGATGATCTCCCGGACACGGCGGCCCTCGGGGGTTTTGACGATGTGAACGACAATATTCACCGCCTTCCCGATAAGCGGCTCGATGGGTGTGGGTGAGTCGGGGTGCATACTTATGAGCATGGCGAGCCGGTCGAGGCCGGCTTTTGCATTGTTGGCGTGTAGCGTGGCGACTCCTCCTTCGTGCCCGGTGTTCCAGGCCATTAGCAGATCCAATGCCTCCGGTCCGCGCACCTCGCCCACAATGATCCGGTCCGGCCGCATGCGAAGCGTGGTCTTAAGGAGCTTCGTCATGCTTACTTCAAGTGTGGTGTGGTACTGGATAAAATTCTCCGCGGCACACTGGATCTCACCTGTATCTTCCATGATGAATATTCGCTCGTCCGGATCTGAGAGCACCATCTCGTGGATAATCGCGTTGGTGAGGGTTGTTTTCCCCGTCCCGGTCCCGCCGATTACGAGGATGTTCTTGTGATCCCGGACCGCCGTGCAGATCAGCTCCTTGTGTTCGGTGGTCATGATTCCGTTGGCCACGTATTGATCGAGCGAAAAGATCGTGCTCGCTTTCTTTCGTATGGCGAACGTGGGAGCCGTCACCACAGGAGGGAGCTGGCCCGCGAAGCGGCTGCCGTCCAAGGGCAGCTCCCCTTCCAGGATGGGGTTGTTGCGTGTGATCGTGGTATCGAGGCACGCGGCGATGGTGCGCATTACCGCCTCGGCCCTGCTTGACGTCATCCGGCCGATTCTTCGCATCTTCTCGCCCAAGCGCTCTTGCCATAGGCTGCCATCGGCATTCAGCATGATTTCGATGGTGAGCGGGTCGTTCAGTGCCCCCATGACGGTATCTCCGAAGTCCCGCCGCAGCTTTTCATGCTGCCGTGCTTCAGCCTGGGAGAGCTCCTCCCTGTGACGTTCTCGCATTTAGTCCAATCCCTTCGGCTTGAATCCCAGGATGAAGAGGTAGACACCGATCATCGCCCCGTAGTGAAGCATGAACGTCCATCCGGCGTGAACCCCGGGAGTCTTCCAATGCCAGAACATTCGCAGCAACTGGACAAGACAGTCCATCGCCATAACCCACTTCAGCACAGGCCATGTTGTGGCGAGGACAAACCAAACGAATACGAGCGGGTAATAGAGAAATCCCACCATCTTCTTCCGGCCGCTACCGGAAGCAGGGCTCGCCGACTTCGATGGAGCATGGAGAACATCAGAAGGCATAATCTTCCTTCCAAATCAGCTCATGGAACATCAGGCCTACGTCAGAGACGCTAGCGTTTTTGAAACGTCTCAGCATGGCCACTACTGCGCTATATAGCGCAATAGCAAAAAGAGAAATTGATTGTCAAGAAGAATTCACAGGGAAAGCTGGGGAATCTTTGAGGAGCAAAGATGCGGATGGCCTGGGGCCGATTGGGCTACTTGTCGGGGGATGGATCGGGAGAGTAGTAGGCAATGATTATTGAGTCGATCAGGGCGCTGACCTCGAGGTTCCTGCTTCGGGCGTGTTCCTTCAGTTTTTCGTACAGTTCCGGCTCCATGGGAATTGAGGTCTCCATGAACACCTGGTATGTTTTTCGGCGTGTGGCGACTTCCACTTCGTCCCAATCTGTATTCAAAATGGCATCGTGGAAGCGTCTCGCCAGATCGCCCTTCCGTCTTAGAGACTTTCTCAAGAGATCGTCGGCCTTCTCGCTCAAACGGATATTGATCGGTTTTGGCTTCTCTTCCGCCATGCAATCCTCGCAAGCAGGAATCATTCACGCCGACACTCGAAATGGAAAGCTTATATAAAACCATAACCGATCAACCCACCTCAAGGATTAATTCATTTCCTGGCGCCGATTTAGCCCACCGGAAGAGCACGTGATACACGTGCCACCGCCCGTAACGCTCATATCTCCAGGAAGCCTCTGCACGCTGCGAAAAAGCGGATGCTCCACGCCGCTCTGCGGCCCGAGAGCTTCAGCCTGGAGGGCATGAAGGGAAGTAGAACCATAAGCGGGCATCTCGCCAGTTCTGTCCGTCGCCACACCGCCGAAAGGTTCCATCGGCTCCGGATTCACGGGAGCCCGATGAAAACTTGCTCCAGGCAACTTCTTGTAGCGGGGGAAACTCCAGGGAATTCTCTGGTGCAACAACAATACCAGGGCAGGAGGTTGTATTTGCCTAGCAAAATTAATCAGTTCTGTTGGAGCTCGAACGTTATCTAATTGGAAATGGGGAGGGAGTGCAATGTAGGCTTATGGTTACACATGAAATCCGACTCGATTTCGCGAAGCGTTTGCTCTTTTCCAGACACTCAAATTGCGACCCACTCCATCGGACCAGGCGCACACAGTCCGGTGCAGCCTCTGCTCGGTCCACACATCGACCCATATATGGGGGGTGTATGGAGTTGCACACACACAGCAGGAAAAAATGCACAAATCTTGTGCAACTGCACAAGTTTTGTGCGCATGGCTTCAATCAAAGACAATCGGCTCCATCGATGGATTCTAAAGCATGAGAGACAGATCGGATGATCAGATGCATTGTCTCTAATGTCGTGTGCCTGATTCGATTTTCAAGACTTTCATCTTGGACGCGAGAGAATTGCGGTGGATCTTCAAAAGTTGAGCGGTCTTGCCCGGTCTCCACTCACATTGATCAAGAGCGCGCAGAATGAAGTCGCGCTCAAATGCATCTCTTGCCTGATCCAACCCCAGGCCTGTCTTCACATCTCTTGGAGGTCTTTGTTCTTCGTGCGAAAAAAGATCGGAGGGAAGATCGCTCGTCCGAATCCATCGGCCATCGGCTCCAAGGGCGACCAGACGCTCTATGAGGTTTTCCAGCTCTCGGACGTTGCCGCGCCAGGGACAGGTTTCCAAAATGCTCATGGCATCGACGCTTATGCCGGGCACTTGCTTTTTGAAATGTCGGTTCAACTTGGCCAAAAAGTAATTCGCGAGGAGTGGGATATCACCTTCGCGCAGCCGCAGGGGCGGCAGTTCAAAAGGGATGACTTTGAGCCGATAGTACAGGTCGCTACGAAATTCTCCCCGCTCGACCAAATCCTCGATGCGAGTGTTGGCCGCCGCAATGACACGCGCGTCCGTCTTGAGAGTCTGATGGCCGCCGACTCGCATGAATTCGCGCTCCTGCAAAACCCTCAGCAGCTTGGCCTGTGACGAGAGCGGAAGGCTGGAGATCTCATCCAGGAAAAGGGTGCCTCCGTTGGCAAGCTCGAATTTTCCGCAGGATCGAGCAAAAGCCCCGGTGAAGGCCCCCTTCTCATGGCCAAAAAGCTCACTCTCAATCAGCTCCAAAGGGATCGCGCCACAGTTAAGCGCCATGAAGGCTTTCTTTGACCGATGACTTGCGGCGTGAAGCGCTCGGGCAAATAGCTCCTTGCCCGTCCCGCTCTCCCCGGTGATCAGGACGTTGCTCCTGATAGAGGCGATCTTCTCAATGTTTGCAAAGAGATCATGCATGACGCTGGACCGACTAATAATCTCTATGTCGCCGACTTTGAATGCCTCACCGGGAGTGGGACGAGGAATCGGACGTTCCAGGGAACGTTTTGTGAGTGCCCCCTCGACGGCTTGGAGGATCTGTTCCGGCTCATACGGTTTGGTGATGTAGTCGAAGGCGCCGTACTTCATCGAGGACGTGGCCTCTTGTGCAAAGTTAAGCGCCGAGACCATGACGACGCCGATTGACTCATCATAGGCTCGTATACGTTTCAGGGTTTCAATACCATCGAGCCTGGGCATTCGAACATCAAGGAGCACCACATCGAAGGGACGTTTCCGGATAAGTTCCAATGCGAATAAACCGTCTTCGGCCAACTTGGTATCGTAGTAATCCTCGCAAATAACCTCAAGAGCCTCTCTTGCGCCTTCCTCATCATCGACGATCAGAACATTAGACCAACTTTCACACACGGTTTGTTGCATGGTTCTCCAGGACCTCGTTGGTTGTCTGCCGGCCTATTACCACAGTTGTGAATTTTCGGTCAAGAGTCCCTCAAATGTTAGGAGTCCCATTTGCGGCGTGACCTGTGCGGGGAACGACAGCGATATCCGGGTCCCGTTAGGGTGGGATACTACTTGGCCTGACTATATGCCACACATTGGGTTGCAGCTTGTTGCACCTCGCACAAAGCAATGAGCCGTCGCCCTCATATTATGAGTCAAGAATCCCGCGAAAGTTAGTCAGCCTAGAAAAGATGACCCCCTCCGCAGAGTAAAAGCGCATTTTGCAGGGAGGCCCTCCCTAAATAATGCAATAAGCTGTTGACAAATTTAGGGTGGTACTCTAAAATGTCGCCCAAGGTAGGATGGTTTGAACTGTACACGAAAGGAAGGGCATGGAGAAGACATCGCATCGCTTGTCACCAACGGTTCTGGCCATACAGAGACACCGACTGCTTCGCATCCTGGATACCGTTGATACCGACAGCCAGAGAGCTCATGCGGAGCGCGAGTCCCCGTCGAAACGGATCAACAGACTGCGGTATGCAGGCAGCATCCCTTTTGAAGTCGGGTGCCTCATGTTGGTTGTCCTGAGCTATAGGAATCGGGCGGAGTATGAGGGCAACCTGCCGTCAGGGAATGCCGCTGCGGCCGTCTCTTTCGCTATGGCAGCCATCGAAGACTGGTTTTCCACGCTCGTACCGGCTCAGGCTGTGTAGGCTACGATTTCCTTTTGTCAAAATGGAGAAGAAGTGAATACCACCACTCCTGAAAAGATTGATACACCCGTCCTGGATCTCTTGGCGAACCTCGTCCGCGATGCGGATACACGCCGAGAGGAGGCTGAGCAAAAACTGCGAGAGGCTGACAACCGTGCCAGGATCCTATCTTCACTGAGCTTGGCGGCCACCAACCAATCGTTTGCTGAGATATTCCATATATTCAAGAAAGAAGCTGAGTTTTTCGACTCCCTTTCCTCGGATAAGGCCGTATCTGCTGAGCTAGAAAAGCTCAGGGCCAATGCTGAGGCAAAAGCACGGGAGAATGCGAAGCGGTTTGCTGAAACATTTGCTGCCTATTGTGAAAAGGCGCAAATGCCCTTGGATACCACCTCACGTCATCCCAGGTACTCCTTTGCGGGTGGATTCATTCGCGTTGAGGTCGACGAACGGCGCCTCCAAGCCATTGTGAGTATCCGCGATGGTGCCAATGATCCAAGACCCTTGGATGTGGAGCCGTTGGCCAAGCTTCTGCGAAAAGAATACGACCGTCTCTTTGACCGGCCGTTTGATGCGGAACGATTCCTGCCGGGGGTGAGGAAAGCCTATACGGCGGTGCTCAGAGAGGAGAAACGATCTATAGGTGAGGAAGTTCCTTTACGCCGGGTTGCTCACAGACTCTCGAAAAACTGGTCGAACTTCCGGCTGGATGAATTCAATATAGACTTGGCCAGAGCTATGAAAAGTGGCCAACCGGACAAGGAAGGGTATCGCTTGCACTTGGGGCATACCAGGGACACACGGCAGGGAATGTTACTCCATGGCTTTGAAGGCAGCGGATATGTCGGCTTCATCAGCTTTAAAAAAGGGGAGTGAGAGGATGGATAGGAAACTCGCCGACGATATTATCGAGCGACTGAGGTTCGGAAGACCACCACAACGAGGCGTCAACGCGTATACTGCCGGCAATGAGGAATTCCTCCAACAGGTGCAACGGAGGCATCTCAATCCTGCATCCGGAGGGAGGGGGAAGATTCGTTTTGTCTCTGGTTCTTGGGGCTCTGGAAAGTCGCATTTTCTCCGGCAGCTGCGAGAAGTGGCCTTTGGAGCCAACTATATGGTCTCTTTTGTCGAGCTGACTCGAGATGAGACGCCCTTTGATAAGTTCGAGGAAGTCTTCTATCAGATCGTCCGGCAGGTGACTTCTCCTGAGATGTATAACGAGGACTGTACCGATACCGCTTCCCCCTTGGGCGAAGTATTTCGAAGACATCTCTTTGGAGCAGACCATGATGCTAGCACGGTTCCCAGAGAGAAGCATGACCAGGCTGTGGAAAGCCTCATGTCCGACTCTCAGATTGACATCGATGTTCGCCGTCTGATCGTTAAATATTGGGAGACATTCTTGCCTGAAGCTGGCGATTCGTTCATGCTCGTAGACAAACGTGAGCGGATCATGCAGTGGTTCTCCGGTGAGGGTACGATCGGCCAGTACCGGAAGGAGTTCGGTGTCCAGAAACTAGTGAACCGCTCCAATGCCAAACTGCTCCTCAAGTCACTGGCAAGGTACATCACTCATGTTGGGTATTCAGGGTTGGTGATTCTGTTCGATGAAGCTGAAATGGGCTATTCGGTCATGAAACGCTCGCAACTGAAAAATGCCCATAATAACATTCTCCATCTCATAAACAGCATCGAGGACAATGAAGGCCTTTTCCTCGTGTATGCCACCACTCCGGATTTCTACGTCGATGAGAAGTTTGGGGTCGTAACCTACGGAGCATTGGCTCAGCGGGTAGGCAGACCGGAAGACCGACCACCGCGGGCACTCGACCGGCTCTGGAATATCGACCAATTGCAAGCTTCTTTGGAAGATTACGAGGCAGCGGCCAAGAAGATCCGGACCATCTACCTCGCTGCGTATTCAGATGGGGAATCGGTCATATCGTCGGAGGATGATCTGCCAACATTCGTTGATGACCTTCATGATGCCCACCCGAAGTATAGTCAGCAAGGCTTTTGGAGAGTGCTGGTGGCGGCCACAGTGCATCGATTCGATTTGGAGCTCGAAGGCGAACCTGTTCCGTCAGTCGAGGAATTGCACGACGAGATCATCGAAAAACTCAGGGAGGAATAGACGTGCCTCTGGACGATATCTCTGCCAGCACAGCCGAGAATGTGATCGAACAACTCAGGTACGGAATCCCAGCTCAGAACATGGTCAGACAGTTCACTGTGGGGCGTGATCACCAGATTGACCAACTCTTGGGTTCGCTGCTCAACAGGGATGACCGACATGGGCGAGCTTTGCTCCTGCGCGCGAACTACGGTGCAGGAAAGAGTCATCTGCTTCGGGTAGTCCGCGAAATGGCTCTCGAGAATAACTTTGCCGTGAGCTACATCGTTGCCGATGCAAACCAAGGTGTGCGTTTCAACCGTATGGACACCATACTGGGTGCTGTGACTCGATCAATTGAAACTCCTGGTTGCAAGGAACCCGGGGTTCAGAACCTCTTTGATGCCTACATGGACCCTTGGGAACGAAACCTGACAAAACAGGCTCGAGATGAGAGGAGCCTGATCTCTAACAAGGACCGGTGGGATTTCTCCGATCATCTGCGGTCCGCCTCTATCTTTGTAGCACTGCGGGCATGGATGCGTGCCAACTCTTTGAATATCCGTGATCGCATTGTTGATTGGCTCGGAAACCCGGATGTGTACAAGAGCCAGCGGAAGTTGCTCTATGCGGAATTAGTTGGAAGGCTCAGCTCAAAGTTCAGAGATCGGCGGATGGAATGGCAGTTCTATGCCGACGATGTCTTTTCATTCCACACTACCGGGCATCAGCAATCGTGGGCAGCACTCGGCGATTACCACATGATCGCCAAGTGTTCAGGATTACGAGGGTTAGTGCTTCTTATCGATGAATTTGAGGATGTCATTCAAAATCTCAACCGCAGAGATTTTCAACAGGCAGCCTTTTACAATCTCTTCCTCTTCTTTGCCGGGAGGCGATTTCCTTCCAAAGCCTATTTCGCAGTAACCCCGGATTTCGCTTCGAAATGTAAGAAAGAATTGCTTCGACGAGGAGTATACGATTTCGACTACTCCAATTTCGATACTCTGCCGTACTTCCAACTCGATCCCTTAACACCAGCTGACCTCCTGAGTCTCAGTGAGCGTATATGCAAGGTCCATAGCATAGCTTACGGATGGGATGCCTTCGAGGCGGTCACAGATGAAGATTTGAAGGCTATTTGCGAGTTGAATATGCTAGGAAGCTCTCCGGACAGAATCCGCTCCACCATAAAGGCCATTGTCGAATATCTCGATGACAAGCTGGAGAGTACAGAATGACAGGTCAATGCGGGTCACTCAATACCGCAGTGTGCAGGGCTTTTTTCGGGCAGTTTAAGGATCTTAATACTGTTCAGGAGCGGGCTGCACAAAGTATTCTCTCGGGTCTCGATACACTCATTACTTCTGCCACCGCTTCTGGAAAAACGGCTGCGGCATTGGCGCCGCTCATTGAGCGCCATTTCCTTGGTCAGCTATATGAGAAGCGGGGAAACATTCTCTACATCGCGCCAACGAAGGCATTGGCCAATGATCTGCTCCATAGAGTAGAAGGTCCACTTGATCAATTGCGGATTCGAGTCGCAATACGGCACGGAGACGCGTCATTGCCATCCGGGCTCGACGGGGTTGACCTACTTATCACTACCCCCGAATCGTTGGATGTCCTCTTCGGCAGTAATCCGAAAGCCTTTCGGGAAGCGCGGGCAGTAGTGGTCGATGAAGCCCATCTCCTCTACAACACCCAGCGCGGTTTTCAGCTCGCGACTCTGCTGCGGCGTATTGAAACCATCACCGGAAGCCGCATCCAACTGGTAGCCCTCTCAGCCACCATGAAGCAGCCCAAAGAGTTGTGGCGTTTTCTCCGTCCGGACGCCAGTGGGGAGCCCCATATTATTTCCAGCAAGGATAGGAGGGAAATTGAAGCCGTTATCCGAATACTGCGGACAGAAGACGACCTACTTGAAGTCATTAACACAGTTGGAAAATTATCTCATTGTAAGGTTCTCGTGTTCGTGAATTCACGCCGCGTGGCAGACCGGCTGGGTGATGTATTAGGACAATCGGTTTTCAGGGATGCGGTGCACGTGCACCACTCTTCCTTGAGCCGTGAGTTGCGCGCTCGGACCGAAAGAGAATTCGCGCGGAACCCACGGGCCATCTGTGTGGCGACCAGTACCCTGGAACTGGGGATTGACATTGGCGACATTGATCTGGTCATCTTGTTTGGTGCTCCCGCAGGATGGGAGTCTTTTCTGCAGCGGATCGGAAGAGGAAACCGTCGAAATGATCGACTGAAGGTGGCATGCCTCGTGCCTTCTGATGATTCTGTCCCACACCGGACGGCCCTACTTTTCCTGACCTTTCTATACATGGTGAACAATGAAGAGTTCCTTCAGACCGCGTGCATGGACATCTATGGCGCGGTCGTTCAGCAGATGCTTTCAGTCTTGCGAGAGCGCAAAGGGGCATTCACCCGGTTGGCTGATCTCACTGATACATTTGGTCCATGGACACACATTACCCGGCAAACGATCGATGCTGTTGCTGATGAGCTTATCGCCAAGGGGTTTTGTCAGCGCCATGGGTTTTTGAACCGCATTGGGGCAGATGACGGATTTCACCGGCTGGAGGATATGAGGCTTCTGTGGAGCAATTATCCGCTGAGGTCTCGCGAAGTCTCGCTCCGCCAGAGGGGAAGAGAGATTGGGGTAGTCCCAGCATCTAACTTGGTGCGACTGAAGCGAGGCACTTCCTTTCGTTTTGCGGGAGGAACCTGGGAGGTGAAGAAAGCAACTCCTGGTGGTATTGATGTAGAGCCCTGCCGGGAAAAGGTTGCTGCGGTCGAGCTGCAGTATGCTGGGCTGGGGCTCATCACCGAGGAGTCCATAGTAGCAGCTTGCTATGAGATGCTCTCTTCCGGCATTGTTACTGCGATGGCTCGTAAATATGGCTCAGGGGATGAATTCATTCGATCTTGTGAGATCCTCCAAGGATTTGTCAGGCCCGGAGAGATGATCTACTTCTTTGATGGTGAGCGATACCACTATCTTACATTCGCAGGCGCCCTACTCAATGAAGTGATTTGCCAGTGGGCAGAATGCCGTTCTTTTGATGCAGATGATTTTTGGATTCGTTCAGACGAACCCATCCGGTTCTCTCGCTTGCCGAGCGAAATCAAAGAATTGTTCCCATTCGCAAAAAAGGTGAACGAAAAATATTATGCTCCATCCTTATTTCAGTCGATACTTCCCAAAGACATGCAGAATGCAGAGGCAATAGAGCGCTGGGAGAAATCACCCTTTTTCGGCCAGACCCTAGAGAGGCTTTCCTCCTCAGAACTCATCGAGATACGTCAGGAGGGATTCGCACTCGTGAGTCGCATTGTGTGAACTCTTCGAGCGTCTTAAGATGCCTCTTTCGATCTTTCGAATCGAGCTTTCCGCCAAAAGACAGACCGGGAAATCTGCCTGATCTAAAGCGCATAAGTCAGCACCATAACGATTTTTATGTTCAGTGTGCCTCTTGACTCTAGCAATTCACGATGTCGAATTTTAACGCAACTCTCCTTATGAATCCCCTTTTCTTACTGCATGATCACAGTATGTGGAAATCTGAGCTCAGAATAGTGAGTTCAAAGCCTTCTTCTTTGGTTCGAACGGCCTCGGTCGTTCCTCTGCTGCAAGCTTTGTCTGATTTTCTCTATCTCGTCATTGTATTGTGTCTCGCGGGCTTCCACCAACTTACGGGCGAACTCCGGTTGATCTTCGACAAGCCGACGTTCGGCAAGTTGTTCAGCGGGCGATTTATAAATGCTTGAAACTCTATCCCGACTGTACTCCCGCAGCCAATCCACACGCTCACACAGTTGGAGCTGACGGTGGCGAAGACGCTCAAGGGTTTTCGACCATGTGTTTAAGCGCTTCTGATAACCGCCCTTGCGGATGAGAAGACCGGTCGGCTCCCGGGGCTTGCCTTCCTCATGCTTCCGCATCCGTCTGCTTTGCCGATCCAGCATGTCCTGGGCCTTCCGCTCCACTCGCATGGCCTTGGCTTTGATGGGCTTCAATAGTCTTTTGACCTCCATCTTCCAGAGGGCTTCCAAGGAAGGCAGGTCAACCGGCAAACCCTTCTGTTTCTCTTCCAATCCATAGGCAGGCCGTGAGGTCTGTTGACGCTTCAACTCTCTTTGCCCATTTTCGAGAACACCCCAAGGTCGTATTCTCTCATCATCTGGCTCAAGGCCAGGATCTTTTCCCTGGGGGCCGAGGTGCCTTCCTTGCTCCGGATCTCGGCTAACGTTTTCAACAGGTCCTCGGTCGAGTATCCCTTGTAGCTTACGGGTAAGTTTTTGTTTTCCATTTTCCGTCCTCACGCTCCTGATAAGAAGAATAATTCGACCCGCTTCCGTTCGCGTCAGGCTGTTGGCGAGCTCTTCAGCCGGCAAGTCGATTCCTTTTGCCTGGAGAGCATGTTTGAGCGCAGCCCTGGTCTTTTCGTCCACCTGCAGTCGGGGATCGCCGGCAAGAGCCACCACGCATGTAACATTAACACCATCGTCGTTCAGTGCCCGTATGAAATCCTTTACCGAACCTCCCGTGGTAAGGAGGTCATCGACTAAGACGATTTTCCTGCCTGCAAGTTTCTCCCTGACGATGACCGGATCGACACTCACATAATCCCGTGGATGAAAGGGCCTCTCCATCCGTGCAATGTGCTTCATCTGTTGGGAATGCAGCACATCATACAGTTGGTCACCGGCACAGTATTGGCCGCCAAGTTGTTCGGCGAGCATTTTAGCAAGCTGGAAAGGGAGAATATTGGATCGCGTCGTGCTGGGCTGGGAGACGAACATAACATTGGCGGCACCATCGATCAGGGCTCTGAGGGCCTCCGTCTTTTTGTCATTCCACATCCGGGCGATCACCCTCTGAGCCGCATCCTCATCAGCCGCATTCTTTGCCGCCTCCCAATCGGGTGTCTTAAGGAGTGCTCTGTCTACTGATACTTTGCCGGTCACATTGTCTTTCGGTAACACCGCCACTCGCGAGCTCCCTCTCGTGCCCGAAGAATTTCTGCTTTTCTCACCAGGTCAAAACCGGTCGGATAACACTGCGGACTTGAGACTCACTGACCGGCCCGAAGTATCGGGCATCGAAAGAAAGCGGACTGTGGTCGGACATGAGCAATACTTGACCATCGCTCAGGGTGTAGCCGTTGGCCGAACAATGCGGCATTGGCCTCCCCGCCTTGTCGGCGTTGAAGGGCTTGCTGTTGGGGACCAGCTCACCGTTCACGAATACGCCATCGGCGGAAACCACCACATGGTCCGCGGGAACACCCATGATTTTCTTTATCATCAAGCCATAGCCGCCCGGGCAAAAACCGGCCCCGATGTACCCCCGTGCTTTGGCTTCATCGAATTCCGCCGTTTTCGGCGGGCAGAAAATCACGATGGCTCCTTTTCCAAGCGGCGCATCGACTTCCCAATACACGCCCACCGGGTAGCTCGCGGTGGTATTGATCCTGGCGCCGGCCACGGCAAACCCGATCACCGCGACAGAAACGGCAACAATACTCAGTACAACGCCCTTCAAAGCACGTTTCATAGAGTGATCCTCTCCTCTTCGTGTACGGGCGCCGTTAGCAGCTTGTCGGTGTGCTTGGGGAACTCGATTTCGGCCCTGGCTTGAAAAATCGGGTCCTGGAAATAGAGCGGCTGCCGGCCGTAAATTGCCGGGAACCCCGCACAGTAAATCACCATGTCGCCCGCGTGGGTAATGCGGTCATTGGCGTCTTTTTGGGGCCCGGGCATCCGCAGACATTCGTCCACGGTGAGCAGCGGCCGCTGAACTTCCTGGATCGTCCGCGACACCTGACCCATCAAAACGTTGCCTCGCCGCCCGCTGGTGGTGATTTGCTCCTTAACGATGGTGGTCTGGCCGGTGAGCCTCGAGAGATGATCGGCGGTTTCAACACGGTTCGGCGGAAACGCATTCTGTATGTGGCAGTTCGAGGATATGCTTTCGTCTTTCCCGTATCCGGATGTTCTGTTCTGAAGCTGGTTGATATCTTGAACGATCAAGTAACACTTGATTCCATAACCGGCGACAAAGGCCAGGGATTCCTGCATGATTTCAAGTTTTCCGAGGCTTGGAAACTCATCCAACATCATGAGCAAACGATGTTTGTAATGCGGTTTCGGCCGCCCTTTCTCGAAGTCCATGCTGTCTGCCAGAAGACGAACGATCATGTTTACCAGGATTCGCACCAGGGGCCGCAAGCGCGCCTTGTCGTTTGGCTGTGTCACGATGTATAGACTTACCGGGTCTTCATGGTTCATGAGGTCCTTGATTCGAAACTCGGACCTGGCAACGTTTCGCGCAACAACCGGATCGCGGTAGAGCGAGAGGTAGGATTTTGCGGTCGATAGAACGGAACCGGCTTCTTCCACCGGTCTATCCACCATATCGCGGGCCGCGGCGCCGACTACCGGGTGATTTTCGCCGTCGATGTGGCCGTACTTCATCATTTCCAACCATAGTTCATCCACACCTCTTCCGGGATCGGCCAACATCGCATCGAGGGCGGGCAGAGTGGCGGGAGCCCCTTCGGCCCTGCTCTTGTAAAGCAGGTGCAGGATGCAGCCGACGATGAGAGATTGGGAGGTCTTCTGCCAGTGATCGTTAAGGCCCTGGCCATGCGGGTCCACGATAAGAGTTGCCAGGTTTTGAACATCTCCGACTTCGTATTCGGTCCCCAATCGAATTTCTTCCAGGGGATTGAAGCCTATGCAGCCGGTAAGCCGGGCCGGCTCGAAGCGCAGGACCTTATTGCCCGCGTGCTGTTTCCGCCAGCCTGCGGTCAGGGCCCACAATTCACCCTTGAGGTCGGTGATAACGGCGCTGTGCTTCCAGCTTAGAAGTGTGGGCACAACCAGTCCAACCCCCTTGCCGCTCCGGGTCGGCGCATAACACAAGATATGCTCCGAGCCGTTGTGGCGGAGGTAATGAATCTTGTTTTTCCGATCCAGCCAGGCGCCGACATAAACGCCATCGTTACCCAACAAGCCGGCCGCCTCGATGTCCTTCCGATCCGCCCATCGGGCCGACCCATGCATGAATTCGTTGGCCCTGGGCTGCGCTGCACGAATCATCCGGACAATGACCAGGCCGATCATGCCGAGAGATGTAACGATCATTCCGATGCTCCCGGCTTTCATGAAGGCATCGGGATACTTCGCATACCACTTGCCCGCCCATGCCAGGATCATCCAGGGGGGATAAATGCCACCCCGGTTCCACCCCAGCACCTCCTGGTAGTTAAATTCATGGGCAAAGAACTGCGTAGCGGCGGCCATCCCCGAAACCAAGGCGAGCAATACCAAGATCGCCTGCAATAGCCTGCCACTGCCGCGCTTTTTCTGCCGTACTTGCGGCCCGACCGCATTGTTCCGTCTTTCGGATCTCATCATTTCCTGCTCCGCCCCTTTACCTGGATCACTCCGCCGGCCGTAACGCTCACGGAATCGCCCACTTTGACCCTTTGCAATCGCCGGGCTATCGCGCCATCCACCGGCAACACCAAAATGAGATCGTCTTTTCTTAAAAGTGCGAGGGCCTGCCCATCCACTTGCCGCACACCTGCAAAAGAAACCTCGCCTGCGTGCAAGGCGTTGAACCGTTTGTGCTCCGGAATATCGAAGATCCGGGTTCGCTTCTGGTTTCTTTCATCGATGTACTTATCGGCGGAGGCATGGGAAAGCTCTTTGCCGGCCATAATAGCCGTGCGCCGTTTTTCAAGCTCCGAATCATCGAAATGGATATCGAGCCTTGCTGCCGCCGCTGCCATGACTACATGTTCCTTAAACTCCGCACTGCCGTTCACGGTGATGTTCTCGCCATAGCGGTGCATGGCCATGCGCAAAACGGCTTCCAACCCCTCGCGGCTCGCCCCTTTCGCCACATGGAGGAGCTCGCCGTCGTCGCGAACAACGGCATCTTCCAAGCGATAGATGACGGTGCCCTTCTTCGTGACTGAATCGACAACAGCCCCCGAGGGCATGCTTTGATGCTTCGGTGGTGATTTGGAGGAAACGGTGTCGCCTTTCAAACGAAAGCGCGCCTTCCTGGCTCTGAGCACCTCCAAGGCTTCCTTGTTTCCCTGCTCCGCCTTAACTTTGAGCCAATCATTCCATACCCGGCGCTTGTACCTGTCATATACGGCCTGGCGTTCCGCCTGGTATTCTTGATTGATCTTCTTGATCTCCGTCTTCAGTTCTTTGCTGACCAGGCCGTACAGCACCCGTTTTCCAAGTCCCCCCTTGGTGAGCTTGATCGCTGCCCGCTTCAATCGTCCCGATCGCTTTGCAGCCTCGATAAGGCGATTCTTCCTTTCTCTGGCCGTTTTCCACGCATCCGCCCTCGCCTGCATATTGCGGCGCAGCTCCGCCTGGTATTCGGCGTAAAGCTCCGTCGTATCCACACGGGAACGGACCGGCTTCTTCTCGTAGCAGCGTTTGGGCTGCTCATGGGCTTGCTTCTCCGCTGGTGGCTGAAAGGCGCCAAGACGGGCTTCCAGAGCATCCTTGGAACATTTGCGGCTAACCGAGCTCGCTTTGACCACGGTCCCGCTTCGGTCGGTCATGACCAGGCCGTTGCCCCTTTTGCGCAGCTCGAGGCCGTTCTCGCTCATGACTTTGTGCAGTTCACCCCAGGACTTTGCCGCTTCGATCTGCGGCAAGCATTCGCGCCGTATCCACCCGATCAGGCTTTCGACGCCGGCCGCGTTTTCCATGTCGGCAGCCTTGACCTGGCCCGCCGTCTTCTTCGGGGTGTGGTTGTCGCGCTCCAGGCCATATTCAAGCTCGAGCCTGGCGCACAGCTCGCCCAGCTTCTTGTGATCGTAATATGGCTCCAGAATCGTATGGCGAACGGGGTGGATCTTGTTGATGGCGATATGAACGTGAAGGTTGTCCGTGTCGTGATGAACCACGCTGACGCGCTGATGCTCTTCGTATCCCAAGCCTCTACATACACGATCCTCGATGGCTTTAAGGATTCCAGCGGCTGGCGTCTCTCCGGATCGGAAGGAAATTAGGAGGTGGTAGGTTTTATCGGTTTCGGCCCTGGTGTTTTGGGCTTGTGTAGCCTTCGCTTCCATGGCGGCCCAATGGGGATCGTCGGAATGACAGTTCGTTACGGTGACTTTTCCCACGCGCTCCGTTTTGCCCTGCCGGTTAACGAGATAGTCGACCAGGCCGGTAAAGTTGCTCTTTTTGATGCTCTTGATCGGGATGCGTTTCGCGATCATGGTCACTCCGCCGAAGTCTTCAGATCTTTCTCACCTTCTCAAGCAGCACGTCTTGGATTTCCCTGATTTTTTCCAGGGCACCCAGGATGGTTTGACTCAGTTGTGCCCGGTCGTACATCGCAAGGCGCTCATCGTTCTTCAGCCACATCTTGAGCAAGCCCCCAAGACGGCCCAGGTCGGCGTTCACCTTCGCGAGCTCCGCCACGGCCTGCTGATCCAACACGCCCTTGATCTCGTAGCCGAGGCCCACATTCCGGAGGTAGGCGGCAATCGTCAACCCGGCCGCCTTGGCATGGGCCTTGATGGCGTCTTCCTCCTCCGGAAGCACCGGAACACGAAGATGCCTCCCGTTTTTGCGCGTAACGTTTTCCATCGTTCTACCTCCCGCGGCACCGGCCGCTGCTTTGGACGGCGGTAGCCGTCTCGCCTCGCAGAGCAGGATGCCCGTTGAGCGCGAAGCGCGAATAAGGGGAAGTGAAGTTGGATGGCCGGCTTGCCCGGTTAGCCAACTTCACACATCCTGCCCCGTCTTCTCATCCAAACTCCAGGGAGGAAACGGCCCGCCAACGAGACAGAGTGGCATTCATGCGATATTCTGACGTTAATTGCCGATATCCATTAAGAACCATGCATCACAAGCCTGTTCATACGTTTATAATCCAAGATTTAATGATTCTGCAAGTAAATTAGATGGTATTCAATCGATACTTTTGGCAGCATGCATGATAACAACCGAAAATCATGTTGATTTTGTTGTGCAACCATGCTAGCAACAGGGAAGCAAGGGTGGCAGGTCCCCTTGTTGGTGGCGGGAGTGAAAAGAACTCTGACAAATAATCCATAGCCTGTATGGAATGACCAACACAGATGGCAAAAAGTCTATCGGAACGCATAGCGGAACGTGTGAAGAAGGAGCCGGGCAAATCCAAAAGATCCAATCGGATGATCTTCATTGCACTCCGAGGCGAGATCGAGAAAGCGCTCAACGACGGCTGGACGGTCAAGGTCATTTGGGAAACCCTCCGAGACGAAGAAAAGGTAACGTTTAGCTACCAGGCATTCAATCGGTACGTGAAACAGCTGATTAAGGATCAGCCCCCTACCCCGGACGAGGCGGCTACGGAAACGCCGGAGAAGCCATCCAAGCCAGAGGGCATAAAAGAATTCAAATTCAATGCCAATCCCAAGAAGGAGGACTTGATCTGATGTCGAAAATCCACATGATGCTGCAGGGCAAGGGCGGGGTGGGCAAATCCTTTATCAGTGCCATGCTGGCCCAATACAAGAAATCAAAGGGACAAGCGCCGCTTTGCATCGACACCGATCCCGTGAACGGGACCTTTCACGGCTACAAGGCGCTCGATGTCACAAAGCTCGAGATCATGGAAGGCGACGAGATCAATTCGCGCAAATTCGACATGCTCATTGAGCTGATTGCGGGCAATGGGCACGATGACGTCATCGTCGACAACGGGTCCAGCACCTTCGTACCGCTGTCTCATTACCTGATCAGCAACGAAGTGGGAGAATTGCTGAATACCATGGGGCACGAGCTGGTGATCCATACCGTCGTGACGGGCGGACAAGCGCTCCTGGATACCATCAACGGCTTTTCCTTGCTCGTAAGCCAATTTCCGGAGCCGGCCCTGTTCACTGTTTGGCTCAATCAGTACTGGGGACCCATCGAGCATGAAAAGCGAGGCTTTGAAAAATTCAAGGCGTACCAGGATAACAGGGCCCGGGTCTCGGCCATTGTGACCATCCCCCAGCTCAAGGAAGAAACATTCGGTCGCGACCTGTCGGATATGCTGCAAGAACGCCTGACATTCGATGAAGCCCTGCAGATGGATTCCCTCACCATCATGACCAGGCAGCGGCTGAAGATCTTCAAGAGCAAGCTGTTCGAGCAAATGGATAGCGCGGTGGTGCTATGACGGATGTCGAAGAGCTCATACAGGAAATCGCGCTCAAGCACGGTATCACCGTGAGCCGTGATGACCCTATCCTGATCCTTCAAACGATCAACAAACGGCTGATGGAAGACAGCGCCAAGGCACAGCAAGAAATGCTCGACCATTACAAGGAAGAGATCGAGGTCCTGGCGAAGCGCTGGGGGGACGACGCAAAGACCAAGGCGGAAAAGGTGCTCAACGCCGCCCTGGCCGCGAGCCGTGAAGCCATGGCGAAGACAGCCCAGGAAGTGGCATCCACGGTCAAACAAGCGGTCGCGCAAGAGGTTGAAGCCAGCCTAAAGAAGCTTCATGCGCCGGTACGCAATGCACGCAGTCTGGTCATCGCCAACGTGATCGCGGCCGCCATCACTTTGGTTGCTGCATTCGTGGCGTTGCTGGCACTCCGGTAGCCAGCTCTGCGTGCAAACAAACGGGTCCGGAAGCTAAGTGCACGATCGGTTGACCTTCTTACGCTTCCCGTTTGAGAATCAATCCCTGGCCGAGCTGGTCCAGGCCAGCAGGGTTGGAACTGCCCTCGCTCCTTTATTGTCCTGCCTCACACCGACCCTTCATGGTCCTCATGCAGCCCATCTTCAAGTATATGCTTCCGGGATTCCCCTGCCCCAAAGGAACATCAGGCTTCGATGACAGAAGGAGACAACCTTTCGGAGCAGTTCATCTCTCATCTGGGATAGAGCTTCAATTTGCACTCAATTGAGGTGAAGCGCCATTTTGTCAGTTAGTGCCAATTGGCGTTATTTGTTGGTACTTGACAGCAGTTGGAATAATATTTATTATGCCTGTCAACATTAAAAGGAGGGACATTTCATGACCGAGTGGCTTAATGCAGACGATACCGTAGCCTATCTTGGTATAAGTTCGAGCAGCTTATATTCTTTGGCACAACAAGGCAGGATTCCAGGCCACAAAATCGGCAAGATGTGGCGCTTCAACAAATCTGATCTTGATGCCTGGATCCGCGCAAACCGTCCCATCACCGAGTTTTTCATCTCTGCGCACGCACAAATCGATGGCAATGACCTGCTGAGAGACCCACAAGCAGAGGGTCATTCTGCAGCCATAGACTTCTTTGAATCAGGCGGGAAGAAAGCGATCATGCAGCTCCCTGTAGGGTGCGGGAAGTCCGGATTGATATCTATACTACCGTTTGGCATATCCAATGGACGTGTGCTGGTTATTGCTCCTAACCTGACAATCCGTAACGAGCTTCAGAAAACCCTCGATATCACGAATAGGAGAGCATGTTTCTGGCATAAATATGCAGTGTTGTCACCCGAGGCAATGACTGCTGGGCCTTACATCGCAGTACTGGACGGAAAAGACGCTAACATTCACGATTGCGACCGCTCCCATATTGTCGTAACGAACATTCAGCAATTAGCCAGCAGTGCGGACCGGTGGTTGCCACAGTTTCAAGACGAATATTTTGACTTGATTCTTGTGGACGAAGGGCATCACAGTGCAGCCCCAAGCTGGTTAAAAGTTTTTGATCGATTTCCAAATGCCAAGGTCATAAACCTGACCGCCACACCTTTTCGAAGCGATAAAAAAGGCATTGAGGGTGATTTTATCTACCGGTATTCCTTCAAAAGGGCAATGATCAAAGGATATATCAAGAAACTTCAGGCCATCTATGTCGCACCGGAGGAACTCTATTTTACATACGAAGGCGACAACTATCATCATACCCTTGAAGAGGTCCTCCAACTGAAAGAGGAAAACTGGTTCAGCAGAGGCGTGGCTCTGTCACCAGAGTGCAACCAGCACATCGTGGATGCCAGCCTTGACAAACTTGAGAAGCTTCGTCAGTCTGGTACAAACCATCAGATCATAGCCGTAGCCATGACCGTGAATCACGCCAAAGCGATTAGATCACTCTACTCAGAGCGTGGATATGAAGCTGCCGAAATCTATAGTGAAATGCCCCCTGAAAAACAGAGTGAGGTGTTACAGAAATTAAAAACAGGGCTGCTTGACTGCATTATTCAGGTTCAAATGCTTGGTGAAGGGTTCGATCATCCTCACCTCAGCGTCGCAGCTATTTTTCGACCATTCAGGTCACTTCCACCCTATGTTCAATTTGTCGGCAGGATTATGAGGGTCGTCGTTCAAAAAGATCCAAGACATCCTGACAACTACGGTTATGTTGTCACTCACATAGGCATGAATCTTGATCAGCAGCTCGATGATTTTAGGGATATGGAGAGAGAGGATAAAGCCTTCTTTGAGGACCTTATCAAAGGGGTTGAACCTCTGCCGCCATCGGAAGTGCTGGATGGGAATACCAGAATGAAGCTCCGACCAGACATGATGGTACAAAAAGAAATTGTATCGGAATTCTTCGAAGAGGACTTTCTTGACACCGAGGATGCGGTCCTTCTGGATGAACTAAAAGCTGTTGCAGAGTCCCTAGGATTCGACGCAGAGGAGATAGGCAAAGCAATCACAGGCAAGAAGAAGGAAAAAAGAAGGATTACAGAAGCATCGGCTCCATTTCCCGTGTTGCCTCAGAAAAAGAGGCAAGAGGCAAGGAAGCGGCTGAAGGAGGAGGTCAATCGTGCAGCAAAGCTGCTATTAAATAGGCTGGGGATTGATTTTAGCGGCATGGATCTATCATTCAAAATACTTCCCGGACGTGCTACCGGTAACAACTTCGTAGCAGCAGTCCAGCTTGTTAACAAGGAGATCAATAAAAGGATAGGTATCAAATCAGGAGAGAGAGATCGCTTGATAACTGAAGACTTCGTCAAGGCCCAAGAACTACTGGATGATGTACTAAACACCCTTACGCGTCAGTTGAAGAAAAGGATGACAGAACTTGGCTGAAAAAGGCAAAATTCCTTCTCTGATTGGTGGCGGGGCAGGTGCTTGCAGGTTCGAAAGGGCAAAGAGCAAGCGGACTTGCAAAAGATGCGGCTCCACAATACCTGGCGGGACCGATTGTATTGAAGTCAGTATTCCTGGAACTATGGGCCATAAGTGTTACTGTATTACATGTTTCAGAAAGGTTCTAGATCAATCTCAGCAAGATCTGGATAACTTACGCCAGAACGTGGAACTCTTGAGAGCATAAAACAGCTATTTTTGAGAAAACAGTTTATCCTTTATGGCTGCCGAATAGACGTTCTCACGGAAATATTGCTGACGCATGAGGTTCTTCTGCCCATCCCCAAGGCTCGACATCAGTTTATTGGTTTTTGCGATTTCGGCATCGATCTGTTTCTTCTCTTCCAAGCTCATCTGGGTCCACCAGAGATAGAAACAGTCATCAATTACCTTCTCGAGATGTTTTCGGCATTCCTCGGCAATTCGTGCTTCCTGTTCGGTCTGGATTTGACGCCTTGATTTGAAGCCTTTCGGGAAAGTGTAAGGACCACTTTTCAGTGCCTTTCTCACGTATGTGGCCGGCGTCTGGATATGGCCATCATTGTTATGGGCAAGGTCCCAATCGGCGGCTTCGAAGGAATCCGCTAGCCTAGTGATGTCATAGCTCTGAGCTTTCCAACAGCGGACGATCTCAGTGAAATCCTTTCGCCGCAGCCCGAGGGCATGGAGGTTTGGGTAAATCTCCGCAAAATGGGCAACAAGGTGTTGAACCATGGCGGATGCATCCCCGGCATCTATCGGACCGGGATTTCCTTCCATGGTGTAACCCTCGGTCTGATACTCGGCATGATACCCCGTGTGATCCTCAAGGGCTTTCTTGCAGGCAGACTCATTGAGTGTATACCGAAATCCCTGAAATTTTCCGGATACGAACTTAGCCTTATCCTTGATGATCAGCTGGTTCGAGAAGAGAACCTTCAGTATTTTTCTAATGCTGTTGTAGGAGATACCCGTATGGGCCGCGATCTCCCGCATGGCTGTAACTTTCTTCTCCTTTTCAACAAGAAAAATTAGCACCTTGCGCTGAAGATCGGTGAGAGGGTAGACTTCAAAACCAGAGGGGGTGTGATACTTCGTCTGATACGTGGTGTGGTACTCTGTCTGCCCCTTGCTTTTAGTACCCTTTGAGCCATCTTTGGTTTCTATTGGGGACGGCATCTCCGGAACGGCGGCACTCTTCCCACCATCAGATGGGATCTCTTTCCGATTCGATACGAGATCCAACGTCCGGAGCACGGTCCGACCTTGGGCGGGATGCTTCCCCTGATCTTTTCCATCATCGCCAACCGGCTTCTTGGCCTGCCTGTCTAATGCACCAATCGGACTCGCTGTTGGCTTATTGCCGGCGTCAGTTGTGATGCTCGGGTCAGTACCTGGTATGGTACTCAACGGGGTATTTGCGGAACTGTTTGGGATCTCTTCGTCGGCTGGCTGAGTTTTCTTCGTGGTGTCCTTGATGACCTCTGACGCATCTTTGAAAAGCGCTGAAATGATTCCCTCATAGGGATTCACGGGCCGTTTGGTAGCCATCCCCTCCCCTCCCACGTTAGTCAATCGTTTCTAGAATTTCCACGAGTTCCTTGGCTAGGTGGATGTAGGCTTGTGCTCCAGATGCCTGTTGCCTATACTTGATGATAGTCTGCCCGCTGGATTCGGCCTGTTGGAAAATGGTATTGGCCGGGATCGTGGTCTTGAAGATCTCGTTTTCCGAAAGAAACTTTTCCGCTGTCGATATCGTCGAACGGCAGATACTCGTCCTGCGATCAACCATGGTGATGAGAAGGCGCAAGAAGCGAAGATCGGGGTTCCCTTCGTTGCGAATTCCCTTGATGAAATTGATTGCGCGGACCAGACCGGTCAGGCTGTGCTTACTGCCTGATTGGTGAGGAACGATAACAAAATCCGATGCAAAGAGGCTGAGAATCAAAAAGGTCCCCAGGTTCGGCGGATTATCGATGACGGTAACGTCAAAGTTTTCCCTGACATAATCCCGCAGTCGATCCCGCAGAATGTAGAGTGTTCTACCGTTACTGGCAGATCTGATAAGCAAGGGTTCGAGGCTGCTTGTCGTATCGATATTGGGGAGACAATAGAGATTCTTGATTTGGGTTTCGTAAATGCACGTAGCTGGTGAGATCACGTCTTCGGCATTGGGATCGATCAACTCAAAGAGCGTGCTCATTGTCTGAACGCCATTGAGGAGAATGTCCGTGGTATTGGCCTGGTGGTCGTTATCCACCACGAGGACCTTTTTCCCCAATCGCGCAAGCCCATGCCCGAGATTGACCGCTGTAGCGGTCTTGCCCGTTCCCCCTTTGTTGTTCGCAATCGAAATAATGATACCATTCGCCATGTTATGCCCCCTCTGAAGCTGTACCGGGAAATAACGCCACCGTCCTATGAGCTTAGGATAGCTAATATTTTATTTGATCCCAAATGTCAAACAATCATATCGACCTTTTTCACACTCTCTCATGATCTCACCATGCCATGCGACCAATGCGGTGATAACTGTCGGCCGAAATCGGATACCTAACCGGAGAGTTTAAAAATTGCCCTTGCCAGCGATAAGAATGTGCGAACGAACAAAATCACATTGCCATGGAGAAATTGATTCTCATGCCGTATCAGGCTGCTTCCCGGAGCAAATTAGCGGGAGGCACCTTCTTTTCACCCACCCTTCTGTTGCATAATCTTCTTTGGAAGCATGGCGCTTGGACGTTGACACCTTCCATTGAGAATGACATGTGCTCCTGGCAGAATGTTTAGAGTTGAGCGTTAGTAAAAATTCTCTTGTACGTCGGCGTTCTGGAATGGCATGGGTAGCAGGGTCTTTTTTGAGGAGATATTGGGAGATGGTCCTCGCGGCACAAACAATGAGAGCGTCAGAGCTTGGATGATGATTTTATATATACGCAAAAAATCATCATCTATATATAGAGGGTCTGACCCAAGGTCAGACCCTCGGTGTGCTCCGACCCACGGTCTGCGCCTCGCTCTGGCCTTTGGTATGGTACAGCGTATGATACTGATGATTCTCTTGAAGATATGGAAGCAGAAATTGTCGTTACGGTAGTTGATGGGCTATCGGCGCTATGATGAGTTGCTTGGTATGATACGTGGTCTGATACGCTGTGTGATATAGCCTCTGGCCTTCCGTGTGATACGGCCTCGGTGTGATATGGGGTCTGATACTCGGTGTGATAAACTGATACCCGGTATGATACGAGGTCTGATACTTGGTATCACACTGAGGATCAGACGCAGGATCTGACCCATGGTCTGATACCATGTATGATCCATTATTGAAATGTTTAACATGTTGGTTTCTAAGTGAAATATCGTCATCGATGTGTGTTGTATGATACCTGGTATGATACAAGGTATGTCCTTCAGTAAAGATGATGCTTTCGCATAAGTTGTTTTGAACCTCTTTCGCAGGGACCTGGGCATGAGATTTCGCGATGGCAAGTCTTGCTGCTGCTTGCGGACACACAAAATCGTTCTGGTATTATGCTATGCTATGTGGTATAGTGCCATATTGAATCATATAGCATGGAAGGGAATGGATGAGCATCATATTGATAGGCTGTGAAAAGGGGGGGACCGGAAAAACCACCATAGCCGTGAACCTCGCCGTCATGAGGGCACAGGCTGGTCGCGATGTTCTGTTGCTTGACACCGATCAGCAGGGCAACGCCTCTTTCTGGGTCCAGATCCGAGACGAAAACCAGGTGCTTCCGCGCATTGCCTGCGTATCGAAATTCGGACAGGGCATACGCCATGAAGTGAGGGACCTCGCCACGCGCTACGATGATATCGTGATCGATGCCGGCGGACGCGATTCGGTGGAGCTTCGTTCAGCCATGGTGATTGCCGAACGCATATACATTCCTTCCAAACCAAGCCAGTTTGACTTATGGACACTCACGCGCATGAGCCAGCTGGTCGACCAGGCGCTCGCCATCAACGAGAATCTGAAGGCGTCCATCGTCATTTCCTGTGCCTCTTCCAATCCCCTGATCTCCGAGGCAAACGAGGCTCAGGAGCTTATTGCCGATCTTGGTAACAAGAACATAGAGCTTGCCAAATCGGTGATCCGGGACAGGATCGTCTACCGCAAAGCGGCGCGTATGGGGCTGGGAGTGACGGAATTCGAGCCAAACGATGCGAAGGCCATTCAGGAGATGCGATCCCTCTACGAGGAGATCTACGATGATTAAGCCGACAAAAGAGAAGATTAAGATGAGTATCAAACCGCCTGGCCAGGTCGATGAGAAGGAGGCTGCTGCGCTGGAGTTTATCAGTGCAGCTCCTGGAGGCAGCATCGAGCCGGAAGCGCCTCCAACCGAACCAAAGGAAGAGATTCTTCCCTGGGAAGGGCCCGGGGTGCGGGAAGACGTGGTGAAACAGTACAACCTCCGGCTTCCGGAACCGGACCTTTTAAAACTTCGCTATGTGGTGGAGAAGCAACGCGCAAAATCCATCAATTCCTACATCCTCAATGTCCTGCTACCGCAGCTCGATGCCGATGTTGCGGAGCTTACAGGGCGTAAGGAATAGCATGGTTCGGTATAGAATGGCATAGCATTATGCTATGCAATGCGAGCGAGAAGATGAAAGACAAAGGCGCAGCTCACTTCAGGACGCAGATTGATGAAGGCCCAAGCTGGTGGACTCCGGAGCCGTACGCTATCACGCGTGTGGATGAGGGTTATGTCGATCCTCTGGAGTTGCTGGATCTCCCCGGCTTTGAGGGGGAGCACTTACTCTTTGAGACGGATTCCACGGGTGGATACGGAGAGGAGCGGTGGCGTGCGCTCATTGAGGATATCAAAGTGAATGGCCTCAGGTGGGCCGTCTTGATTTTCAAGGAGATGGATGGTCGAGTCGGCATCCATGAGGGAAATCATAGGCTGCGAGCTGCCATTGCGGCAGGGCTCAACCGTGTTCCGGTGGAAATCCGCTATTTTGGGAATAGTCAGCGCACCGGCCTTGTCATCGATCCAACAACCGGCAAACCTCCGGGCATTGTCAATGCAAAGGAGAGAGCACATGAACAGTATCCAAAAAGAACCATCGAAAGATGAGCCATATCGCTTGATTGAAGAATGGTGCTCGAAGAACCCGGGAACTGGTGCGACGCTCGGGCTTATGCGCCTGGTGCTTTCTCTTTATAACGGGAGAGCTTTTTCATTCTCCATCCCTGTATGCATCTGGAGCCTGGACGGGGCGCGCCTCGAGTGGGCGAAGACCATCATCCTGGATTACTTCGAGCGCGGGGAAAACGATGAGCTGCTGGAGCTCGCCCGCAAATTTGCCCCCATGATCGAACCCTTCGAATGGTCTCCGGAGAGATCTTATGAGGCAAGCAAAAGCTGAGAGGAGCATAAAATAAAGCGCGCTGTGGTACTCATCGGGATACGGGATTTGCCGGCAGACGGGCTAAATCGATCCGGTTGTGGCGGGAAACTGTGTGTGGAATCCACGGATCGAGGCAAGAGCGGCGGCAAGAACCTGTTGCACCTCGATTCGACAGTGCAATATTATGAGCCGCTGTCCGGAACATGGAAAATAGAAAATGGAAGATGAACTGAGAAGCAAGATTGCCACCGCGGCCCAAAAGCAGAACGGCCGAAGGCGTGAGTCTGAGAAAGCGGCCGCTTTCTTGCGTGAAAATGGGGCGAGCTATATCAGGGGCGTTTATCACAAGCGCTCAGGATGGTGGTCGGCCGATAACGTTTTTCTTGGCGCACGATCCACCGAGGCGCGTGCCGAATTCGAGCGCCTTAACCCTTATGACCAAACCCGGAGCTAATGCTTTCGCTCCCATTCGAGGAATATATACAGATCATATGAGCCATCTTCTTCCAGACGACTATCCGGGCTTGCTGCAGGAGATCAAGGGACGCATCCGGGCTGCCCAGTATGAAGCACTCAAGGCGGTCAACAAAGAGCTCATCGCCTTGTATTGGGACATCGGCCGAATGATTGCTGAACGGCAAAAGGAAGCGTCTTGGGGCAAGGCGGTTGTGGAGCAACTGGCGAGAGATCTTCAAGCTGAATTTCCAGGCATGAGCGGATTTTCGAGACGGAACATTTTCTACATGCGAGAGCTGTACCTCTGTTATCGAGAGCAGGAAAAAGTGCAACCAATCGTTGCACAAATCGGGTGGTCACACAACCTGGTCATTCTTCAGAAATGCAAAGACGATCTCGAACGCGAATTCTACCTAAAGGCCACGCGCAAGTTTGGCTGGACGAAGAACGTCCTGCTCCATCAGATCGAGAACCAGACCTACGAGAAGACCCTTCTCAATCAGACGAGCTTCGACCGCACTGTGCCGGAGAAGACTCGGCAACAGGCCAAGCTGGCTGTGAAGGATGAGTATACTTTCGATTTTCTGGAACTGGCCGAAGAACACAGCGAACGGGAACTGGAACGAGCTCTCGTGAGCAGGATTGAGCACTTCCTTCGGGAGATGGGAGGGCTCTTCGCATTTGTTGGGAGCCAATATCGGCTGGAGATCGGAAACCATGAGTATTTCATCGACCTGCTGCTTTTCCACCGGCGTTTGCGTTGCCTCATTGCCGTGGAACTCAAAGTGTGCGAGTTCCAACCGGAGCACGTCGGAAAAATGCAATTCTATCTCGCCGCCCTGGATGACCTGGCCAGGCAGGAGGGGGAAAATCCGTCCATCGGGATCATTCTCTGCAAGACCAAGGACAGGACGATTGTCGAATATGCGCTGAGGGAATCGAACAAACCCATCGGTGTAGCGCAATACCGCATCGTCTCAAGCCTGCCCGCCGATCTTAAGGACCAGCTCCCCGCCCCGGAACAAATTGCAAAACTGCTGGAAGACTTTCCATGAGCACCTGGAGAGAAACGGTTTTCTTCAGGGCAACATCTCCTAATGAAGATATTGAGAACGGCCAAAGCTCATGCCGGTGAGTGAGCTCTCAAAAAAACGACCCCTCTAGAATGCCCCACAATCGATTTTCTCGGACCGGGCAAGGTAAAGCATCCCCTTTTTGACCATCGCTGATTTTGGGCATCCATTTCGATTTGTCTTCAACTATTCACTTTCCAGAAAAAAGAAGGAATTTCCTCTTGGATCGTGTTCGAAGAGAGAGCGAAAGCCAATCTTAACTTTTATTAAAAAGTTAAGATTACACGCCTCGAAACAATAAATAACCATATCCATGACTTATCTGCTTTTTTGAGGATGACTCTGGGAACCTCGAATTTCCTTTCACATTTTTTTATTAACTATAATGTCATATCTATGCTAGAAGTTAATATCAGGTGTGCAGAGGTGGATTAGGCGCCAATCTGACCCGAAAAGGCAGCATCCATGATCCCAATCGAAGCAACCGGACCGAAGGTTGTCAAAAATGCTCACCTGGTCGTCTCCGACACGCCGCGGCAAACTTTCTATTCGATCTGGATCGAGGAGCATTGCGGGAAGTATCGAGTCCGCAAGGCGAGCGGAGCGAGGGGAAGAGTGTGGGACGAAAGGATGTGGGAATTTGTCTCACTCGATGAGGCGGAACGCCTTTTTAACCGGCGCATCAGGGAAAAGACCGATCCCAAGCGCCGTTCTCCCCGGAAATACACCTTAAAGCACCAGCTGCCCGAAGAAGGCGCATGATGGAACGAAACAAAAACCCCAACCATCCCAGGAAAGGTCAAGAGATCCGAGTGGACCCCATCCGGCGAAGCGAAGACATCCAGGCCATTAAACAACTTCTGTCTGGAACGCCAAGGGATTTGCTGCTTTTTACCATGGGAATCAATAACGGCCTTCGGGCGGGGGATCTCCTCATGGTGAAGGTAAGGGACGTGAAATCTCTCAAGCTCGGGGAGTACATCACGATCAAGGAGGCAAAGACCGGAAAGCAAAACATCCTCATGGTCAACAAGCCCGTCCACAAGGCCCTTCGAAACTATCTCGAGAAACTCCGGCCGGGCGACGACGATTATCTCTTTTCCAGCCGCAAGACAAGAGAGCCCCTCACCATCCAAGCCGTCAACGCCCTGATCAAGAAATGGACCCGGGCGATCAACCTGAACCATGGGAACTATGGGGCGCACAGTTTAAGGAAGACGTTCGGATTCATCCAGCGGACCAGGTACGGGGTCGGCTTCGAGGTTCTGGCCAAGCGGTTCAACCATTCCAGCCCCACGACCACCATGAGGTATCTCGGCCTTACGAGCGATGAAGTGAGCGAGGTGCTGATGAATGAGATTTAACTCGATGCGAAAGATTCACAAACTGTGTAAAGCGCGGACTTGGGAAGGATCTGCAAAGGTAAAGAGATGTACTCAAGAAAGGACCTAAAATGAGTAAATCTACTCGCAACTCTGGGAAGCCGTGGAGCAAGAAAGACGTCGAGCAATTAAAACATCTTGCGGTGGGAAACACTCCCACCAGGGTGATCGGACTAAAACTCGGTCGTACCCCTCAAGCCATACAAAGCAAAGCCCAACGGGAAAAGATATCGCTTAAACCCACAAACCAGTCCCCATATGGAACTCAGTGAAATATCAAAATTATGGTTGCCAAAGATTGCCTTTCCGGGGATTCCACTTGCAATACGATTAAGTGGTAGGAGGTATGGGGCAGAGCGCGCCCAAGAATCATCGCTGTTGTGAAACAACAAAGGACCGAGATGGCACGACAACTCATGAAGCAAGACCAGAACGGCAACCGTTATCAAAGGCCACCAAAGACAGAGGCCGAGATAGATGTGGCGTTAGCGCAGAATATTACCACATTGCAACAACGTGCCACACTGAACCGTAGTTCTCCCGATTACATATCTTCGGAATGCCTGGTGTACCTGATCCGCGATGCGGGACGCCGAGGGGACCACCCTGTGATGAATCTGTTGATGCCTATTTTGCTTACACGCTGTGAAGCCAACCTTTGCTCCAAGATCCCGGACGACAAATACCAGAATGCGGCCTATCTTCGCGAAGAGGTATTATGTGAGTTTGCTGAACTCTTCGCCGTCGATAGTGCTAGTGAAAATAGCGAAGAACTCGACTTCTTTGAGTGCCGGTTCAATATGGCGTTCAGTACCTTGCGAATTGACATCGTTCGGCACGAGATAAACTGCATGAAGCATGTGGCCTCCTTCCCCGACCTATCTGATAGTGATGAACCAACGGCCTACGAGGACATCTTCCATCGTGTGTCTGAAGCCTTTCGCGGTACTGCGACGCCGGAAAGTAACATGTCCCTGCGTGATCTTCACAAGGCGATTGACGATCTACCCCCAGACGAACGCCAAGCTGTCATCTTATGTCACATCATGGGTTATGAAGAAGAGTCAGAAGATCGCAATAAGACGACGGCTGCAACCCTATGTGGTGTGACTGGGCGTACAATCCGCAATCGCCTCAAACGGGCGGCTACAAGGCTTTCACGATTTAAGGAGGACATATAGCCATGACACCATCGAAAAATCCGACACAACTGCGCGATGTACTTTACGCCATGTCACTCGCGAAGCCGATTCCTGACGCCGAGGTGCTCGACGACTTCATTCGGCGTTATCCAGAGCATGCAAGTGCTCTCACCGACTTCGCTATCGAGCTCGCCATGGATGCCGTAACCAGTGAGGCTGAAAGCCCCGACACGTTGGATGAGACGGTTAACGCCGTGAGTCCTGCTGTCTCAAGAGCTATGAGCCGATTTCAGAACCGACTCTACGCTGTTCAGCGTGATCTAGCACATGGCCTCGGGGAGCGCTCCGAGACAGCTTCCATCAAAAACCCTTTTGCTGTTCTTAACAGGTCTGACTTCAGATCTCTTGCTCAGCGCCTTAACGCGAACAGTGTGTTTGTATCAAAATTGCGAGATCGCCTCATCGATCCCAGCACTATGACAGATGGCTTTCGCCAACATGTTGCAGACGAGCTCGAAGTGCCAATAGATGTCATTGTTGCACACTTCGCTGCACAACCACAGATTCAGGCTGGCCTGCAGCACTTCAGGTCCGATCAGAAGCCTGAAGCTGGTGCCAAGCAGTCGTTTAAGGAAGCCGTTCAGAACTCCGGGCTTACCCATGATCAGCAACGATATCTTTTGAGTCTGTAACGGAGTTCATGGCATGGATGCTTTCGAACCTTTTCGTGAAGCAGCGACTCAACTCCATGACGAACTTGTCGCAGAAGGCGTGGACCCACACCTCCCTATCGAGTTGGTCGAGGGGGCCATTCGAAAGCATGATCTCGAGCTTGCCTTGCTCATGCCCGGAGATCCCACCCTCAAGGGTGCTCGGGCACTCTTTGACGAACAAAGTGGGACCATCTGTTGCGAAGACGCGGGCGAGCCAGCCGAGCGGATCTTGCTCATCGCTCACGAAATCGGTCATGCTGTCATTCATTCCACTTCGTCAGCGTGTGTTGCCGATGATATTGATCCGACTCGCTCAACTGAGGCAGTGCCGGTTGGCTTGCAGCGGGTGGAAGATTATGGCACACGAGAGCGTCGGGAGCTGCAGGCTAACGTTTTTGCTCGGGAGTTCTTGTTCCCGCGTCCGCTGGCCAGACGGCTTCATCTCGACGAAGCTTTGAGTGCGTCAGTAATCGCGGAGCGTTTGGCACTGCCAAAGAATCTGGTCAGGCAGCAGTTGCTCGATGCATTACTGTTGCCAACGCCGACCACGGTGGCGGTAGATTCTTCTCCGGCTCAGCCTCTTTGTCCCGACCCTTCTCAAGATAGGGCGGCAGCTCACCGTGGCTCGGCATTCCAACTCCAGGCCGGCCCAGGTACAGGTAAGACCAGAACGTTAGTCAAGCGGATCTTATCGCTTATTTCCGATGGGATCGACCCGGCGGCGATACTTGTTCTGACATTCTCCAACCGTGCCGCCGGCGAACTTGTCGAACGGCTTGCGACCGCCACACCGGATTCCGCAGCACAGCTTTGGATAGGAACTTTCCATGCTTTTGGTCTTGACCTGCTTCGCCGATACCACGATAGACTTCACCTGCCACCCAATCCAACCCTCTTCGACCGTAGTGATGCGATTTCGGTGCTTGAAGAAATCCTGCCTACGTTGCCGCTAGTTCATTACCGGAACCTCTGGGATCCAGCCATGGTGCTCCGCGATGTAGTGACGGCGATCTCACGGGCCAAGGATGAATTGGCGGATCCGGTACGCTACCGTGAGCTCGCTGAAAAAATGCTCCAATGTGCATGCGATGAAAAAGACCGAGAAGCAGCCGAGAAATGTCTCGAGGTCGCACAAATTTATGAGATATACGAGCAAGCCATGCATGAACCAGCAATTCCCGCAGCCATCGTAGAGCGTGACTTGACGGGGTTGGAGCATCCAATCTTTCGTAAACGTCAGGGAAAAATGCAATGGGGTACGGTCACGCAAAAATTCTCGTCTCCTTTGATGTTTTTCTGGACAAAGGGCGTGGAGATCTGTATGTTAAGTCTTGATGAGACCAAGACAATTCCAGCGACAGCACCGAATCGAGCAAGAGAAGTGGCTCAGTGCCACGGTGCGCAAGCATTTGAGCGCCGATGCCCTGATCAGGTCGGTGCGGACCTCTTTTGAGCAAGTCGGTGAGACCCGCAAGGGCAACCCGCAAATCTCCATGGAAGATGCCTTGATGTCATCGTATGCCATGTTTTCTCTCAAAGACCCCTCCATGCTCGCCTTTGAACGACGGCGAAGGACCCAGGGGCACAATCTCAAGACCGTCTATAAGTTGAAGGCGATCCCCTGTGACACGCAAATGCGCACGATCCTGGATCCGCTACCCCCTGACGAGCTGCGCCCCGCTCATAACAACATCCTCAATGCTCTGCAAAGGGGCAAAGCTCTGGAGGAAATGCAATACCTCGATGAGGGTTACCTCATGCCCCTGGACGGAACGGGTTACTTCTCATCGGAAAAGCTATTCTCCGAACATTGCCAGCAAAAGACCAGTGCTGACGGTAAAGTCAGCTACTATCTGCAAATGTTGGGAGCCGCCCTGGTCCATCCTGAACGCAAGGAAGTGATCCCCCTGATTCCCGAGATCATCTCGCGCCAGGACGGTTCGCTGAAGAACGACTGTGAACTCAATGCCAGCAGGCGATTCCTCACCAAATTCCGGGCGGAACATCCCCATCTCAAGATCGTTGTAGCCCAGGACGCGATCAGTCCCAACGGTCCCTACATCCGCTTCCTCAAGGAAAACGGTTACCATTTTATCCTCGGAGTGAAGGACTCGGACCATGCTCACTTGTTTACCCACTTTGATGAGATCGTTAACAAGCGCGAGGCAGAGCATCTCATTATCGAGGACCCCAAGCATCCTGACCGGTACCATTTTTTCCACTGGGTCAACGGGTTGGCCATCAACGCCTCACACGGGGATGTTCTGGTCAATCTCCTTGAATACTATCAGGTCACCGGTGGCGAGACGAAACGCTTCTCATGGGTCACCGACATCCCTTTGACCAAGGAGAGTGTCTACCGGATCATGCGAGCCGGCCGCGCTCGCTGGAAAATCGAGAATGAAACCTTCAACACCCTGAAAAACCAGGGGTACCATCTCGAGCATAACTACGGCCTCGGCAAACAATATCTGAGCATGATCTTTGTGAAAATGACGATGTTGGCGTTCCTGGTCGACCAAGCGCAGCAGCTCTGTTGTGCATTGTTTCAGGCCGTTCTTAAAAAGGTTGGATCGAAGAAAGCCCTCTGGGAGCAGATGCGCTCCCTGTTTCACTGCTTCAAGCTCACATCCATGGAGATGCTCTATCGTGCCATCCTTCACGGCTTCGTGCTTCAAGAGCCTGTCATCACACAGGATACATCCTGATGGCACATCAAGGGTGCACAACATCGCCGATCAATCCCCCCCTTTACGGCCGCCAACCGGCAGCAATGGCGATCTGTTGCCTCCCGTGGTGGGCAACAAGCAGGGGTTTTTGAGCAAATTCCGGGCGCCGGAGCGTCTCAATCTGACGTTCAGGCCGCTCCCTTGGCAACGACTGTTACTTTTTCACCCTCATGCTACTGGGTGAATTGACCTTACTCGCCCCAGCGGGAATTGCTGTTCTTGGCTCCGGGTTTGCCCGTTCCGCTCGATTTCCTGTTCTCTCGTTGGTACGGAGGGTCCGTGGAGGGAGGACGGTTCGAATTCTGCGAATTCTGCCCGAGTCTGGTTTCCAGTTCTTCCACCCGTTTGGTCAGTTGGGCAATGAGCTCATGTTGCTGCAGGACCAACGCCCGTACAGCGGGAGGCGTCTGTTTCCAGTCCTCTTCGCTGATTGGAAAACCGTTGGGAAGATCCTGCACCGCCATCCTGGCACACTCCAATTCCGGTTGCTTTTCGCCTTGTATACAATCTTTCAGTCTCCCTTACACGAAAATCCTGGAGTTGTCCCGTTAATAATGCCGTGCCTGACGAAAAAAAATCCCACACCCCCTGAAGGCTTACGATTTTTCCCTGGGAGCGACAGGAATTGTCGCACCCGGGTGATAGATGTGAAATGCAAACATGTCTCACCATCACCCACAAGGAGGATGCCATGCGCCTACATGAACTCTTTTCGAAGAACTTGATTTTAAGTGATCCTTTTGCTGTCCACGGGCTCGGGATCATCCCGCTCCTCTGCGACACCCCACTGAACCTGCCCGCGTTGGACCTGCTGGAACAAGCCCTCGAGGGCGGCTCGTTTAAGGTTACCGAGGTGAGCGAAGGGGGCAGCGTTCCTTTTCTTCGTGCCGAGAACGGCGGAGCGAACCCTGTATTGATTCTCGATGGCGAAGAATTGGTCGGCGGCAAGCAGAACCGGATCGTAAACGCCACCATTATCATCCTCCCCGGCAAGATGATGGACATTCCCGTTTCGTGCATGGAGGCGGGGCGTTGGAACCGGCAAAGGGAGGACTTCGCGGCGGGTGAGGCACTGTTTCGAGCAAAGTCCCGCGCCGTGCAGAAGGCCAGCGTGACCTCAAGTCTACGTCGGGAAGGGAGTTTCCGCAGCGACCAGGGAGCAGTGTGGGATGAAGTGAGCGACTCCTTGGCGGAAATGCATGCCCCGTCGGCAACTTCTGATTTCAGTGCCGGTCGAGCGAAAGTCGCGCACCGGATCGATGCGTTTGTGGAGGTAATCCACGCTCAAGATCGGCAGCTTGGTGCCATTTTCCTAGCCAAGCGCGGCATCCTGGGTCTGGAACTCCTGGCCTCGCCGGAACTCTTCGGTCGTTGCTTGCGAAAGATCGTTCGAAGTTTTGCCTTCGAGGTTCTGGCGGATGAAGATCTCTCAAGTGTTCCCCGCGACCCGGCGGCAGCCTGGTGGGAGAAAGTCCAAAAAGCTCACCTGTCAAGGCGTTCATCACCCGGCGCGGGAGAAGACCTCCGGATCGAGATGCCCGATCTGATAGGCTCAGGACTGATGTGGAACGATGCTCTCGTGCACTTCTCGTGCTTTCCTGGAAACGGGGTATCGAAAGAATCCGGAAGGCCTGACACTCGGCGAGCCTCTGCCAGTGAACGTCGCCGGAGAAGCAGCAACCGCTAGTCTCTTGGCAAAATCCGGCGATCTTGGCGATGACTTGAAGCTTGAGTTCGAATCTAAGGTCCAGGCTCTTGAGTAGCGAAGCGCCATTGGGCCTGGACCTCGACTAGGATCTCAGGACAGACCGATCCGAGGGATCGGGAAGGGTCGTGGAAGGAAG